>Ga0335074_10000356_pt1 | contig 67390 bp, 59 predicted proteins | sample Lox_Sample_23_FD_206715 | JGI IMG/M metagenome (GOLD analysis project Ga0335074, IMG submission 206715) | Soil microbial communities from Loxahatchee National Wildlife Refuge, Florida, United States - Lox_Sample_2.3 | ecosystem: Environmental > Terrestrial > Soil > Wetlands | place: USA...
TTCGAGAACTGAGACATCCCGTGTCGGGTCTGGGTCCACGAGCAGCAAGTCCGCGAGATAGCCAGGCCGGATCAGCCCAAGGTCATCTGCCATGTGCATGATCTGTCCGCCGTACTGGGTGGCGGAGCGGAGCGCCTCGAGGGGGGTGAAACCGAACCATTCGACAAACAAGCGCAGGTCGCGTGCATTGAGCCCAATTGGATTGAAGCTGAAGCCGTAGTCGCCCCCCGGTACCAGCCGGACCCCCCGCGCCTTCAGTTCGGGAGCGACCCGGCGGACGCTGTCGTGCGTCTCGTCCACTTCCATACCGTCCTCAGGCGGATGCTGCGTATCGTGCAGATGCGCCCAGATGATTCCCGGCGTCGGTGCCACAAATATGCGGTCCCTCGCTTCCGCGAGCCGATCGATTGTCTCCTCGTCGGCGAACGTCGCGTGATAGATCGCGCGTATCCCGTGCCGCAGGGCGAGCTGGATCGCCTCGGCCGAATGGGCATGCGCGGTGAGCCAGACACCTCGGGCGCGGGCGGCCGCCGCCGCGGCAGCGACCTCGTCCTCCGTGAACTGGAGGAGCCTCGATGTCCCGTGGACGACGGCGCTTTCTCCCGACAGCGAAAGCTTGACGATGTCCACGCCGACGTCGGCCATGTCATGGACGAACGTGCTGACGGACTCCGGATCAGAGGTGCGGTTCTCGATCCCGGGAAAATCGTAGTGGCCAGGGGAGACCATGCCGGCACTGCCTTCCCATGACGCAGCGCGAAGCCGCGGCCCCGGCAGCCAGCCTTCGGCGAAGGCCTTGCGGGCGGCGACCTCTGCGCGCGGCAACCGGTTACCGCCCGAGTATGCACTGGTGATCCCGTGGTCCAGCAGAACCCGCCCGGCATGAGCGAGCAGCAGGGTCTTCTCCTCGTCGGACTCCGACCGGTCCGACAAGTGCTCAACGGTGGACCCAAAGCCCAGATGGGCATGTCCGTCGATCAAACCGGGCATGAGTACGGCACCCTCGCCGTCGATGACTTCGGCACCCTGATAGTTGGACGGCGACACCGTGCTGGCGACCTGGCGGATGCGATCACCGACGACTAGCACCTCGGCCGGTTCGGCTGGCGAACCCGTCCCGTCGAACACCCGCGCACCGGTAATCAGGTAGTTCTCGCTCACGGTGACTCCTACGGCCTGTTGGCCCGCGGTTGCCGAACCCCAGAATCCCAAAATAGTCGTATTGTGTCGACACTACAGCTGTCTGGAGTCATCCGCCAACGTACGTGTCCCCCGGCTCCGGCAACCTCGGGCAGAAAGCGAGCGAGAATGAGATACGTATCGTGTCTGCGTGGCGGACGGCCGATCGCCGCGCTAGTGGATGGCGACCGGCTCCTTCCCCTGCGCGGAGTGAGCGAACTGGGCCCGAACACCCCGATCGAGCTTCTTAGCGATCCGCCCGTGGACCGGGCAGGGGCGTTCGCGCTCGGCGAGGCCTCCTTGCGGCCCGTGATCCCGAATCCGAGAAAGATCGTCTGCGTCGGTCTCAACTACCGCTCCCACCTTGAAGAAACGGGGCGCAGCGGCTCGGACTACCCTGTGCTGTTCGCGAAGTTCGCCACCAGCCTGGTCGGCCCGTACGAGCCGATCGTGCTGCCACCCGAGTCGACGTCGATCGACTACGAGGCCGAAATCGCTGTTGTCATTGGCAGAATGGCGCGCCGGGCAGAAAAGTCATCAGCCCTGGACCATGTCGCCGGCTACACCATCGCAAACGACGTGAGTATGCGCGACTACCAGAACAAGACACATCAGTGGCTGCCCGGCAAGTCATGGGACCAAAGCACCCCGATCGGACCCGCACTCGTCACTCCCGACGAGGCGCCGCCGCCGGAGGACATGCGGCTGAAACTCGAGTACAACGGCCAGACACTGCAGGACGCCACCGCCGACCTGATGATCTTCCCCGTGGACGAACTGATCAGCACGATCTCGACGTTCACCACGTTGCTGCCTGGCGACGTCATCCTCACCGGAACGCCGGGAGGTGTCGGCATGCGGCGCACCCCGCCAGTGTGGCTCCGCCCGGGGGGTCGGGTCCGGGTGAGCGTCACCGGCCTCGGCCAGCTGGACAACCCCTTGATAGCGGATGACGTTGAATCCTCAACGCCTTGACCCTCAGAAGTGTCGACACTAAAGTATGCCCCCTCAGGGTCTACCGCGAACTGGAGTGCCGTGACGACCATGACGCAAGGACCCAAGGGCGGGGTGTTGCACAAGCGTGGAGACTCCGGTTACGAGGCCGCGCGCTTGAACGCAGTTTGGAACGCCCGCAAACCCGACCGCTTCCCCGATGCGATCCTCCTGGCCCGCACTGACGAGGACGTTGTCTCCGGAGTGCAATGGGCGCGGGAGAACGGGCTGAAAGTGAGCCTGCGCTCTGGTGGCCACAGCTTTGTCGGCAACGGAGTTCGCAACGGCGGCCTGCTCATCGACCTTCATCAGCTCGAAGGCGACATCGAAGTGAACCCCGACGCCGCCACGGTGACGGTGCGGCCGGCCACAGCTGGCCCGGCCATCGACTCTGCGCTGGCTCCGCATGGGCTGTTCTTTCCGACCGGGCACGCGCCAACGGTCGGCGTGGGCGGGTTTAGCCTCGGCGGCGGCTACGGCTGGAACTCGCGCACCTTTGGGCCCGCGTGCCTGAGCATCAAGTCCATCGATGCGGTGCTCGCCAACGGCACATTCGTCCACGCAGACGACACCAACCACCCCGAGCTGCTGTGGGCGGCTCGGGGTAGTGGCCCGGGCTTCTTCGCGGCAGTCACCAGTTTCGAAATGGCGGTGCATCCCCGGCACGAGGAGATCCGCCGGACGACGCATGCCTACCCGATCGAGTTGCGAGACGAGGTGCTCGGCTGGTCGTATGACCTGCTGCCATCGCTGCCGTCGCAGGTCGAGCTATCGGCAAAGGTTGGCTACACCCCTGCCGTCGGCCAGCCTGCCGTCAATGTCACCGCCACGGCCTTCTGCACTGAGGCGAGCGGCCTGGACTTGCTTGCGCCGCTGGAGACTGCGCCCTTTCGCGAGCGCGCCCTGCGCGCCCAGGTGAATGTCCCGACGTCGATGACCGAGCTGTACGCCGCGGCGGACAGCCTGACCCCGCCCGGATTCCGCTGGTCCTTGGATGGCATTTGGTGTGAGGGGGACGTCGCGGAGATCCTGCGGAAGGCGCGTCCGATCTTCGACGGAATACCCAGCGACTTGTGTTTCGTGCTCTGGATGCTGTGGGGGCACTATCCCGAGCGCTCCGACGCTTGCTGGTCGACGCAAGCGACGCTGTACCTGTCGCCTAACGCCGGATGGAGCGCCGCCGCCGCCGACCTCCAACATGAGCTGTGGGCGCATCAGGCGTTGGCCGACATGGGCTCGATTTCACGCGGCCTGCAGTTCTCGGACAACAACTTGGCGGATCGACCGGACAAGGGCTTGAGCGACGAGAACGCAGCGCGGCTGGAGGAGATCCGGACGCGTTACGACCCGGAACACTTGTTCCGGACGTACATGCAGACCGAGGAATCCACGACGGCGCTCGGTCGGTCCCGGATCCGAAAGCCCGATCATGGCTGACCGGCTCGCCGGCAAGCTTGCGCTGGTCACAGGCATCGGGGCAGGCATCGGTCAAGGTGTGGCCCTGAGGTTCGCCGCGGAGGGCGCGCAGGTGATCGGATGCGACATTGTCGCTGATGCCGCGGAGCGCACGGTGGATCTGGCCCGCAAGGCTGGGACGCCCATCCGCTCGATTCATCCCGTCGACCTCACTCACCCCGACGACGTCGCACGCTGTATTTCGGAAGCGTCGGCGGAAGGCCGCATCGATGCGCTGGTGAACGCCGCGGCCATCCAGCCGCACATGGCGAGAATCGACGCCATGGACTATGAGACCGAGTTCCGGCCGACAATCACGGGCGAGGTAGATCTGGTTTTCCTCACCTGCCAGGCCGCCTGGCCCTACCTCGCCAAGTCGGGCAGCGCATCGATCATCAACTTCGCGTCGGTGAACGCCTTCCGCGCCAGCCGGGCCCTCGCCATGACCGCCCACTGCGCCGGCAAGGGCGCCGTCTTGTCAATGAGCCGACAGCTCGCAGTCGAGGGTGGCCCGCACGGCATCCGCGTCAACACTATTGCGCCTGGGCTGGTGCAAACGTCAGCCACCCAAGCGGCCGGCGCCACGACCGGGGACCTCGCGGCTGATCTGGCTGCCCGCACACTACTGGGCAGGCTCGGTGAACCGGACGACATCGCCTGGTGTGCCGTCTATCTCGCCTCTGACGAAGCCCGGTGGGTGACCGGCGCAAACTTCTCGATCGACGGCGGGGTGACCGCGGCGTGACGGACGCAGGCGGGTCCAGCCCCCGCCAGGCCTGGGCACACCGCGACGGCAAGATCGACCTCAAGCCACTAAAGCCGGAGGACTGGAGTCCTGGGGCAGTAGCTGCTCGCGCACAGATCGCCGAAGCGTTCTACCGATTCGGAATCGGCGCCGACGAAGCCCGGCCGGACGTCGTCGCCTCATGCTTCACCGACGACGGCGTCTTCGAAGTAGCCGAGGGTCAGGCCGAGCCATTCACCCGGTTCACCGGCCGTAACGAGATCGAAGCCGGCCAAGCCAGCGTGAACCGGTTGCAGGGCGACCAGCGCCGCCACCAGATCACGAACGTGGTCATCCAGGACCTAGATCTTCGGGGCGGTGCAGCCAGCGCACTCGCATACGGCAATGTCGTCGTCGCTGCGGACGGTCTGAGCCTCGGTGCGACCGTCATATACGACGCCCAGCTCCGGCGCTGTCACGATGGCTGCTGGCGGTTTCACTATTTCTTCATCGGGATGGACTTCTACGCCGGTGAGCGGCCCTGAACTCAGGCGCAGTCACACTCGAGTCGATCAGCGCAGGCTGATGATCTCGATCAGGTTGGACCACGGGTCGGCTACGAAGGCGACAGTGGCGCCGGGGCGAGGCGCCGGCGACGGCGCCATGCGCTGACTTGCGCCAGCGGCAATGAGCTGGGCGAACGTGGTTTCGACGTCGGTAACCGCGAGGCAGAAGTGCCCGTAGCCAAGCGTCCCGGCCGCGTCGTACGGGTCAGTCGGCTGCAGACCAGGAGCCGCACCGGGGCGATGCAAGAGTTCGATTCGGTAGCCACTTCGCTCGTGGTGCAACATGACACCACGAAGGTCGCTGTTCTTGACGGTGAACGATGGCGCAGCGGAAAGGCGGAAGGTCTCGCAATACCATGCCGCGGCCGCTTCCAGGTCGGGCACGGACACTCCGACATGATCGAAGCGAACCGCGGGGTCGTCGATCGCAGTCATGGGCTCGCCTCTTTCTTGGTCGGTTCATCGGCCTTCGTCGGTTCATCGGCCGCGGGGGGAATGTTGTGATTGCGCCGGAACAGGTTGCCCGGGTCGTAGCGTCGCTTGAGTTCCCGCATTCGGTCCCAGTTGCGGCCGTAAGCCTCTCGTACAAGTTCATCTGAACCTCGGTCTAGATAGTTCAGGTAGATCCCAGCGTCGTAGTGCGGTCGCATGGCTGCGTAGAAATCGTCAACCCATTGAACCTGCGCTTCGTCCTCAGCTGGGTCGGTCCAGCCGGCGGTAATAATGTGGTTGAACCGCGCTGCCCGGGCGTCGAGGGGGCTCTCGCTGAGGGCGACCTGGTTAAGCGGCCCATCCACCGCGATCAGTTCGACAAGCCCGGAGTTGGATCGCTGGTTGGGCGCCCAGGAGGCGTATGTGGCCAGTGCCGCCTCGTCGATGTCGCGCAGGTAGGAGGTCCGGGTGTAGTTGCGGTACCCGAAGTCCGCGTTGGCAATCCCATCGTTCATGGACTGGGTTTGGCCGTAGGTGGTCTCGCGGGTGAAAGCCACTGCCGGCTTGGCGAAGTCTCGTATCTGCCGGGTGCGGGCCCGGCCCGCTTCGAGGTCGCCATGCCAGAGATTGGTCACAATTACGAAACGCCGGCCCACGAGCGAGGGATCGAGCCCTCGATTGTCGGGTGCATTGACGACGATCGAGCTGGTCGCCAACTCCGGAGGCTGCCCCCGACTCCATTCTCGCCAGAAGCCAATGATCTTCTGGGTCTGGTCAGCAGGCCACCAGCACATGTCGAGCCACACGTCGCGGACGGAATAGAGGCGCAGCTCGAGCCTGGTGACGACGCCGAAGTTGCCGCCGCCGCCGTGTAGTGCCCAGAACAGATCGGGTTCGGTGTCGGCGTCCACCTGATGCACCTCGCCGTCGGCGGTCACGACTTCCGCCGAGACCAGGCTGTCGGCCGTCATCCCGTACTTGCGCGTCAAGCGTCCGTGCCCACCGCCCAGGGCCAGTCCGCCGACACCGGTGTGCGCGATCGCGCCGCCGATCGCCGCCAGTCCGAAGAGCTGGGTGTTCCGGTCGACGTCCCACCAGGTCGCGCCGCCGCCGACCTGGACGGTACGCCGGCGAGGGTCGACATGCACGCTGCGCATCAGCGACAGGTCGATGAGGATGTCGTTGTGGGATTCGGCATGTGCTGCGCTGCTGTGGCCGCCGCCGCGCACTGCCGGGTGCCACCCGCCATGGCGGGCGAAGTTGACGATGGCGGCTACATCGGCCGCGGTGGCGGGCCGGGCGATGAGTGCCGGCTGGCCTGAGGCGTAGCGGTCATTCCACAGCAACCGGCCGTAGAGTTCACCGGGCCGGCCGGGTCCGCTCCCGCCGTCATAGCCGGAGTCGCCGGAGCGAAACAACGGTCCGCGGAACCCGCTGCGCAGCTCAGCCAGCTCCGAGTCCGTGACCGTTCGCTGACCGGCGGCTGAGAGGGCGCGCACTTTCGGCTCCTGACTGGCGAGAACTGTCGACACTTACTTTAGCGGTGTGCGGCCAGGAGCGACAGCGCGTTGTCTCGGTAAAGCCGCTCGCGTTGCTCACTGCTGAGCAATGGCGTGGTTGCGAGCATTCGACTGAGCTCAGCGACCCGATCTGCCGGGGTGAACGGGAAGTCGGAGCCGTACAGGAGACGGTCGTCGCTGACTATCGAGGCTAGAGCGGGCAGGGACCCATCGGGTGTGCAGCCCGCCACGTCGTACCACATCCGTGTCAGGCTGCTTCTGACGTCCACTGGTTCGTTGCCGGCGGCGCGAGCGAGTATTCCAGCCACTCTTTCTATCCTGTCGACCAATAGCGGAAGGGCGCTACCGCCGTGCGGCACCACGACGCGCACCTGCGGGCAGCGCTGGAGTGTCCGGTTCAACACGAGGTCCACCACGGTTCGCGTGGTCTCGAAACTGAAGTCGAGCAGCGGTGGTGGATAGGTCCAGGAACCGTTCACCTGGCAGGGTGCCGTCGGATGCAGAACGGCGACTGCCCGCCGGGCGTTCAAGGCCTCGAAAACCGGCGCAAACATTCGATCGCCGAGGTAGTGGCCTTGATAATGACTGAGCAGCACTACTCCCGCTGCGCCGAGTGTGCCGAGCGCGCGATCGATCTCCTCCAGGGCTGCATCAATGACCGGCAGCGGCAAGGATGCAACGAACGCGAAGCGGTCGGGATGCTCGGCAACGATGGCGGCAGCGGCGTCGTTCACCCGCCGAGACAGGTCGCAGGCGGCAGCTGCGCCTCGACCGAGGTCGACCCCCGGGGATGAGATCGAGAGAACAGAACGGCCGATTCCTACGTTGTCCATCAGCCGCAGCGCTTCGCCCACCGACCATGCCGGTATCCCAGTCGGCATGCCATCGAGTCGGTCAACCCCGGCGCGTTTGAGCGCTGCCTCGTAAGCGGCGGGCAAGAAGTGCGCGTGCACGTCGATTCGCGTGGTCGAGCCATCATCAGCTGCGTGTGCGGTGGGACCTGACACTCGATCTCCCGGGGCGGGTTACAGGTGCTGGCTTGACCTGGCCGCACCATGTTGACAAACTGTCGACAGTTTGGGAAGCCCCCGCCGGTAATCAAGTGGAGACAACCGTGCCGCCACGGGCAATGCTGCAGATGTACGTCGATGGGATGATCAAACCTACCCACTCGGCGCAGACCCTCGACTTGATCAATCCAGCAACGGAGGAACTGATCGCAGTTGTGGCGGCAGGCGGGGTGATGGATGTCGACGAAGCCGTCATGGCAGCCCGTCGCGCGCTTCCGGGGTGGCGCGGAAGCGAACCGGCGGAGCGAGGGAACGTGCTGGATGCGATCGCGGATGCCTATGAGTCGCGCAGTCAAGCGATCGCTTCGCTCGTGACCATGGAGAACGGATCACCGTGGTGGTGGACCGAGCAGGAGAACGTGCATTTCGCAGCCCAGATCTACCGGCAAGCCGCGACCGTCGCGCGGCAGATCCAGCCGACTGCTCAGATACAGCGGGAGGGCAAACGGTCATTGGCCTGCCGAGAAGGGGTCGGGGTGGTCGCCGCGATCGTTCCCTGGAACTCACCGCAGGTGCTGCTGGCTTTGAAACTAGCGACGGCGCTCGCGGCAGGCTGCACGGTCGTGGCGAAGCCGTCGCCGGAGACCTCGCTTGATGCATTCGTCCTTGCCGAGGCCTTCGATGCCGCCGGCGTGCCGCCGGGTGTCGTCAACATCGTGACCGGCGCCGGTGAGACCGGGGAAGCGCTCATCCATCACGAAGGTGTGGACAAGGTCTCGTTCACCGGCTCGACCGCAGTCGGCCGGTCGATCGCGTCAATCTGCGGCAATAAGTTGCGACCGGTTTCCGCGGAGCTTGGCGGCAAGTCGGCGGCACTGATCCTCGAGGACGCAGACCTCGGCACGTTCGCGAGTCTCATCAATCGCGAATGCATCCCTTACTCGGGTCAGGTCTGTTTCTCCTGCACGCGAATCCTGGCCCCAAGGCGACGATTCACGGACGTGCTTGAGACGGTCGTCGAAACCCTAGCCAGCACGCCTTTCGGAGATCCCTCCGATAAGACCACCGTAATCGGTCCGCTGGTCAGCGCACGTCAGCGGGATAGGGTAGAACAGCTGATCCGGAGCGGTCTGGACGACGGAGCCCGGCCCGTTCTCGGCGGTAATCGGCCCTCGGACTACCCGGTGGGCTACTACGTCGCCCCCACTGTTTTCGTGGACGTGCAGCCGCAGATGAGGATCTTCCAAGAAGAGATCTTCGGCCCGGTTCTAACGGTCCTTCCGTACGACGACGAGGAAGACGGAGTCCGCCTGCACAACGACAGCCATTACGGGCTCAGCGGGATGGTGTTTGGCCGCGACGTTACCCATGCCACCGAGGTTGCCATGCGGCTGGAGACCGGCCAAGTACTCGTCAACGGTTACCGTGGACCGCCGACACCCCACGCCGCGTTCAAGGACAGCGGACTCGGGCAGGCCGGCGTCGACCGCCTGGCGGACTACCAACGGGTCAAGGCTGTGACCCAGCCATCCGGGTGAACGTGCGCCAGTGGATCCCGTCGATGACCGGACCTTGCCTGCGGATGCCCGACGGCCACTGGCCGATCGGCAGCCGCTAATAATGCGCGCATCGAGCGGCATCTCGGGCTGTCAAGCCTCCCGATCGATCTGCTACCGGTGCTGGAGCTGACGTGAACCTGTTCTTGGGCCCTTCTCATTCAGCCGCGTCGGATTCCGCGTCCGTCAACGCCTGGCGCAGAGCCTCCTCTGCGGTCGACGCGACGGCTTCACCAAGCAGGACGCGCCCGTCGGGCGTGAGGACGTACGACACCCAGCCTGGGTCCGCCAGGTCGGCTTGTGGCTGCGCTCGCACGTCGACGACATATCCGAGACGCGACAGGGCCGAACGGCGGCGGCCGATGTTGCCGACATCCGGAACTGTGCCATCGCTCACGAGAAACTCCCCTACCTGGCGCATCCGCAGTGTACGTCGCGCCGATAGCCCGCGCGTGGCACGGAGCCTCTCGTGACTCCTGTCAGCCCTCGGGAACCTGCGTCCTACGGCACGGGCAGTGAGAGTCCGGCTCTCGACCAGTTGTTCACTCGACTGGATCCTGCGTTCGCGGCGGCGTATCAGAATCTCTGCCTCGCATCACAGGGACTGCAAGCGCTCGACCCTAAGGTGCGCGAACTCGTCAATTTCGGCCTAAATATCTGTATCACGACGCTGAACGCCGATGGTGCTCGTCGGCATCTGGCCGCGGCAAGAGACCTGGGCGCCACGACGGAGGAGTTGGTCACCGTCTGCGAGCTGGTGTACCTCGTTGGCATACACAGTGTCATGTTGGCCGGGCCGATCCTGGTCGAGGAACTCGATGCCGCGGGGCTGCCGTCCTACGGATCGGGCGACATTGACCGCAATGCTATCCGTGATCGCTATGTTGCCGATCGTGGGAACTTCCCGCCACCGTTCGAGGCGACCTTGAGTTTGCACCCGGCATTCGTGGACGCCTACCGCGAGCTGTCCGCGGCGCCAATTCGAAGTCGCGGGCTGGAACCCAAGGTCATGGAGCTCATCGTTCTCGCGCTGGACGCTGCAACGACGCACTTGCATGCCGCAGGCACCCGCGCGCATCTGCGCGCCGCGCTCGCGGCCGGAGCGAGCGCCGGGGAGGTACTGGAAATCCTCGAACTCGCGTCAACCCTTGCGATCCACGGCACCAACCTCGGCGCTTCGCTGCTGGCCGAGCTTGATTCCCAACCATCGACGAACGCCAAGACTGGTTGAATCGCCGAGGAATTATGTCGCTTCAGGAAGGTCGACCTCGAGCGCCACGAGCACCCGGGAGACCATGTTATAAGCGGCAATCACGGCGGTGAGTTCCACCACTTCTTTCACCGTGAACATCGCCGAGATGCTCGCGAAGAGCTCGTCGGGCACCCGGATCATCGTTGTCATGGAGTCGGTGTAGGCGACAATCAGGCGCTGCCGCTCGCTCAGCACATCCGCCTCGGACGCTTTGGCGGTTCGTAGCGCAGCCATCTGACTAGCCGAGAGACCAGCACGACGACCCTCGGGTTCATGAGCTACCCACTCATAGTCGGCCAGGTTCAGGTACGCGATGCGCAGAATCGCCAGTTCGCGCACGTCCGCCGACAGACTGATCCGCGATCGGAGCGCGCCAAGCAGCAAATTCCAGCCGTCTGCAATCTCCGGACTGTGCAGCAGCGCCTCGTCCACCGGCCGAAGCGTGCCGCCACGACGCTCACGCATCCGAGCGGCGATCTCGCCTGAACCCGATGCCGGCGCGATCCGTCCCATCATGACCTCCGAACTGCTCGCCGATGTTGAGGCAAGTGTCGACATGCTGCGCTAGGCAAGCCACTCATCGCCAGATACAGTAGAGCAATCGCAGGATCGCTCTGCCTAGTGTCGACAGTGTCGCAGATGCCACAAGAAGTGAAGGGCGGTATGGACAAGCCTGCCGTGTTCAGTCCCGATGAGATACAGCGGTTTCGCACCGAACTAGCGGCGCGCCGCGCTCCTGGCGCGTACGAGCCCGGTCGTTGGTCGGTAAGCTCCTACAACCGCGATCCTCACGTGGTTGGCCAGTTTCCTTCTTCCATTGCGTTCCGCGACGCCACCTTGCGCGGGATCGAGACACTGCCTGGTGTCATAGTCACAGCAGCAGACAAGGCCGAGTACTTGCGGCGCCTCGTTCGAGCGGGTATTGCCCAAGTCGTCACAACCGGGATCCAAGGCAGGAGCGACGACGAGCTTCGAGCTGAAGTGGAGCTGATCAAGACCGAAAACTCGGCTTGCACGGTCGTCTGTCCACTCATGTTCAGCAGGCAGGACATCGACCGAGTGGCCGACGCTGGGTACGACGCCGTTCAGGTGTGGGTACAGGGCTTCGGCGAAACATCGCTCATCTACCAGCGAATCTACGACGCGGCCTGGCGGGGAGAGGAATGGCGGACGGACCAGACGCCTCGTAACCGACAGGAGGTGCTTGCTCGTGCAACACCACTGGTAGAGCATGCGCGCAGTCGCGGACTCGCCGTCGCCACACCCATGCTGATGGTCAGCTACCTCAGCGTTGACCTGCTACAAGAGTCGGTCGAAACGCTGGCTGGCGCAGGTGCCACCGAGCTGACCCTGTTCGACGGCCCAGGAGGAATGAGCCCCGAGGCCTACGGGTACCTGGTTGCCAAGACCAAGGACATCTCGCCCGACGTCCAGGTCGGGCTTCACCCGCACAACACTTTCGGCCTCGGCGTGGCGTGCGCCGTCGCTGCGGCGAAGGCCGGTGCAGATGTCATCGAGCTGTCGGTGAATGGTTACTGCGGCGGTCCTGGGAATGCTGACCTGGCCGCGACCGCGACCGCGTTCGAGGTGCTTTACGGTGTGGCAACGGGCATGCGCCTGGAGGACCTCACATCGCTTGCGAGAGCCGGTGAAGCGCTTACTGGTTACACCACAGCATGGAACCATCCAATAACGGGTCGCTCGGCGTTCAGTTGGGGCGGGATGGACATAATCACGCAAGAGACAACTGTTGACCCGCTGCTTCATAACTGTGTAGAACCCGCCGTCGTGGGGAACCAGCGCGTCGTCCCGTTCACGCCGGACAGTGGCCCGTACACCTTGGCAACCAAGCTCGAAGCGCTCGGTATCGATGCGTCGCCTGAGCAAGTTGTGCAGATCCTCGCCGCCGCTCGCGAACGTATGACTGAGTCCGGCCGATTGCTGGACAACGCAGACATCGAGAAGATCGCTCGTGCCCTTGCCGCCCCGACCTGAGTCGCACAACCACTTCACGGACCGGCATCAACCGCCAGGAGCTATGACAGACCAACAACAATTTTCCAAGAACTCGCCCCTATCAGATCCTTTCTACGGATCGAACAGCAGCGCCTGCTTCCAGGTTCGCGGTAGACGTCTCTGTCCTATTCGCGGGACGCAGATACACGAAATATCCGCAATTGCGGTACCACTTGGCGATGGCCGAGCTATATTGCGCGGCTCTTGCTCTGCATCGAAACAGAAATCTATCGTGAACGCCGCACTCAAATCCCTGATCACAGAAAGGCACGGTCACTGATGCCTACCAGGCCATCCACCGCAGGGGGCACGCGGCTGGAAGATCGCTACGCGCTAGTCACGGGCGCGGGCAAGGGACTCGGCGTAGCGATCGCCGAGGGGCTTGCCCGCGAGGGCGCACACGTCGCGGTGCACTACCGGAACTCGGCGGACGGCGCAGAGCGGACTGCACAGGCTGTCCGCGCATTGGGCCGGAAAGCCATCACGGTGCAGGCCGACATCGCGGACGCGGCAGATGTCGCGCGCATGGCACAGGAAGTCGTCGACGCGTTCGGCCGGGTCGACGTGCTGGTTAACAACGTCGGCGATATGGCAGCGCAACAGATGTCCTGGCGGGACCTGACTCCGGAGTCGGTGGACCACACCCTGACACTCGACATCAAGGGCACGATGCTCATGACCCACGAGTTCGGTCGTCGCATGCTCGACGATCAGCAGTCGGGCTCGATCGTCAACATAGGATCTCGCGTCGTGGTCGAGGGCAGCCCACGCGCACCGCAGTACGCTGCCGCGAAGTACGCCATCCTCGGCATCTCTAAGTCTTACGCGCACGCGTTGGCCCCGCACGTGCGAGTGAACACCCTGGGCCCTGGTTTTGTCGCAACCGAGACCCTGCTCGAGAGAGAGGACTGGAAGTCCGGCCGACGTGAAGAGGTGCTGGCTCGCACACCCCTCGGCCGCATCCCTCAGCCGGAGGACATCGTCCCGCCCGTCGTTTTTCTCGCGTCAGACGATTCCCGGCATATCACCGGCGCCTTCCTCCTGTGCGATGGAGGCCACAGCATGGTGGGAGCATGACAACGTATCTCGCTCGCGAAGAACCTTGGACCTGTTCGCTGCGCGGGAACCGCTCCAGCCTGATCCAGCCTCGTTGGCTGGCTCTTCCAGCTACTGCCAAATAGGACGAAATGTGCGAAGGTCAGCCCAGTTAGCTGCGGCGTTATGCCACTCAAGCGCCACTATCGGCCGGTCAGGTACTCGGTTTCACGTTCGGAAAAATCGTCACGACCTAGAGCCCTCTTACGGAATCGAACCGTAGACCTTCTCCTTACCATGAACCCCCGTCGAGTTCCGTCGCTGCAGAAAGGCGGCGCTGACCTCGCAAAACAAGGGCCTCCCAATTTTCCGGGGCGGTCCATGATCCGCGCCTCGCTGCGGTATGCCTCCCGCAAGTACTGGGTCCCGCTGACCCGCGACCTGCGGCCCATCTACACCGCCGCCGACCAGGCCGCCGCCGCGGCGGCGCCGGAGAACTTCGCCGTGAACTGGGAACAGCGTTACCCGGCGATCGTGCGGCTGTGGCGGGCGCACCGGCAAGAGTTCATCCCGTTCCTGGCGTTCCCGCCGGAGGTCCGGCGTGTGATCGACACGACCCTGATCGAGAGCATGAATGCCCGGCTGCGGAAAGTCACCCGCAACCGCGGCCAGTTCCCCTCCGAGCAGGCCGCCCTCAAGGTGCTCTACCTGGCGGTCCGCAACCTGGAGCACTACCGCCGCCCGAACGTCGGAATCCGCAGTTCCGGGTGGAAACAAGCACCCCGCCTACTGCTCTGCCTCGGGAAGCACGTATCTCGAGAATCTCCGGGCCTGCTCGAGCCACTCCGAGAACTGAGGGTTTGGCTCTCCGTTCCAGAACCTTAGCAAGATGTGGTCAACACCCGCGTCCCGGTAATCGGCAACATCCTGAAGCACATCGCCGACGCTCCCCACGAACCTTTCGCGGCCGTCTGCCGTTTTAGGAGGAGCAGGTGAGTACTTGTATTCATCAGGCACATCGCGTCGTGCCGACAACGGCGGGACATGTTCCCCGCTCTGCAGCACGAGTCGCGACCGCTTACAGCTCATCGAGAAGGTCATCGGACCCTGACGCCCGCCCTCGGAACGGTACTTCTCGATCGCTGCACGACCCTGCCGGTAATCCTCTGGCAGGGGGAATAGCGGGTGCCAGCCATCGCCGTAGCGCGCCGCCCGCCGCCAAGCGCTGCGGCCGTTGCCACCGATCCACAGCGGCAGGGGAGACTGAGCCGGCGCCGGTCCGGAATACATCGACTCAAACGAGTTCCACTCACCCGCGTACGACGCACCGTCAGTGCTCTCCCAGAGCAGCCGCATCACCTCGATATATTCGTCGGTCACAGCGCCGCGCCTCTCATATGGCGGAGCGCCGAGGGCCTGGAATTCTCCCGAAATGTAGCCAACGCCAATGCCTAGTGTCACACGGCCTCCGGAAAGCTGGTCGAGGCTCGCTATAAACTGAGACAGCACCAGGGGATTGCGATATGGAAGGACAAGGACGTCTGTACCTAGCCGGATGTTATCCGTGGCGCCTGCAGCTATTCCCATGCAAGCGAGCGCGTCGTACCATTGCGGCGGCGACAGGTGAATGGCATACTCCGGAACGACAACATGGTCGCCAAACCAGGCGCCGTTGAACCCCAGGTCCTCGACTGCCTGGACTGCATTCCGAATTAGGTTGGGCTGCGCCCAATAGTCGCCCCACGTAGGAATAACGACACCGAATTTCATGCTGCTCCTCCCAGGAGCCCGCCGGAGTGGCAATCCTGTTTACGGAACGCGCGGAACACTACCCGCTGTGGAGTTGCCGCGGTCCCTCTTCGAAAGCGCGCGCTTCAGACGGAGAACCCGAATCCTGCCCGCGGAAGTCAGGCCGACAGCAGCGATGAGAATCACCCCGTCGAAGACATCCGGAGACCAGTTTGGGCCGCCGATAATCAGAAGCCCCACGTTGCCGGTGCCGAGCAGGAGAATAGATATGACCGTCCCCGGGACATTAAACCGGCCCGACCGGACCTGGGTTGTGCCCAGGAAGGCCACAGCGAATGCCGGAAGCAGAAAGGCTGAACCAATACTCGGGTCACTTGCGCCGATCGAGGCGGTCTCCAGGATTCCAGCGAGCCCAGCAACGGCTGCGGATACAAGTAGTCCCACCAGCCTGACCGATTTTACGTGAATGCCGCCCAGCCGCGCGGCCTCTGTATCAAATCCAATGGCATAGGAGCGACGACCGAATATGGTCCTCTGCAAGGCTACATAGAGCACAACCGCGACACCGAGGCAGATGAACACGGGCTCCGTGACGCCTCCCAGGTTGCGAAGCGCCACGTTCTCCTGAAAGCTGCCGTTCACATTCGTCGTAATGGTTGTGTTGCCGCCGATTGCCGTGGCTATGGCAAGAACCATGCCGCTCGTAGCCAGCGTGCCGATGAACGAGTCAATCTCCATGACCAGCACGACGACCGCGTTGACGAGCCCCACCAGCAGCGCCGCTACAAGGCCGACCACCACAGCCAGCACCGGGTTCGCAGACACGTTGGCGAGGAACCAGGCCGCCGCTGTACCGGCCAGGCTGGCCACGCTGGCGACCGAGAGGTCAAACAGGCCGGTGGCCAGCGGCAAGAGCAAGGCGAGCCCGACCAACCCCGATATTGAGTACTGATTCAGAACCTGCTGAGCAGTCGCTATTGCGAAGAAATAGTGCGGACTGAGCAGCGAGAACAGAATGATGATGACGATCAGAATGTAGACTGCCGTGAGCCTCTTAAAGGAGATCTCACGCCGCCTTCTCGGCGGCCATGACGAGCGTTCCGGTACTCCGTCGCTTTTCGGCAGTGGCGTTGTCAGGTTCTTCTCGCGTGATAGTGCTTTTCTCATGTGATCATCATGGCCCTCGTGATGTCTGACTCAGTCCATCCCGTCGCACGATCAAACTCGCGGACAAGGCGACCTCTCCTGAGAACGAGTATGCGATCTGCGATGGGCATCACCTCCGGCAACTCTGATGTCGTGATCATTATTGCCATGCCTTCGTCAGCGAGTTGGCGAAGGACGCTGCGAATTGTCTCGACGACGCCAATATCGACACCGGCCATAGGCTCATCGATGAGCATTATTGTTGGCTCGATACTCAGCCACTTTGCGAGTATCACTTTCTGCTTGTTGCCGCCGCTGAGCTCTTTGCACGTCTGCCATGGCCTGGCCGGCCGGATGTCGAGCCGTTCGATCCAGGTGCGGCAGTTAGCTGTTTCCTGGCCACGTTTGATCAGGCCAGCACTACCGGCTATAGCACTCATTCCCGGCAGAGATATGTTTTCCTCGATGGTGAAGCGATCTATGATGCTTCCCGGCTGGCGATTTCCTGGTATCAGCGCGATCCTCTTGGCAATACTCGATTCCGGGTCGAGGGCGTTCGCCGCCTCGCCTTGGACCTCGACCGAATCAACAACGGAGGGTATGGCGCCAGTTATCGCGTACACGAGCTCCTCGCGACCGGACCCGGATAGCCCGGCTACGCACACACATTCCCCCGGGCGGATCGAGAAGCTGACGCCTCGGAGGCGGCGTGAAACGAGATTCGAGATGGTTAGTGCTGACGCGGCCGGGCTTGAGCCGTTCAGCGCCTGCTCAGGTGTGCCGCGCGCGACTCTACCGCCATCAGCCGCGGGGCCCGCGACGCTGCCGGGTTCATCGCCCAAGATCCTCTGGACCAGGGCTGCGTGGTTGAGCGCCGATCTAGGGAGCGTGTCAATCAGGTAGCCATCCCGCAGCACGCTGACTTCGTCACTCAACTCCAGGACTTCATCCAGATGATGCGAGACGTACAGAACGCCTACACCCTGCCTCGAGAGCGACCTTATGACCTCGAAAAGGTGCTTGGTCTCTGGTTCTTCGAGGGCCGTCGTCGGCTCATCGAGCACGAGGAACTTAGTTACCGTGCCGTCGATGCGCGAAGCAATTGCCCGCGCTATCGCGACCAGTGTCCGCTCGACCGCCCGGAGCTCGGAGACGGGACACTCGAGATCGATCTCCGTTTCATCCAGGAGAGCGAGCGCGTCCAGAAGCCGCCGACGCTGTTCGAGCCAGTCGATGGTGCGCCGGCGCGTACGGCTGTACTCGGCACCGATTCCGAAGTTTTCCAGCGCCGTGAATTGAGGAATGAGATTGAGGTCCTGGTGAACGAACCTGAGCCCTGAGGCAGCGGCAGCCCCCGTCGATCCGGGCGGAAGCAGGTGGCCTCCGATGCGTACGCTGCCGCTGGCGGGACTGTGAAAGCCTGCCAGGATCCGGATGAGCGTGGATTTCCCGGATCCATTGTGCCCGACAAGACTGTGTATCGCTCCCGGATTGAAGCACAGCGATACGTCATGAAGGACTTCCAGATTGTTGAAGGACATGCTGATGTGATCAGCGACCAGCACGCCGGCCACATCCACCGTCCTGTCGCCTACCGGCATTGGCTTCTTGCCAAAGCTTGGGGAATCGCAAGCTTCACAGCCTCTACTCCTCAGGAAATGCGGGCTAAACGTGCCAAGCCTGCTTGAACAGAGACTGGTAGTTGGCCACCAGGGGAACCGTCGCGCCGTTCGTCGGCTCGGCGATGAGGTTGGTGTTGGTCTCGATCATCTGCGGGAAGTCCATCTGCAGGTATGGTTCGGGAGATGCTCCCTCGGTCGTGGCCAGCACGGCCCCGAAGCCTGCCCAGATCATTTCCGGCCAGGGAACTCCCGCGGTGGCGTTCACCTGGCCTGCCTTGATCTCAGAGGCACCGAGCGCATCGTCATCGGTGGTGATGATGTGCATGTTCCGGAATCCTGCGCTCTTCAGTGCCGCCGGCACTCCGGTGGTCTCGTCGACGAAATCGAACATCAGGTAGTTAGTTGAGGGGTGGGATCGCAGATAGGTAACGACCATGTTCGGCAGGTTTGTGCCGACATCCGTGATACTGAAGGCGCTATACGTATCGACAGTGCATGTCGCGCACTTGTGCAGAACCGCCGTCATGGCCTGATGCGTATAGGAATAGATTGCCGTCTCTGGCGTGCTGAAGATCGCTACATGCGCATCGTGGCCGCCGGCGTTGTCAAGAATCCACCAGCCCAGGTCCGCCCCATACGTCGCCTGATTCGCGCCGGTGAGAACAGCGCCGGTGGCGTCGCCCCACGACGAGTAGTCGAGCAGGACGACCGGGATGTTGAGGGCCTTGAGTTCCTTGAGGTCCGTGCTGAACCAAGCCAGCGGGTCGGTGGCGGCAATTACCCCGGCAGGCTTGTTCCGGATCACCTGGCCCCACGCGGCTGACACGGTCTGCACCGTACCGCCGAGCTGAACGATGTCGGCGTGCCAGCCCACGGCTGCCGCCGCATCCTCGATGACCTTGTCGAACGCCACGCACTGCGCCACTGGGCAGCTGAGGAAATCGAGAGTCTTTCCGGAAGCTGGAGCCTTGGGGAGTGAGGGGACCTTGAGCGTCGTGGGCCGAGATTCGAGCCGGGCAACTTGACTACGGGCTTGCGCTACCAAGCCCGATGCCGCCGAATTGGTAGCCGACGTATTGGCCTTAGTAGACGATTGCGACGAGTTCGAGCTGCAGGCAGCGAGTGCTACAGCAAGGAAAATAGACAGAACAACAGCGCGGACAGCGCGCCGTCTAACTGGTGTCGCCTGACAGCTCATAATGCAAGCCCCTCCTGATCGGTACGTGGTCTTACCTCGCGTGGTGAGCGCGCAGTGCCGATGCGATTCTCAAGTTCCGCGACCGCGGCCATAGTCATGTAGCGCTGTGGCCGCGTCCCTGGACTTACGTCGGCCATGCTCACAGATTGCGGCCAGGTACTCATGTATACATGTAGACATATGTTGTCAGCAGATGACCGTCGTGTCAACGGTTCCCAAATGCATCGGCTGGCGGGAGCCCCAGCCGATCGCCTTGGCACACTGCACGCCAGGTAGCAGCCAACATCGAGGCCCGGAGGCAAAGCGGCGCTGCGACGAAAGCAGGCTGTGTCCCATGTGCCACTTCCTTGGATGACCACTCGTGAGGAACGTCGCAGCCGTCGGGTCAGCTGCGGTCATGGAGACCTGCGGGGCGATTTCTGGGCGTCGCGCCGTCGGCCCGGCCGCTGAGCGGCGATCGGGCGAAACGTGTGAGCCTGCTCGCTAGGTCTTGACGGGCTCAGGAACCGGTGCGGGCCACAGTGGCCCGCGGCAACTGGCCCAACGCATGTCATCCGCCGCGCCTACGTTAACTCTCAGGCCACTCGGCACGAGTACCGCGCCAGCCGCATCCAATACAGGCATACCGCCCGCCCTCTCGCAGCGCCGACCGCCGTGCATTGATCTAAATAGTATATCTATTAATCGTGAAGTCAACAGCCCGCGTTGCTCACCCGGCCGGGCAACGGCGCTGGTCACGACTGGAGCATCGGTGCTGCGGTCGCCGCTCCTCACGTTCCGGGCAGCTGGCGTTGGTGCAGAGCGCGTTGCAGGCGCGCATCCCCGGAATACGGCCAAGCGCTATCGGCACCGGATCTCGGCAGCAGCCGGAGTTGACGCTCTCGACGAGGCGCCGTAACAATGATCAGCGTGTATACATGCATACTGCTGTTGCCTTCCTGGCTGGCCTGTCCCTCTCGGGCGGCGCAACGCTGGACGCCTGCACCGGCACCGCACCCGCCGACGCCCTGGTCAGCCCTTGCGGCAGCGCCTTCCGCAACGGAATCGAGGACCAGCTGAGTGAGCGGTACCAGATCTCCCGGAGCCCGGCGCGAAGCGGCTGTCCGAACACGCCTGACCCATATCACTAGCTGGCGTGACGCTCACTCCGCCGCAAGAAAGCGGCTACCCCGGGCGCTCTTCGACTACATCGACGGCGGCGCTGAGGACGAGAACACGATGAGGGCTAACGAACAAGCCTTCCGCGCCGTGTGCTTTCGGCCCCGCATGGCGGTCTGGAATCCGGATCCGAGCACCAGAACCACCGTGCTCGGGACCTCTATCTCTATCCCGGTCCTGACCGCTCCGTGCGGCGGTATGCGGCTCGTGCACCCGGATGGTGACATCGCCGTCGCAAACGCCGCGGCGTGGCAGGGCACCGTCGCTGTGGTTCCGTCCGCCTCCAGCTTCACGCTGGAGGAAATCGCTCAGCGCAGCGACACCGGGCCTCGCTGGTTCTAGCTGTACCGGTTTATGAACGCGGCGACGATGCACAAACTTGTTGAGCGTGCTGACGCAGCCGGTTACGAGGCTCTCGTCATCACCGTCGATACGGTGGCAACCGGGCACCGAGAGAAGGACCTTCGCAATGGCTTCAGCTACAACATGCGTCCCAGTGCCCGTACGGCCGTCAGGCTCGCCTGTCAGCTCGGAGGACGGCCGCGCTGGCTGTACGGGTTCGTATGCGATGGCATGCCGTTCCAGCTCGCCAACACCGTCGAATATGGCTACACGTCGCCGAGGTTGACCACGATGGGTCGGGTCAGCGCCGAATCGCAATCCCCCACGTGGGAGGACATCGCGAGGATTCGGAAGGCGTGGTCCAAGCCCATCGTGGTCAAGGGGGTCCTTACGGTTGAGGACGCGCGCAGAGCCGTCGACTGCGGCGCTCAGGCCCTGATCGTGTCCAACCACGGCGGCCGTCAGCTGGACAGCGCGCCCGCGTCGATGGCAGCACTGCCGGCAATAGCTTCGGCCGTTGGGGACCAGGTCGAACTCTTGCTGGACTCGGGCGTACGCCGCGGCAACGACGTACTGAAGGCCCTTGCCCTCGGCGCGAAGGCGGTGCTGGTGGGCCGCGTCATGGCGTACGGTCTGGCAGTCGCTGGAGCCGAGGGCGTGAACTGGATGCTGGAGATGCTCCGGACTGACATCGTCCGCTCCATGCGGATGATGGGGCTCACCTCCGTGGCAGACCTCGATGATTCCTGGGTAGAGCCGATCGCTACATCGAGATTTCACTCGGATTCAGCTTGATGTCGATGAGCATCGGCCGGTCGCGACCCTCTATTGCCGCAAGCGCGCGATCAAGTTCTGCTGACGTGGACGCGGTCATACCTTGCCCGCCGAGCGCACAGGCGACGGCCGCGAAGTCCGGCCAGCTGAACACCGACAGTCCCGGCGCCAAGCCGCGGCGCTCGAACTGCACGTATTCAGCCCCGTACGAGCCATCGTTCAAAACCACGACCGTCACGTCCATCTGATGGCGAACGGCCGTGTTGAACTCGCCCAGGCTGTCGAGCATGAAGCTTCCATCCCCGCACACAAGCAGGACGGGGCGCTCCGGGCAGGCTGCCGCGGCTCCGATGGCGGTTCCCATCCCGAGGCCAATGGCGCCAGAACTGAAGCTGTGAACGTAATGGGCTGGACTCTCCACGCTCAGCACGGGGTAGGCGTGCCGGAGCACACGTCCGCCATCGATCACAAGCGACCTGCTGCTCGGAAACGATGCCTCCAGCTTCCGCAGCGTGGCTCGTATGTTTAGGCCGGAGCCGTCAAGTTCGTCGCGGGGGTCGGCCACCGTTCCGGCGGACGCTGGCGCCATTACTTCAGCTGCATAGCGAGACGGTTTCGTGTCGAGCAATTCGAGCATCTCGCACATCCGGCTTGCGACGCAGCTAGGGTGTCCGAGGATCCCGAGCCTGCTCGATTCCCACTGGTTGAGGTCGGTCACGGTGTCGCTGACGTGGATGACCTTGTCAGGCCGCACCAACTCGCCAGCCATGGTCGTGCGCGAATGCATGCCGGCACCGAACACTATGATGCAGTCGCTCTTGGCTATCGCCTCACTGCTCGAGGGATCGGAGAGCGTCCCGCAGATACCAAGATCATAACGGTAGCCCCGGAACAGGTTCTTCGCGCGGAGTGTTGTGGCAACCGGAGCGCCCAGAGCGTCGGCGAGCCGCAAGATGGCGTCTCGGCTGCCGGGATCTATCGCTCCGCGCCCGGCGATGATCACGGGGCGCTGTGCCGAGGCGATGTACCCAACGGCATCATCGAGCACGGCCGGATCGGCATCCGCATACTGCGGGCTTGCAGGGCCGCGAAGAACATTGCTGAGGGGCACGTCAAGCCACAGGTACTCGGCTGGCACGTTCAGGACAACGGGCCTGCGTTCAGCGAGCGCTCGCCGGATGGCCTCCGACAGATCTGCTTCCACGGTGTTCGGGCTCCGGGTTTGCTCGAAGCCCCCTCCGGCCGACAGGACGACCGCGCGCTGATCAACGTTCTGGATGTTGCGCCGGTCCTCGGCCGGCGTATCACCGGTGATGAGAAGGAGCGGCGTGTGGCCTTTGACATTCTCGATGAGGGCGGTGACCGTGTTCGTCAGGCCGGGCCCGTGAGTCACAGTGGCGACTCCGACCGAGTTCGTCACCTGCGAGTAGGCCCCGGCGGCGAGCACGGCACCCGACTCCTGCGCGAATGAGACGTACTTGCCTTGCTGGCGCGTGAAACTGTCCACTATGAACAGATTGCCATCGCCGATCAGGCCGAACATGGTCCTGATGCCGTGATTGCGTAGTGCTAGCGCCAGGACTTGGTGGAAGATCACTGGTTGCTTGCCTCACTTGGATGCGTCCTAGACGGCAGGATGCTCGGACGGGCACTGGGCACTGTTCCGCACCGGCCTGGCATATTACAACGAGGCTTGCAGATTCAGCTTTCGGTACGGGCCAGCGGCGATGACCGGCTCGAGAGCTGCGACGACGTCCTCGAGGGTAATCCGCTCCTCGTCGGTTGCCTTTCTAAAACCGACCGGAACGGAGTGGTACACATGCTCGCCGATCAGGCGGGCGTCGGGCGCATAGAGGAAGTACATGGAACTCCAGCGGTCCTCAATGTAGTACGCGTCGAGGTCGTCCACATCGTGGCCCTTTGCGCGCGCTGCATGGCCGGTAAGGTGCTGGTGAGCCATGTTCTCCTGGGAAAACCCCCAGTCTGCAACGACGATGTGCTCATGAGACTTCGTCGCCACCGTCAAGCCGGCATCTTTCAGCGACGCGTAGAATCCGCGCACTGCGTCCATGCCGTCGTAGACAACATGGCCGCCCTGGGGTGTGTTCATGCGGTACACCGGGTGCTCGACGGTCATCTCTGGTGCCAGAATCTCCTCGAATCGGCCGCAGTATTCCAGCATGGCGTGGCGTCTATAGTTCTCGAGGATGGCAATGTGATGGGTATCGTCGAGTTCGTCGATCAAATTCTCTGCGGCTGACAGGATCCTTGTAAGGTCTGTGGTCATCACTACTCCGATTTTGCCCGGTGAGCCCAGTCACTAGGGTCAGCCCTGAATTGACAGTTCTAGGCCCGGGAGCGGCAAACGGATCCCAACCAGTACCACCGGATACCCGCGTTCCGCCGGACCGCATGCCCGCAAACCGAGCTGCCATCATGTGGAACCGCGGGTGAGTTCGTTAACGAGGCTAACGAACTCAGGATACAGGGCCGCTGCGTGAGTCGTCAATGCCTACCTGGACACTTGCATACCTGTATACCTGTGTGCATCATAGAACCCGCATGTCGATGCCTACAGCAGGCGAAGGTTGGAATGACGCGAGACCACTACGTGACCGCCACTGCCGGCCGCTCACGCCCCCGCAGGTCCTGCCTCGCGGTACCCGGCAGCAATCCGCGCTTCCTGGCCAAAGCGCAGGGCCTGCCTGCAGATCAAGTATTCCTTGACCTCGAGGACGCCTGCGCGCCGCTGGCAAAGGAAGGCGCCCGGCATCACATTGTGGGCGCGCTGAACGAGGGTGACCGGGGAGGCAAGATCCGCACAGTCCGAGTGAACGACTGGACCACTCACTGGACTTATCGGGACGTCATCACCGTGGTCGAAGGAGCGGGGATCAACCTGGACTGCATCATGCTGCCCAAGGTGGCCGACGCCTGCCAGGTGGTGGCGCTCGACCTCCTGCTCACCCAGATCGAAAAGACTATGGGCTTCGAGGTTGGGCGGATCGGCATTGAGGTGCAGATCGAGAGCGCCGAAGGGCTGGGCAACGTTGATGCCATAGCCGCGTCCTCACCGCGCCTCGAGACCATCATCTTCGGCCCGGCCGACTTCATGGCCTCGATCAACATGAGATCGCTCGCCGTGGGCGAGCAGCCGCCGGGATACCCGGCCGATGCCTACCACTACATCCTGATGCGTATTCTCATGGCCGCCCGGCCGAAGTCCAAGGACGACCGGGGAATCGTCCAGGTCGAGACCAGGGGCTACAAGCAGGACGGCACTCTGATCTGTCAGTTCCGGCGCAAGGTCATGGTGCCGACGGCGGCATACGCAACGGACCGCGACGCCGGCGGCTCGAGTCATGCCGACTAGGTCTCGTCACAGTACCGAGCCCGATCCAGAAACGAGGTCAGGCCATGAGGAGCCTCGCACAGACCGAGGGCCTTACAGAAGTGCAGCGCGACATCCTCGGAACGGTGCGGGCCTTCGTCGAGAAAGAGATCATCCCGGTCGCAACCGAGCTGGAGCACGCGGACGAGTACCCGGCCAAGATCGTCCAGGAAATGAACGAGCTCGGGTTGTTCGGGATCACCATCGGTCAAGAGTACGGCGGACTGGGCGAATCGCTGCTTACTTACGCCCTGATCGTGGAAGAGATCGCTCGCGGCTGGATGTCACTGTCGGGGATCATCAATACTCACTTCATCGTCGCTTACATGATCGGGCAGCATGGCACGCCAGAACAGAAGGATTACTTTCTACCTAAGATGGCGGCGGGCCAGTTGCGCGGCGCCTTCTCGATGTCGGAGCCTGGCCTGGGCTCGGACGTATCTTCGATCAGCACCAAAGCAGTACGCGACGATGACGGATATGTGATCAACGGCCAGAAAATGTGGCTGACGAACGGCGGTACGTCAAGCCTGGTGGCAGTGCTCTGCCGGACCGACGAAGGGCACGACGCAAGGCATAGGAACCTGACCGCCTTTCTGATCGAGAAAACTCCGGGCTTCGGTGCCAACCCGGCCGTGCCCGGACTTTCCGTCCCGACGAAAATCAGCAAGATGGGCTACAAGGGCGTCGATACCACCGAGCTGCTCCTGCAAGACGTGCGCGTTCCAGCAGACCGGGTTCTCGGCGAAGCTCCGGGGCAGGGCTTCTATCAGATGATGGACGGCGTCGAGGTGGGCCGGGTCAACGTCGCGGCCCGCGGCTGCGGCGTAGCGCTGCGCGCATTTGAGCTGGGTATTGCATACGCACAGCAACGGCATGCCTTTGGCAAGCCGATAGCCGAGCATCAGGCGATCCAGTTCAAGTTGGCCGACATGGGTGTGAAGATCGAGGCCGCCCACCAGTTGATGACGGTGGCAGCCCGCAAGAAGGACTCCGGCCAGCGAAACGATCTCGAGGCCGGCATGGCCAAATATCTCGCCTCCGAGTACGCCAAGGAGGTTGTCGAGGACTCCTTCCGCATTCACGGCGGCTACGGGTATTGCACAGAGTATGAGATCGAGCGCCTGTACCGGGAGGTGCCAATGCTTCTGATTGGTGAGGGTACGGCCGAGATCCAGAAGATGATCATCGGAAGGAGGTTGCTCAGCGACTACAGCTAGCCGGGGCGTGCTGACAGGCTACGCCGGAACCTTCCCGCGCGCTCGGCGATGGCCCCGCGGGCCGGTGCCGGTCGCCACGTAACGGCCCGCGCCGGACCAGAGCGGCCATGCCGTCGACGCGAGCTGTGGCCGGTGACGCACTGTAGAAACAAGGTTCCGAAACCCCTATCGATTCCGTCAAGGGAAGCCCAGCCCTCCCCTTGTCCTTGGCCCGGTAACGCCCGGTGGTCGGTGACAAAGCCGACGATGACAGCGTCACCTGAGACGTCATGCGTCCCGCAGAGACGCCGGAAGGGTACGATCTTCATTGGACAGTCCTCTGATTCCGACGGTCGGCGCAGCGAATTGGGAGAAAGTTGACGTGCAAATGCACCCGGCTGGCGTAGCTTCTGATTCGCTTGGGAACTCCACGCTAGCCCCCACGCGCGCGCGTGCGTTGTCAGCTTCGGACGATGCATTTATTGCGATCAGGAATGGCATCCTCCGGGGTGATTTGGCTCCCGGTGAGCCGATTACCGAGACGCAGGTCGCGTCGTCGCTGGGGATCAGCAGGACGCCAGTCCGGGAGGCGCTTCGCGAGCTCGAGGCTCAGGGACTGCTGGTTCGGCGGCATCGTCGGCTGCTCGTAGCCACGCTGTCTTCGGATGAGGCATCGGACGTGCACGCGGTCAGGGTGTCGCTCGAGTTGCTCGGAATACGCCAGGCGATGGCACGGAATCCTTCCGAAATCCTTGTTCCTCAGCTCGAGCGGTCAGTGTCCGAGATGCGGTATTCAATAAGGAATCGGGACACGACGCAGGCACTCGCCTCCGCTCGGTCATTTCACAACGTGATCTATTACGCAACCCGCAACGAGATGCTGATCCGGTTCCTGATGCAGGTATACAACCGTGTCGACCAGTTCCGCTTTTACAACGCCACTGAGCAGAGCATCTCGCGGCTACGGCAGACCGCTGTGGAGCACACACTGATCATTGAGGCGATTCGCGAGGGCGACATGGCGCAGGCAGCTGCCAAGATGGACTCTCATCTCGGCGCGGGTCATGAGTTCGACACCAAGTCGGCGCAGCTCGGCAGTTCTTCCCCGTCCGGCCCCGGCGACGGCGGGTAGTCGCTGATCAGCGGCTGCCCGCCAGCATCTCGTCGCGGAAAGCTGGATGGCTGATCGCCGTGAGTTCCCGGCTTCGTTCCGTTAGCGATTTCCCGGAGAGCTCCGCAACTCCGTGCTCCGTGACGACATAGTCGACAAGGACGGCCGGCATGGTGACCGTAGCGCCGGTGGGCAGTTCCGGCACGATGCGCGAGTGCTTGCCATCGCGGGACGTCGACGGCAGAGCCACAATGCACCGGCCACCCGGAGAGAGCGCCGCTCCCATCGCGAAGTCCAGTGATCCGCCGGTGCCGGCAACCTGGCGGCCGCGGAGCGATTCCGAGTTGACCTGACCGCGCAGATCGACCTGAACTGCCGAGTTCAGCGCGGTGAAGTGGCTGAGCGTGCCGATCACGCGGGGGTCGTGGGTATAGGACGCAGCACGCATGCTCACCGCCGAGCATCTGCAAGCGAAGTCGTACAGTTCGTGCGACCCGTGGACTTGGTTCACGACCATCAAGCCCCGGTCGATCTCTTTGCTCTGCCCGGTGAGTACCCCCGTACGGTACAGATCCATCAGGCCGTCGGTTAGTAGGCCCGAATGCACTCCGAGGTCCGTGTGCGAGCGCAGTGCGGCGAGCGCCGCGTCGGGTATGGCGCCAATCCCTACCTCGATGCAGGCTGCGTTCGGGATCAGTTCAGCTACGTACTGGCCAATCCGCGCGGAGACGTCGTCGACGACCGCGCGCGCCGCGGCACCAGGCGTGACATCCACCTCGACGAACCAGTCAACCTCCGAGACGTGAAGCCTCATGTCGCTGGGAATCCGTGGCATGGCGGCGTTGGCCTGGGCGATCACGAGGCGGGCACGCTTCGCCGCCAGAGCCGAGAAATCGGTACTGGTGCCGAATGAACAGTATCCTTCGCCATCCGGAGTTGAGACGTTGACGATCGCGACGTCCGGGATAATCACGCCGTCATCGAGCAGGCGGCAGATGGTGTGAATCGACGATGGAATGAAGTCGGCGGTTCCATCGGAGACAGCATCAATCGCGCGGCCGTGCGGGGCATAGGTCAGCAGCCGGAAGCCGCCCGTCACGTCCGGCTCGGCGAGCAGCCCGCGCGTGCCCCGGACCGACTGGAAGCCACGGCACGAGGCGAGCGCACCCGTCGAGATCAGCGCATCGATCAGCACGGTGGGCTCGCCCTCATACGACGTGAAGACGATCAGGCTATCCGGGGGGACCTTCGAAGCGGCCTCCAGAGCGCCGACAGCACGGTCTTGGTAGATGCCTCGCCAGTCTGAGGTACGCGCACCTGAATCTGCGACAGTCACGGCTGCCGGAACCTCCCGCAAATCCCGATCCGCACGGCATTCACCGCGGAAAGCGTGAGACGCACCGGTACCGCGCCTATATTTCGGCGGGCGTCGTCATGAGCCCGACCACGCCCGCCTTTGCGAGGGAGGCGATGTCCTCATCGGTGTAGGCGAGCAATTCGCGCAGCACGAGGTCGGTGTGCTCTCCGAGCAGCGGAGCGGACTTCAGTGGCGTGCGCTCGCGGCCGACGAACTTTATCGGGCGGCCCGTGACCGGAAGACGGCCAGCGAGGGGATGCACGAATTCCTCGACCATGCCGCGCGCGGTCGTCTGCGGGTTTGCGACCACCTCCCCGACCGACATGACCGACGCGTTCGGGATGTCGGCCGCGTCCAGCGCCGCCGACCAGTCCGCCCTTGTCCGTGTCAGCAGCACGGCCGCCATGATCTCGGTCAGCTCGTCGCGGTTTGCTACGCGGAGATCATTGGTGGCGAACCGCTCGTCTCGAGAGAGTTCCGGCAAGCCGAGGACGTCGCAGAGCCTGCGCCAGAACTGAGTCTGGAATGCCGCGATGATCAACTCACCATCGGCAACCCGGAAGGCGCCATACGGGAAAATGCTCGGGTTACCTGAACCGACGCGGGCAGGCTCCCGCCCGGTCAGGATGTAGTCGGTGATGTAGTAATGCATCAGCCCGATCATCGAGTCGTACATGCCGATGTCGATTGCAGAGCCGCACCCGGTGACATCGCGTTCGTGGACGGCGGCCAGGATCGCGATGATCGCGTACAGACCCGCGGCGAGATCGCCCATCGGGATGCCGAGCCTAACCGAGCCGCCATCGGGTTCGCCGGTGACCGCCATCGCCCCGGTCAGCGCCTGCGCAATGACGTCGAATGCCGCACGGTCGCGCATCGGGCCGGTGGACCCGAATCCGGAAATCGAGCAGGCTACGAGCTTCGGATTGACCTTGTGCAGCGCCTCGTGGTCCAGCCCGAGGCGCGCCATCACCCCCGGGCGGAAGTTGTCAATCGCCACGTCACAGTGCGCGGCAAGCTCGAGGGCAACCCGCCGGCCGTCGGGATGACCCAGGTCGAGCACCACGCTCTTTTTGTTCCTGTTGGCCGTCATGAAATGAGTGCTCTCGCCGGCTGACTTCGGACCGCTGTAGCGTGAGTCGTCGCCCTTGCCGGGTCGCTCGATCTTGATGATCTCCGCGCCGAGATCTCCCAGGACCATCGTGGTGAATGGCCCGGAGAGCACGCGCGTGAAATCGAGGACTCGCAGGCCGCTGAGCGGGCCACGGGTCTGCGCCGCAGAGGGATCCGGAGTCGGTTCAGCGTTCGTCATGTGATCCTCTTCATTGCATGCGATCGGCTTCGTGTACGGGATTCGCCCCCAGCCTCAGGCTGCGCGCGGCGGTAGCGTGATGTCGATGTCGGCGAACGCGGTGATCACGCCGCGCTGGTCAGTCGCCTGTGCATGGCAGTGGACGATGTGGTCGCCGTCGTCGATCTCCTTGGAAACCACGCGCCCGCTGATCGTCGTCAGATCGCCCTGCAGGTTGAAGCGCCTGAGCTCGGCTCGCAGCCTTCTGAGCCAGCCATGCTCACCAGCCCAGTAAGTTGCGAACGTGCATAGCCAGGCGATGCGCTCTGGACCAAAGTCATAAGCCGCCGGGATACCCAGCGTGCGTGCGAAATCGCTGTCCCAGTGGCCGCGGGACGGGCCTTCAGGAACGCCCTGTGCGTTCGGCAGGCCGGCGCGCGGATGGCGGGCGAGATACTCAAACCAGTAGCTGTGCGTCTTTAGGAACTGCCCGCCATAGACGCGCAGAAAGCAAATCGAGTTGGTCGCCGTCCACGGTCCGCGGATCAACTGCCCGAGACTCTCGCCCTCGGCGACATCCTCCCAGTACCTGGGCTCCGCGCCCCGTATCATGGCTGGCTCTCCGGCGTACGCTTTCGCGATTGCGGCAATGTCGTCCTCGGAGTAATGCGCCGGCTCCAGATCCTGGTGCTTGGCGCCAGAACTGCTTGCGGAGCGTTCAGTCCGGATTCCCCAAGGCCACGATCGAGCCACGATTTTGCCGTGCTGATTGGCAAACACAACCTCCGAAGTCTGCTTCACCGATCGCCCGGCAAAGGCGCCCCGGCGCAGCTCAACGTCGGACAGCGTCACAACGACGTCGATGCGGTCGTTGCGCCGGATCGGCAGGTACCACTCGTGGTCGGCTCCGCCGAAGAGTGAGTGGACACCCGGAAGGCCGCTCCGGTCGCCGATGGCCTGCAGCGAGAACGCGTAGAGCATGCTTGGCGGTGCAACCAGGCCACCCGCCGGCGTCATGCTGGCGTAGCCTTCGTCGGTCCAGCGCGGGTCGCGGTCGCCGATGGCCCGGACCCAGTGCCGGATCGCATCCTTGGTCGCTTCCTCAAGCGTGGGTTCCTCGCGCGAGAGGCGCACCGTGCCGACGCGTTCCCGCAGCTTCGCTAGCGCGTCCTCAGTGATAGTTGCCACGGCGACCTCTCGATAGGAAACTAACGCTGAGCGAACGCGGTCCAGGTACTCATGTATACATGTAGACATACTTTCTCAGGTCGTGCCCTTGGTGTCAACGCCGTCCAGCGTCGCGATCGGATCCGCCCGCCTCCCGTACCCGGAACTTCGACGATGCTCTCGCGCCCCATTTGGGCGATGGGAGCTATGGGCGCCCCATCCGGGGCGGGTGGGAATTATGACAGACGCTCGTCTTCCACTGGTTCAGTCCGCGTCGGCATCCCGGGTCGTACTGGACTGCCAGCCGACCGCACTGTCGCGGGTCGCCGCCCCGGAGGGGGTCCAGTAAACCCCTTGGGTACTGGATAAGCCGAGGTAGCGAGACCGGCGACCTTGACAGCACACTGAGGCCGAAACGATACTGATGTATACATGTACGCAATAGCCACTCCGTTGCCGTCGGCGCCACAGTACGCTCACCCCACCGTCGAGGCTCTGCTCATCGCATCGTGCTGGACTCATGTCAACGCATCGGACGCGATGGTGCCGGGGCATGTTGCGGGAAACGATGCATCGCGCCCCGCCTCTGTGACTTCTGGTCAATGCGGTGCCGACCTGCAGCCGGAGCCGGCGGCGTATCGCCCACACGAACTGCACGTGCTAGTGCGCGAACCATCGAAGATGGAGTTGCCATGCAGGCTGACACCGCCGCCTCGGACGAAGTCCCGTTCTACCCCATGCCTCGCGCTGCAGGCTGCCCGTTCGACCCGGCGCCTGAGGCCCAGGCGCTTCTGCATACCACCCCGATCAGCCGCGTCCGGATCTGGGATGGCAGCTCCCCATGGCTGATAACCCGGCACGACCATGCCCGGGCGATACTCACTGACAACAGGTTCAGCGCGGTAACCACCCGCCCGGGTTACCCGGCCGCCTCGCAGGGTCAGCTCACGAGGCGCCGTACCGCCCCGACCTTCATCGCGATGGATGGCGATGACCACAAGCGGCAGCGACGCATGCTGATCGGCGAGTTCACTGTCCGCCGGATGCAGCAGCTCCGGCCCGCGGTTGCCGACGTCACGGCCGCGCTGCTCGATCAGATGGCCCAGCAGAGCCCACCGATCGACCTCGTCGAGAACTTCGCCCTTCCCCTGCCTTCCATCGTGATTTCGCGGCTCCTCGGTGTCCCCTACTCAGATCACGACTTTTTTCAGAGCCGGTCCCGGACACTGATGGGCGTACACACGACCGAGAAGCAAGCGGAACAGGCCAGTAACGACCTGCTGGACTTCCTCATTGACCTCGTGGCAGCGCGGCAAGCGGGGCCAAGTGACGACCTGATAGGCCGACTCGCTCAGCATGTCGCTGGCGGCGAGCTCGAGCGCAAGGAGGCCGCTTCCATGGCCCTCCTGCTCTTGTTTGCTGGTCATGAGACGACAGCCAACATGATTGCTCTGGGCGCCCTCGTCTTGCTCGAGCGCCCAGAATTGGCGGCTGTCATGCGACACGGAGATGACTCGGCTGTTACCGCGGGGGTCGAGGAGCTGCTGCGACTGCTTACGGTCGCGCACCTGGGCCGCAGACGGGTAGCGCTGGAAGATGTCGACTTTGCCGGTGTGCGCATACACGCCGGCGAAGGCATAATCGTGGCCAGCGAGCTCGCCAATCGCGACCCGGAAAAATTTGCCAATCCCGATGAATGCGATTTCGATCGAGCTGCCAATCAACACATGGCTTTTGGCTTCGGCGCGCACCAGTGTCTCGGGCAGTCCCTGGCACGCCTAGAGCTGCAAGTCTGTTATCCGGCGCTGTTTCAGCGCTTTCACGGACTGCGTGCGGCGGTGCCATCCGATCAGCTTCAGTTCCGCGAGGAAATGGTGGTATACGGCCTATACGAGCTTCCGGTGACCTGGTGATGGCGTCGGGGCTTTGCCTTGCGTGGCACCCTCAGATGGGACTCTTCGCTCCAATCATCAGGGAGAACCCCAATGGGAATTGAGTTCCACATTGACCGCGACGTATGCGTGGGAGCCGGACAATGCGTGATCGCTGCACCTCGGCTATTCGACCAGGATATGGACGGCATCGTGGTGCTCCTTCATGACGTCCGTTCCCAGGCAGATGAGATCTCGATCCGAGATGCAGCTCAGATGTGTCCATCGGGCGCAATCGCCGTCCGCCGCTGAACTCATCAGCTGCAACACCGATCAAAGCGCGCAGGCTTCCAGGGCCGGGCGAGCCGGGTAGCTTTCAACGCGCGAGTTTCCAGTATTCGGCTCGCGGCGGCAGGCATGGGAGAGCGCATATGTGGGCGCAGAGTCTTACCGGCGCAGGATCTTTTTCGCTGATTGATGTACCAGACGCGGATTTCGATCCGGTTACTCCCGATCAGGTCATAATCGAGGTTCTCGCCGGCGGCATCTGCGGCAGTGACCTGCCGTTGTTCAAGGGGGTGAAGCCGCTGAACTCAGCGGCTCTCGTGGGAACGCCGGGCTACCCACTCCACGAGGTAGTTGGCTGCGTCACGTGGTCGCAGAGCGGACGCATGAGCCCAGGTATGCGCGTGGTCGGCTGGGCACGCAGAATGAACGGCATGTGCGAGAAGCTCGTGGTCTCGGCGGCTGATATTCAGGAGTACGACGCCGCCCTTCCGCCGACGACGGCAGTCCTGCTTCAGCCGCTCGCATGTGTGCTGAGCGCTCTTGCGCAGGTGCGGGGCACGCCTCCGGCCAGCGCTGCCGTCATCGGACAGGGCCCGATCGGCATACTGTTCTCCCACGTCCTGAAGTCGTTCGGCGTTCGTCGCGTCATCGGGGTTGATCCCGTGGATCGAACCGACGTTGCCAGGGAGTTCGGCGTGGATGTCGCCGTCAAAGATTGCGTGCGGAACTGGGCCGCCGATGTTGCCGATCGGGAGCGCCCCGAGCTCATTGTGGAGGCCGTAGGCCACCAGACAGACACGCTTGAGGGCGCGATCGACGCAGTCGCCGATGGCGGGCGTGTCTTGTATTTCGGCATACCGGATCAGGCGATCTATCCGTTCCCTATGCACCGCTTCCAGCGGAAGGATGCAACGTTCTGGTCCGGCAATACGCGAGACAAGCAGGCGGCCCTGCGGGCGGCCAGTAGCTACCTGACCGAGCACCCAGAACTCCGTGAGACGTATGTGACGAACGTTTTCGAGGCGAGCGATGCACAGCGGGCGTTTGAGCTGGCTTGTGTACCCGCTACGGGTCGCCTCAAGGTAGTCCTGGATATGTCCTGAGCCACCGGACAGCGGCGGGAGGCTAACGCAGTTCCCATTCAGCCTGCCTGCCCGGCTCGAAGCTGTCTCTGGAGATCGGATTGCCGATGGTGCTGTAATTGAGTCCTATCATCTGTGCCTGCCGACGGCTCAGTTCGCTGCCCTCCCAGATCGCTTTCACCGTTCCCTGCACGGCACTTGGGTGTTTTGCGGCAACCTTCGCAGCTATTTCGTGAGCACGTTCCCACAGGCGCTCTTCGGCTACGACCTCGCTAACTAGGCCGATTTCGTGGGCCCGCCGAGCAGACATGCGCTCATCCAGGCTCATAAGTGCCCAGCGCATGACCTCACCAATCGGAATTCTCCTCAGCAGACCTGCAGGCTCTAGCGCTGAGACCATCCCCCAGCTGACGTGCGGATCAAAGAATGTGGCCGTCTCGGCAGCAATAATTATATCGCTCTCGTTGATGAGATAGAAGGCGCCCCCAGCACACATTCCATGGACAGCGCAGATTACAGGCTTCCATACTTCATTCGACTTCGGCCCCATGGCGACGCCGGGATCCCTTCGGCTCCAGACATTGTCTGGAAACGTCAGACGGTCCTTCTGATCGCTTCCCACGCAGAACGCCCGTCCTTCGGAAGCGCGCAGCACGACCGCATATATCTGATCGTCATCCCGGACGGCTTGCCAGACACCGTGCAGCTCGTCGATCATCCGATCATTGAAGGCGTTGAGCCTGTCGGGCCGGTTGAGCGTAATTGTGAGGACGTTATTTTGCGATTCTACCTCGAGAGTCTCGAGGCTATCGGGTATTCGTTTCATATCAGGATTTCCACGCTCCTAACCTCTGAACCTCCACTCTCAGAGTAACGACGCCCTGAGACGCATCGCCAAGCCTAGTCAGCCGAGCGATCCTGTAGATTCGCCATGTGCCACTTTGCTACCACGTACTTCCCGAAATGGCACGTCTTTGTCGAGGGCAGGCTCCCGGGGCATTCCAAGCAGCTGCTCACTGATCATGTTGAGCGCCATCTCGGTGGTACCGCCTCCTATGCTCGTGGCCTGGCGCATCAGGAACCGGTTACCAAATTGCAGGCCCGGGTCCTGCGCCGCTGCGGACACCACTCCAGCCGACCCGGCGATGCGGATGCCGATGTCCGTCAGACGCCAATCCGTCGCGGCGTGCTGGATTCGGAGAAGCGCTGCCGCCGACGGAGGAAGCCTTCCCGTGCGCATGGCTACTCCAATGCTGGTCACGAGCGCATCGCGCACCGCGATCAGCGCATGAGCTTCCCCCAGCATCTCGCGAACGCGAGGATCGTCCTGCCGACCTGTGCGCCGCGCCATCTCACCCAGCGCGCCCAGTCCGCTCTTGCTCCGCCGCGCCGGCCCTACACCGCTGACGTAGGGGGATCCCCCGCCCATCGCGACCCTCTCGTGCGCGAGGTGCTGTTTCGCGACGGCCCAGCCGTCGTTGACGTCTCCTACCACGCCAGTCGCCTCGACGACGGCCCGGTCGAAGAACACCTCGCAGAAATGGCTGGCGCCGTTTACCTGGCGGATTTGCCTGACCGTAATGCCAGGCTGCCGCATGTTCAGAAGAAACATCGTCAGCCCGTGATGCTTGGGCACGTCCCAGTTGGTTCGGACCAGCAGAAACCCATAGTCGCTAACGTGCGCTCCGGAACTCCAGACCTTAGATCCTGTTATGCGCCATCGCCCGCCATCCCAGTCTCCCCTCGTCCGAAGACCGGCCAGATCGGAGCCGCATCCAGGCTCCGAAAGGAGCTGGCAGATGACTTCGTCACCGCGAAGAACGGCTGGAAGATGCTCGCGTCGCTGATGCTCCGTGCCGAGATCCATTATCGTGGGGGCGCAGATTGCCAGGGTAGGAAAATTGAGCGACACCGGCACATCGTATTTCACGGAAACGGCGTTGAAGGCGCGCTGAAACTCGACATCGAGCCCCTGTCCTCCGTAGGCTTTCGGAAAGCAGATACCGGCGAGCCCGGCGTCGAACAACTGGCGCTGCCGCATTCGTTCCTGTGCGTAACGATCCTCGTCGCTCACGCTGCCGCCATCGGCTCCGCGGCCGCGGAGCGGGATATTCTCGGCGAGCCAGCTTTCGGCGCGCAGGCTGAATTCTTCGACACTCTCCATCATTGGGCCTCCCCTGGTCGAAGTCCTGCCCGCCTACCGGATCGCTACCGCGTTTGCAGGTGAGCCGATCCCGCCTGGCAGGGCCAGCGGCACGCCTACAAACATGAACGAGTACCTGCCATCCTCTGCGCACGCGCCGGCCAGGTCGTCAAAGTCCAGCAACTCCCCCATCGGCATCCCCAGGCACGGCAGCAACCTACGGTGCAAGCTGCCGAGAGCAGGATCCCCGGGGGATGCTTCCACGGCTGGGTTATCGCAGGCGATGGCTGAGATGCCCCAGTTCCAGAGCAGCCTGGCAATAGATTCCGAACCCTCCAGGCCAACGAAGGCAAGCCTCGTCTCGCGCGCCAGCTCGGCGCGCCGGGCAGGATCGAGATCCTTGTATGCCGCCATCCAGCCGAAGCGGACGCATAGAATGTCGCCACTCTCAACGCTCGAGCCCTGTGCGGCGAGAGCGTCAGATAGCTCCTCAGCGGAGATCCGGACCTCGCCGAACGGATCGTACCGGCGCCGGCCCCAGCGCCCCAGATCCACGAGCACCCCTCGTCCGATGATCCCGCGCGCCCAGTGCTCAATTCCGAGCGCCGCAGTCGCGGCGCCTGGATCGTCCTCGATGCCGCCATAAAATCCAAACTCGCGGCAGCGCACGTGCAGGAACCCGTCCCACTGGCTGGAACCCTGCAGTGAGAAGTCATGGAGCCGGTCATCCCATGTATTACGGTTGAGCTGCACTATCTCGTGCTTATAGGGCCGTCGCCTATGAGTCGGAGGGTCAGGCTGTGACAGGGGAACCGACAGCGCGAACCGGTCGCCTGTAACTATCTCGGCCCGAGCATTGACGACGGCGTCCGGAGTCAGGAGATTGAGCGTCCCGAGTGAGTCGTTTTCGCCGAATACTTCCCACGAGACCCTGAGTCCTGTCCTGCCGAGGCACTTCAAGTCGTCAAAAGCGGGAATATTCATGCCCCTGTCCTTCCTGCTACATGCCCATATCATTTCGCGCTATCGCCAGACGCCGCAGAATTCGCGAGGTCGCCGAGGATAATGCGATGCTCCTCGGGTGATCCATAGAGCGCCCTGTTAACGGTCAGGCGCCGAAGATACAAATGCAGGTCGTGCTCCCAGGTCACGCCGATGGCACCATGCAGCTGTACACAGTCTTGGGCTAGTGCGACCGCGGTGTCGCCAATGTAGGACTTAGCCGAGCTGACCAATCTAGCCGAATCAGCAGATTGCACAGAGACCGCCGTCACCGCCGCGTTTGCAATGGCCCGCATGGCCTCGAGGTCCACTTTCCGCTGAGCAATCCGATGCTTGATAGCCTGATAGGACGCAAGAGGGCGCCCGAAGGAATACCGGTCGAATAGCCATTTCAGAGTGAACTCGAAGACACGGTCGGCTGCGCCGAGTGTCTCGGCAGCCAGCAGCAAGGCTGCGAGCTGGCTTTGCCACATGATCACACCGGCAGCTGAGTCCGGACCCACGACCAGCGCATCTGCTGGCACCCATGCGCTATCGAATGCAACGACCCCGTATCTACGAACGATGTCTATGCACTCCGCCTCCGTGACAGAGACACCCTTAGTCCGTCTGGGCAGCAGAAATTCAGCACTGCGCCCATTAAGGTCTGCCGTCACCAGGAACAGATCGGCCTCGCTGGCGGCCTCCACCCGGTCCTTCACGCCCTTGATCACGTACCCGCCCGCGGCGTGCCGAGCTGACACCCGCGAGGCCAACGGGTTCCAGCCGTAGGTTTCGGGCTCGCAGACCGCCCAGGTGGCGATCGTCTTGCCCGCGAGGAGCCCGTCCAGGGTGGCCGGGTCCCCCGCAGGAGAGCCGGCGGACCTGGCAAGCGCCGCGATCACGAGGTTGGCTGGCCATAGCGGCCCTGGTGCGATTGCCCTCCCGGCTTCCTGCGCCAGGCCTGCCAGGGCTACGACATCCTGTCCGGCTCCGCCTAGGGCCTCAGGGACGAGCATGCCCGTCCAGCCAATGCTCACCGCACGGCTCCACCAGTCGCGCTCGAACCCAGCGCGGGTGACGCCAAGCCTGCGCACCTCGCGTAGCGGCATCTCATCAGCCAGAAAACGCCTGGCTGTCTCGAGAAACAATTGCTGTTCCTCGCTTGGTTCGTGCAATTTCTGGTCCCATCAATCAATCCGCGAGCCCGGATGATCCCGAATGACCACCGCGTCGACCACGTAACATTTATCAGGGGTAACGACTAGTGGATTTATCTCGATAGTTCTCTCGCTGGCCAGTTGCCCCGATTCAAACTGCACCGCGAGGTGGGCAACCAATCGAGCCGCCATCTGATGCCCCCTGATATCGACAAACGCCAGCATCTCGTCAACGTCCCTATCGCGCAGCGGAAGGCGTCGGACTATAGATCGGGACGCAAGTTCCGCTGCTCCACCGCCCAGCCCAACGACGAGGAATTTTCCCCACACATCGTCACGGCTAAGTCCGACGAGAATCTCTCGGCCGAAGACCATCTCCTCTACCAGGAACCCCTCGATCGCGGCCGATGAGAGGCCACGCGCGCGCACGTTCCTATCGATCTCCCGGATCGCCGCGTCTATATCCTGCGCGTCGAGTGCACCTAGAACGACGCCGCCGACTCGTGCCTTGTGACTGATCGGCGCCACGACCTTCACAGCGAACGGCGGCCGGAGACCAGCGATGGCCTGTGTGCCGACGACGGGCCCGCGCACAACTCTCCCGGCGACCACCCCCACCCCGGCGGCACTCAGCAGATCCCTGGCGCGCCCCTCACTGAGGACTTCCGATGACCCCGGCTCAGGTACGCTGCTCAATTCGGACGATCGTGGGAGCCGAGTTTCTTCTGGGAAGAAATGCCCCAGCGCCAAGAACGTAGTCGCCAGGTCGTTGACCACTGCGATGTGCGGGTTCCGCGCCCGGTACTCGTCCAGCCACGGCGTGCTGGGAGCGGAAGCAATAGACGCTATCGCGGTAGGGACGCCGCTGTCGCGCGCCACATGGGCCAGTTCTTCAAACGTATTCCTGTGTATTTTCTCTTCTGGGCTCGCGTCGGGATATTTGACCGGCCAGGCCATCAGCATGAATCCGACGCTCTCATCCGCCGCTACCGCGCTGATCTCGCTCTCGCCGACGGTCCGGCTGCGCACTGCGAGAATATCCAGTGGGTTTTCGATGAACGATCCTGGACCACAGATCTCCCGGAGTCTGGCGACAGTGGTGGCCGAAAATCTCGCCAGGCGCGTCGTCGTCTTGTCCGCCAAGTCAGCGGCGAGTGCCGCGCCGCCACCTGATCGCCCCAGAACGGCGACCCCGTTGCCAGGCTGCATCCTTGGACCCATCAGCGCGACCCGCGCCGACCGCACCATCTCCGTCGCGCTTCCGACCTGAATGGCGCCGTGCTGGCGAAGGAACGCAGCAAACACGCTGTCCGCCCCGGCGATACTCGCGGTGTGCGACAAGACGGCCCGCCGACCCAGCGGCGAGGTTCCGGCCTTCAGCACTACTGCCGTCTTGCCGCTGTGCCGTGCGGCAATCAGCGCTCGCTCCAGCGCCGCCGCTCCGCGCTGGTCGGCCACTCCCTCGACGTATGCGCAAACAACCCGCGTCTTCTCACGCGCGACCGCCATCCCGATCGCCTCGCCAACACCAAGGGCCGTTCCGTTGCCGCTGGACACGCACCAATCGAGGCCTACGCCTTCGGAGGAGAGAGCCGACATGAAATTCGACATGAGCGCGCCGCTCTGCGACACAATTGAAACGTGACCCGGCACGATGTCCGGCGGTACCGGTTCTGCGATCGCACATATGCCTCGCCAGAAGTCTGCGAATCCTATACAGTTAGGACCCCAGACCCGGCTCCCGCCTCGGCCCGCTATGTCCCGAAGCTCATCCGCGAGCGCCATTCCTATTGGATCACCACGCTCGCTGAATCCCGCCGATATGAGTACGATATCTTCCACCTGCTGGTCGATAAGATCCTGAACAATTCCGATGCTCCGATCCCGATGCACTGCCACCACAGCCGCATCCGGTGCACGCGGCAGGTCATGGATACTCGCGAACGTGGCGAGCTGTTCGATCAACTCGTGGCTGGGCGTGACCGGCCAGATCGCGAGATCCGGGCCGTACAGGCGGAGATTTTTGATTGTCCAGCGCGTGAAGGCGCTTCTCTGCGACGCACCGACTAGAGCTATCGCTTGTGCCATCGACTAGATCCTCGCATTGCTGACAGGCCGGATGCTGACAGGACTATTTACGCCTCGGCCATGCCGTAAGAAGCAGGCCATCTTCTTTACAGGGCCCTCAGGCTTTGCCTAGATCTGCTATAGCTTGCTTGAAACCGACTTTCCTCACGGTCCTGGATAGTCCGACGACGCCGGGTTCGGTGTGTGTGAGTGCGTCCCACAGCGCGCCGTCATCCAGAACCTCTCGCAGCCCCAGCGACAGCAGAACCCGCTTCAGCGCGAGCTTCTTGACGCGCAGCAGACCCGCGGGCGTGGCACAGATGCGCCGGGCAATCTCTCTGGCCTTGTCAAGAACCTCATCCGAGGGAACGGCGTAATTGGCCCAGCCCAGTTCCGCTGCCTCGGTGCCGGACATGGTGCTGCCCGGTATGAATGAAAACTCCGCCGCCTTCTTCGGACCGATCAGCCACGTGGACATCGGACCGAGGAGCCCTCCGCCCAGAGGCAGCTGCGGCCACGTAATCTCCGCATTAGCGTCGACAATGGTGATGTCCGAGCACGCGGCGACTATCATCGCCATGCCCATGCAGTAACCATGCACACACGCGACGACCGGCTTGGGGCACTCCAGTACACACGACAGCGCCCTTACTTCATTCCGAAGGTTATGCCAGTCCTCGTAGGCGCTGGCCGCTCTGGCCGATTCTCGCATGTCATGTCCCACGCTAAATGCACGACCTGCACCACGAACGATGACGCACGATACGTCTTCGTTCGAGGCCAGGATATTCAGCGCTTCCTCGAAGGCGTCCAGCATCTCGGCATGGAACGCATTGAGCTTCTCTGGCCGGTTCAGAATTAGCTCGCCTATTTTGCCATTAGTTTCAATCTCGATCAAGGGCATGTAAATCCTCGCTCCAATCTTCACTGAAGCAACAGCACGGCATCGACGGCTGCATATCCATCGGCGCCATAGATCATTGGGTTGATGTCAAGTGATCTAATCCAATCGGCCCCCGATACCGCCAGCAGCCCGCAAGAAACCAGGATCTCGGCGAGAGCGGCCAGGTTCCATGGCTCTTGTCCACGCGCGCCATGCATAACGCCCAGATCTCGGAACTCGTGCAGCAGGCGCATCGCCTCGCCGACCGAGAAAGGCGCTACGCGCCCACCCACCTTCCCGATCGATTCAACGTATATTCCGCCAAGCCCAAACACCACCAGTGGGCCTACGTCGGCCGCTCCGTCGATGCCGATGAACGTCTCGCCTACGCCACGGATCAGTGGCTGAATTACAACGGTGCGCGGCAGATGCTCACGCGACGCAAGCTCTTGCAGCTCGGCGACCGCCGTTGCCAATTCGGCGGCCGCGACGCCGCTTCGGATAGCCCCGTATTCCGTTCTATGAATCACATTCGCGAGTTTTGCTACGTACGGGCCCTCGAATCCTGGCGCAAGATCTGCAGAGCCTCCGCGGTCATCTGGGGCCACATACCAGGGCGCGATGGGTATTCCGCACGCAACCAGCAGCCTCATGGTGACGTCGAAGGGTACGAGCCGCCCCTCGGCCAGCGCGATCGGCGGTCCGGACGGCGGCGCCATCTTCGCGGGCCGGGCTCGCGTGCCCGGTGCCCGCATCCGGTATCGCACAAAGGAGCCCAGCGTGTGCAGTCCTCTGAGCGTCGGCCGGATCCCGGTGCCCAGCGCTACGGACCCCGTCAGCAGCGGCTTAACCCAGTCGCCTGGGGGCCCGGAGCAGTTCGAGAGCACGCAGGGCTTGGATACCTGGTCCGCAGCCTTTGCAAAGCCGACCGCGATCGGCGTGCCCCCGATTTCATCCTCGTCGGCCACCGGGTGAATCACCAATATTGCGTCCAGCTCGTCCGAGCTGACGTACTTTTCGATAATCTCCGGCCATATCGGGATACCAAGGCCTGTGGCGTCGAGGGGATTCGGTACTGTCACGCCCGGCAGATTCTGGCTGACCCATCTGCCAAGTGACTCGAGGCGCGGTATTTCCAGGCCCTCCTCGGAGGCAAGGTCATAGGTCAGGGAAGCGAACCCGCCGGTAGTGCTTACCACCCCGAGCTTCTCCACGGCGCTCCAACGCTCACGAGGGACCTGCTCGGCGATTGCCAGGCGGTCCACGAGTTCTTCCGGATCGCGTGCAATACCGACGCCCGCCTGGCGCAGCGCGACTTCATAGGTCCATGTGTCCCCTGCGACCGCGGCGGTGTGCGAGATCGCCATCTCCCTCGAGCGATCACGTCGGCCCAGTTTCAGCGCAACTATGGGCTTCCCGGCGTCAACGGCACACCTGACGGCGGCGAAGAAGATCTCGGGCCGCCGTATTTCTTCGATCACAAGCCCGATCGATGTGGTGTCGGGATCTACAGCGAGGTAACCAACATAGTCGGCAAGGTCAGTGACGGCTTCGTTTCCGGACGACACAAGGATATTCAGGCCAAATCCCGGATGCTGCCAGGCGGCCATTGCAATCCCGCTCAACATTGCGCCACTTTGGGAAACGATCGACAAACCTCCCGGCCGACGCTTATGATGCGCCGCGATGGTCAGGCTGATGCCCCGGCGGACGTTTATATATCCGAGCCCGTTCGGGCCTATGACAGGCATGCGGGCCGCGACTGCCGCGCTTCTGATCCTCTCTTGCAGGACCGCTCCGCGGTGGTCCGCCTCGGCAAATCTGGCAGCGATGAGTACCATGCCACCGACATCGAGGCTTGCCGCTTCCTCGACTAGCTCTGTGGTCCGCTCGGCGGACATAAAGCTTGCGACCGCGTCGATAGGCCGGTCTAGTGCGGATAGAGACGGCACCGAGGATCTGCCGAGAACCGTTGGGTGCTTCGGATTGACGACAAACACCTCTGCGCCACTTGCCAGCGTGGGCGCCACGAAGTCGGCGAACCTCGAGTTGTTGCTCAGGCCTACAACCGCAATCGTCTTCGGCTTGAAGAGCCGGTCGAGAGATCGCGAGATCGCTGTCACCTGCTGTCGGCTTTCCTTCCGAGGACCGGATCCCGTCCGGCCCAATGATGAACGGATCTTTTCGGCGCGGCCCTCACACGCGCCCAAACGCGACAGCAGGCAGGGCTGGCGCCTTGCCGTCCGGAACCTAAGAGATCATTGATTTAAATAGTATAGCTATTTGGATCCCTGTCAATGGGGCGGCGACCTTCGCCCGGGTGGGGATCTGGGCTGGCGCCTCAGCACTGTCCCGCGCAAGACGGGTGCCCTGGCAGTATGCATCGGGCGGCTGGAGGCCGGGACGCCCGCTGGTGGCCCGCCAGCATGAACGCGGTTCAGCCAGGGTAGGCCGGCCTCGGAAGCCCAAGATCTTGATAGGCGATTATGTTGCGGAACACCTCGGTCGTTCCGCCGTAGATCGCGGTGCCCTGCGCGTAGCGATGTGTGGTCTCGATCAGGTGCCCCGTGGCGGCGGCCGACGTGTTGTCGCTGCGGAACGCCGTCGGCCCCATCAGCTCTAGCAGCCGCGCCGACCCCTCGATCAGCGCTTCGGAGGCTTTGACTCGGCCGTGGTGCCCAGGGGCGCTGAGCGCCGCTTCTGCTTCCACGGCCACGAGGCCGAGCTGAAGGCGGAAGTCCAGGCTCTCGGCCAGCAGCCCACCGCCTTCATCTTCCGAGGCCCACGCCCACTCGTGAACCGCGTCTACGCATCGCGCCAGGAGCGTGGCGTACGGTGTGCGGCGGGAAGGCGATTCGAGGCCATCGTCGGCCTGGCCGGCCGCAAGGCTGTGTTCGGCGTCAAGCCGGTCATGCAGGACAGCCCAGCCGCCGTTCAGTGGCCCGATCCGAAGTTGGTCCGGCACTTCGACACGGTCCAGGTACACGATGTTCGTGCGTTCACCCCCGAAGGTGCGAAGCGGCCTGATCTCGAGTCCTGGCGCACTCAGCGGCACGAGCAGCATCGTGAGACCTTCGTGCTTGGGCACGTCCGCGTTCGTCCGCACGACGCTGAAGGCGTACTGGCAGTTATGCGCTCCAGTGGTGAAGAGCTTCGAGCCACTGACCACCCACGCAGCGCCATCGTACTCAGCGTGGGTTCGAACGGCCGCAACGTCTGATCCGCCTTCGGGCTCGGTGTACCCGAGGCAGAACCTGACGGCTCCAGTTGCGGCGCCCCGCATGAGGTGAGCCCGGACGTCATCCTGGGCGTAACGCCGGACGGCCTCGGCTGCCAATTGGGTGGTGCCAAGGGTGGTAAACGGAAGGCCGGTTCGCTCCTGGCCCAACGTCAGCACCCGATGCTGCAGCCGATCAAGCCCAGCGCCACCGTCGGCACGCGGCCAGGTGTCCATCAGCCAGCCACGCTCACCCATGGCGAGATGCAGAGCCTCGTCGAAGCCGTCCCCAGTCCGCTCCTCCTGTGCCAGCGCGCTCGGCCCGGCGTGCTCGGCGAAGAAGGCTTCGACCTGCTGAGCGAATTCCGCATAAGGCCCTTCGAGCTCAATCTCACCGAAATGCACGTTCATCTCCGGAGGTGCGGTTCTGATTCCCTGGGCCCCGGTTGCGGGAAAGGATTGCCCGTTGCCTGACTTCATCCAGGCCTGCGACAACGTCCAGCACGTCAGTTCGCAGGCCCCCGCCGACGGCTATCAGAGCGCGTGCACGCAAGAAATAGGCACCGACGGCAGACTCCGTGGTGAATCCGAGACCTCCTTGGGCGTGGACGCAGAACTCTGTGGCGCGCAGTGCCGTCCGCGCAGCAAAGACAAAGGCTGCAGGGGCCAGGTCGGGGCGCTCTCCCGGCTCGTGTTCGAGCATCCAGGCTGCTCGCCGGGCAAGACTGAGGCCGCTTGCGAGGGCCACCGCGATGTCCGCCAGGGGGTGCGAAATGGCCTGCAGCGATCCAACAGCGACGCCCCTCGTGTACCTGTTACTTACGAACGCCACAGTGTCATCGAGGCACGCGGCCACCATACCGAGCAAGGTCGCGGCCGTCAGCAGCTTCCATTCCGTGCGGGCCTGCCGGTGCAACGCCCGCGCCACCCCGCCGGTAGCCAGCACCCCCCGCTGCGCGGACGCCGCCCACCATGCTGCAGGAACAGGGCCAACGTTGCTTGCTGGCACCGGCCGCCCGGGCCGCCACAACTCCAGGGCATCGTCGACGAACACCAGCGCCCTGCCTGCAACGGCGCCGCCCGCGATCAGCCGCCCCTGCGGAGAACTCTGGGAGAGCAGGCCGACGCCCAGCGGAACATCCCAATCAAGGCCGCCCAGCGACTGCACGGCATCCGGATTCGCGGGCACGTGAGTCAGATGGGCTCCGAGCGCGCGGCTGGCAGCGACGTGATCGACCCAGCAGACCGGCGCCGCCGCCCGGCCAAGTTCCTCGGCCACAAGAACCAGATCGACGAGACCAGCATCATCACCACCGAGCGCCTCCGGAAGCGCCATACGGCTGGCTCCCAGCCCGGTCAGCCCGGCCCAGAGGCCGGCGTCGAAGCCGATCGGCTCCGCGGTCCGCACGAGATCGATGGAGCAACGGGACGAGAGGAACTCGCGGAATGCGGTCCTGAGCTGCTCCTGCTCGCTTGACAGAGAATAATCTTGCCTGCGCAGGACATGGCGATCCACGAAACCTCCCAGTGCCCGCCGTCAGGGACATACGAGTCCCGGCCTCAGAAGGAATCATCACCGCGCAGCACCTGACGGGCGACCAGGCGGCGAAGGATCTCCGAGGATCCATCCGCCACACGCAACACTCGCAGCTGGTGCCACCCCGCGTACAGCCGGGTCTCATTCACGAACCCCACACCGCCGTGGACCTGCATGCAGCGATCGAGGATCTCAAACCCTCTTTCACATGCAAAGGTCTTTACCATCGCCAGGCGCTTGGGGGAGGAATCTCCAAGATCAATCTTACGCGCGCAGTCCAGCGCCATCGAATACGCTGCGTATGCCTCGATCATCGAATCGGCGATCATGAACTGGATTGCCTGGTGGGCCGAGATCGGCTGCCCAAAGGTCTTCCGGTTACCGGCGTATTCCGCGGCGAGCCTGAGCGCCCAGCGCGACATCCCTACGGCACGACCGGCGTTAGCCAGCCTGCCGAGTGAAACGCCGGCCTGTGCCGTGGGGAGCGCCTCGCCGGGTTTGCCGACCATGAATTCGTCTGCGACATGCACGTCGTCAAGCTCGACAACAGCGCGAATGCCACCAATCTCCCCAAAGATGGCGATCGCTTCGGAGACGTGAACTCCGTCGAGTGACATCGGAACCAGGAAGGCACTGATGCCGCCCCTATGCGCCTCTCGCTCCTGGGCATCAGTTACTGCGAAGACCAGAACATAATCGGCGTAGGGCGCATCACTGATCCATTTCTTGGTGCCGTTGATCCTCCATCCACCAGATTCTCGTTCCGCATGTGTGCTCATCGACCACGCGTCCGAGCCCGTATCTGGCTCAGACAGGCCGAAACAGAAAATCTCGGCGCCCGTCATCAGGCGAGGCGATATCCGGTGCTGCAAGGAGGGCGAGAACAGGCTGATGATTTCGCTCGGCCCTCTATTCCACCCGCCGACGACATCGTCGACCAGTGGTCTGCCCGGGCCGAACTCGCGATAAAGTGCCTCCCATATCAGGAACATTGCGACCGCGCCCGTCTCCCCGCCCCCAAGGCTCTTGGGTGCGAACAGCGCGTAGTATCCAGCCTCCGCCGATGCCATTCGGGCACGACGACGAGCTTCCTTGTATTCCGGGACAGGAACCCCATCTTCGTTGTACATGTTCCTCGGGTTCGAGAGCAGCCGCGCGTAACTGCTCTCTAGCGGCTCGATGACTCGGTGGACAAAAGCCACGACTTCGTCGACGAGCGCATGCGTTTCATCCTCCGAAGGAAACGCGCGGTTCCCGGCCGGCTGGCAGCTGCGCACCGCGTTCAACGACCCGACCCAGCGCCGATTGGCTGACCCAGGTCCTGCGGAGCGAACAGGTCAACGACAGAGGTAGTACCGAGCGCCCGCAACATAACCTCACCAGCGGCCTTCATATACGCGCGCCAGTGCTCTTCTGCTGCCATACCGTCACGAGAACCAATGAGCTTGACGAGCTTCTGATGACTTCGCACGGCGAGCCGGTTATCGTTCCGACGTTCGCCAGAACTCCGCTTGGCCCTTATTGCAGCCGCGATGTGACTTTCTACGATCAGCGACAGGAGCGACGTTACTGTCTCTAGCGTCGTGTTGCCGCTTCCCGTTGCAACCAGGTGGTGAAATCTATTGGCATAGCTCGCGAACAGGGTCGCGTCTGAATCGACCGCCTCCTTCTCCAGGGCAACGCAGTCCTGCATCAGACCTATATGCTCTTCGGAGCAACTCTCTGCGCACATCCTTGCCATCGGCGGTTCTATTAGCTCACGGACCGCATATAGATCGGCAAGCGTCGTTCCTCTGGCTTGCAGCAGCAGACCTACATAGTTGGCCCCGACGGCAACGTCTGGCAGGTGCACACGAGCGCCGCCGTGTGCACCACGGGCTATGCTGACCAGGTGCTCTGACTCGAGGATCCTAAAAGCCTCCCTCAGAGTCGGGCGGGACACCCCGAATCTCTCCATCAATTCACGCTCGCTCGGAAGGCTTGCCCCTTCCTCAAGGATCCCGCGCACGATCTGACTACGCAATTCCTGCGCGATCATCTCTGATGCTTTGGGGACACGCACCTTTCTCAAGCTACTGACGGAAGGGCTTGAGACATTGAGCGAAGACGGGGCATCCATGCTGCCCATAGTACCGGCACCCACCTTGCTTCCTGGCATTACAGTCACTACTCCCAGCCCTCAATTTCAGCGACCACTCGCCATTCACGGAAGCAGCTTGGACGCTCTTGCGGAACGGATTTTCTACTCGGGGCCACGTTGGATCGTACCGGGCACCGGGCGAGCGAGACAGTGACTCATCGTGCGCTCTCCGAGGCTGGCCGAACGTGGGATATTAATCTAAATTGTATAACTATTAACGAGCGTGTCAACTACGCGTCTCTGCCGGCACCCGGCGGCCTCGGCACCTCCGTCAGCCAGCTGATCCGCTCGGCAAGCCGCAGACAAGGGCGAGTACACGGTCATCGCCTAGAGCGCCGGTCATGTAGTGATCAGGCTGCCAGCTGGTAGCGGTCGGCGTGGGGCTGCCGTGCGATGACGTGGAGGTTGCTGACGACGGCGGCGCGGCGCAGGTCGAACAGGTTCTTGCGGGTGCCGCGGTAGCGTGCGCGGCGGCCTTGCCAGTGGCCGATGTGGGCCAAGGCGTGCTCGACCTGGACGCGTTCGCGCAGCTTGGCGCGCCCGGCGGGGGTGGCCTGGCGTTCGCGCAGTTCGGCCAGCAGCGCTTCGTCGGGGTGGATGGCCACGCTGCGCCCGTTGCTGCTGGTGGTGCACCGGTCGCGCAGCGGGCAGACGGCGCAGGCGGCTTTGGGGAAGGGCACCGTCCTGCCAGGCTCGAACGCCATGCTCACCCCGGCAGGGCAGGTCAGCTGCCGGGCGGTGAAGTCGAGAGTGAACGCGGTTTTGGGGTAGCGGCCGGTGGTATTGCGCACCCGCCAGGCTTTGCAGTAGATCGCCAGGTCCGGTCCGCGGTCGCGGACCACGTCCGAGGCCAGGTAGGCCCGGTCGATGTGCAGCTCGGCCAGGCTCCGCCCGGCAGCGTCCAGGTCGGCGGTGATATCGGCGGTGACGGCCGCCTCCGGGACGTTGGCCGGGGTGATGCCCACCGCGGGGATCAGGCCAGTGTCCAGGTCGCGCAGCACGTGCCGTTTGCAGCCGCCCGCAGCACCGAGGGGACTTGCGGCCGTGCCGCATCTGGCTGTCTTCCACGCTGATCCGCCGGTTGCGGGCCACGCGTCCGTGCAGTCTCACTGCTGACGCTTGGATCCATCTCATTAGATTAGGTGGCATCTTCAGAGCTAGACCAATTCAACGGTTTTCTGCGTCGAAGACAGGTCGGCTGCAAGGGCTTCACCCAGAATTATCCAGTCGGGCCAACTCTCGGCGGATGGCCTCGGTCTGCGCCCCGAGAGCCGGGACGGATCCGTTCCTGGCGGCCCAGTCGCGGCCGAGCGCGGGCGGGAGAAGGGCTGGCACCGGGCCGACCGGGGAGTCAACCCGACGCCACCGCCGCCGCGTCTCGAGTTGCGGATGTTTGGCGAGGTCGAGCACGCTGTTGAGGCGTCCGTTGCCGATCATGGCCTCATCAGCGCGGCGCTGGATCTCGTCCAAGCTGCGGCTTACGCACCAGGTCCGCAGTAGCTCGTCGAGTTCCGCTCGCAGCCGGACACGGTCCTCGTTGCGTGCGTACCGGGGATCGTCAGCGAGGTCGGGACGTCCGAGCAGGTCCGTGGCCAATCGCCGCCACTCCCGGTTACTGGTCGTGCCGAGGACGACCGTATGGCCGTCGGCAGTGGGATAAGCCCCATACGGCGCTACCATTGACGATCCCATTCCGGCTGGCTGCGGCTCGGGCGCACCGTGCAGCACCTGGTTGAGCGCGAAGCCCATCATCTCCGCGACTACATCCAGCATCGCGATCGGCACCACGGCGCCATGGCCGGTCCGGTTTCGGTCATACAGCGCCGCGAGCACGGCCGAGTAGGCGTAAAGCGCGGTCGCGATGTCGGCGATGGGGATCCCCGGCTTCGCCGGCTGCCCTGGCCACCCGGTCAGCATGCACGACCCGCCCTCGGCCTGGACCAGCAGGTCATAAGCCCGCTTGTGGTCGAGCGGGCCGCCGACTCCGTACCCCGAGATGTCGACGATGATCAGCCGCGGGAACCTCGCGGTGAGGGCGTCGGGGTTCAGGCCGAGCTTGACGAGCGAGCCCGGTGCCAGGTTGCTGACCAGGACGTCGGCAAACCCGAGCAGCCGCTCGAACAATTCATGATCGTCCGGCTGATTCAGGTCGAGCGCCGCGGATTCCTTGCCGTGATTCAGCCACACGAAGTGCGCCGCCATGCCCCGGACAGCTCTGTCGTAGTGCCGCGCGGAGTCACCGCCGTCCGGGTTCTCGACCTTGATCACCCTCGCACCCAGGTCTGCCAGGTGCCGGGTGCAGAGCGGTGCGGAGATCGCCTGCTCCAGCGCCAGCACCGTGATCCCGGCCAGCGGCGCAGCCTCGGCGCTCATCAGTACGACCTCGGCATCCCGAGCACGTGGCTGGCAACGTAGTTGAGCACCATCTGCTGCGAGAACGGCGCGATCTTCAGCAGCCGCGCCTCGCGCCACAACCGCTCGACGTGATACTCCCGGGCATAGCCGAACCCTCCAAACGTCTGCAGCGCGCGGTCGCACGCCTCGAACCCGGCCTCGGCGCCTAGGTACTTCGCGGCGTTCGCCTCCTTGCCGCACGGCTGGCCGGAGTCGTACAGTGCGGCGGCCCGAACGGCCAGAAGCTCGGCAGCCTCCAGCCGGATCCACGAGTCGGCCAGCGGGTGCGCGATCGCCTGGTTCTTGCCGATCGGCCGGTCAAACACGATGCGCTCGGTCGCGTACCTCGTGGCAAGCTGCAGCGCCGAACGTCCTAGGCCGACGCCCTCCGTCCCAAAGACGATCCGCTCCGCGTTGAGCCCGTCGAGCAGGTGGTAGAAGGCGCGCCCGACCTCGCCCACCACCTCGTCGTCGCTGACCTCCAGATTGTCGATGAACAGCTCGTTGGAATCCACTGCCGCGCGGCCGAGCTTGTCGATCTGCCTGACAGTGATGCGGTCACGGTCCAGGTCGGTGAAGAAAAGCGTCAGGCCTGCCAGCGGCTTCTCCTCCGTGCGCGGCGACGTGCGGGCGAGCAACAGGATCTTCTGCGCGTTCTGCGCGTTGCTGATCCAGACCTTCTGGCCGTTGACCAGCCAGCCGCCGTCGATCTTGTTGGCTCTGGTGCGGATGCGCGAGGTGTCGACCCCCGCCGTCGGCTCGGTGATGCCGAACGCCATGAGGATCTCGCCGCTGGCCAGCTTTGGCAGGTATGTCCGCTTCATCGCCTCGGACCCGTGCCGCAAGATCGGCGCCGGCGGAAACACGTAGAAGTGGACGGCCGAGGCGCCGCTCAGCCCGGCGCCGGACGCGGCAATCTCTTCCATGATGACAGCGGACTCGCTGAGCCCGAGCCCGAGGCCACCGTACTCCTTAGGGATCATCGCGCCAAGCCAGCCGCCGTCCGCGAATGCGCGGACGAACTCCCAGGGATAGTCCTCCTTCCTGTCTTTCTCCCGCCAGTACTCAAGGTCGAACCGGCCTGCCAGGTCACGGGCGGAGGTACGGATCAGCTCAAGGTCACCTAGGTCGGTTATAGTCATCATCGTCTCCGATCGCTACGGATCGACCCAGTTCGGCTGCCTCTTCTCGGCGAACGCCCGCGGGCCTTCAACGTTGTCCGGATGGCCGTAGTGGCTCTGGATTTCCCGCCAGCTGTGCTCCAGCGCCTCGTCTAGTCCTCTGCTGAGGCTGTCCCAGATCAGTCGCAGCGACCGCTGCATGGTCGTCGGGGACGCCTGAGCAACGTAACCGGCCAGCTCACCGGCCCTGGCCATGAGGTCATCGTGGGCGACGACCTCGCTCACCATGCCGAGCTCGTAAGCGCGCTGAGCGCTCATCCGCTCAGCCCGGCCAAGGGCCACCATGCGCAGGACCGCGCCCAGCGGCATCTTGCGGGACAGGCCGATCGCCTCCATCGCGGAGATCTGCCCCACGTTCACGTGCGTGTCCAGGAAGGTTGCCTGATCACTCGCGATGACGATGTCGGAGTCGACGACGAAGTGCAGCCCGGCGCTCGCGCAGATCCCGTTGACCGCCGTGATCACCGGCTTGTAGCAGCCCAGCTGTCGTGCCGTGAACCGGAGCATCGGCAGGAAGTCCGGCCGGTCCGGACGGTCCCTGCCGGTAGGCGACGGGCCGACCATGTCGGCGCCGGAGCAGAAGCCCCGCCCGGTTCCGGCGAACGTGATCGCCCGGATGGCCGGATCGGCGTCCAGCTCCGCCCACGCGACCGCGAGCCCGGCCAGAATGTCGCCGCTGAGCGCGTTCAGCGTGTCCGGGCGATTCAGCGTGATCGAGCCGACGTGTCCCTGCCGGGCCACGATGACCGGTGCGTCGTCCATGATGCCTCCCTGGTCAGTCGCCGGTGGGCTCACCGGTCTCCGCCTGGTGGCCGTCAGCCCGCTCATATAGCGCGAGATTCCCCTGGCTGAAGTCGGGCGCCCGGCGCGCGCGGAAAGCGCCGATTATCTCCTGGTACGTCGGCGTACTCATCAGCCTCGTCACCGCCTGGTTCTCCGCCCTGATGCTCGCGATGAGCTGCTCCTGGTGCGGGGCGGTAAGCAGGCGCTTGGTTTCCAGCAGGCTATCCAGCGGCTGCGCGGCCAGCGTCGCCGCCATCTCCATTGCCCTGGCGCGCAGGTCCGCATCCGGAACCGACTCCACCGCCAGCCCGGTCTCGACGCACGCAGCGGCCGACAGCCAGGCGCCGGACATCAGGAACCACGCCGCCCGCTGCGGGCCGAGCAGCCGGCTGAACTGGTACGTGCTGCCGGCCTCGGCCGTCAGGCCCATGCTCACGAACGGGCACCGCAGCCGCGCGCTCTCCGCCACCACGGCGACGTCCGCGAACGAGACGATCGTCGCGCCGACTCCTACACCGATGCCGTTGATGGCCAGCAGCAGCGGCTTGGGAAACAGCGTCAGCTTCCGGAAGAGGTCGGCGGTCAGGAAACTCCCCGCCGGCGGATCCGGCTGCGGCGACAGGTCGTAACCGGATGAGAAGGCCCGCCCCGCCCCGGTGACCAGCAGCACGGACACAGTCGGGTCCGCCTCGGCCACATCGACCACGCGCGCAAGCCGGTCGGTCATCTCGCGGTCGAAGGCGTTCAGCACGTGGGGGCGGTTCAGCGTCGCCACGAGCACGCGGCCGTCCTGCTCGGTCAGCACGCTGGTCACCCGCCAGCCACCTCCCGCAGAATCTTTCGCAGTTCGCCACGGTTGACCTTGTGCGACCCCCCCATCGGCAGTTCCGCGACGATCCGGATCAGCGCCGGCACCTTGTAGGGGACCAGCCGCTCGCGCGCCCACGCGCGCAGTTCCTCCGGCGTGGCGCTCTGGCCCGCCCGCAGCACCACTGCGACCGCGGGTACCTGGCCGAGCCGGCGATCGGCCAGGTCAACGGCACCGGCGTCGCGAACTGCCGGATGCCGGGCAAAGACCTCCTCCACCTCACCGAGCGAAACCTTGTTGCCGCCGCGGATGATCACGTCGTCGACCCGCCCGGCGATGAAGACGAACCCGTCGCTGTCGATGCGCGCGCGGTCACTGGTCCGTATCCATGCGCCGCCCCTGTCCCCCACTGATCTGTCCCCGCGACGGCGGACCGTCAGGATGCCCACGTCATCGGGGCCCAGCGGCTCGCCGGTCGACTCGGAGACGACGCGGAGCTCGGCTCCCTCGCTTGCACGCCCGGCCGAGCCGAGCTTGCGCCGAGACCACTCGCGATGCAGCTCCGGCGTCCACGTCGCGACCGGCCCGCCCAGCTCTGTGGAGCCGTAGGCCAGCAGCACCGGCACGCCGAAGTAGTCCTCGAATTCCACCTGCAGTACCGGGTCGAGGGGCGCCGACCCGGTCACCCAGGCGTCCAGGCTTGCCAGCCGCGCCGGGGGGATCCGCTGGTCCAGCATCATCCGCATGGCCGCGGGCGGCAGCCCCGCGCGCCGTACCCCGAAGCGCTCGACCAGCCGCGACCAAGCCTCCACATCCACACGCTCGAGCATCGCGATGCCGCGTCCGCGCATCGCCGCACCAAGCACGCCGCGCGCCCCGGTGATCGTCGCCATGGACAGCGCGTGGATGATCGGCGGCCGGACCGACGGCGGTCTCGGCGGCCTCGGCCTGCCAGGCGACCCAGGCGGCAGCTGCTCCCAGCCGATGTGCACTAGCTTGGGCACTCCGGTGGTCCCGCTGGTCGGCACGAGCATCGCGACCTCGGGCCCGATGGGCTTGTCACTATGATGGGAACCGGGCCGTCGGGCCACTCGAACCCGGTGCTGCCCGGCCGTCTGGCCTGCGGATGGCAGCGCCACGACGCCGCCATCGAGCTCGCCAGCCTGCTGCAGCAGGGCCGACCCGCAGTCGGCCTCGTCGGCGACGATGACCCGCGCGTCGGTAGCTGCCGTCACCGTGCGAACGTAGGCAGGCGGGTGCAACGCCGACACCAGAACGGACGGGCGCCGCTCGGCCAGCGCGCCGAACAAGGCAGCCAGCGCGGAGGGGCGGTTCCGCAGGGCGAGCACGACCGGTTCTCGCCGGGCGATCCCGAACTCGGTGAACTGGCGCTCCAGTTCCTCAGCCCAGCATGCGATGTCGCCCCAGCTCGTCCACTGATCGTCGCTGAACGCGCCCTCGACATCCAGCTCGCGATCGAGCACGATGCGAAGCTGGCCGACGATGGCAGCCCTTGCCTCTCCGGTCAGACTAGTGTTCCTCGCCAGGTCAGCTTCCACGCTAGCGGTCCGCCTCGTGCGAGAGTCGCTTGATCTCGCAGCGCAGCAGGTCAAGCGGGTCGGCATCCTGGCGCGGCAGCCGCAGGCCGCCGTCTCGCGCGGGCAGCGCGACCTCGGCGGTCCCCGGCGAGGTCACCTCGCCGCGCTGGTTCTCGCACCACACCGACAGCCTGACCCGCGGCCTGCCGTCCACCAGCGCTTTGGCCGTCACCGTTCCCTTCAGCCAGGTGGTATCACCGATGTAGTTGAACTTCCGGTGCTCCACCTGCAGCGCCGTAATCCAGGCGTGGTCGCCCGCCCAGTCCGTGATGAGTTGGCACAGCCACGTCTCCCGCAGGACGCCGTAGTCGTAACGCTCGGCCGCGCCGACCTTACGCGCCCAGTCAGCGTCCCAGTGCATCCGCTGCACGATGTCTGGCACGTTGTACTCGTTGCGCGTGTAGAGGCCTGGGGTCTGCAGACGCTTCTCGTATCCAAGCCGGAACGCGTAGGTCGGGAATGCCTGTCCGAGGCCTGCGTGCCACAGGATGATGTCGGTCAGCCTGAGCGGTCCCTTAACTCGCACCGGTAGCTCGTCACCGACCTCGACGTCATCGAAGTAGCGGACTTCCGCGCCGCGGCGCTGCTCTGCGGCGTAGGCCGCGTCGATCGCCGCCAGTTCGTCGTCGGTGTAGGGATCGGCGGGTGGCTGCACGGCCTTCTGCCCGCCAGCCCTCCCGTCCTCGACCAGCTTGCGCTCCGCCCGGATCCAGGTACCGCGCTGCAAGTGAACGACCTCGCGCCGCTGGTTCCAGGTGACAAGCCCCCAGGTGACGTGGACAGCGCGGCCGCCCCAGCTGGACTGCTTGTCCCGGACCGAGAGCAGCGAGCGCTTGGCATAGAGCCGATCACCGGCCCGGAGCTCGCGGAAGAACTCGTACTCCAGCCGCGACTGGAGCTGGCCGGTGCCCCGGATGGGATCCCCGCTGAAGCGCTCCCGTAGCGCCGGCTTGAGCAGCCGCGGCGGCTCGTCCCCGCCGCCGTAAGTGACGTCGGTGTCCAGCGGCGGTAGGTACATCGTCCAGACGAAGGTGGGCGGCGCGATCAGCGCTCCCCAGGACGTGCCGACCGCGTACTGCGAGTCGCAGTACAGCGGGTTGTCGTCGCCATAGCCATTAACGAAGTGCCGGACGTTATCTGCCGTCACCTCCTGGTTGAAGCCCGTGGATACCGGGCACCAGCCGACCGCATCGGCTGCGGGCTCGAAGTTCGCAGGATCCAGATCTATCCCGATGCGCTCTCGGAGCTGACGAAGCTTCTCGTCGGTGATTCGCCCGAAATCAGGATCTGGCACCTGTGCTTCTCCACTGCTCGATGGCCCGTGGTGGGCTCACGCGAAAGAGGATACTAATATCATCCATCAGATCAGGCAACCCCGCGGGCGTTCAGAAGGCACCGTTTGGCCGGAGCAGGTAGGGCTGGATACCTTCGATGTGGCGCTGCATGCGGTGCCGGGCGAGGGCCGCATCGCCACCCACTATCGCCTCGACGATTGCGTGATGCGCCCGTCGCGACTCCTCAATGAGGTCGCGCGGATCTGCGCCCGTGGCCACCATGTTGTCAACGAGCCGTCGCAGATGCCGCTCTGTCAAGCTGAGCAGCACGTCGACGAAAAGCTCGAACACAGGGTTGGCGGCTATCGATGCTATTTCGTTGTGAAGTTCGTGCGAATGATGCCACGGCCGTTCACGTGCCGCCTCCGTGCGCAGCACATTGCGGAGTCGCTTGATGCCGGCCTCATCGATCTTCTGCGCCGCGCGCTCAGCGCAGCTCACCTCTAGCGCCAGCCTTGTCTCCAGCAGGCTAGCCGTCGAGGCACCCTTGTACGCGAGGTACAGTGCCGCGGCCTGAGTGATGGCACCGCCATCCGGGGAGGTAATGACAAGCCCGCCGCCCGGGCCGCGGCGCATCTCGACGACACCGTGATTCTCCAGGATCCGCACCGCCTCCCGGAAGATGGCCCGGCTGACCCCGAAGCGAGTAATCAGCTCGGGCTCATTGCCGATGACCTCGCCGACAGGCCACCCCGATCGAAGAATCTCCTGCTCGACTTTGGCCGCCAGCCGCTCGGCAAGCTTAGGCGCCCGGTCAGCATCCTGACTAGTGAACGCGGGCGCCGTGTAGGCGGTGCCGTCCAGCGCGAGGTCCTCGGTGTTCACGGTCTCCTCATCACGCTGTCTCACGACAGCAGATCATTCACCCGGCTAAAGCCCGGCTACGACGCTGCGCCATGCTCGGCACTACGCAGGATCAAAATCTTAGTGTACTGAATCGTTGACAACTAGTGTCCTGAATAGCTAGAGTCCAGCGTCGCAGGACACCCCGCAAAGGTCCTGCCGGAGAGACATAGTTCCTCGCGGTCACCCTAGGGAGGTCTGATGCGCCGCATTCTGGCTGTAGCCGCTATAGCCTGCACCACCGCCGCGCTGATCGCTGGCTGTGGCTCCAGTTCCTCGCCGGCATCCAACTCGCCCGGCTCGTCGGGCGGGACCGCCAGCGGGGACTACAACCTCGGCGCGACGATGCCGCTAAGCGGCTCCCTCTCCTTCGTCGGGACGCAGGCCGAGTCCGCCATGGAGGCATGGGTGAACTCCGTCAACGCCGTCGGCGGTGTCGACGGGCACCATGTGAAAATCACCTTCCTCGACGACACCGGCGTCGACCCGTCGAAGACGACCAGCAATGTCGTGCAGCTAGTGACGCAGGATCACGTCTCCGCTGTGCTGGGGTTCTCGCTCAGCAACGACTGCACAGCGTCGGTTTCGATTGCCGCCAGAGAGGGCGTTCCCATCCTGTGCCAGAATGTCGACCCGAGCGACATCTCCCCGCCGGACAAGTACGTGTACCTGGCGGGCAACCTCGAGGTCAACGAGGTCGCGCCGATCCTGCAGTTCGCCAAGACAAAGGTGACTGCCGCGCACCCCAGGCTCGTGATCTTGCACGAGGATGACGAGGGCGCCAACGCCTTCGCCGCCAAGCTCGCCGCTGCTGCAGCAACTGACGGCTGGCATGTGGCCGGAAACCTTTCAGTCTCACTGACGGCAACCAGCATCAGCGCCCAGGCGGCACAGGTGATCTCTGACAAACCGAACCTCGTGGTTGGGGAGCTACTGCAGCAACTCGTCGCGCCCCTGGTCAAGACGATGCGCGCTGACAAGATCAGTGCTCCGTACATCTCTGAGGCAGACGGGCTCGGTTACTCTGGCCTGGCGGCAACCGATGACGCTGACACCTACACCATGTATCCGGCCCAGTTCCTGACCCGCGAGAACGCTGGTTCGGGAGCGCAGGCGTGGATAGGCGGATTCGCGAAGGAGGGCGTCACCAGCGTGTCCGACCTCAATTCCGGGCTGGGGGTTGAGACCGCGCTGCCAGCGCTGGTGGCCATCGCGGCGCTGAAGCACTGCGCCTACCCGTGCTCCCCGAGCGCCATGATCACGGCTCTGCAAAGCACGACCGTGGACATTCCCGGCGTAATCGCAGACTTCCGGTACACGCGGACCTCGCACAGCGGAATCAGCAGCTATAACGTCTACGGCTGGGACCCGGCGACGAAGACGCCCGTGCTCGAGGCTTCGGGCCTGGCCGCCGGCCACTCCTAGCAGGTCCTACGCAGCTGTGGTGACACGGAATCTGACGGCTTGACGATAGCTGGGAACAGGCATGGCGGTCGGCTCGATAGCAGTCAGCGCGGTGACCCTCGGGTGCACGTACGCGTTGATCGGCATCGGGTTCGTCATCCTGTTCCGCACCACCAGGGTGCTGAGCTTCGCGCAGGGATTCTTCTCGGTGCTCGGCGCGCTGGTGTTCTCCTCGCTGCTGCGCGACTCGCTGCCGTACCCGGCAGCGCTCGTGCTGGCTGCTCTCCTCACAGCGATCGTCGGGCCAGCGGTCTACGTGCTGCTGTTCCGGCGGTTCGCCCTGCACGAGAGCCTGCTGATCAGCCTGGCGACAATCGGGCTCGGCCTGTCGTTGGAAGCCATAGCCACGATGATCTGGGGACCGCAGACCATAGTGATCCCGGCTATCCTTGGCTACCGCACAGTGGGACCATCGTGGTTCCCGGTCACGCCGATCGCACTTGCCACCATCGTCGTCGCCGCGCTCGCGTACGGCGCGGTGGTGAGCCTGCTCTACGGCACGAAGCTGGGCCTGCGCATGCGCGCCGTCGCCAACCAGCCCGCCCTGGCCGCAGCGCTCGGCGTCAACCTGACCGGGCTCAGCTCGCTGGCCTGGGGCCTGGCCGCCGGAACGGCCGCACTGGCCGGCATGGTCTACGTGATCACAGTCCAGCCCGACCCCGGCACCGTATACGACCTGGGCCTGGTGGCGTTCCCTGCGATCCTGCTCGGCGGCCTGGACTCCGTCCCCGGCGCCCTGGTCGGCGGCCTGCTGATCGGCCTGGTCCAGACCATCGTGGTCACCTACGTCGGCGGATCCTGGCAGGACGTGTCGGCCTACCTGGTGCTGCTGGCCGTCCTGCTGGTCCGCCCGCAGGGGCTGTTCGGCGACCGCGAGCTCAGCCGGCCGTGACCATGTCACCCTCACCCGCGACCCGCTCCGAGCCGGGTGGCGAGCGGTCGCGCCCGGACGACAGCGCCCTGACCGGCTGGCCTGGCAGGATCCGGACCGGCGGCCTGCTGGCCGGGCGGGGCGACTTGCTGAGCATCGCGGCCGTCGTCGTCCTCGCGTGCCTGGTCCTCGGCGTCGGCTCGCAGCTCGACATCTACGTTGGCGGGCTGGTGGCCGTCTACGCCATCGCCGCGATCTCGCAGGACTGGCTGATCGGCCGGTCGGGTCTGGTGTCGTTCGGCGGCGCCGCCATGATGGCGGTCGGGGCCTTCACCACCACCGCCACGGCAGGCCGGTCCTGGCTGCCGTTCCCCCTGCCGGTGCTGGCCGCCGCCCTGGTGGGCGGCGCGGTCGGGCTCGTCATCGGGCTGCCGAGCCTGCGGCTGCGCGGCCTGTACCTGGTGATCAGCTCGCTCGCGCTGCAGTACGTCGTGCAGTTCATCGGCCAGGGATACCAGGACTCCTCCCCGGCCGGCCTGATCGCCCCCGTGCCGAGCCTGGCTGGCCTCCGGCTCTCGACCTACCGGGAGAGCACGACGCTAACCGTGATGATCCTGGTCATCGTCATGATCGCGATGGCCGGGCTGCAGCGGGGGCCCACCGGACGGGCCTGGCGGGCGGTCATGCACGGGGATATCGCCGCGGCGGTCGTGGGCGTCCCGGTCACCCGCTGGAAGCTGTCCGCGTTCGTCGGCAGCTCCGCAATGTGCGCCGTCGCGGGCAGCCTCTTCGCCTACTACCTGGGCGTCGTCAGCTACGAGACCTTCGACCTCAACCTGGCGATCAGCCTCATCCTGATGGTCTACCTCGGCGGAGCTGGAACGCTCATCGGCCCGGTCGTGGGGGCGCTGCTCGTGGTGCTGTTCCCGTACGCCATCGATGACCTGACCGCACTGCTGAACTCGGGCTGGCTATCGACCAACGCCCCGTCAGTCGAGACAGCCGCTTACGGCGCCGTGCTGGCGCTGGTCATCCTGCTCGAGCCGCGTGGCCTGGCCGGACTGCTCGCCCGGCTCGGCGGGCTGACCCGGCGGCTAGCCGGCAGGCACCCGGATCCGGCGCAGCCGAAAGTCCAGCCCGTAACGGAACCGTCCGTAGCAGAACCGTCCTTGGCAGCACCGCTCCTACCGGGTATGTCAGCCCGGCCGGCCGCGAGCAGCGCCATGACGGCCGCCGGCGCGGACGCGGTGCTTTCCGTCCGCGACCTGTCTGTCCGCTACGCGACAGGCGCCATCGGCGCAGACCACGTGTCCTTCGACGTGCCGGCCCGGTCCATCGTCGCGCTGGTCGGGCGTAACGGCGCTGGCAAGACCAGCGTGCTGCGCGGGATCTGCGGTTTCGTGCCCGGCGAGTCCGCGACCCGCACCGGGTCGGTGCGCCTCGGCGGGCGCAACCTGGCCGGCCTCAGCAGCTACCGTGTGGCACGTCAGGGCGTCGCGCTCGTCTCCGAGCGGGACAAGGTGTTCCCGTCGCTGACCGTGGCCCAGCATTTCGGCATAGCCAAGCGTGCCAGCCACTCAGAGGCCGCGGTCCTGAACCGGTTCCCCCGGCTGAAGGAACGCTGGCAGGCACCGGCCGGGCTGCTCAGCGGGGGCGAGCGCCAGATGCTGGCGATCGCGGTCGCGTGGCGGACTGCTCCGCGGCTGCTGATCGTCGACGAGTTGTCGCTCGGTCTCGCCCCAAAGGTGGCCTCCGACCTGTTCACACTGCTCAGGGAGCTTTGCCAGGAGTGGGAGATGAGCGCGCTCGTCGTGGAGCAGGACGCCAGGGCAGCGGTGGTCATGTCAGACCTGATTTACGTCCTCGACCAGGGGTCCGTGGTGTGGTCCGCTGCGTCGGCCGACGTGGACGCCGAGATGCTGACAAGCACGTACCTGAGTTCGAGATGACCATGCAGACTGGCACCGCGGGCGGGCGGCTGGAGATCGAGCGGCTGTCGCAGTCGTTCGGCGGCATGGTGGCGGTCGCGGACCTGACGATGACGGTCGAGCCCGGCGAGCTGTTCGGGATCATCGGACCCAACGGGGCGGGCAAGACGACCATCCTCAACTGCGTCAACCGCATCAACCGCAACTACAGCGGCGTGATTAAGGTGGACGGCGTGCCGTTGCGCTGCCCTCCGTCGATGGTCTCCCGGCACCGGGTCAGCCGGACCTTCCAGTCGGCGGACGTGTTCCTCGACTTCGAGGTCACCGACTTCCTCCAGCTCGGCAGGCTGGAGCGGCAGCGCAGGAACGCGCTGGCCGCGGCCGCGTGGTGGCCTGGCATCCGGCGCGACGAGGCCCGCGAGCACTGCGCTGCGGCTGCCCTGCTGGAGCGGCACGGGCTCGGCAAGCTGGCCGGCCTGCGGCTGCGCGAGACCTCCTATGGCACCAGGAAGGTCCTGGATATCCTGCGCGCGGCCATCGCCCAGCCTCGCGTCCTGCTGCTCGACGAGCCGACATCAGGGGTGGCGGTCGGAGATCGCCTGCTCATCGCGGACATCCTGCGGGCCATCAGCGGTACCGGCTGCACGCTCGTCGTGGTGGATCACGACGTGGGTTTCATCAGCCGACTCAGCAGCAGAATCCTGGCCATCAGCTACGGCAGGGCCCTCGGCATCGGCCCACCGCAGGAGATCCTCGCCCACCAGGAGGTCATCGATTCCTACATCGGAACCGGCAGCTCCGCTACCGCGCCGGCCTTGCCGCCGGACAGCACGGAGCCGACGGAATGACCGACGACCGGCGGCACGAGGACATCGTCTTCCGGTACGTCCTCGAGCGGCGCGCGCGGGAGACGCCGGGGCGCGAGTTCCTGCGGTTCCCGGATGAGGAGCTCAGCTGGACGTATGCGACCGCGGATGCCGAGGCGAACCGGGCTGCTACCGCACTGCTCGAGTTCGGCATCGCTGCCGGTGACGTCGTCGCGGTTCTAGCCGACAACAGCTCGGTGACGCTGGCGCTGATCTTCGGGACGACCAAGCTCGGCGCCGTCGTCGCCCCGCTGAACACTGCCCTGCGCGGCGATTACCTCACGCACGCGTTCACGGTGAGCGGGGCTAAGCTCCTGATCGCCGACGAGCAGTATCTCACGCGGCTCGACGGCGTCGTGCCTGGATCGGTGTGCTCCCTGGTTGTTGCGGGGAATCCAGAGCCGGTGCCGGCGGCCGTCCGGGACGGGCGGTCGGTGATTGGGGTCGCTGAGCTGCTAGCGGGCGCTGGCCCGGCGGCACCACCCGACCCGGGTTTGCGGTTCTGGCAGCCCTGGGCGATCATCTTCACCTCCGGGACCACCGGGCCGTCCAAAGGGGTCCTGACTCCGTACGCCCAGACCCACGCCATGGTCGCTGAGCCCATGCTGTCGCGGCTGACGGAGGCGGACGTCTTCCTCGGCGACATGCCGCTTTTCCACGTCAGCGGCTGGCTCTCCCTGGCCTCCGCGCTCTACCTCGGGGCGACCGACGTCATCTACCCCAGGGTCGGTGTCTCGTCGTTCTGGAGCCGGGTGCGCGACAACAAGATCACGCATGTCACCCTGCTCACGGCAGTGATCAAGTTCCTCCAGCAGGGCGGGACCCAGCCGGAACGCACGACGCTGCGGACGGCGCTGATCGGCAAGGCGCCGCCAGGCTTCGAGGCGTGGCGGCAGCAGGCCGGGCTCGAAACCTGGTACTCGTTCTTCAACATGACCGAGGTCTCAAGCCCGCTCATCTCGCCGGACAACCCGCAGAACACGGCCAGCTCGGGCCGCCCGCGGCCGGGCGCTGACGTGCGCTTGGTGGACGACAACGACATCGAGGTCTCACCCGGCCAGGCGGGCGAGCTGGTGGTGCGCACCGAGTTGCCGTGGGAGCTGAACGCCGGCTACGTCGGCATGCCGGACGCCACCGCCGCGGCCTGGCGTAACGGCTGGTTCCACACCGGCGACCTGTTCCGGCAGGATGCGGACGGCGAGTACTACTACGTCGACCGGGTGAAGGACTCGATCAGGCGCCGAGGCGAGAATATCTCCTCCTATGAACTCGAGGCCGCCGTGCTCAGCCATCCCGCGGTCGCCGATGCTGCCGCCGTCGGCGTGCCCTCGGAGTACGGCGACGATGAGATCAAGCTCTGCCTGATCGCCACTCCCGAGCAGCCGGTCGACCCGGTCGAGATCGTCAGCTACCTGCGGCCCCGAGTGCCCCACTTCGCGGTGCCGCGCTTCATCGAGGTCTACGAGGGCTTCCCCACCACCTCGACGGGCAAGGTGCGAAAGGCCGCGCTGCGGGAGGACGGCTTGGCGCGCGCCTGGGACCGGGAGGCGGCCGGCATACGGGTGGACAGGAACCACTGACAACCCGCAACTAGTAAGGCCGACCGATTTGTCGAGACGAGAGGTGCCAGCGTGGACGTCCGCCTGAGCGAGGAGCAGCGCATGCTCGCCGCCACCGCCGCGGCGGTGGCGGCGTCGATCGGCGTGCGGCAGCCTGCCGAACTGGAGACGTTCGACGTCGACCGGGCGTGGTCGCGCCTCGCGCGGACGGGCGTGCTGGCGCTGGGGGTCCCGGATGCCGAGGTGGACGAAGAAGCGGGAACGCTGCACCTTGCTCTGGTGGCCGAGCAGCTGGCGCGGCACGCGGTCCCGGCGCCGTACCTGGGGTCGGCTGGCCTTGCCACCAGCCTGCTGGCTGCCTGCGACCGCTCGGACGACCTGCTGAAGTCGCTGGCCGATGGCGAGGTGCGGGCGACCGTCTGCCTGACCGCTGACCTGAGCTCGATCGCTGAAGTGCAATCTGGCGACGCGATCGCCTACGACGCGCTCGGCGTTCATCAGGTGCTGGCGATTACGACGGACGGTGCCGTGATGGCGCGTGAAGCGCGCGGGCTCGCCGAGGCGGTACAGTTCGACCCGACGCGGCTCGCGCTCGCCCTCAAAGCCGACGCGGCTGACGGCCGATTGGCCGGCTGGTCGGCCTGCGGCAGAGTCTCCGCAGAGTTCATGCAACGGTGGCGCGCCCGCGCTCTCGCCCTCGTCTGCGCCGACATGGTCGGCGCGATGCAGGGTGCGCTGGATCTGATGGTGAGCTACGCGAAAGTGCGAAGGCAGTTCGGCGCGCCGATCGGCTCCTTCCAGGCGATCCAGCACCTGTGCGCAGACCAGGCCGTGCATGTCGAGGCGGCCCGGAGCTACCTGTGGTTCGCGGCGTGGGCTGCCGACCGCGAGCCGCCGGAGGAGGCGCTGCGGGCAGCCGCGTCGGCCAAGGCCTACTGCTCGGATGTCGCCCGCCGGGTCGGCGAGGCATGCGTGCAGGTGCACGGCGGCATCGGGATCACCTGGGAATGTCAGGTGCATCTCTACCTGAAGCGCCTGCTGGTCGACGCTGTCCTGCTCGGGGACGCCGTCGACCAGCTCGAGCGGCTAGCCAGCCAGCGCTACGGCGGCCAGGGGCTACGGCAGGTCGATCGGACCGAACGGATGGAGGCGTAGTGGACTACAACGACAGCCCTGACGAGGCAAGGTTCCGGGCCGACCTGCGCCGCTTCCTTGCCGAGACGGTGCCGCAATTTCCCGCGCCGACGACGGTCGAGGAGCGCAAGCAGACAAGACAGCGGTGGCACCAGGCGCTGCACGCGGCCGGCTACGTCGGAGTGTCGATCCCGGCGCGGTTCGGCGGTCACGGCATGGCGCCGGTCTACGAGGCGATTCTGAACGAGGAAGTCGGCCGCAGCCGCGGACCAGAGCTGCCGAGGGCGACCGGTTACTTGGCTCGTGCTCTCGCGCTGTACGGAACCGCCGAGCAGCGCGAGGCTTACCTGGACGGCTTCATCAGCGGCCGTGCCCTATGGTGCCAGGGCTTCAGCGAGCCCGACGCGGGCAGCGACCTGGCATCGCTACGCACCACGGCCATCAGTGACGGGGACGCATACGTGCTGAACGGGCAGAAGGTGTGGAACGGCGGCGCCGACTACGCCGACTACTGCTTCCTGCTCTGCCGCACCGATCCGGGAGCCGAGAAGCACAGCGGCCTGTCGGTGCTACTCATCGACATGAAGACGCCGGGCGTGCTGGCCCGGCCCATCAGGAAAATCAGCGGCCGACCCGACTTCGCGGAGATCTTCTTCACCGACGCCCGGGTGTCGGCCAGCTCCCGGCTAGGCGCCGAAGGCCAGGGCTGGGAGATCGCGATGAGCACGCTCAGCTACGAGCGCGGCCCTAGCGACGCCGGATTCATCGCGAAGTACCAGAGCCTGCTCGAAGACGTCGATGCCGCGTTCAGGAACGGGCGGCTGCGGTCCTTCCCCGGGGCCAGCCGACAGCTCGCGCGCGCTCACGTGATCGTCGAGGCGCTGCTGCGCCACGTCCAGCGGAGCCTGTCAGCGCGCGATCCCGAGGTGCCACCAGGGCCGGAGGCGTCCATCGACAAGCTGCTAATGACCAAGACTGAGCAGGAGCTGCTGCACATCATTACCGAACTGACCGGTTCACATGCCTGGCTAGATGACGACGATCTGCAGAACAACTATGTCTGGTCTCGAGCCGCCAGCATCTACGGCGGAGCCGAGCAGATTCAACGCACCATTGTGGCGCAGCGAGTCCTCGGCCTCCCTCGCAAATAGGGTATGCCCTCCAGTCCTAGCTGATTCCACCGGCTCCGACCCACAATCAGGCCGACGCCGTCAGCAGGCGGAGCATCACATAGCGCACAAGCGGTGCTGCAGCGTAATCAAGATCTCGGGCTGCCGTTACCGCGGGCCGCCGACGGGCGGCTGATGCTGGCGGTGAGTAACTGGCTACGACCGGGCGCGGCGACCAGCGCTGGCCTGATGTTCTGCCATGTCTACGGGCGGGAAAGGGCCAGGCGCAGATGATCCCGGGTTTGCCGTATTCGGTGTGCCGTTGCCGATGGTCACCGGGCTGAACCCGCGGGCGGTCTGCGAGGCCTGATACGCCTCGATGCAGGCCGCCTGGTAAACCAGCGGGTCAGGCGGCGCACCCGGTAAAGACGGCCCGGCCGACGCGACCAGGCGAAGACCCCCATCGGCCACCACACACCTCCGCATCACCTTCGATTGCCAGGTAGCACCTAACAATTCTGGTGAGCACCTGGAAAGTCAAAGACCTTCGGGGTGTGTCGTTGCCGCAGGCAGCAGGGCTTATCGCCGGAGTGCGGGGGATATCAAGAACAACAACGTAAACGCTTTCCGGGACGCCGCGGGCGGCCACCAGTGGGGACTTTCTCATGGCCACGGACACAGGGCCGGACGCAGCGCGGCGGCCAGCCGCACGACATCCTCGTGGAACGCCCACCGGGCGCCCATCACAGCCCGGGAGTGATCATCGATGAAACAGAACATTATGTGGAATCTGAATGTCCGGTTTTATCCGTGTCTGAGATTGGTGATTGCGGCGATCGGCAGGCTGGTCGCGCCGGGTGGCGCGTCTATCTGCCGTGGCGTCGTGCCTGACGGCGTCGCGACGTC
>Ga0335074_10000357_pt1 | contig 67318 bp, 57 predicted proteins | sample Lox_Sample_23_FD_206715 | JGI IMG/M metagenome (GOLD analysis project Ga0335074, IMG submission 206715) | Soil microbial communities from Loxahatchee National Wildlife Refuge, Florida, United States - Lox_Sample_2.3 | ecosystem: Environmental > Terrestrial > Soil > Wetlands | place: USA...
CGCTCAAGCTCATCCGCCAGCACCGCGATGAAAACGACAGAAGAATCGTATGGACGCAGATCGGCGAAGCCGGCCTGAGGCTGCTGGGCGAAATGGACCCGCTGATTCGCCGCTTTCCGGCGAGCCTGCTCGGCCACATGAGCGAAAGGGATTTGCGGCGGCTGATACGGCTATTGGAAACGGCACGCCAGCCTTGCGCGGCGCACCGCGGAAAAATGAATACGGAAACAAATGCCGGTTGAATCGCGGCGCCGATCGGCCCGCGCGGGGTGCAGCAGGTTAGCTGGCGACAACTTTCTGGGCCACGGTCTGCTCATCCAAGTCCGATTGAATGATCTTGTTGTGCAGGCAGTAGAGGGCCAGTTCGAGACGGTCGCTGACGCCGAGCTTGTCGTAGATCTTGCGCAGATAATTCTTGATCACCTGCTCGGTGGTGCCCAGTTGAAAGGCAATTTCCTTGTTGCGCTTGCCCTGGGTGATGCAGGTGATAATCGACATCTCTTTTGGAGAAAGCCTTGGCTGATTGCGCGGGCTTACCAGCGCCGCGGCCTGGGCGCGGTAGGCGTCGATCACCCAGTTCACGGACTGGTTGTCGATCCAGGTTTCTCCCGCAGCAATGCGGCGCACGCAACGCACCAGCAAGTCCGGCGAGATGGATCGCGAGACAATGCCGCGCACGCCGCGACGATAAAGTTCCACGGTGTGGTTTTCGTCGGTGGCGACAGCCTGGACGATGAGCTTCACATCCGGTGCCAAACGTAACAGCTCGGGAATTACGTTCGCAGTACCCGCAAGCATGTTACCTTCAAGCAAAACGATGTCGGTGGGATATCGCTCGATGGCCGTACGCAGATTGTCGAGAGAATCTGCCTGAGCGACAACGCGAATGTCGTCTTCGAGAGCAAAGACCTTGCGAATTCCAACTCTATAGATTGCCTGTGAATCGGCGAGAATTACGCGAATCGTTCCGGGCTTGACCGGAAGGTCAGCGTTCTCACTTTCAGGCTTTTCATCCAGGGTTTCCATAGTCGGCAGCTGCTGAGCCCGGCTGAGATCTCAATGCTCCGCAAACCGATATTCGTCAATAGTGGCTGCGGCCAGGTGCTCATTGTGGCTTGAGGAGCAGCGTACCACACGTCCCTTGCAGTGGACTACAACATCCTGGGGAGAACCCAATGTCTCCCGTGGCATACGCATGGAGAAGGTGAGGTCAGAGCCGACCCGGAGGTCCTGGTCGAGGGCAAACAAGACTCCGCTGGCGGAGATATTGCGCGTCTGCGCCTCAAACTCGCTTTCGCCTGTAGACAGCACAACCGGCAGCGCCAGTGGGAACCGGACCGCACAACGCACTTCCTGCCGCCCGCCTGAAGCGATCGGGCCACGACTTGATGCGGCCGATTCTGGATTCAAGAGGTTCATACCTATGCCTGGATTTTTTGGAACCCGTTGACAATGTAGCTGTTTTTAGCCATATGGCCTAGGGCACCAAAGTTTTCAGAGTAGTAATCTTCGGCCAAAGCCGCGTGGTGACGGGACAATTCACGCGAATCGGATGTTCGCGGGCGCTCTGCACTTGCATCTGTGCATCTCGAGAGCCGGCCGGTGCACTGCGCTTTGTGCAACCCAGTTTGGGCGCGAGGAAAACCTGCACGGTCAGCGCCGGCCCCCTCTCTGGAATCCGCATTCTCGGGATTGATGAGCACTGACGCGGTAAATCCTGCTGCCAGAATGCGGGTTTGCGGCGGCGATTTGTGCCGGATTTCAGCCAACTTTCAGCGAATAATAGGCGAAGTTCCGCGCAGGTAACGTGGCTGGGATTACCGAAAATGTACCTGATTCGTTACTCCCGTAAAAAAATTTTTGTAATAGCACTTTTGTGCTAGCGACTATTCCCCATTTGGGGTACTCTACCCCTGCAGAGATTTCAAAGCGGGGCTCACTCCGCCAGACAGAAGGGGATATTAAGATGAAGAACACTCTCAAGGTTGTTGCTGCTGCGTTGCTGATTCTTTCGGCTGTTGCGGCCAGTGCGTCACAGATGCTGGTCATTCCGCCTCCGCCTCCGCCGCCGCACATCTCCCTCTAAAGTTCGGCGCGACCTTATCGATATTTACCAAAGAGAGCCTGCGTGTGTCCACGCGGGCTCTCATTGCTGTTGTTTGCACCCGAAAGCGCGTAGACTAGTGACTATTGTCGCAGGATTGACGGCCTCGGCGGAGAGTCTGTGCTGTCATCCCGGATCTGAGAGGTCCGCAGGATGATTCAGTCGATCAATAATCTCGTTTGGCTCGCGGGCTGCATCACGGAGCTGCTGGTTATCGGGCTGCTCTTCTACCGCCACATGTGGCGCACTCTGCCGATCTTCTGTTTGTATTGCATCTGGGATTTGAGTGACAACCTGGCCCTGATGGGGTTCGCCCGTTTTGCACCCGGGCTGGCATTTCACTACCAGGTGATCGGGACGGCACTTGATTCGGCTTTTCTTTTTTGCGTGCTGGTTGAACTGGCCTGGTCGGTGCTGCGACCCATCCGGGCCTCGCTCTCGCGCAGCTCGCTGGTGCTGGTTGGGGTGCTGATCCTGGTGGCGGGCGCGGCGATCTGGCCGTTCGCGGCCTTGCAGGGGCTATCGCAGGCGACAACGAGAGAGACTCTTCTCTTTCTTCAATTGCAGCAAACCACGGCGATCCTGCGCATCCTGGTCTTTCTGGTCCTGGCGGGCGGCAGCCAGCTTTTGTCGATCGGCTGGCGCGATCGCGAGTTGCAAGTGGCCACAGGGCTCGGCCTCTATTCGATCGTCTCGCTCGCCGTTGCCGTGATACAGACGCATCAGTCTTCAATGGCCCACTACTTCGACCTCGGGGTTACGGTGACGGCCGCGAATCTTGGTTGCCTGCTCTATTGGGCATTCAGCTTTGCGCAGCAGGAAGCCGAGCGCCGCGAGTTCACGCCGCAGATGCAGAGGTTCCTGCTGGCCATCGCCGGCGCCGCGCGCACCTCGCGCATTGAAGTGGAAAACACGCGCGGCAACAAATCCCGCGAGCGCGGCGATTGAGATATTCTTCCCCTTTCGCGGTCCTTGACGGCGAAGCGCCTTCAGGCAAATTCCCCGGATACTGATCGACCCGGCGGGGTTGCCTCACAAAATTTCTGTTTGCCGCCCGCCGCGCCTCGCCGTCGCAACTTTCTGCGCTGACTCGGGTTATATTGCGGAGAACCGGTTGCCTCTTCGCCGGATTTCAGGCGGTCATCGTTTTCGCTTGAAATGCATCCGTACTAGAGAAGGCGCGCCTCACCGGCATTTCATCCTTCTCTTATATGGGTTGGGGCATACTTGAGGGCAAGGCTTTGAACCAGGGGAGGACTTTGATACCAAGGGGAACCGATGATCTCGATTCGCCAGTTTCAGGTTCTTGTTTTCGCTTTCATTTTCTTCGGGCTGTTTTGCGGCATCCCGAGCCGGGCGCAAGCCGCACTGTTGATGGAGGAACCGTACGGATTCTTTGGAGCCGTCAATCCCACCGGTCACAACGCCATCTATTTTGAACGCATCTGCGCTGCGACGCCGGTGAGGCTGCGCCGCTGCGGGCCCGGCGAGTTGGGGTCGGTGATTGCGCGCTATCAGGGAATCGACGGCTACGACTGGGTAGCTGTGCCGCTGATTCCCTATCTCTATTCCGTCGAGGATGCCTCTGAGGTTCCCACCCATGTCGACCGGGAAACGGTCACGCGGCTGCGCAGCCTTTATCGCGAGACCCATCTCAACGATCTGGGGGCCAAGCTTCAGCCCGGCAACCTTTTTGAGGACGGCTGGACGCAGTTAGTCGGCGTGGCCTACGAGCGCCGCATTTACGCTTTTCGCTTCGAGACCACGCCGGAGCAGGATGACGCTCTGATCGCCCGTCTCAACTCTGGCCCGAACAGCACGCACTTCAATCTGCTCTTCAACAACTGCGCGGATTTTGCGCGCGGAGTGCTGAACGATTATTTTCCCCGCAAGTTCAGGCGCAGTATCTTTCCCGACGCGGGGATGACCACGCCCAAGCAAATTGCGTACAAATTGACGCGCTATGCGCGCAAGCATCCCGAGACGCGGTTGACGGTCTTCGAAATCCCGCAGATTCCGGGCTACCGGCGCATGAGCCACTCCAACAAGAGCATTGACGAGTCGTTCGTCACGACCATCTACGCGATTCCCATCGTCATTCTCAATCCGTATCTTGCCGGCGGCCTGTTTGTCGATTACCTCATCCGGGGCCGCTATCACCTGATTCCCAAAGATCCTGAGGTGCTGGGCCCGGAAAACATGAGCCGGTTGACAGGGTTCGCTGCTGGCGAAGAGAATGCGGCTAGCAGCACCGCGCATGCGGATAAGCCTTTATCTGTGGGGCCAGGGGCCGGCGCTGAGGCCACCGCCGGTGCTTCGGTTACCGTAGGCGCAGGTTATGCCGAGTCAATCAACGCGATCCAATCCGGCCTGATGGAGATGAATAGCGCGCATGAGTAGCCAGCAAGGGCAGAGCCTCAAGAACCACGCTCGATTTGATCCCCCTTACCACTTTTTTTTGGCGATCGTCTTCCTGGGCAACATCGTGGTCGCCACGATTTTTGCCGTGCGCCGCCCATCGTTTGACCACTGGTGGCTGGTGCTGGCATGCGTCGCCGGATTCGTAGCTCTCTTCAAGCTGCGCCTTTATCCGCTCAAGGTCCAGGACCGGGTGATTCGCCTCGAGGAGCGTTTGCGTCTGCAGGCGCTGGCGCCCGAACCATGGCACGCGCAAATCTACCGGCTCAGCGAAGATCAGCTTATCGGCCTTCGTTTCGCGGCCGATGACGAAGTGGTGGAGCTGGCCAAGCAGGCTCTGGAGCATAACCTGAATCGCAAACAGATCAAGGAGCGCATCAAGAACTGGCGCCCCGACTACTGGCGAGTGTGAAGCGGCTCTGAGCACACGGCATTTCGCCGGCAGCTGCCTGAGTCAGATTCGTGTCTTGTCCGGCCGGCTGCCGCCCGGGTAAGCAATGGCCAAGCGCTGACGACCGGCCTGCTCCGAAGATCTACGATTCACGCTCTCATCTTCTTCTCTCTCTTCCCGGTTCCCGAGGATCTCTTTTCTCGCTCTCTCTTCTCGATTCCCGAGCCGTGCTTTTATGGCATTTTATGGCATCAACTCATGGCACTGCGCCAAGTCAACCTGTCGCGCGGCGCCCGCATCGTATGTTCGGAAAGGGGCGACCCTGGCGTAAATTATTTCTTCGCAGAGCCTGATTCACGCGCCCCATAAGAGTATTTAAAGGAGAACCTAAATGAAGCCCACCCTCGCTTTCGCCTCACTCATCGTGGCTCTCACGGCGCCGTCGTTCGTTTCAGCCCAGGGCGCGCCCGCAGCTTATGGCGGCGGAGGAGCGCAGACCAGCTCTCCCGGCGAAAGCCGCTACACGTTGAATCATGCCGAATTCGGCGCTTATGCCGACTACTTCCGTTTTGCGCCGTACAGCAACTACGCAACCAACTTTGTCGGCGTGGGAGGCCGCGCCTCGTTTAACGTGCAACCCAATCTGGCGATTGAAGGCGAAATGAATTACGACTTCGCGCGCAATTACACGACGACGTACACGGTTCCCAACGGCACGACGACGACCACGACGTTTGTGACTTCAAGCGTTCGCCCGCTGACGGGCCTCTTTGGACCGAAACTCCAATTCGGAACGTCGGGCGCTTTCAGGGTTTTTGTCACGGGAAAACTCGGCTTCCTCAATTTCAGCAGCAGCAATCCGAACACGGTGACCGGCCAGCAGTTCAACGGCGCAGTCTCCAGCGTGGGAGGCGCGGGAACACATCTGGCTTTCTATCCGGGCGGCGGATTTGAGGGATTCTTTGGTCCAATCGGCTTGCGCGCGGAAGCCGGCGACGAGATCTACCTGAACAACGGAACGTTCAACAATCTGCGCGTCACCGTGGGGCCCACTTTCCGGTTCTAGTTTCGCGGTGAACGCGGCGCTTTCAGGTTGTCACCGAGGTGGCTTTTTCCTGGCGAAAAAGCCACTTATCTTTTTTGTGGCTGCGCGGCGGGTTCACTGTGAAACCGGTGGAGGCACGCGTTGCGGCGGAGAGCCGGTAGCCAGTCGCTGACAGCCAGGGGCTGCAAGCCGCGCTTACCGGCTTGCTGCTTTTCTATTCCCTGTTTCCTGTTCCCTGCTCTCCGGCGTCGAGCTCGTGCTCGTGACGATAGTGCTCGGCAGGCATCTTGCCGTCCCACCAGGCCCAGTTCATGGGATAGACATCGGGATCGAAGAAGACCTGGTAGAAGTGCCAGACGAGAATGGCCAGGGTGGCGAGAATGGCCTCGTAGAAGTGAATCGCGGTGGCAACGTCGACCCACCAGCGCGCGAGGGTATCGCCGACCCAGACCTTTGCCCAGATCATGATGCCGGTCAATCCCATCAACGCGGTGCCCCAGACGAGCGCCCAGTACTCGGCTTTTTCCGCATAGCTGAAGCGGCCGAACTTGGGCTTCTGGCCGCCCAGTGCAAGGTAATAACGCATGGTGGCGAACAGATCGAACAAATCCCTGGGCCGCGGCGCAATATCGCAGAGCAGGCGGCGCCCTTCGCCGGAGAGCGCGAGATAGAACAGGTGATAGAAGCCGGCGGCGATGAGCAAGACACCCGCGATGCGATGGATGATGCCGCGCAGATGCTCGCCCATACCCAGGGTGTGGGCAAACCAGGTATCGGGGAATTTGAGCGCGAAGCCGGTCATGACAAGAATGATGAAGCAGGTGAGGAGCACCAGGTGTTGCCAGCGCTGATTCACGGTCATGCGCGTCATGAACGGATTCATCGTGCGGCGCCGCGCCACGGCTTTGGCGCGCCAGATAACGGCGTTGTGCAGGAACATGGCGCCGATGACGATGAGGATGAGGGGGATGTAGATCCAGCGCACCCACCTGACCGCAACGGAGTCGATATCGCCGGAGCGCGCGCCGCGCACGAGATGAACCGGCGTGCGGGTGAACTTTTGTGTCACGCCCTGGTGGCATTTGCCGCAGGTGGCGTCGAGGTTGGCGCGATTGATGGTCGACCGCGGGTCGCTGGAAGGCAGAATGTCGTGCACGCCGTGACAGCTAGAGCAGTTGGCGGCGATGACCGAACCTCCCTCGGCAGCCAGGCCGTGATAGCTGTCGAAGTAACTGGTGACGCGGTTGCCGGGCACGCCGAACTCCTGCGAGAGGCGCACGCCCGCGTGGCAACGCGCGCAGATGTCGCGGGAAAGATTCTGCCCGGCGACCGGCGCATTGGGATCGTTGTGCGGCTTGATGGAGTGGATGCCGTGACAATCGGTGCAGACGGGCGCCAGCTCGTTGCCCTTGGCGATGGCCTGGCCGTGAATGCTGGCGTTGAACGTGTTGGCGATGTCGGCGTGGCACTTGCCGCAGGTGGCGGGGACGTTGAACTTGTAGATCGGCGATTGGGCCTGATCGGCGGGCAGAATCTGGTGCGAGCCGTGGCAGTCTGTGCAGACGGCGGCCTGCATCGAGCCTTTCTCGACCGCGCGGCCATGCACGCTCGACTGGTAGCTGATGAACGGCTGCGCGCTCACGCCGTTTGACTCCATCAGGAACTTCTGCCCATGGCATTGCCCGCAGGTGGCGGGAATGTTGACGCGGTACACAGGCGAGGCCGGACCGCCCGGGCCGACGATGGCATGCGCGCTGCCGTGGCAGTTGGCGCAGGTTGCCGCGGGAGTTTGACCGGGGCCGACCAAGCGGGCGTGGACGCTGCGCGCGTAAGCTGCCTGCGCCGCGGCGTGGCACTGCGCGCAGTCGATTTTGGCAGGCGGCGCCTGGTGAGCCAGGCTTTTGACGTCGGCGTGACAGTCGACGCAGTGGAACAGCCGACCGTGCACGGAATGGCGGAACTTGCTCTCGTCCACGTAGAGGCTGACGGATTTGCCGTTTTCGTCCGCGGTCAGAGAGGAATCGCCATGGCAGGCGAGACAGTCGGCGTCTTTGAGCTTTTGCGCAGGGAGTGCGGATGTGGCGCAGGAAAAAAGAAGAAGTGCAAGTGTGGGTACAAACAACTTTCGAGCAGAGTCCACGGTTTGAGGAGACGCCTGGGACGGCTGGGGCCGCAGTGGTCGTTGTCACAAGGGGGTGTGATGGGATACAGCTATCAGCGGTCAGCTATCAGCTTTCAGCCGTTTCGCGGGAGAGCTGAATCGGGATGAAGGCCGTCAGCATTTTGGAGACCTACTCGGCGAGCGACTCGGCCTCGTTGAGAGCCTTGGTGTCGCCGAATTCTCCTAGCGACTACGATCTGAGTCATTAGACCGGTTTCACAGTTGGTATGGCCACTTTCCGACCCTCATCAAGGTGGCTTTTTCTTGGAGAAAAAGCCACTTAGCTTTTGCGGCTCCGGGATACGGTAACTGTGAAACGGGTGTAGCTCGAATAACTATCCCCGTTTTGCTCCCTGCGCGCGTTGTCCCGATTGAGAAGCTGATAGCTGACAGCTTATCTGAAGTATGCGCTGAGCGTGAGCACCAGCAACAACAGCCCGATAAAGATCGCCGTGAAACCGGCCACGCGGGAAAAGTTGACGAGCCAGACCGGCGGAGCGCTGCCGAGGCGCGACAGAACCTTGCCCTCGTTGACCATGCGCTGATACTCGAGGGGCCGCTTGTGCTTGAACTCCTCTTCGCTCTCCACACCGGTAAACACGACCATGTCCATGGGAAAGCTGTCGGGCCTGAGGTGGGTGTTGACGAAGTGAATGGCGAAGATGAAGAGAATGGCGAGAAGTCCTTCTTCGCTGTGGATGATGAGGACAGCGTTGAGCGCCCAGCCGGGGAGAAAACGGGCGAAGAACGGCGCGAACCACATGGCGTAGCCCGAGAAGCCGATCACGATCATTCCCCAGAACACGGCCCAGTAGTCGAACTTCTCCCAATAGGCATAGCGCTCGAATCGGGGTTTTTTGCCGATTCCGAGGAACCAGAGCATATGGCCGACGAGATCTTTCACGTCTTTCCAGTTGGCCACCATGGACGTTGGTCCCCAGAAGATGCCCTTTTCGCGATGGAAGATGCCGCGCTGGAAGATGTCTTTGACGTGAATGAGAAAGGCAACCGTGAGCACGAGGGCGCAGAGCTTATGGAAGAAGAGAATCGCGCCGAAGCCGCCCACGCCCGCGGCAAACTTGCGGGCCCAGAAGCTCTCGCTGAAGCGCATGGGCAACCCGGTTGCGGCCAGGCCGAGGAAGGTGGTGAAGAGCACGGCGTGCATGGCGCGTTGGGCGCGGGTAAAGCGCACGAAGTACCGGCCTGAAGCGCCCGTTTTTGTGTTTGTCTCAACTGCTTCCAATGCCTCAGGCATGATTTCCTCCGTTGCCGTTTTTCTGCTTGATCTGGTGATAGCGCGAGCGCACCAGCCACAGAATGGTGTGGATCATAAAGAAGGTGAGCACGCCGGCGAGCAGCAGATTCATGAAGAGCCGGATAAAGTAGAGGGCCGGATTGAGCTTGCGATCGCGCGCGTTGGCATGCGGCTGGTACTGGACAAAACTCAGGTTGGCTCCGGCGTGGCAGCGGCCGCAGGTGGCGATGAGGTTGGCCTTGTTGATGGGCGAAGCTGGATCGCTGGCCGGGCGGACATCGTGGGCCTGGTGGCAATCCCAGCATCGCGCCGTCTCCACATAGCCGCCCAAGGAGCCGAGCTGCGAGTGGAAGGTATCGCGATAGGTTGAAAACTTGTCTTTGTGGCAGTTGCCGCAGATGGGCGTGGACTGCATGCGGAACGCGGAGTCGGTGGGCCGCGCAATGTCGTGCGCGGTATGGCAGTCCGAGCAGACGGGGGCGCTCATTTTGCCGGCGGCGATGGCCTTGCCGTGAACGCCGGCTTGATAGTCGGCGTTGATCTTGGCGTGGCAGTTGCCGCAAGTTTCGGGAATGTTGGCCTTGAAGGTCGGGCTCCGGGGGTTGGTATGGCTCAGGATCTTGTGCGAACCGTGGCAGCTCTGGCAGTTGGCCGCGACCAGCAAGCCCTCCTTGCTGAGCGCGAACCCGTGGATCGAATCAACGTAGCTGGGATACACGCTTGCCAATCCATGCTTGCCGGCCATGCCGTTGTTGCTGTGGCACTGCGCGCAGGTCTTGGGCACGTTGAGCGGATAGACCTGGGACCGCGCATCGCTCTTGGGAAAAATGGCGTGCGCGTCGCCGTGGCAGCTGGTGCAGGGGTGCTCTCTGCTGTCGGCGTGCACGCTGCTCGCCAGATCTTTGGCCTGATCGGCGTGGCAGCTTTTGCAATCGACCGGCGCAACCTTGTCGGGATGCGGATAGCCCTTGATGTCGGCGTGGCAATTTGAACACTGCAGGCTGCCGTGGATGCTGGCCGCAAACTTCTGGCCGTCGACCGCGATGCTGTGACCGTTCGAGTCGGTCATACTGGCGTCGCCGTGGCAGGTCAGGCAGTCCTGCGCACGCAGCCCTCGCGGCGCAACCGCCAGAATGGCCAGGCTCAGAACGGCGAGTGCGACTCGCGCGCCGAACCCCGTTTTTTCGGCCACGAACCACGAAACACGGTTCACGGCTTCTCTGATCCCCGGCCTATGTCTTTCGGAGCACTGATCACTGGCCACTGCTTTTCGTGCGGCATCTTTCATTCTGCCGTCTTCTTTCTCCAAACAGACAGGGAACTCCTGCCCGTCCGTCTGGTCTTCCTTGCGGAAGTCAATCGTCCGTCACAGCGAAATTCTTTGCCGGGGATCGCACATCCAGATTGGTTCTTTTGGCCCTTTGCAATCAGTGATAGGTGTCACAGGCCCAATGACGTAGATCACAATGCAGCCGCCAGCCTTCAGCTCTCAGCCATCAGCTTCGGTCGTGCCGGTTGGAGCTTCCTCAATCGCGCTGCGCCTTCAGCCAACATTGGCTGGTCCGCACGATTCGAGAAACCTGCGTGTACATCGCCGGGGCCGCTGAAGGCGGATGACTGCAAGCTGCTCCTCGTGACCGGTATCACTTCGCGTCGTACTCGGGCTCGCCGACAATGAGGGCGCTGTTCGAGGTGCCGCTCTATGAGTTCCCTTGCCACTCCCGAAATCAAAACCATGATGACGCTGCCCGGCGATGCCACACGGCAGATTCAATGGCGGTTTGCGGACCGGTTTGATCTTCAGATGCTGGTGCAATCGGCGCGCGGCGTGGCGCGCGGAACGGTGGCCCGGTTGGTCGCTGCCGGAGAACGCAATACTCATGAGTGGACCGCCGCGAAAGACGCCATGCTCGATGCTTTCGATCGCGCCGGCATCACCGCGGCCTTTATGGAGCCGGAAGAAGGCGGCTTCATCGCCGGGCCGAAAAACCTGGCGCTCGGGCTTGCGGCTTTTGAGCTGGCGTGGGTCGATGGCGGGGCCGCGACGGCGAGTCTGGCCGGCTTTCTGGCCCTCTCGCCGATTCACGAGCGGGGAACGCCAGAGCAGGTGGCGCGCTACAAAAAGCTCGCGGCACCTGCCCAACCGGGCGAAGAGAGGAAGCCCTGGCGCGGGGCTTTCGCGTTGACCGAGCCGATTCCCTACGTCGGCGTCGACACGGGGATGCTGAGCGGCAAGCTGCGCATCGCGGAGTGGAAGGACGGCGAAGAGCCCATTCTGCAGGTGGACAAGCGCGGCAGGTTCATCACCGGCATCGCCTCGGCCAACTTCGTGACCGCGGCAGTCAACTCCGACGACAAGCGCATCAAGGGCAGTTGCGTGGTGATTCTGGAAGAGACCGACGAGGGCGCTTTCGATCGCGGGACAGCGACAAAGAAGCTGGTGCATCAGCTTTCGTCAACGGGAGATCCGGTCTTCAAGCTCAAAGTTCCCGCCAGCCGCATTGTGGGCGGGTACACCGTGAAGGAGGGCGTGATCGTGCCCAACTTCAATCACACCGAGGTGGTGGATGCGGTATTTCGCCGCACGCGGGTGCCGGTGGGGCTGATGACGGCAGCCAAACTTCTCTCCGCCGTTGAGCCGGTGATCCGCTACCAGCGGCAGCGCTTTCGCGGAGCCGAAGGGGCCCGGCCCGGCTCGGTGCGATACGAGCAGGGCATCCAGCAGCGGGAAGACGCGCTCCATCGGCTTGTGGATGTGTGGGCTGCGGGGGAAGCGGCGGCGTCGCTGGGCTTTGCGGCGGCCCGGCTGTTCGACGCGCTCGATCCGCTGGAGAGACAAAAGACTGCGATCCTGAGCGAGCGGGGGGTGCACGGCGGGCGGGCCGAGATGAAGGCGCTGAAAGACAGCGAGGAGCGCGCCATCGAACTGCTTCGCCTGGCCGATGCGGCATCGAAGGACGGCCCCGAGGCAGCCGCGCGCCGCAACGAACTGTTGGCCGATCCGCTGGTGCACTTTGTGCTGGCGGATTCCGAAGCCAACGTCTTGTGTCCCGCCACCAAGCTCTGGAATACCGGCCACGGCGCGAACATGATGCGTGAAGCCGTCAGTCTGATGGGCGGCTACGGGATCACGGAAGACTGCCCCGGTTTTCTCGCCAACAAGTGGATGGATGCCCAGCTCGAGGCCACATACGAGGGACCGGAGGCGGTGCAGCGCCGGCAGTTGACATTGACGATGACCTCCGAGGTCTTTCTCCGCCAGTTCCACATGTGGTCGCGCGAGATGCGCCACATCGCCAGCGATCATCCCGGCACCGGCGCCTGCACGCTGGCATCGGCGATGACTCTGTGGTCGTGGTCGTTGAATTATCTGCGGCAGGCCACCGACCCTGCGGGCGGCAAGCTCTATCACGGGCAACGGCAGGGCGTCACTTTTGCACTCGCCGATGCGCTGAGCTGGCTGCTCGCGTCGCGCTGCCAGATTCTGGATGTGCTGGAGCTGGAACGCCGCGGCGCGGAAGACGCCGTTGTGGCGGAAGGCCTTGCGGGAAGCGTGCAATTTTTCAGCGACCTCTGCCATGTGCAGGCAGCGAAAGCCGCCGGCGAGGTATCGCGCATCTGCGCCGAGCTGGTATTCGGCTACACGCGCCACCCCTCGTGGAACGAGCAGGAGCATCGCGGCTGCTTTTCGGCGAGCGAACTGGAGGAGCTGGAAGAGACCATGCCGGGCATCACGGCGATGGCGGTGGATGTGGTCGGCATTGACGGAAGCCATCCGCAAAAAGCCGGCCCGTGCGCGGGATGCGCGGGATCGAACGACTTTCTGCGTTTGCAGAGCAAGCTCACCACGTGCCTAACGGGGGCGCGCCTGGCCAAAGACCGCGCCGCCGACACGGTGAGCAAAGTGACGATTCCTGAAGCGCTTGATTACCCCGCGGCAGGCCCCGCATGAGTTCGCTCTCGAATATGGGCGCTGGTATTCCCGAAGACCGGACCCGGGAAGCGAAGCCAGCCAACGAAGAAGCCACGGCTTCGCTGCGTCCTGCGATCGAAGTGGACATTGCCTGCGCAGGCTTCGGCCCGGCGATGGGAGGATTCCTGACCACCCTCACCGGAATCTGGTCGCAGAATCCCGCCGATCCCGCCTTCGAGAGCCGCATCGCTGAGGGAATGCCGCTGCAGGTGATGTGCTACGAGCGCGCCGACGATCTTGCGGCGGGCGTGAGCGGCGTGGTCACATGCGGGGAAGGGATCCGGGCCAGTTTTCCGGCACTCGATCCGGCGGCAATTCCCATGGCCGCGCCGGTCACCGAGGAGCGCGTTTTCTATCTTCTCGATCCGGTGGGCGCCAGCCAGCGCTCAATGCCGCTTCGCGCCGCCGATTTTTTTCTGCGGCTGGGCAAGAACCTGCTCGTCAAAGACGCGGCCTTCGAGCTGCCGTGGACGCCTGCTTTTCTTCGCAAACACGGCGGCCTGGTTTTCTCGATCGGCCAGTTCAACCAGTGGGTGGCTTCACAGATCATGGCCACCGGCCTGGTGCAGATCTGGCCGTCGTCTCCGGTCTCGAGCCCTATCTTCGCGGGCAACGACGACGGGGACAGCCGCAGCGTGCTCGGCCTGCGCCTCGCGGACCAAGGGGTGGACAGGAGCGGCGCGCCCGCGGATGGTTTTATGCCGGGCATGGATGTGCATGCGCGCCTGACGGTCGTTGGCGACGGGCCCGTGGGGTCGGTCGGCCGGAAACTCGACGAGCGCTTCGGCCTGCCATCCGGCCACGCGCGCCGCGAATGGGCGCTTGGCATGAAGATGGTGGTCGAGTTGCCCGAGAATACGACGCTCGCGCCCGGCACCGTCTGGCATACCTTCGGCTACCCCGAGCCGGAGATCTTCGGCTTTCTTTATGTTCATCCCGAGCGCCTCGCGTCGGCCGGGATCTTCATTCCGTCATGGTTCGGCAATCCGGAGCGGACCGCCTATCGCTATCTGCAGCACTACATCCAGCACCCCGCGCTATGGCGTCACCTGAGCGGCGGCACAATGCGCTCCTGGGGGGCCAAGTCGCTTGAGGAGTCAGGCAAACTGGGCGAGCCGTTTTTGAGCGGCGACGGATTCGCGCGCATCGGCGAAGGCTCCGGCTCAACCAACATGCTCACCGGCTCCGGCGTGGATGAAGCCTGGACGACGGGCGTGCAGCTGGCCGAATCGGTGCTGGAGCTGCTGCGCGCGGGCCGGCCGTTCACGCAAGAGAACTTGCGTGAAAGCTATGAAAAACGCCGCCGCGCCAGTGCAGTGGAACGCGGCGCGCGTCAAGCCGAGCACGCGCGCAATGGCTTCCATCACGGCTTTGTGCGCGGGCTCATGGGGATGGCGCTGGCAGGGCTGAGCGGCGGCCGCCTTGCTCTGCGCGGCCGCATTTCGCCTGCGCCCAGGCAGATTTTGCCATTCGCCTCCTACGTGAGCGGCGGTCTCAAGATTGACCAGGCCGTGGCTCTCGCATTGGACACCGGCAGCCCGCTGCACGACGCGCTCATGTCGGCGCGCGGCTGGCCCGAGATTGCCTTCGACGGCCGTCTGCTGGTCTCGCAGCAGGACGCGCTGCTGCTCGGCGGCAAAGTGCAGGCCATGCCCGGCTTCGCCGATCATGTTGTGTTTCTCGACAAACAGCGCTGCATCGCCTGCATGGAGAAGACATGCATGGCCATGTGTTCGGGCCAGGCCATCACGCTCGGCGACGACGGCGCACCGGCTTTCGAGCGCGAGAAATGCGTCCACTGCGGCGCCTGCCTGTGGAACTGCCCGCACGCGCCTGACGGCGAACACAGCAACATCGAGTTTGGCGCGGGCGGAGGAGGGCTGCACTCGGCGGAAAACTGAAAGTCAGCTCTCCGCTGTTTCCTTGCGGCAAGTCGTAGACTTTATTCGCGAGGTGATTGATGAAAGTGTTCGTTGCAGCCATGTTCGTCCTGCTCTCGACTGCGGTCGCGCGTGCCGCGGAAACGCCCAATCCGGCCGGCTCCGCCAGCAAAATACATGTCTCTGCTTCACATCTCGATACAAGATGCGTAAGCGGCGTCTGCAGCAACCTTCTCTATGCGGACACGATTTTGAACGGGAAAAAACTCCAGCTATCTGGGAACGCCGTAATCGTCAAGAAAACTTTAATGCTGATTGCTCCCGGGGACTACACAGCCAAATTGCTAAAGGATAACCACAATTCCGACGGCTCGCTCTTCAATCAGGAATATGACTTGTTTCTGCCAGATAACATCGTCTGGCAATGCTTTACTACTGGAGTTTCTGAATAGCTCGACATGGTCCGCAAGAAGCGCCGTTCTGTATCAGAGCGTGGCTCAAGCAATACCGTATTGACGGCAGATGGCAATTGGGCTTCGGCCCTTGAGGAATCAGAAAAAGATGGCAGACGCGTTGCACATCGTTGTTTGCGCGGGAATTGTACCGGATCCGCTGCAGACGCTGGAACCGACGACTGGGCCGAGCGGTCCGGGCATCAAGAATGAGATGGCGCTGCCCGCGGTGCTCGATCCATGGGCGGCCAGCGCGCTTTACGAAGCGGCCGCGCTGGCCGCAAAACATCAGGGCAGCAAGCTCTGGCTGGTTTCGCTCAGCGCCAAAGCGAAGCTGCAACAGGTGATGATGACGGTGGCGCAGAAGGTGGCATTCGAGCTGGCGCCGGTGGACGGACCGATCGGCGGATTCGCCGATGCACACGCGACGGCCGAAGCGCTGGCGGAGGCCATCGCCGCTCTTCCCGGGCTCGATCGCACCCGGCTGCTTCTCTTCGGCGGGTGGGAATCGGCGACGCGCGGCGCGGGCGTTACCCTTTCGCTGATTGGCGAGCGGCTCGGCATCGGCGACCAGTTCCAGGCGGTCGACCAGATCGAAGTGCGGGACGATGGATCGTTTGAAGTACTGGAGCGCGTGGAAGGCGGAAGACACCAGGTTTCGCGGTGCGCGGGAGCTCCCGCGGTTCTCGGCTGGGCAACCGGCAATCTTGGCGAGCCGCGCAACAATCCGCAAATCGGGATGGCGAATATGCGAGCGATGCTGCCTGCACTGCAGAAGGCGCGCAGCGCAACCCTCGATGGCAACACGCTGCGCTACGTCCAGGTCAATCTGCCCAAACAGCAGCGGACGACGCGCGTGGCCAAGGACATGAGCGCCGACGAAATCGCCGGCGAGCTCGTGGAATGGATAGGAAAAGACAGCTAACAGCTTACAGCCGTCAGCTATCAGCCGGAGCCGCCACGGAAACAGCCGATAGCTGAAAGCTGGCGGCCAGGAAAACACATGGAATCACTTCTCGTAATTACCCACAGCGACGAAACCGGCGCAGCACTGAGCAAAGCCTCGCTCGAAGCGGTCACGGCCGGCCAGCAGCTTGCCGCCGGGCTGGACGCTTCACTGACCATAGGCATCGTCGCGCGCGACATGGCCAGCGCATCAAATGCACCGGCGATTGAGGGAGCACGATTCATTGCCGTCTGCGGCGAGGCCTTCGCGCAATGCCGCTATGCTACTGACGCCGCTGCCTGCGAGGCTCTGTGCCGCGCCGCAAAGGCGACGATTGTGCTTGCTCCGCACAGCTCGCGCCTGGCTCGCGTGATGGCCGGGGTCGCACATCGAGTGAACGGCGTGATCGACACGCACATCGCCGCGGTTTCCCTGTCGTCGGGGGGAACGGCGTCGGTAGAAGCCACACGCTGGTTCTATCGCCAGCGCATTGAGGCGGAGATCACTCGCGAAAAACGACCGTGGTTTTTGCTGCTCGACGCCGGAACGCACGCGCCGTTTGCCGCGGCCGTCATGGGCGGCGCGAAGATCGAAACCATTGACGCCGACCTGCCAGCGCTGCGCACGCTGGTGACCGGATTGCGCACGCCGCAGCAGGATGCCGAGACCATTCGCCCGGACGCCAAGCTGCTCTTCGTGGCCGGAGCAGGCTGGACCAAAAAACAGCCCGACGGCCAGATCCACGCGGCCGAGGCTTCCGAGCTGATTTTGCGATTCCTTGACGCCTCGGGCGCATCGCTGGGCAGCAGCAAATCCCTCGTCGACCAGGGCGGCGAGGGCGGCTCGGTGTTGCCGTTTCTTACGCATCTCAACCAAGTGGGGCAAACCGGCTCAACGCCGCGCCACGCGAAGGGGCTGGCGACCTGCTGCCACGGCGAGGAACCGCACGTCGTCGGCTGGCGTTTCATCGCCGAGCGGCGCGCCATCTCGCTCGACCCGAACTGCGGCTGGACGCGCGGCAAGGCCGATGTGGTTTACATTGCCGACGCATTCAGGGTGATGGAGCGGGTGAATGCGCTTTTAGAGAGTAAAAAATAAACGAGTCGGCGGTGCTGGGTGCGGGGCGTGCTGTCCCACCCTAAACGGACAAGACGCGTTTAGGATGGGCACCCAGATACTATGAGGAGGGATTCCGTATGGTCCGGGAGTGGGCGTTGAATGGGATTCGGGCGTGAGGGACTGAGGGACAGATGCGATTTCGGGATGGGGGTGAAGGTTGTTGGCCTGGCAGTGGGCGCGGCGGGGCTGGGGGCTGGGATCTGGCTCGCGAGCCGCGCGGGAACCGCAATGCGAGTCGGCACCGGAGTGGTGAGCCACACGCTTTGCGCGGGAGTTTTTATCTCGCATCTGGACCCGGAGCAGCTTTATGCCGACGCAATCCTCGCGAATCCGAGCCAGGCAAGGTTGGCGGCGAGGCTGCGATACACAATCGATAGAAAGAACCGGGAAGTGACGGTGACGTGGGCCGGACTCTTCAAGAGCCGGGCAGTTTACCGCGGCGATCTCGGGTGCATGATCGTACACAGCAAGGCGCCGGACGGTGGGCCACAGCAGGATTCGAGAGCGGACGCAGAGGGAACGGATGCCGGCGCTGAATCTGCGTCGAGCGGCGGACTGCCGAGTGCGCCGCCATCTGAAGAAATCGAAGCGGCGCTGAATGAGGCCTTCGCGGAGCCGAAGCAGCCGCCGTACCGCCGCGTAAAGGCGATTTTGATTTTGCACGGCGGGGAGATTGTTGGCGAGCGGTACGCAGCCGGTTATCGCGCGGCGACTCCGCTGATGGGATATTCCGTATCGAAGTCGGTTATCAATGCGCTGATCGGGATCCTGGTGCGCGAGGGAAAGCTCGCGACGGAACAGAGCGCGCCGGTTGCGGCGTGGAGCGGGGGCGGAGATGCGCGGCACACGATCACGATTGACGAGCTGCTGCGCATGACCTCGGGGCTGTCGATTGCGGAGTCAGACAGCGGCTTCGATCCGGTGTCGCGGATGCTGTTTGTGGAAAGCGATATGGCCGGCTTCGCAGAGCGTTCGGGCCTGCGGGCGACGCCGGGAACGCAGTGGCAGTACAGCAGCGGAAACACGCTGGTCCTGTCACGGATTGTGCGCGATGCAGTGGGGGGAAACGCCGAGGACGTGATCGAATTTGCCGAGCGAGAACTGTTTGGCCCGCTGGGAATGACGAGCGCGAGGATGGATTTTGACGAGACGGGCACGCCCGTGGGATGCATCTATTTTTACGCGACAGCGAGAGACTGGGCGAAGTTCGGGGCGCTCTACGCGCACGACGGTATTGCCGGCGGAAGGCGCATTCTGCCGGACGGGTGGGTGAACTACTCTGCGGCGCCTACCTTGAACACCGATTACGGCGCGGGGTTCTGGACGAATCGCGGCGGGCACGGCGACGCGCGATTTCGGATTGCGGGCGGCATGCCGGAAGATTCGTTTTATGCCTCGGGCAATTTTGGACAACGGATGGTTATTGTTCCCTCAGAAAACCTTGTGATCGTGCGATTCGGGCAGTCGCACGGCGCCGGGCAGGATATGCAAGGGCTAGTGCGGCTTACGGCGGAAGTATCGGCCTATTTGCGAAGGCGATAGCCGTGGCCTGCACACACACCGCGCAGGGGCGGAACTGTGCGGGGATGGCGCGGGACATAATGAATACAAGGATGGCAGCCATATATTTTTGAGGTGATTGCGATGACGGAGTGTCCCGGAGAATCTTTGATGGGAAAAGCGGTGACCGGAAAGCCGGTTACGCAGTGCAAGGATCTGGGCGAGGTGTTCGAGGAGTCGCTGCCGGCGTTTGGCGGAGCGTATCTGCAGCGGGTGTACGAGGTTTTGAAACAGGTAATCGAGCGGAGGATTCCGCTGGTGATAACCTGCGCGGGTCCGATTACGGTATCGGACCAGCACCGGGCGTGGCTGATTCCGCTGATGCGGGCGGCGCGGACGGCTTACATCACGGTGACGGACGCGATCTGCTACCACGACGGGCACGATTCGCTGCGGCAGACGGAGCAGAGGCCGATCAGGAAGGTGGAGCTGTTTGGCGACGACGCGCGGTTGAGGGAAGAAGGCGTGATCCGGGTGACGGACACGGGCTTTGCCGAGCAGGTGCTGTTCGACCAGGACACGGTGCTAACGGCAATTTTGCAGCGGCCGGAGTTCCAGAAGCGGATGACGACGACGGAGCGCAATTATCTGCTGGGGAAATGCTATGGGGAACGGGAGCGGACGCTGGGAATTGCGCCGGGATTGATGAGCACGTGCGCGGAGATGGAGCTACCGGTATTCATCGGCGCTCCGGCGGACGGCAGCGCGTTTTTGAACTCGGTGAAGCTGTGGACACTGGCGCGGATGGGCAAGATCCGGTACGAGTTCGACTACGATCTGCACGAGGATGTGTTTGAGTCGTGCGCGTATCACCATTGGGGGCTGTTCGAGTCGGAAGCGAAGGCGATGGCGATCATGATTCTGGGCGGAGGGGTGCCGAAGAATTATTCGCTGCAGCCGGAGCCGACGCTGTCGCAGATTTTTTTCCTGAAGGAGATTCGCGGATACGATTACGACGCGCAGATTGTGTCGGCGCCGGTGACGGATGGAAGCCTTTCGTCGTGCTGGCCGGGAGAGGCGGTATCGTGGGGCAAGGTGAATCCGGTGGGATACCAGGCGCGGACGGTGAGCATGCAGGGAGATTATTCGTCGTATATGCCGTTTCTGGTTCGCGCGCTGGTGGGCAAGGAGCTGCTGCACCACGCGCCCGAGCCGCTGAGGCTTTATGCGCAGCGCGAAGAGCTGAAGAGGAAGCTGATGGAAAAGATAGGCGGCGATGCGGAGACGATGCAGGCAATGATGGCGACGCTCTCGCTGCCTGAGGTGCTGAAGGCGTGAGCCGGGGTGATTACGGGGGTTTTAGGATGGTGAAAGACGGGGCCTGGTGATGAGGGAGCAAGGGAACATGAAATCGGCATGAAGAATCGAATGGTATGGTTTGCGGCGGCTGCGATGTTGGGGTGCGCTTTGACGGCGGCGGCGCAGGAGGATCGCGGGTACTGGCGCGCAGCCAGCTCGAATGCGCTGGCGATCACGGGGGATGTGAGCATCGGCGAGCTGAAAGTGACGCTGAATTTTACGACGTTTCCCCTTGCGCCGATTCGCAGATTGAAGCCGACAGAGGTGAGCGCCGTGTTCGACGCGGACGTGAACGCGGGTATCGAGGGATCGCTTTACCGGCTGAAGGTGCCGCCGTGGAAGTACATTGTGAAGAAAAACACGCTGTGCGGGAGCGAGGAGACGCAGTGGATGGCGACGTATGTGGCCGGGCGCAACATGCAGGTGGCGTTCTTCTCGGGCGACGACGAGCCGGTGTTTACGTTCGACGCGATGCAGAAGACGAGCGCGCTGTGCGGGACGTTTGTGTATGCGAGATAGCCGGTAGCCAGGAGCCTGTCGCCAGTAGCTATTAGCCTTTAGCTCTTAGCTTTTAGCCCTTGGCGAGCCGTACCAGCGGAGCACGCGGAGCGCACGAAGGGTAATCCATTTGCTCGGTTCGCCGGCGACTTCGCCGCATGGGACGGAAAGCGCTTCGTCGTAGCAGCGATCGAGAAGCCAGCCCCCGCCGACCTGTCGTTTGCTTGCGATGAGAGAGGCGGCCTCGGTCATTCGAGGGTCGGGGTGGGCTCGGGCAGCGCGGAAATAGTCAATCGCGCGAAGAATGTCGTAATGATAGCGGGGCGGAAAGGCAAGTTTGAGAAACTCCGGACTGGCGACTTCGCCGGTAGACTTGCGCCGGAAGAGGCTTCGCTCGAGCAGGTACTCTTCGCCGCGCATTCTGGCGGCTGCGATCTCCCGGCCGGAGCCCACAGCATGCTCGAACTCGAGCAGTCCCTCAAGAACGCAGATTGTGGTGTGGAATGACGAACGGCGACTCTTCGGAGCTTCGCAGTTCCAGCCGCCGTCGGTTAGTTGCTCCCCGAGAAGGCGGCGGACCAGGCTCTCGGCCGGGCGGCCGAAGTACGAACCAACGGCGAGCGCTCCGCCGTTGATGCAGGGTTCCACTTCGCCTTCAAAAAACGTATTCCCTCCGGTGTGGGGCTCGCGCAGCTCCCATCGGCCGCCCAGGTCGTTCCAACGCAAGCCCGATTCGAGGCGAGCGACAGCCGACTGAACGGCAGGTTCGGAAGGATCGATGCCGGTTGAGCGCAAAAGGAGAAACGTGAACAGAGTCGACAGCCACAGCGGCTTGCCGGGCCGGCGCCACGAGCCGTCCGATTCCTGGGCAGCAAGAATCGCAGCGCCGAGGCCTTCGCGGGGAATTCGTGCGCGCTCGGCGGCGATGGCCGCCGAAGAAGCACCGGTCAAATCGCGCATCGTCTGCCAGCGAATGACAGGATCTGAATCGAGCAGCCAGGCCAGAGGATCAGGGGCGTTCATGGCGCGATGGTAGCTGATGAGATGGAACAGCTTCCAGCTTCCAGCGTTAATCGCTGTCAGCTCACGCGCGAGCATTCTTCGACGGGGATGGGCACCTGCTCGACGATTTCGAGGCCGAAGCCTTCGAGGGCGGGGATGTGCATGGGAGTGTTGGAGAGCAGGCGAATGCGCTGGATTCCGAGGTCGGAGAGGATCTGGCCGCCGAGGCCGATGGCGCGGAGGATGCGTCCGGAGCGGGCCTGGGTGGCCTCGCGCGCGCGCAGTTCGCGATGGAGGACGAGGCGGCCGATTTCGCCGTGGGGAGCGACGGGGGGAGCTGCGCCGCCGGGACCGAAGGCGGGCTCAGGAGTGCGGTCGATCTCGAATCCGCGCGAGGTGTTGTGCAGATAGAGGATGACGCCGCAGCCGGCTTCGGCGATGATGCGCATGGATTGATCGAGGAGCTCGCGGCAATGGCAGTCGGCAGCAAAGACGTCGCCGGCGGTGCAGCGCGTGTGAACGCGGACAAGGACGGGATGGGGGCAAGGCGAGCGGAGCGGGGTCTGGGCGTAGGAGGGTGAGGCGGCATCGCCGGCGAGGGAGCCGAGGGCGGGGCCTTCGTTGAATGCGGGGCAATCGGGGCAAAGATTGCCGCGGACGAGCGCGATGTGGCTTTCGCCGCCGTTGACTTCGCTCTCGTAGGCGATCATGCGGAATTCGCCATAGCGGGTCTGGATGCGGTTTTCGCCGGCGCGGACGATGTAGCGCTCGTGACGCAGGCGGTAACGGATGAGTTCGGCGACGGTGAGCATGCGCAGGCCATGCTGGCGGCAGAAGGGAATGAGGTCGGGGACGCGGGCCATCTCGCCGTCGTCGCGCATGATCTCGCAGATGACGCCGGCAGGAGTGAGGCCGGCGAGGCGGGCGAGGTCGACGGAAGCTTCAGTCTGGCCGGCGCGGACGAGGACCCCGCCGCGGCGCGCGCGCAGGGGGAAGATGTGGCCGGGGCGGGCGAGATCGGCGAAGGTGGTCCCGGCATCGATGGCGGTGCGGATGGTGTGGGCGCGGTCGGCCGCGGATATTCCGGTGGTGACGCCTTCGCGGGCCTCGATGGTTTCGGTGAATGCGGTGCCGAAGCGCGAGGAGTTCTGCTGCGTCATGGGAAAGAGGCGGAGGTGGTCGGCGCGCTCTTCGGTGAGGGCCAGGCAGACGAGGCCGCGGCCGTAGCGGGCCATGAAGTTGATGGCTTCGGGGGTGACGAAGTCGGCGGCCAGGGTCAGGTCGCCCTCGTTCTCGCGGTCCTCGTCGTCGACCACGACGACCATGCGGCCGGCGCGAATCTCGTCGAGCGCGCCGGGCACGTCGGTAAAGGGCGGGTCGAGGGTGCGGGGAGGGTTTGGCATGGTAACCCTTTTTGATACGGCAGCTTTATTTTCGCACGGAGGCGAAAGCCAGAGCATGCGGGCGATGCGGTCCGGGGTCGGCGAGGACCAGACTGCCAGGACGCAATGACGCTTACGCCCAGCAAAAACGCCGGCGGGTGGGGGAAAGCCGTAGACATTGAATGGAGCCTGGTCGTCAGTTGGCGGCGGGCCGCTCGATGCGCTCCACGGTGTACACCGGCAAGATGTCCTCTTGTCGCTTCAGTTCAAGACCGAGCTGGCCCAGGACGGCGAAAACCGAGGGAAGGCCGGCGAAGTGGTTCGCGTCCGCCGTGGCGTCCGGTGGTGGAGGGGGCAGCCGCATGGGGAGCCAACCTTCAGTGTTTACGGTGAACAGCCCGCTTAGCCCGGTGCGGTTCACGACCGGTAAATCCGTCCAGTTCCCAATGTAATGGGCGAGGTCGTCCATATCTATGGCTCTTGCCTTCAGAGGATGGCCGAAACCGGGAACAAAGTTATGGCAACCTTCAGGGCCGGTATCGAAAGTGCAGTCCTTCCCGGTGATGGCTGACTTCTGGAGCTTCGGACCGCCGCTGGCTTCGGTGAGAGCATAAACCGGCATCGCTTTATTCTCGAACCGCATGACGAGTCCGAAACGATCGGCGAGCAATCCGCGGATCATTTGCTGAATTCGGCTTCGCGCTTCGCTGTTCTGAAAGCTGGGAGGGATGGCGTTGGCGGGCGCTTGCGCTTCGATATCGTATCTCTCAAGGATGGTCCAGCCGGGAAGTGGGGAAATACGCGACGAAGGGTTGACGGGCACGTCGTACGCGTAACTCAAAAGCATGCTCACGGGGACCGCACTCGCAATCAAGTCGCCATTGGGCAGCACTTGCATGCGCATGCTGCGTGGGTCGGCCGAGTGAGCAGGCTTTATGGTGATGGTCGCAAATGCCTGCGACTGAGCGACGGCAGGCAAAGCGACGAACAGGTAAACGACCGCTGGACAGAAGACGGACATGATCCAACCTCCTTTAGCAGGAATCGACCGGATCACTTTGGTGGCCAGCAAAAACGCCGCCCGAAGGCGGCGTCTTTGTGGAAACTGGCTTAAAGCTTACAACGTGGATTCAATCTCAAAGCCCCAGGCTTCGAGCAATGCCTCTGGGATATATTTGGAATTCTTGTTCCGCCTTGCCCACTCGCGGAGGCGAGTCGACCGGATGAACTGATCGGGGGGCAGCTTAAACTCCTTGGTAATCTGCTCGAAAGAGGTGACGGTAGGGACAACGGGCCCGATGGGCTCCGGCTTGCCCCAGTTCGGATTTCCACGACGCTTTGCCATTGGTTTTTTGATCCTTGATAGGAGGATTTTGGTGGTTCTTCCTCGGATGAGGCGGGGATACTCAAAAAGGCCCGAGGAACTCGACACATTGTTATTTTAAGGATATTTTCTTCAAAAATCAATAGGAAAGCGGCAGAATCGAAGCGATTGGCAGTGGATTTCTCATCCGAAACTTTGTTTCGTAAGTTATTGAATAAAATAGATATATTGCAGTTTTGGCGAAAAGCCCAAGGGGACCGCGTCTCACGGGGTCGGACGCATCGGTGGCAGGCGCCGGGGGGCTGGTGGCAGGATACCTTCATGAAGACATGCTGGACCGCAATTGTCGCAGCCCTGGTGCTTTTGTGTGAGTCAAGCACGTGCACGGCCGTGGAATTAACGATAAGTAGACAGGCGCTGGAACGGACACTGAAGCAGCAGCTCTTTAGCGGACCCGACGGGAGGTACTACCTGAAGGGCGACGCGCGAACCGGCTGCGCGATTTCGACCGAGGATCCGCACCTGAGCTTTGAACAGGATCGGATCGTGGTGCGCGTGTTGACGCGGGCCAAGCTGGGGAAGTCGATGGGCGGCAGTTGCCTGGGCGTGAGCCTGACGCTGCCGGCGGAGGTTTCGCTGACGCCGGATGCGGAGGGGGAGACGATCGGGTTCCGCGACGCGCAGCTCGACAAAGTGTCAGACCGGGCGGAGATCAATTTTGTTCTGGCGCCGTTTTTGCGGCGGCAGGTTCCGTCGAGCATGAAGGTGAACGCTGCGGATTTGCTGCGCAAGGCGCTTGCCGGATCGACAGCCGCGTCGGGCTACAAGGTGAATCTCGACCGGCTGAAGATTCACTCGGTGGAGATTGTCGGCGACAAGCTGGTGGTGGACGCGGACGGGGACCTGAGCGTGGAGTGAGCAGGGCAGCCCTCAGTTCGCGGCCGGTTGAACTCGCGGATGCCGGCCGAGCAGCATCCTGGAAGAAATGAATGATGAAGTTGCAATCGCCCGGAGAGGAGATCGAATGGAACAGGCAAGCTCGACTGGCGGTTGGCCGGCATTGGTTGGGAGCCGGCGGCGCACCGCGGTGCTGTTGCGCCCCAGCCGAAGCTTTGCTACGATAACTGAACTCATGGATTGCGCCCTGCAAATCCGCCGTTGCTGTCGCCTGTCGCACATCGCCGACGGGTGTCTCTTCTAGTTTTTGATCTTTCCCAATAGCCGATCAAAGCACACCCGTAGCTGAACGCCGGGTCTGAGGTTTTGTGTCGATCTCGAGCCTTCAGCCCAATCCCTGAAGTTTCGAGGTCCTATGCCAGTCGATCCATCGCCGCATTGCATGCAATCGCCGCTACGCGGCGCAACTGCGCCTCAAGGGCGTTCAGGCATGCGCCGCCGCACCTTCATAGAAAACCATAACCATCTTCACACTCAGAAGAAACAGGAGGCCATCGTGTCAATTGATCACACTTTTGTCCGTGCCGGTCGTCTCAGTGCCGCGGCGATTCTGTTTTTCGTTTTTTCGCTCCCCGCTGCGCTGTGCGCGCAGGATGACGTGACAACGCAGAATGCGTCGAGCGCGCTCGACGGGGGATGGATCACGGGGCCCGCGTCAAACCCGCTGAGCTTTCTGAACGGGCCTGCCAATCGCACCTTTGGTTCGACTCTGCCGTACGATTTTCAGGACTTTCGGCCGGTGTATGATCTGGACGAGCATCTGCCGAAGTGGATTAACTTCGAGGCCGAGGAGCGATTCCGTTTTGAAGGTTACGAGAATTCCGGCTTCAAAGAAGGAAACGACGATTCATACTTTCTAAACCGCTTTCGGTATCAGGCCGATCTTCGCTTCGGCTCATGGTTCAAATTCGAATCGCAGGTGCAGGACGCGCGCCCCTTCCTGGAAAACCCGCCCATCGGTCCGCCGAATGAGAACCGCTGGGACCTGAAGCTGGCCTACGTCGAAATCGGTGAACCGGAAAAGCACTGGTTCAGCCTGCGCGTCGGGCGCCAGCTGATCAACTACAACAACACGCTGATCGCCGACTCGCAATGGCGCAACCAGGGCCGCTCGTTCGACGCGGCGGTCGTTAATATGCAGGCCAGCCGCTATCACCTGGGAGTATTCGCGGCGTCGGCGGTTGTGCCGCTGGCATCGGGGATCAGCCACCACCAGGAAGGCAATAACATCTATGGCGGGTACGGCCGCATCGAGAACCTTGCGCCGCACTCGTCGCTGGAGCCGTTTTTCCTTTGGCGAGTCCAGCCGAAGCTGGTGCTGGAAGCCGGTGTATCGAGCAAAACCGGCAAAGAGGACATGCAGAGCTACGGCCTGCGCTTCAAGGGCCGCGCGCACACGGCTTTCGATTACTCGATTGAAGCGGTTCGCCAGGCGGGGAAAGACGGCGGAGAAGGGATTCGCGCGTGGGGCCTGACGGGCGGCGCGGCGTATGAGTTCCATTCGGCGACGAGCGAACCACGGATCTTTGCGCAGTACGACTATGCATCAGGAAACTCTACTCCCGGCGACGGCGTTCATCGCACACTGGATACTTTGTACCCCACGGCGCACGATCGCTTCGGAATCGTGGATCTGTTCGGATGGCAGAACATCCGCGCGGTGCGCGGGGGCGCAACATTCATGCCGCATCGCCGCTGGACAGTGACCGGGCAATATCTGGACTTCTGGGCGGCCTCAACGGCAGACGCGGTCTACAACACATCGGGCGGGTCGATCGTTCACGGAAATGTGCCCGCAAATATCGGAAGCCATCTCGGACAGGAGGTCGACGGGTATTCCTGGTACGAGCTGAACCGCCACCTGAATATCGGCGGGGGATACGGGCGGTTCAATACCGGGGCATTCCTCTCGGACCTGACGACCGGTCACGTGTACTCCTATCCTTACTTCGCCATCAACTTCAAGGATCACGGGCGAACGAATGGAGAGTAGCGGGCGGGCGGGCGGGTGGAAGCCGGGCAATCGGAAAGCCGCCGAGCGCGATGTCGAGGGAGCGGGCAGCGCGGCGGATTCCGCTGATGATGGCTGTGGACAGCGCATGAACAGGCGCGATTTTCGAGGTCAGACCACAGATTTAGAATTGATGATGGCGCAGCAATTGCGGTGATAGAATTCAGTGTTTTGGAGAGAGAGCATGGCGGAAGCTTCATGTGATATCGGCCTGATCGGCCTTGCAGTGATGGGACAAAATCTTGTCCTGAATATGAACGACCACGGATTCAAGGTGGCGGTATTCAACCGGACGGTTGCGAAGGTGGACGATTTTATCGCCAACGAGGCGAAGGGCACGGAAGTGGTGGGAGCGCACAGCGTGGAAGAGCTGGTGGGGCTCTTAAAGAAGCCGCGGCGGGTGATGCTGATGGTGAAGGCGGGCGATACGGTGGACCAGATGATCGACCAGGTGGCGCCGCATCTTGAAGCGGGGGACATTCTGATCGATGGCGGCAACTCGCTGTATTCCGATTCAAACCGGCGGACGAAGGCGCTGGCCGATAAGGGGATTTTGTTTATCGGCACGGGGGTTTCGGGAGGCGAAGAGGGCGCGCGTCACGGCCCGTCGATCATGCCGGGCGGGAATGCGGCGGCGTGGCCGCATGTGAAGCCGATTTTTCAGGCGATCGCGGCGAAGGTGGAAGACGGAACGCCGTGCTGCGACTGGGTGGGGGAAGACGGGGCCGGGCATTTTGTGAAGATGGTGCACAACGGCATCGAATACGGCGACATCCAGCTAATCTGCGAGGCATACGACCTGCTGAAGCACGGGCTGGGGCTCTCGGCCGACGAACTGCACACGGTATTTGCCGAGTGGAACAAGGGAGAGCTTGACAGCTACCTGATCGAGATTTCGAGCCAGATTTTTGCGAAGAAGGACGAGGATGGAACGCCGCTGGTGGACAAGATTCTGGACACGGCGGGACAGAAGGGCACGGGCAAGTGGACGGTGATCAGCTCGCTGGATACCGGGCAGCCGGTGACGCTGATTGGCGAGAGCGTCTTTGCGCGATGTTTGTCGGCGCTGAAAGAAGAGCGCGTGGAGGCATCGAAGACGCTGCGCGGGCCGAAGACGAAGGCGAAGGTTGGCGATCGGACGAAGTTCATTGAGGATGTGCGGAGGGCGCTGTTCAGCGCCAAGATCATCAGCTACGCGCAGGGCTACATGCTGCTGCGGGCCGCGGGCAAGGAGTTCAACTGGAACCTGAACATGGGCGGCATCGCGTTGATGTGGCGCGGCGGCTGCATCATCCGCAGCCAGTTTCTGGGCAAGATCAAGGACGCGTACCGGAAGAACAAGAACCTGGACAACCTGCTGCTGGACAAGTATTTTTCGCGGGTGGTGAACAAGTACCAGGGGTCGTGGCGCAAGGCGGTGACGCATGCGATCAAGCTGGGCGTGCCCACGCCGGCGCTTTCGACGGCGCTGGCGTTCCTCGACGGCTACCGATCGGAGCGGCTGCCGGCAAACCTGCTGCAGGCGCAGAGGGACTTCTTTGGCGCGCACACCTATGAGCGCGTAGACCAGCCGCGCGGCCAGTTTTTCCATACCAACTGGACGGGGCACGGCGGGAGAGTGTCGTCGGGGACGTATAACGCGTAGGAATAGAGAACAGAGAGCAGGGGTCAGAGAGCAGCGATCAAGGGTCGTGACCGGCGGTTGGCGCTCACTGACGTGCGGTTTGGGCTTTGGCTAGAATGACGGCATCCTTGAGCGCCAATTCGAAGGCGCGAGCGGAGGCGCGATCAGAAAAGGTGAGGCCAAAAGCTTCAGTGTCGTCGGGCGCCTGGTCATAGGCAGCGGGCGAATGAGGGCCGGGGCCGAGGCTGGCGAATTTTTCGCGATCGTAGGTGACGGTATGGAACTGCTTGCCCGGAACGCCGGCAACCACGACCATGGTGGTATCGCCGACGTCGCCCGGCTTGTAGTTCCTGGCCGCGTCGGGGTTGGTGAAGACAAGGTCGTCAGAGATCAGGGTTTCGTCGACCGAGGGCAGTTGGACGACGATCGAGGCCAGGGGAAATGTGTAGTAGGCCCAGGTGGTTTTGCCGTCTTTGACGACGGGCATGGCGCAAAGCGGTCCGGGCATTTTGGGCTCAATGAGAATGGTGTGTTCGTCGAGCATCACAATGTTTCCCGAAGACGCATAGGTGTTCTTCATGGTCTGGATGCGCGAGGCGAGGTTTTGTGCAACCGAAGGCAAGGCAAAAGCGACACATAGCAGTAAAACAAGACAAAGCTTTCTCATATCTATGGGATCCCCTGCACGCATTATGTTGCAGATTTGACTCCTGAACAACGTGATTTGGATCACTCCAAATACGGCTTTTGGGGGAGAGGGGAAGTCTACCACGGGCGGAAAAATGAAGACGCCGCGATGGCACCAGGGTCCCGAAATGCCTGCTAAACCTATTGTTTACTTAGGGCGAGTGATCGCTGGCTGAAGGCGGCCATGGCGCAGGGCGGGCCGCCGAGCGCTTTGATCGGGGCGAAGCGACTTTCATTCAGGAAGAAGTGAGTTGGCGGGAGGGGCAACCTCTCAGGGTCTGGACGCTGGGGGCGGGGCTAGCGCAGGGTATCGATGGGGGCGGGATCCATATCGGCGTAGTCAAGATTTTCGCCGCCCATGCCCCAGCAGAAACTATAGGCGCGGGTGCCAACACCAGAATGAATGGACCAGCCGGGAGAGACGACGATGTCTTTGTCCTGGAGAATGAGGTGCCGCGTTTGGGCGGGAGGTCCCATGAAATGCATGACGCGCGCATCGGCGGCGAGGTTGAAGTACATGTAGATTTCAGAGCGGCGCATGTGGGTGTGGGGCGGCATGGTGTTCCAATTGCTGCCCGGGGCGAGATGAGTGACCCCCATGACGAGCTGGCAACTGCGCGGGCCATCGAGATGAATGTACTTGCAGATGGTCCGCTTGTTGCAGGTTTCGAGGCTGCCGATTTCGACGGCGCTGACATCTTCTTTGCGGACGAGGGCGATGGGATATTCGGCGTGCGCGGGATAGCTGAGCAGATAGAAGATGGCGGGCGCGGATTTGTCGCGCGATGCGAAGGAGATTTCTTTGCTGCCGCGGCCGATGTAGAGGGCGTCGTGAGGGCTGAGGCCGTAGGATTTGCCGTCGACAGTGATGGAACCCGCGCCTCCGATATTGAGCGCGCCCAGTTCGCGGCGCTCAGTGAAGTAGGTTGCGCGGAGTTCGGGAAAAGCGGGCAGAGCGATGGGCGCTCCGGCGGGCGCAGCGAAGCCGACGACGGAGCGATCGAGATCGACATAGGCGAGATGCAGCTTGGAGGGTTCGCAGAGCGAGCCAAGCAAAAACGTTTCGTGGAGCTCTTCAGTCGACATGCGCGGGTAGCGCACCGGATCGGCCATGAATACGGTCTTCATTGTCTCTCCGAGAAAAACGGCGGCTTTCAGCGCTCAGCCGCCAGCTATCAGCTGGCTCGCGCCAGGCTGGGCTTGACGGACTGAGCGAACGCGACCGGGCCGCCGCGCACGCTCCGAATGGCGGGAATTCACGGCGGCATGAAATCAATTTTAGACCGGATTCACAGTTGATGTCGCCGGTCTTCGCTTCAGGGGGTGTGGCTTTTTCTTAAGGGAAAAAGCCACTTTGCTTTGGCGGCTTCGAGTGCAGCAACTGTGAAACCGGTGTCATGCCCGGCATGGGTTGGAAAAAAGGAATGGCGCGAGGGCTGCGCCCCGCGCCGATCTCAAGGGCTGCAACGATCAGAAGACGAACCGCCCGCCGAGCTGCACCTGACGCGACTGGCTATTGCTGTAGACAGAGGTGATGTAGCCGAAGTTGCTGGTGGTGGGGGTCAGGTTGGGCGCGGCAAAGATGGGGTGATTGAGGGTGTTGAAGGTCTCAAAACGGAGCTGGAAATAAGTGGATTCTCCATGAATGGGGAAATCCTTGAGGATGGAGGCGTCGAGGTTGTTAAAGCCGTCCTCGCGGGCCCAGGACATGGTTTGCGGCAAGGTGCGGTAGTGGAAGGAGTATTGTCCGTTGAAGAAGACGGTACCATCGCAAGGCTGCGAAGCGGAGGCCGTGCAGCTCTTGCCTGTGCCGATGACAAAGATATTGGGGGCATTGACGATGGCGGGAGTTCCCGAGCCCACGGGAGTGGTGTTGCGATGCTGCACTTTGATGTCGCGGATCGAAACGCCGGGCTGAAGGGGAATATCGCCCGACCAGTAGATGGGAGCGCCGCTTTCGAACTGGTAGATGCCGTTGATGACGAAGCCGCCGAGCAACTCGTCGGCCAGGCGGCTGGCGCCGAAGTCGAACGACTTGCCACGGCCGAAGGGCAGATCGTAGGTACCGCCGACGGTGAAGTGGTGGGTGTGATCGAAGGGCGAGATGCGCCGTTCGAGGAAGTTGTCTTCGTCATTGAGCCGCGTGTCCTGCTCGATGAGCTTGGAGAACGAGTAGTTGCCCGTCAAGGTGAGGCCATGGCGAGTTCGCTGCTCGAAGTGGAGCATCGCGGCGTCGTACCAGGATTGGCCGATGGTCTCGTTGTACTCGTCGATGGCGTTGCTGCCGAACTGCGGAAAAGGCGTAACGAGGTCGCTGAGAGGGACGGTGGACTTGTTCAGAGAGCTATTGAGCGGAAGGAGACCCGCGAATGGGTTCGGCACATTGGTTCCCATGGCGGTAGCGAGGTTTTCGTTCAGCCAGGGATTCATCGAGAGGTACTGGGTCTCGGTGGAATTGATGTTCTGCTCGGTGACATCGATGTGCAGGGCGTGATTGCCGACATAAATGGCTTCAAGCAGCGTGCTGGGGGTCAGTTCTTTCTGCACGCCAAGGTTCCAGCGCTCGGAATACTGATCGTGCTGATTGGGGGCGAGAAAGCCGATCGACTCACCAAGAAATGTGCTGGCGCCGGCGGAAGCGCCAGCGGGCAGGACCACTCCGCCGGGAAACGGATTGTTCAGCACGAGCGGCGTATCGCCGGCGGGGCAGGTGGGGGTGGCGGTTTCGCCGGAGGTGCAGTCGTTGAAGTAGCTGTTGTTGGTGGAATCGTAGAGGGTAGAAGCGCTGAAGCCCGACGCGAAGGTCAGTGCGTTCGACGAAGGATTATCGGAAGCGCCGAGGCTGAGCAGCGTTTGCGGCTGCACAAACATGCCAAAGCCGCCGCGCACGACCATGGTATTTCGGAACCAGGCCGGGTTGTAGGAAAAGCCGATGCGGGGGCTGAAGAATCCAAGGTTGTCTTGAATCTGGTAAGGCGCGCCTCCCGGACCGCTGGGGAAGGTCAACCCGCCGAGGGTATTAAATGTGCTGGAGTTGATGGTGACCGTGGTGTCGTTGACTGTTGCGGTGTCGTTGGGATTAAGGGCGGCGCCGGATGCGGTGTTGGAGGCGGTGGGATTGAAGCCGCTCTCAGTGCGGCCGAACTTTTCACCGAAGGGTGTGTCGACGTCGTAGCGAAGGCCGAGATTCAACGTGAGGCGCGGTGTAACGCGCCAGTCGTCCTGGGCGAAGACTCCGTAGTAGTAGGCGTGGTAGTCGGCCTCGGACTCGAGGTCAAAGCTGTCGCCGCCGGTGTTTGCGAGGCCGAGTTCGAACGACGCCATGTCGCCACCAAAAGGCTGCGCCGTGCCGCTGGTTCCGGTAGTCACCCAGCTATTGCCGAAGGTAAAGCTGCCCGAGGGGCTACCCGAGGCGTCGAAGTTGCGGATTCTCATGCGGTATTGGCGGCCGTCAAATCCGAATTTCAGCGAATGTTTGCCGATGGTTTTCAGGATCTCGACAAACGCCTGGTAACTGGTTGTGGGATCGTATCCCGGACCGGCGGTGTTGTTGAAGTCCTGGTAACTGCTGCTGTTGAACTTGATGACAGGCATTTCGACGTAGGGGCTGGCGCTCTCGAGGCCGGAAGGGAAACCCAACTGGGTCGGGGAGTAGACCGACGCGGGCGAATCATGGGCCTCATAAAAGAAGGTCCAGTTGAGGCGAACATCGAGGACGGTGGTGGGGCTCAAGGTGTAGACGTTGTCGAGTGTACTTCCCCAGTTCTGGCGCACGAGAGTCGAGCCGTTGGTGTTGTTTCCGAAATAGTCTTCTTTAATCTGAGAACGGTAATTCTGGCGGAAATCGAAAAAGAGATGATCTTTGGTGCTGGCGTTCAAGTCCACGCGCCCGAACTCTTCGTTGTAGTCGTCGACACTGGGGGCATTGCTCAGGTAGTTGTCTGCGCCATCGGCGCCGACGCCGCTGAGTCCCGGGGTGGGCTCGGGAAACAGCGCGAGGTAGTTAAGGGCGATGGGGTTGAGCGTGAATCCGGCGTTGGCCGGGCAGTCGGTAGCGCTGTAGGAGGTGGCGGCCGGTCCGAGGCAATTGTTGGGAATCGCGCTGCGCCCTACCGTTTTGCCGCCTGAGTATGTGCCGGTCATAGGCTGATAAAGCTGATAGCCGGAGCCAAGCGCGTCCAGCGCGGAGAAATCGCCCTGCCGCTCGGCATCGGTGGGCACAGTGTTGAAGACTGTGGCGGGAGTCTTGTCCTTGAGGCCTTCCCAGGCGAAGAAGAAGAAGAGCTTGTTGCGCCCGTTGATTATCCTGGGAACCCAGACGGGTCCTCCGAAGGTCACGCCGTACTGGTTGTAGTGGGTGTTGGGCACCGGCGGAACCGGAGATTGGCGGCCGTTGAAGTAGGTATTGGCGTAAAGATCGGGAATCTGGCTGAACTCATACGCGGTGCCGTGGAATTGATTGGTTCCACTTTTGGTGACCTGGTTCATGACTCCGCCGATGGTATGGCCGAAGGAAGCGTCGGTGGCGAAGGGCTGCACGGAGACTTCCTGGACGGAATCCTGCGAGGGACTGAAGGCGAGCGAACCGAGCATGGTTTCGTCGGGCGAACCGTCAAGGAGGACTTCGCTGGTCTGCAGCGGTGTTCCGCCGATGCTGAACGAATTCATGTTGTTGTTATCGAAGGGGTGGGAAATCTGCGGCGCGGCTTCAGTCTCAACCCCAACCGACAGCTCGGCGAGCATCATGGGAGCGCGCCCGTTGAGGGGCAGATCGGCGACGGACGAGGTGGAAATGACATCACCGATGGTGGCTGAGGCCTGGCTGAGGAGCGGAGTGGCGCCGGTGACGGTGACGGTCTGACTGGCGGCGCCGATTTTGAGGGCGAGGTCGACGATGGGATGTTCCTGCGCCTGCAGGGTAATGTCATTGCGCCTTAGGGTTTCAAATCCGGATGCCGTGACGGTAATGGTGTAATGGCCGGGCAGAAGGAACGGGACGACAAATTGGCCGGCGTCATCGGTGATGGTGCGGTTGATGGCGCCGGTGCCGGCCTCGCGCACCTGCACGGTAGCACCGGGAACTGCGGCTCCGCTGGGATCAGTAACCGTGCCGCTGATGGTGGCGCGAAACTCCTGCGCAGATGCGTGGATACAGCACAGGAACAGACCAACGAGCAGCGAGGAGAGGAGGCGGAGCCTCAGGGCTTTTGCCAGGGCGCTGGGCTGATGTTCCTGTTGAGACGGGCGATCGCGGCTTAAATCGCGTGGTTCGCAGGACACATGACAGCGACGTGAGATGACCAAGGGCATCATCGGAGACCTCCAAAATTGTGTTTTTCAGTTTCCGGTCGCGTCGATCAGGAGCGTTTTTTATGCCGACCGAGGTCTGACCACATAAAAAGACGATCCAGTGTCGTCGATGGCCCTGATTGTTGTCAAGAAACCGTCGCGAGGCGTTCGCGCCGGGCGTGTCAGAGGACGACTCATGACAAAGTAACCTATTTATAATAAGCAACTTAAACGCAATGATGCGAAGCTGGAAAGGGCGACGCCTGGGGAAGGCGATGCGCGGGCTGGGGCTCGACTGAGCGTCGGGGCGGGCTCAGACCGCCGCGGCAACGCGGGCGTGTTTTTTCCTTGGGGGTCCGACCGCTTTTCTCCGATCCGGCGGGCGCTCCATGCCCTGAGCGGTCTGCGCCATGCGCAGGTGCTGTTCCATCAGGCGGCGCGCTTCCCTGGCATTGCGCGCGCGGATGGCGCGATAGATCTCGCGATGCATTTCGGCTGACTCGCGCAAGTCAGTGGAACGCTCGACGGTTTTGCGGCGGGTGTCGTAAAGAGCTGAGGCAATGGTCTCAATAATGGCGGCGAGGATAGGATTGCCGGAGGCCTGGGAGATGATGCGGTGGAACATCAGGTCGTGGATAAGATAGTCAGCGGGGGAGTTCATGGCGGCAAACATTTCGCCGACTTCTTCGGCGAGCGCGGTATAGTGCTCTTCCCTGCCGCGTTCGGCAGCCAGAGCGGCCAGTTGGCTCTCGAGAATGAGGCGAGCTTCAAACATCTGCCACGACTGAAAGCCGTGAAGCGCGCCGATGAGGCCCAGGGAGGATTTGCCGAATTCCGGCGGCCCGTCGGCGACGAACGTGCCGACGCCATGGCGGACTTTCATCACGCCCATGGCTGCCAGATAGCCAATGCCCGTGCGCAGACTGGCGCGGCTGATTTTGAGCGAACGCGCAAATTCGCGTTCCGGGGGAAGCTTGTCGCCGGGCTGCAGGGTTCCATTTTCAATCAGAGAGCGTATGTGGTTAACCACATGCATCGTGCGGTGAATCGTCGGTTCATCCTCTTTGGCGCGCGCCATTGCATCAAACCCTTCTGCAAAGTGGAAAGCACAACTGACACCGAGAGTACCACCGGAGAACTGATTTTGATTGAAGAAACTTGCGGCAGGGAACGGGAAAGCGTAGGGTGGATGGCGATGAAGGGCGAGGGGTGGTATGGTTGCCAGAATTCGCGGTCTGACCTCTGGACTGTCGAGCGGCCGGAACAATCAATCTCCGAGGTAGAATGACAGCCATGTTGCTCCACGAAGACCGTCTGTTCCCCGCCGACGAAACGGCTCGCAAGGTGGCGCGCGCGCTTTACGCGAAGATCCACAATCTTCCGATCATCAGCCCGCATGGGCATACGCAGGCGAGATGGTTCGCCGACAATGAACCGTTTCCCGATCCGGCGACGCTGCTGGTGCAGCCTGATCACTACGTTTTTCGGATGCTCTACAGCCAGGGAGTTTCATTAGACGATCTGGGAATCGGGCAGGCGGTGATCAAGGATCCGCGCAAGGTGTGGCGGATACTTGCGACGCACTACTATCTGTTTCGCGGAACGCCGACGCGCATGTGGCTGGATTATGCGTTCGAGAAGCAATTCGGGATGAAGGAACGTTTGAGCGAGAGGACGGCGGACCATTATTACGACGCAATCAGCGAAAAGCTGAAGACTCGGGAGTTTCTGCCGAGGGCGCTCTACGAAAGATTCAATATTGAAGTGTTGTCGACGACGGATTCGCCGCTGGATTCCCTGGCGGAGCACAAGAGGATCCGCGACTCGGGCTGGAAGGCGCGGATTCTTCCGGCATTCCGGCCCGACCCGGTAGTGGACCCGGAGTTTGCCGGGTTTGGGGAGCAGATAAGAGGGTTGGGCGAGCAGACGGGCGAGGACACCGCGAGCTGGAAGGGCTACCTGAATGCGCTTGCCAGGGCGCGGGCGCGATTCAAGGCAATGGGTTGCACATCGACGGATCACGGGCACCCGACGGCGCAGACTGCGAACCTGAGCGAGAGCGAAGCCGCGGCGCTGTATGGCAAGGTGACGGGCGGGAAAGCCAGCGCGACGGAGCAGGAACTGTTCCGCGCGCAGATGCTGACCGAGATGGCGCGCATGAGCGTGGAAGACGGCCTGGTGATGCAGATTCATCCCGGCTCAGTGCGCAACCACAACAAGCAGATCTTCGAAAAATATGGACGAGACATGGGGGCGGACATTCCCGGACCGACCAACTACGTGAATGCACTCCGGCCACTGCTCGACCGTTTTGGCAACGAGAAGAACCTGACGATTATTTTGTTCATGTTGGATGAGTCGACCATCAGCCGCGAACTGGCGCCGCTGGCGGGACATTACCCGTGCTTGCGGCTCGGACCGCCATGGTGGTTTCATGACAGTCCTGAGGGGATGATGCGGTTCCGGGAGCTGGCCACGGAGACGGCCGGTTTTTACAACACGGTCGGGTTCAACGACGACACGCGGGCGTTTCTTTCCATACCGGCGCGGCACGACTTGGCGCGGCGCATCGATTGCGCCTATCTGGGCAGGCTGGTGGCCGAGCATCGATTGGAAGAAGACGAAGCGTTTGAAGTGGCGCACGAGCTGACGTATGGGTTGGTGAAGAAGGCGTACAGGCTGTGAGGCAGTGGTCAGGGAACAGAGATCAGAGATCAGAGATCAGAGATTAGAGATCAGAGAGAAGAGAGAAGAGAGAAGGGGTCAGGGGTAGAAGGGAAAGCGAGTTTGGATCTATGAGTCTTTATTGTTCCGTGGGAAGTCCTGAGACCGAATTATCGGATGCGCGGGTGAGAGAGTTGCTGGTGGAGAGCCTGGCCAAGCTGGGGCCGCGCAACAAGGTGCTGGCGGTGCCGCCGGACCAGAGCCGCGAGCACTCGCGGGCGGGCGACCTGACGCGCTATGCGTGGGAGCATTACGGCGACAAGCTGAAGGCGGTGCTGCCGGCGATCGGCACGCACACACCGATGCGTCCCGACCAGATCGCGCACATGTTCGGCAACATGCCGCAGGAGCTCTTCAAGGTCCACAACTGGCGCACCGATATCGAAACGCTGGGCGAGCTGCCTGCGGAGTTGATCCGCGAAGAATCGGAAGGCAAGCTGAACTACACCTGGCCGGCGCAGGTGAACAAGCTGATTTCGCGAGGCGGCTTCGACCTGATTCTTTCCATCGGGCAGGTGGTGCCGCACGAAGTGATCGGCATGGCCAACCATGCGAAAAATATTCTGATCGGCACGGGAGGGCGGGAAGGAATCAACCGCAGCCACTATCTGGGCGCTGTCTACGGCATGGAACGCATCATGGGGCGCGCCGAGAACCCGGTGCGCAACGTGCTGAATCGAGCGTACGAGAAATTCCTTCGCCACATGCCGATCGTGTGGGTGCAAACCGTGGTGGGCCGCGCGAAGAATGGCGGGCTGGCGGTGCGCGGACTCTATATTGGTGACGACCTGGAGTGCTTTCTGCGGGCTGCCGAGCTCAGCCTGAAAGTGAACTTCGAGATGCTGGATGAGCCGATCCGGAAGGCGGTGGTTTATCTGGACCCCAAGGAGTTCCACAGCACGTGGATTGGCAACAAGGCGGTTTATCGTACGCGCATGGCGCTGGCCGATGGCGCGGAACTGATCATTTTGGCGCCGGGGGTGAGGGAGTTTGGCGAGGATAAGGGGATCGATGTGCTGATACGCAAATATGGGTACCACGGCACGCCGGCCACGCTGAGGGCGGTGAGCGAAAATCCCGACCTGGCGGCGGATCTCGGGGCCGCGGCGCACCTGATTCACGCCTCAAGCGAAGGGCGATTCAAGATTGTGTGGTGCCCCGGCGAGCTGACGCGCCGGGAGATCGAGGGCGTGGGATTCGAGTACGGCGATCTGAAGGCAATGAAGGCCCGCTACGACTGCGAAAAACTGCGGCACGGCCACAACCGGGTGAACGGCGAGGAGATTTTCTTTGTGGCCAACCCGGGGCTGGGACTATGGGCGCACCGCAGCCGGTTTGAGAGCGCGGTCCCCGCCAGCGCAGCGCATGCCGGATGAGTTATCGGGGGCTCGAGCACGGGGCCCGGGGCGGCGCATCAGAAGGGCAACAAAAAAGCAGACGGGACAAGTATGAGTAACAAGGGATTGAAACTGAACAAATACTCGGTCGGCACAGGCGACCGGTTTGCCCACCAGGCCAAGGCGCAGTTGCAGGCGTGCATGAAGGCTCTCGAGCGCGGCGTGGAAGTCGTTCCGGTGTGGAACAAATCGAACCGCGAGCACAACATTATCGGGTCGGAGCCGGAGTCGGTGCGGCAAGCCGCAGATGCAGCGGTGAAGGAACTGGGATGGAAACTGCCCTATTACTGCGATGCCGACCACATCACGGCGGAGACCGCCGGGCGGTTCCTAGCGCCGTGTGATTTTTTCACCTATGACGTGGCCGATTTTATCGGCCACGCTGCGCAGGCCGGCGATATCGAAGCGTTTCAAAAGAGGCACCCGGAACTGACGGGGAGCATCGAGCTGCCCGGCGCCGATGAGGCGTTCGAGATTTCGGGCGAAGATTTGCAGCAGACGGGGGAGAAGTTTCTGGCTGCGGTGAAAAAGGCAGGCGAAGTCCACCGCATGGTTCTGGGAGCGCGCGGCGCGGGGAACTTCATTCCGGAAGTTTCGATGGATGAGACGGATCGCGCTCAAAGCCCGATGGAGCTGTTGATTATTCTGGCCGCGATTGCCGATGAAGGCATTCCGATTCAGACCATCGCGCCGAAGTTCAGCGGACGATTCAACAAGGGCGTGGATTACGTGGGCAATATCGCGCAATTCGAGCGGGAGATGGCGCTGGATATGGCAGCGATCAGCTACGCGGTGAAACAGTACAACCTGCCCGAGAACCTGAAGCTCAGCGTGCACTCGGGCAGCGACAAATTTTCGATCTATCCGGCGATCCATGCGAACATGAAGCGGTTCGATGCTGGTGTGCATTTGAAGACTGCGGGCACGACCTGGCTGGAGGAACTGATTGGGCTGGCCGAGGCCGGCGGCGAAGGGTTGGCGCTGGCGAAGGAAGTGTACGCGGCGGCTCTCGCGCACCGCGAGGAACTGTGCGGACCCTACGCCACGGTGATCGACATCGATCCCAGGAAGCTGCCCTCGGCGGAGACAGTGCGTGGCTGGACGCCGGACGAGTACACGTCGGCGCTGCGCCATGTGGAAGGCGACGCGGCCTACAATCCGAGCGTGCGCCAGTTGCTGCACGTGGGATTCAAGGTCGCGGCAAAGATGGGCCCGCGTTATCTGGACCTGCTCGAGGCAAATGAAGCAGTGATTGCGAAGAACGTGACCGAGAATCTCTACAATCGGCACATCGCTCCGGTGTTTCTAGGAAAGTCAGCTTCCAGCTCCTAGCCGCCAGCCTCCAGCTTGTCTTTCCATGGCCTGAAGCAGATATTCTGCAACATGGACAGGAGTTTCGCGGCAGGAATCCGCACTTTTCCCTGGAGATCGAATGACGACCGAAATATTCAGCCTTGACGGCAAGGTAGCCGTGGTGACGGGTGGAACGAGCGGCATTGGCCGCGCGTTGAGCCTGGGTTTAGCGGACGCGGGAGCCGACGTGGCAGCCACCGCGCGGCGCCAGCAGCAGGTGGACGAAACGGCGACGGAGATCGAGAAGCGCGGCCGGAGATCGCTGCGCGTGGCGTCAGACGTGGGCGATCGCGGTTCGCTGGAGAAGCTGAGCGACGCGGTTCTTGAGAATTTTGGCAAGGTAGACATCCTGGTGAACTGCGCGGGGATCATCAAGCGCAGGGCGACACTCGATCTTCCCGAGGAAGAGTGGACAAATATTCTCAACACGAACCTGACAGGAACGCTGCGCGCCTGCCAGGTGTTCGGGCGGGCCATGCTGGAGCGGGGTTACGGGCGCATCATCAATATCGCATCGCTGAACAGCTTCGTTGCGCTGAGCGAAGTGGCGGCCTATGCGGCAAGCAAAGCGGGAGTGGCGTCATTGACGCGTTCGCTGGCTGTGGAGTGGTCGAAGAAGGGAGTAACCGTGAACGCGGTTGCGCCGGGCGTCTTCCGCACCGATCTCAACGCGCAACTGCTCGATTCCACGGCGCGCGGCCAGGAACTGCTGATGCGCACGCCGATGGGCCGGTTTGGCAAACTCGAGGAGCTGGTGGGCGCGGTGGTGTATCTGGCGTCGGACAGCGCGTCGTTCGTTACGGGGCAGATTCTGGTGGTTGACGGCGGATTCCTGTCGAGCGGGGTGAACCAGTGAATCGTGAATCGTGATTCGTGATTCGTGGTTCGTGGTTCGTGGGCCGTGGTTCGTGGATCGTGATTCGCGGCGGGGCATCCGGCACATCGAACGAAGATTTCACTTGCCTTCGGACTCCCGATGTGGATAGAGTCTCAGAAAGCTTTCCCCGAACATCCGAATCGAGCTCCAGCCAGGGGGGTCAAGTGAAAGCGAATTCTGGACGCGCATTGGCGGCGGCCATCCTGCTCTGCTGCTGCATTGTGGGCTGCGGCAACAGCGTGAAGGGGCACACCTATGCAGGCAACGACCAATTGGTAAAAATTGAGTTTCAGTCCGACGGAAAAGCGTATGCCAGCACGGGCCCGCTGACTTCGACATGCACCTATACGCAAAACGCCAACAAGGTCACGCTGATCTGCGAAGGCGACACGGAAGAGCTGACGCTGCAGAGCGACGGCTCGCTCAGCGGTCCGCCGGAGGGGATGCTGGCGCGGTTAACGAGAGTGAAGTAGCGAAGTGGCCGGAGGGCACCGGCCGGGTGCGGGTACGGAGAGTAGCTGCCGCCGAGGCAGAGCCTGGCTGGGGCGCCGGCCGGGTATGGCTTTCAGTGAAAATCGACATTCGCGCCCGCGGTCCTGATGATGGCATCGCCCTGTTCCGCGTGAATCTCGACGCCGACGCCGCTCACGTTGGCGTATCCGATGGTGAGCCCGGTCTGGGCAGAAATCTTCACATTCCTGAGAACGATCTTTTCGACCGGAGCTTCGGGCAGCCCGACGATGGCGCCGGCCATCCTGGCACCGGTGGAGGTCAGATTCTCCACCGTGATGTCGTGGAAGTGCGGGGTGAGCCGGGTGACCGGCTCTGCGGAGACGACTGAGCCCGGGGGCGGCAGGATACGCGGGTAATATTCGCTGATCACGAGAGGATTGGCGACGTCGCGCATATCGATGTCGCGGAAGACGAGGTGCGAGACGTCGTTGCCGCGGTCGCGATTGGCCTTGACGCGGATGCCGTTGTCTGTTCCCTCAAAGTGGATGCGCTCGGCGGTGATGTTCCGCGCGCCGCCGGCGATTTCGCTGCCGATGGAGAGGCCATGGCCGTGCAGGAAGGTGCAGTCGGTGATGGTAATGTCGCGGCTGGGATCGTCGCCGCCGGGGGAGTTAATGGCGCCGGACTTGATGGCGATATCGTCGTCGCCCACATCGGCATAGAGATGATCGATGCGCACGTTGGATGAGGAGAAAGGATCGACCGCGTCGGTGTTGGGTGAGTGGGGCGGCGCCAGGACGCGGATGTTTCTGATGGTGACGTCGTCGCTGTAATAAGGGACGAGCTGCCAGAAGGGCGAATTCTCGAGGGTCACGCCTTCGACGCGCACGTGCCTGCAATGGTCGAAGACGACGAGGCGGGGGCGGGGATGGGAATTGCCCATGATGCCTGCATCGTGAACACTGCGCGCCATGATCCACCAGCTTTCGCCGTTGCCGTCGATCACGCCGTCGCCTTCAATGGCGACGTTTTCGGCGCCGGTGGCGCTCACCAGCGGTTGCAAGGCGGGAAGGCGGAATTCAATTTTTTCGCTGTAGTCGCCATGGTCGGGAGAACCGAGCAGCGTGGCGCCGCGGTCGAGATGCAAGGTGACGTTGCTTTTGAGCACAATAGGCGCGCTGAGGTAGGCGCCCGCGGCGAGGCGCACGGTGCCGCCGCCCTGCGCCGCACAGGCATCGATCGCTCTCTGAATGGCAACGGTATCCCTGGTAGCGCCGTCGGCTTTTGCGCCAAAGTCGCGGGGATTGCAGGTCCTGGCTGCGTGCAGCGGGCCGCAAGCGGCGAAGAATACGACGGCAAGAGCCGGCAGAGATAGCCGGCGCAAAGGGGAAAGTTTTTGTCGGATCACGGTGGGGCCTCGCCAGAGGTGGAGTTGGTGCGCAGCCATGATACGACACAAGGCGTGCAGTGGTCATACCACGACAGCTTTCAGCTGTCAGCTATCATTTTGGCGGATTCAGGGGGAGGCGGACGATGAAGCGGGTATCGCCGGGATTGGATTCGACCTCGATTTTGCCGCCAAACTTCTGGGTGACGATGCGGCTGACAATTTCGAGGCCCAGGCCGGTACCGCTGCCCTGCGGCTTGGTGGTGAAGAAGGCCTCAAAGATGCGGGGCAGCACATCGGAAGGAATGCCGGGGCCGTGATCGCCGATGGAGGCGACGAACCAATCCGGCTCTGACCAGGTGGAGATTTCGATCTTGCCGCCCTCGGGCGAAGCGTCGATGGCGTTGTCGATCAGATTGGTCCAAACCTGGCTGAGGGCGTGGCCGCGAGTGAGGATTTTGGAAGGGGAAGCGGCGAACCGCTTTTCGACTTGAATCTGCTTGATGCGGAGTTTATGGCCGAGGATGGTGAGCGTGCTTTGCAGGCTGTCGTGAACGTCGAGTTCCTTATTCGGAGTTCGCTCGTCGTAGGCGAACTTTTTTACGGCCATGACGAGGTCGGAGACGCGGCCAATGCTCTCTTCGATGGCACAGACGAGGGAAACGCTTGCGACCAGAGCGCCGAACCAATTGAGCGCATCGGAGAACGATTCTTTGTCGAAATGCTCGCGGGCGCAGGCGATCTCATCGCGATCGACGCCCATGGAGACGAAGGTGGGCGCGATGGTGAAGGCGTTTTCAACGCCAGCGCCGGAGAGGAACTCGCCCATGGCTTCTTCGGCGTCGGCCTGTTCCAGGCTGCTCATGGCGGGCTGATTGCAACCGTGGAGCGCGTGGTCGAGGAGGTCTTTCATGCACTGCATTTGAGCCGGCGTCTTGGGCCGATCGGCGTTGCGCAGGCTGACCTCCTGCAAGCGCATCAGGTTTTCGCGCAGTTGCGAAGCGGCGCGCTTGGCGGCCGAGCCGGGATTGTGCAGCTCGTGCATGAGGCCAGCGGCGAGGGTGCCGAGGGAGACGAGTTTTTCGCGATGGAGGGCTTCGACCTGGTAGGCCTGGAAGCGAAGCGCGGTGTCGGCAAGAATGGTCTTGCGCGCCGCAGGGCAGCAGGCCATCACTTCCCAAAAGTCCTGCTGCGTGAATCGAACCAGAATTGAATCCTGGAGCGCGGTGACGCGAAACGGCGACTGCGACTTGCCCGTAAGCAGCGGCACTTCACCAAAGCCTTCGCCCGCTTCGGCCTTGCCGACAAAGACGGAGTTGCCTTCGGGCTCAGGTCGCTCGGCCTGACCGCCGCCGCGCAGAATGACCCAGTAATAAAGCCAGTCGGCGCCGGGCTCAACGAGCACAGCTCCCGCCTTGGCCGTGATACGCTCGGCGCGCTGGAGGCGTTGGAGGCTGGCAAAGGAGGTGCCAGCGAAGATACGGGTTTTCAGTAAGTCGGGGGCGAGATCGCCGATGGCGACCGATTCGACCTGGAACGGTTCTGCAACCTGATTTGTTGCGCTCATTTCTCCTAAAACCCGCCAAGATACTGATGAACCAACTGCACCGCGATCGAACCCTCACCCACTGCCGAGGCCACGCGCTTCACCGACCCGTGGCGGACATCGCCGGCGACAAAAACGCCGGGGACACTACTCTCGAGCAGGAAAGGCTCGCGCGTTTCGCGCCAGCCTTCAGGCCACTTGCCGTCGAGGCGCAGATCCGGCCCCGCCAGCAGGAATCCTTTGTCGTCGCGCAAAATGCACGAAGGCAGCCAAGCCGTGACGGGAGCCGCGCCGATAAAAACAAACAGTGAAGAGGCGGGAACCTCGATTTCCCCCGTCGGCCCGCTGAGCCGCAGCGTTTGCAAGCGGCCGTTCCCCCTGGCTTCGAGCACCTGGGTGCGCGCCTCAACCACAATATTCGATGTATGAGCGATCTCATCGATCAAATATTTCGACATGGTGGCAGAAAGTCCCTCTCCGCGCACCAGCATGGTTACTTTTGTGGCAAATTTGGCGAAATGGAGGGCTCCCTGGCCGGCCGAGTTGGCGCCCCCGACGATAAACACTTCCTCGCCTTTGCATCCCAGGGCCTCAACCAGAGCGGCGCCGTAATAAATGCCCCGGCCGGTGAGCTCTGCGCAGCCGGGAATCTCCAGCTTGCGGTACTGGACACCGGGCGCCAAGAGCACGCTGTGGCTAGAGACCTCGCGGCCATCGCCAAGCTGGATGAAGCGATATTGGCCGTCGATGCGCATGCCGGTGGCGCGCTGGGTGATAAACTCCGCGCCGAATCGGGAAGCCTGGGCATGCGCGCGGCGGCCGAGGTCGGCACCGGTGACGCCGGAGGGAAAACCGAGATAGTTTTCAATTTTGGAACTGGAGCCGGCCTGGCCACCGGGGGCTTCGGGCTCGATGACAAGAGTTTTGAGCCCTTCGCTGGCGCCGTAAACGGCCGCGGCGAGGCCTGCGGGGCCCGCTCCGACGACAACGATGTCGTAGAAATCCTGTGTGGCCTGAATGGACAAACCCACCTTGCCGGCCAAGGCTTCGAGCTCGGGCTGGACGAGGGCCGAGCCATCGGAGAAGAGCACGACGGGCAGTTTTTCGGGATCGAGGCGCCGCTCGTCGAGCAGTTTCTGGCCTTCGGGACCGGCGGCCACATCGACCCAGCGGTAAGGGACGTGGTTTCGAGAAAGGAAATTGCGCACGCGGTGGTCGTCGAGGGACCAGCGGTGACCGATCACGCGGAGGCCTTCAAAGGGCGGCTTGTAGCCGGCCTGCCAGTCTTCGAGCAGATCGTTGAGGACCGGGTAGAGCTTCTCTTCAGGCGGATCCCACGGTTTGGTGAGGTAGTAGTGAATGCGGGCGGTGTTGATGGCGCGGATGGCGGCGCCGGTATCGGCGTAGGCGGTGAGGAGGACACGGCGTGCGTCGGGGTAGATTTCGCGAGCGCGCTCGAGCAATTCGACGCCGGTCAAGCCGGGCATGCGCTGGTCGCTGACGAGGAGGGCGACGGGCTCGTCGCGGGTCTTGAGCTGGGTGAGGATGTCGAGGGCAGCCTGGCCGCCAGCGGCGCGCATGACGCGATAGGTGTTGCCGTACTGGCGCCGCAAATCCTGGACCACGGCTTCGAGCACGCTGATGTCGTCGTCTACCGCCAATAGGATGGGTCGGGGCATAGTTCCTTTGGAACCTACAGGTTCCATTCTAGTTAATGCTTTCGGCAACCCCTACCCGCGGCTTTTGCTGTCGTTTTGGGTCGCCAGGGGGTAATCTCGGTCATAGCAGCAATGGCCATGTCGTGGCTCGAAGTAACCCGGTAGTTGTAGATGAATCCGGGCAAGACAGGGTAATGTTTCAAATACAGACATTACCAAAGTCCTATAGGAATTGCCGATAGGTACTGAAGGTGAATATGGCGGCGATGACCACCGGGGCCTCTGTGGATTTTGACAGGGAAAAGGATTAAAGGCAGTGAGCGACTTTTGGAAGAGAGACGGGCGGGCAGAGCAGACACTATGAACAAGCTCATCCTTGCCGATTCGCAAGCGATCTTCAGAGCGGGGACTGCCAAGGTCCTGGCGATGGATGAGGATCTGCGAATCATTGCGCAGTGCACCGATCTTGAGCGTATGTACCATGCGATCACGACGTTTCCGGGATCGATTGTGTTGTTTGCGGCGTCGCTGCGGCCGGATTTCGGGCGGCTGGGCGTATTGCTGGAGACGACGGGGAGCCGCGGGATTGTGGTGGCGGAAAATGACGAGAACGCCTCCAGCTACATTCAGCAGGGATTTCGGGGTGTGGTGTTCCGCAGCGTGACCGGGCCGGCGCTGGTGGAGTGCGTGCGGCGCGTGGCAGCGGGCGACACCTGGCTGCCGACGCAGACGGCGCCTGCCGAGTCGATTGAAGAAGACATGGTTGGCGCCCGGGTACGCGACCGGCTGACGCCGAAAGAAATGCGTATCGTGGCGCTGATCGTGCAGGGCTGTAAGAACCGAGAGATTGCGCAGCGACTGAAGACGACCGAGCAGGTGATTAAGAACTACCTGCGGTCGATTTACGATAAGACCGGCGTCGGCGACCGGCTGGAGCTGGCGCTGTTTACGATTCACCATCGTGTGCTGGCGCGCGCCGCAGCCGAAGTCGGCAACAAGATGGAAGCCGAGTCGCAGCAGCAACAGCAACAGAGCAGCCAGCCGGGAAGCGTGCAGCCGGGCGCGATCGCGTGAGATGAGGATCGTGGTTCGTGATTCGTGGATCGTGGGTCGTGATTCGAGGATCGCTGAGCGCCCCGGGGAGTCGCGCATGGTCAAGCGTCAGGCTGCGCGCATCAAGCTGGAAATGAGAATCAAGAGGACGATCAGGCTGACAACAGCATAGAGACGGTCGCGCTCGAGAAGAAATCCCACCAGGGCAATCACGACGCGGGCAATGGGCGTGAGAATGAGGAGCACCAGGCCGAGCTCGATGATGGCCTCGCTTTGGCCGTGTGCCGCGGAAACCACGATGCCCGGGACGGAACGGGTATTGGCAAGACCGGCGACGAAGTTGTGGTAGTTGGCCGGCTCGGCGTGATGGCGCACGAGATAGAGAGCGCCCCCAGCGAAGACAGTGGCGGCGGCAAGCAGAACGCCGGCGCGCAGAAGCTGGCCAATGATGGTTTCGAGGCGGCGATCGTCCATCCGCTATACCTTTCCCATGAAGCCGTTGACGATCATTTCAATCGCCAAGGCCAGAATGACCACGCCGAACACGAGGCGGAGTGTTTTGACGCGCGCGTGGACGAGAACCCTAGCGCCGACCAGAGCGCCGAAAAGCACGCCCAGCATTACCGGCATGGCCACGCGCGGCTCAATGTAGCCCCGGCTCAGATAGAGGCCGGCGCTGGCCGCGGCGGTCACGCCGATCATGAAGTTGCTGGTGGTGGTGGAAACTTTAAAGGGAATGTGCATGACGCGGTCCATGGCAATCACCTTCACGGCGCCGGAGCCGATGCCGAGCAGACCGGAGAGCGCGCCGGCGCCGAACATCATGGCGAAACCGCCGGGGACGTTGCGAACGCCGTATTGCTGATGCTTGCCTTCGACCGGGTAGTCGCCGCCCATAAGAAGGCGCGCGGCGAGCTTGTCGGATGCGATGTTCCGGCCTTGACCGGGCGACCCCTTGAAGGACTGGTATGCCGCCTGGAGAAGGACGAGCCCGAAGACGATAGCCAGGGCGTGCGTGCTGACGCGGCCGGCAAGGAAAGCACCCACAACCGCGCCGATGGTGGTGGCGATTTCGAGGAACATGCCGATGCGGATGTTGGAAAACCCCTCGCGCACGTAGGCGGCGGCCGCGCCGGAGGAGGTGGCGATGACGGAGACCAGCGAGGCGCCGATGGCGTACTTCATATCGACGCCGAGGGCGAGGGTGAGAGCGGGCACGACGATGACGCCGCCGCCGAGGCCGGTGAGCGCGCCGAGGAAGCCGGCGAGCGCGGAGAGAGCAAGGACAACGATGGTGAATTCGAGGGCAGTCATTCAGTCAAGCGGCGCGCATCACCGATAACGATGTGAGATGCAGCCCGCCAGAAAGAGGCGGTGCGCGAGGTTCCGTCAGAGTTTTTCGCCAATGCTCTTGGCTTGGGTAAACAGGTAGAGGTAATCGGGCCCTCCGGCCTTGGAATCGGTGCCGCTCATGTTGAATCCGCCGAAGGGATGCGCGCCGACCATGGCGCCGGTGCATTTGCGGTTGAAGTAGAGGTTGCCGACGTGGAATTCGTGGCGGGCACGGTCGAGGTGCTCGCGGCTGGCGCTGTAGATGGAGCCGGTCAGCCCGTACTCAGTGTTATTGGCCACCGCGAGGCCCTCGTCAAAATCCTTGACCCTGATGAGCGCGAGGACCGGCCCGAAGATCTCCTCCTGAGCCAGGACGCCGCTTGCGGGAATTTCGGAGAAGACGGTCGGCTGAATGAAGAAGCCGCCATCGGGCGTGGACACCGCCGACCCGCCAGCGATCAGCCTGCCTTCATTTCTGCCGGTTGCGATGTAGCCGAGGATCGACTTGAGCGAAGCTTCATTGACTACCGGGCCGAGGTCGTGATTGAGCGCCGGGTCGCCGACGGTGAGGCCGGCGACGCGCTCGCGCAGGCGCTCAACGAAGATGTCATAAACCGGCGCCTCGACGATGGCGCGCGAACAGGCGGAACACTTCTGGCCGCTGAAGCCGAAAGCGGAGGCCACGACGCCGGCTACGGCCGCGTCGAGATCGGCGTCCTGGCAAACGAGGATGGAGTCTTTGCCGCCCATCTCGAGAATGGTGCGCTTGATCCAGACCTGGCCGGGCTGGGGGTGCGCGGCGCGCTGGTGAATCTCGAGGCCGACGGACTTGGAGCCGGTAAAGGCGATGAAGCGCGTCCTGGGGTGCTCGACGATTGCGTTGCCGAATGAGGCGCCGGAGCCGGGGCAGAAGTTGACCACACCGTCGGGCATGCCGGCCTCTTCAAGAACTTCGACGAATTTGGCGGCGATGGTGGGCGAATCGCTTGACGGTTTCAGGATGACGGTATTGCCGGTAACGATGGCCGCCGAGGTCATGCCGGCCATGATGGCGCAAGCGAAATTCCACGGTGGAATGACCGCGCCGACGCCGAGGGGGATATAGAACAGCTCATCACGCTCGCCGGGGTACTGGATGGGCGTGGTGGAGCGGGCGAGGCGCAGCGCCTCGCGGGCATAGAACTCGAGAAAATCGATGGTCTCGCCGATGTCGGCGTCGGCCTCAGCCCAGTTCTTACCGACCTCAAAGGTGAGCCACGCCATGAACTCGAATTTGCGGCTGCGGATGATGGCGGCAGCATTGAGCAGCAGCGAGGCGCGTTCTTCGGCGCTGGTCCGGCTCCAGGAGGCGAAGGCTCGCAAAGCAGCGGCCATGGCGGTCTCGGCGTGTTCGGCTTCGGCTTTTTGATGAAGGCCGACGACCTGTGCAGGGCGCGCTGGATTGAGCGAGCGAATCTTGCCCTGGGTTCTGATGCGCTCGCCGCCGATGATGAGGCTATACTCGCGGCCCAGCTGGGAACCGACCTGGTCGAGGGCGTGGCGCATCTGGCGGGCGATTTCGGGGTCTTTAAAGTTAGTGAACGGCTCGTTGGAAAATGCGCCCTGCGGGGCTCGCGGCTGGATCGAGGGAGAAACTTGCGTAGTGACCATAACGGTTATCAGTGTAGTCCACTTAGGACCGAGGGGTGATGAAGCGAAACCGTACATCGCGGAAGACGCGTCTGAGGTTGCCAATGAGTTCCCGTCAGCTGCCGGGTTGGCGAAGAGGCAATGCGGACGCGGCGCCCGAGGGTCCCGAAGCGGGACAAATTGAGTCAGAAAGTTTGTGTTTTCAACACATTTTGGAGACGATAAGCGAAAAGATGCGTCTTAGCATACGAGTCGTGGCCGAAAGCTGCGGGGCGAGGGGTGCCGGCGGACCCAGCCTGGAATGAAGCGAGGGCGAATGTTCGCGGCAGTTCAGAACCGCAGAAAGGCGGATCATGGAGCCATTTGAACCATGACGACATGGCCATGCGGGATCCCGGTATGAGTTCTTTGCCGCGGGGTGACGCCACGATGGAGCGGCGACATGGAAGATCGGCAGGACGAAAACGGGTACTCTGGTTTTGCCGTAGACTGTTGGCTACCAGGAAAAGTCTTCTGACGCGCGAAGACGGAGAAATATGTCCCCGGATCCACAAGAAAAATGTCTCAGCCTGATTTACCAGGGGGCGGCCCAGATGCAATCGGGCGACCTGGCAAAAGCTGAACAACTGTTCCGCCTGGCTGCGCAGGAGGTACGCCCGTTGCCGCCCGGGGCGGCGTTTGAGTACGCGCTGCTGGTGCAATGCCACGTAAGCGTGCTGCGGCAGCGCCTGGGCCAGGTGGAAGAGAGCAAGAAGCTGCGCGAGTCGGCGGTTGCGATGCTGGATGAAAACCAGGCGCGGATGGAGCACGCGAGCTTCCAGGACCAGATGGCGCGGGTGTTGATCCAGCTGCGCGAATACCGGCGCGCCATTCCCTTTTGCGAGAGGGCGATCCAGCGCGAAATGGAGGGCAACGACGCGACGGCATTAGCCGGGATGCTGGCGCGCACGGCGCAGTGCTACGGCCTGATGGGGCTGATGGATCACTCCGCGATACCGGCCCGGGCGGCGCTGAAGATTCTGCGCGATTACCCGGGTGACCCTCGTCTTCCCGACGTTCTGGTGACGCTGGGCAACGCCTTGCGCAAGACCAATGCTGCCGAAGCGGAGAGCCTTTATCGCGAGGCCGCGGAGCTGCACGAAGCGAAATCGCATCATGAGTCGGCGACCATGGCGTGGAACAACCTGGGCGCAGTATGCGCCGAGCAGGGACGCTTTGGGGAAGCGCTGGAGTACTACGAGAAGGCGCTCAAGGTGCGCGAGAAGATTCCTTCGACGCCGCTGGCGCGCATCGGGAGCCTGCTGAACAACATTGCCAACTGCCATCGCCGGATGGGCAACTACGCCAAAGCGCATGAGCTGCTGGATCGTGCGATCCAACTTCTCAAGCTGGAGAGCCAGTCGGGGGTGTCGGGACTGGCCGGCGCTTACGGGTCGCGTGGGCTGGCGCTGCGCGATGAAGGCCGGGATGCGGAAGCGGTGGAGTTTTTTGAGCGTTCCTACGCGGAGCGGAGGAGCACGCCGAGTCCCAATCTGGAGTTGATGAAGGAAATCCTGGAAGAAGAGATTGGGGCGCTCGAGCGGCTGGGCAGGACCAGGGATGCGGCTGCGGCGCAGGAACGGCTGGCACGGGTGAACGCGCAAAAGAACGCGATTCCCAGCGTGGAAGTGGATTTGAGCTCACATATATCGCAGGCGAAGGGATCGGTGCTGGTGGAGATTCCGCATGGCAGACGGCCGGGCAGCCGATTCGGCGCGAAGGATGCAGCCAAGCTTGCGGTTACGCTGACGGAGGCGGCGCGATTGCGCAACGCAGGATTCTGCGCAGGCAGCGTGACGATTCCCGAGAGCACGACGCTGATGTTTTATGGCGAGGATGCCGAGGCCCTCTACCACGCGATGGAGCTGATCCTGGTGAATGAGCCGATCTGCGCAAATGCCAGTGTTACGGTCAGGCAGGGCAAGGAGATGCGCGAAGTCGCCGTTCCGGGAAGAGTGATGTAGGCCAGGGTGCGCGGGGAGAGGAGCAGGAACTTCGAGCGGAACGAAGGTTCGACCGGCAACGATGTCGAAGCCGCGAGGAGCGACTGCCAGCGATGAGCGATCAGCGATGGGAAAGATCGCTGCTACGCTTGCGAAACACGATCTTCAGCTCGCGGCGCCAGTGCTCGGTGAGGGCGATGAGTTCCCACTCGATTTGCGGCGAGAGATAGCGCAAGACCGGCTCGTTGGCGGGATGAATGCGCAAGGCGGGCGCGGCGAGGATGAGGCGCGGCAGCAGCGGGGAAACTTCGGCACCCGGGAAGTAGCCGTTGCGCTCGAAGGCCGAGAGCAGAGCGGCGTTGCGCGGCGAGGGTAGGCGGTCAGCGTTCAAGGCGCGGACGCGAATCCAGTAGTCGAGCGCCTGCAAGGGCAGATGCAGATCTTCATCGGCTTTTAATTCCAGCACAACCAGGCGGCTGTTGCGGTCGAGGGCGAGCAGGTCGAGCATGGCGCGGTCGCCTGAGGAGAGAGCCGGCACCTGCGAGTAGAAGAGATCGCCGCGGAGCGAGGGCAGCAGCTCGCAAAGGCCGAGGCGGAGGCGCGATTCGAGCCATCGCTCCGGCGCCATGCGGAAGAGCGGATCGGTGTTCGAGCCGTCGGGGTGGCGGCTCAAAAACAAGCGGCGGAAGAGATCGCGGCAGAGGTCTTCATTCTCTGAGGTGAGCGGGGTTTCGCTGGGGCCTGCGCCAAAGGTGACGTCATTTTCGCGCGCGAAGGAGCGCGCGGATGCGCCGTGGCGCACGCGGGCAAAATCGAGCCCATGAAGCAGGAGCGAAACTTCAGTGGCCGAATGCGGCCGGATCTCGACGCGCTGGCGGGCGTCGGGGGGAACAAGCGCAAGAAGGCGGTCGAGGCCGGAAGCACAGCGCTCCAGGGCGGCGTCGAGCGAAAACGCGTGCACAAGGCGCGACTCAAGATTGCCGGTGTCACGATAATCGACGGCGGTGAACTCCTCGCTCCGCTCGTCGAGCGTAAACAGCTCAAAGGCGGCGGCAGCGTGGTTGAGCCAGGCCATTCTTTCGGCAGTTGTGCGCCATGCTCCGGCCGGGACAACGACCTTGAGCCCGCCGACGTGGCGGCGGGCATCGGCGCGCTTGCGGCAATAATCGAGCCAAAGGATTCCAAGCGTGAGAACCCCGTCAATCATCGAAGCCGACTCGGCGCTGCCGATCGCAATGACCGCATCGGCCGCTGTGCCGCGGAGCAGGCGGCCACGCACGTAAGCGGGACCAAAGCTGTGCTCCAGATCCATGGCGCTGCGGAATCCATCCACCCTGGCGCCGATAAAATGCCGCGCCAGAACGCGCTCCAGCAGGCGCTGGTAGTCGCGCCGGGCGGTGTCGCGCGAAGTGGGTGCGCGCCGGTTGCTGGAGGGGGCCAGCTGGAGCGCCTGCGGCTTGGCCACGCCCATGCGCCGGGTGATGAGGCGCAGGCACTGCGCGCGCTCCTGCACTTCGACGACGGTCCGGATCAGGTTGCGTTCAGCGGACCAGAATTGGAGCAGGCAGCGGCCGTGCGACTCGTCAACGGAGTAATGCGCGGTGCGCATGTCGAAGATCACGCGGCCATCTTCAAGCAGCGCCGCGGCGGGATGGCCGGCCAGATAATCCTGGATGAGCTTGGCAAGTTGCCCGGCTGAGGCGGCTTCGGGCGCAGTGTCACGGGAAGCCGATTCCTGCCGGCGAAGAGGACGAACGGGGCCCATGGCGGCAACTACCAGCCGTTACGCTCGCGGAGCCGCGTGATATGGGCGACGTGATGTCGCGAGTGCCAGTCGTACAAGGCGAGATTGCCGGCAAGCGTCACACGGCCGCGTTCAGGATGGTTGAATCCGCGCTGGAAGTCGTCTTCGCTCATCGCTTCAAGGGTGGCCACGAGACGGGCATGGATCCCGTCAACAAAGCGGAGCGAGGGCTCGATGGGCATGCGCGAGTCAGGCATGCGCGCCCATGCGGCCTCGTCGTAGGGTTTGATGGTGGGCCAGTCTTCAGTCAGGGCCAGCTTGAAGCGCACGTAGGAATTGGCATGGCTGTCGGCAAAGTGATGCACGACCTGCCGCACGGTCCAGCCGCCGTCGCGATAGGGCGTGTCGAGCTGCGCATCGTTGAGGCCGGCCACTGCCTTGCGCAGGCGCTCGGGCAACAGGCGCAGTGTCTCGATCTGCGCGGCGCGCACCTGGGGTGTGACGGCTGCAGGCGGCGAGAATTTTCCGACAGGGTAGCGAAGGTCGTCGAGCCCGGTCATGGAAAAACCTTACCATGCCGGGGAGAAACGCGATTGTGACGGCGAGCAGGCGGCGCGGTGCATCGTTATTGGGGCCGCGTGCTAATTGGCCTGATGGGGATGGGCGATATGCGAATGGTGTTTCTGGAGTTTGGGAGCCTTGTATTTCAATTTAGGAGCGTGGTAGCGGTAATCGTATTTCGGGTGAGGCTGCCTGGGCGGTTTTTTGGCGGCGAACGCCGGGCTGGCCAATGCCGTGAGGAACAGAATCGCCGCAAAAAGCTTCTTCATGGCTCGCATCCTACCACTGTTCCGGGCGCGAAACGCAAAACTCCTGTGACCACGGTACCCAGAGAACAACGGTGCGACCGCAGATACACGACAACGCCGGCTCAGCGGCGAGGGCCCTTGCGACTTGCAGGAGGAAGCGGAGGCCGACTCAGGCGTGATGAGGGTGGTGATGATGATGATGGTGATGGTGGTGAGTGGTAGCGGCGAACGCCGATGCGGAAAACGCGACCAGCAACAGGACAGCAGCAAGAGCCTTCTTCATGGGGAGCATCCTAGCACGGGGTTTGTTTCCGGCCGACGAGTCCTGCCCATTGCGGTATCCAAAGTGCAACGAAAGTGGCATGACGGCGCGTGCGAGCCGGAAGTATCGCGCTTTAACGATAGAGACGCGCCCGGCGTACACTGGGATTACGATGACGCATGCGGAAACTTTCCCCGAACCGAGCCATTGCCGCTATTTTTTTGAGAAATTCGGGCTGACGGAGCGGCTGCTCGAGCGCTGCCTGGGCGAGGCTTTGAGCGCAGGCGGCGATTATGCGGATCTTTACTTTGAGTCGGTTACGGCGACGGCGCTGGGCGTGGACGAGCAGATTGTGAAAACGGCCAGCCAGGGAACCAGTGCGGGGTGCGGCATTCGCGTGCTGAGCGGCGAGCGAACCGGCTACGCTTACACCGACAATCTAAGCCCCGAGCGGCTGCTGCACGCGGCGAAGACCGCGGCATTGATTGCGTCGGGGCCCGCGAGACAGCCGGTGCAGGGATTTACGGAGACGCACGGCGCGGATCTCTATCCGGTTCCGCTGGGCGGGTTCGATCTGGATCTGGCCGCGCGGCTGGAACTGATTCTGCGCGCCGATCGCGCGGCACGGGCGTTTGATCCGCGGGTCGCGCAGGTGCGCGCGGGCTACAGCGAAGAGTTGCGCCGCATTCTGATTGCAGCCTCTGACGGCGCGTTTGCCAGCGACACCCAGCCGCTGTGCCGGCTGAATGTCTTCGTGATTGCGAAAGACGCGGCCCTAAGCACGAAAGGCTCGGCGGGCGCGGGCGGGCGCGCCGGGCTCGATCAGTTTGCCGGATCGAAGAGCCCGGAGAGCCTGGCGCGGGAGGCAGCGCGCGGCGCGATTCTGCAACTGGGCGCGGTGCCGGCGCCGGCCGGCGAGATGCAGGTGGTGCTGGGTCCGGGCTGGCCGGGGATTCTGCTGCACGAGGCAGTGGGTCACGGCCTCGAAGCCGATTTCAATCGCAAGGGAACGTCGGCGTTTACGGGACTGGTGGGGCGGCCGGTGGCGAGCGCCAAAGTGACCGTGGTGGACAACGGAACCATAGCCGGGCGGCGCGGCTCGCTGAACGTGGACGACGAGGGATCGGCCACGCAGGAGACGGTGCTGATCGAAGGGGGCGTACTGAAGGGGTATTTGTCGGACAAGCTCTCGGCGCGGCTGATGGGCATAGAGAATACGGGCTCGGGGCGCCGCGAGAGTTACCAGTCGATTCCCATGCCGCGCATGACCAATACCTACATGCTGGCTGGTGACGACGCGCCCGAGGATATATTGCGCAGCGTCAAGCGCGGTCTGTACGCGGTCAACTTCGGGGGCGGCCAGGTGGACATAACGAACGGGAAATTTGTGTTTTCGGCGAGCGAGGCCTACCTGATCGAGGACGGCAAGGTGACGGCGCCGGTACGTGACGCAACGTTGATCGGCAACGGTCCCGAGGCGCTGAAGTACGTGTCAATGGTGGGCAACGACCTGAAACTCGACGAAGGCATCGGAACCTGCGGCAAAGAAGGGCAGAGCGTGCCGGTGGGGGTGGGCGTGCCGACCATCAAGCTGGACCGGATGACGGTGGGGGGAACGGGCAGGTAGGAGCGCTTGGAGCGCTACGTGTGCAAGGTATACGCCGCGGGCCCAGCTGAGACCATGCCGCTCTTCTGGCGGCCGTGAATGTACCAGCAGCACCATCCGGTCTGAAAGCTGAGCTTTTCGTCGGGCGATTGCAGATCGATGTAGGTCACATTGCCAAAGAGATAAATCCTGTCTTCCCAACTTTCAAGCTTGTGCAATTCTTCGGCGTTCTTGCAGAGGTTCAAAGCATCGTCGCGGCTGAACGAGCGAATCAGGGTGAATTCACCGGGGAGCAGAATCATCGAGGAGAGCGGGGCGCGCTGCTCGCTTTCACTGAACGCAGGATCAGCGGGCAGGTTGGCCTCGTCCTTCACAATTGCGGTTCCATCGGAAAGGCCGACGATGCGCGCCGGGCTGCGGCCGCGATTGGTGGCGAGGATGGAGAACTTTTCAGGAGCGCCGGGCGCAGGCTCGGCTGTGACCAGGATCCAGGGGCGCTCAGAGCGGGCGTGCGCCTGGGCGTACTGCAAGGCTGCCTTGGCAGCGTCGGCGGCGGCCTGGGCCGCCGATTCGGCGTAGTGAGTCTGGCGCTCAATTTTGCGCAGGGCCGAGATGGCAAGCATCACGCCGACGTAAGCGATGATAAGGAGGATCATGTTGCCGGCCCAGGCGATGCGGTCCTGCCAGGGCCAAGGCGCAGGGGCGGGCGCGGGAGTGGCGATGGTAATGTGCGGTGTTGGTCCGAGGGGGCAGGGACCTCCTTCGCAATCGGAGGGCTGGCCGGCGGGATTGGGCGTAGCGGGAGCGGCAGTTGCCGGTGCGTTGGGCGAAGCGGAATTTGCTGCGGCGGGATTGGCGGCGGGCGGATGCGCGCCCTGGCGCACCGGCGAAACCTGACTCGTTGCCTGCCCGGCAGGCGCAAGGGGGACCAGCGCTGAGGAAAGCAGCGCGGTGCAGATGGCCCGGAGGCGGGGCTTCATGGGCTCACTGTAGCACAACGCAAGGCTCAGATTCCGAGGGGGTTACACGGAAGAACAACCCACTGAAGTCGTAGCAGAGGATTGCGGGCGCGAAGCCGGGCCGAATCAGACGCCAACGGGGAACGGCTTGGGGCTGGCTTCCTCAGTGTTTACGCCGGTGCGCCAGCGTTCAAATCGGCCCTGCAGCAGGCTCATCAAGCCGGTGTACCAATAGCCGAAGACGAAGAGGATGAGGAAGGGCGCGGTGAAGAAATTGTTGTTGGTAAAGGTGTAGACGATGGCGGCCAGGAAATAGCAGCCGAGCAGCAGTTCGATCCACGGGGCGAGCTTGAGGCGCTTGCGGTATTTGGCGGCCTGGGATTTTTCGCCTTTTCTGGCGACACGGTACTTGGGGGTGCGGACGAAGGCACTCTTGATGCCGAGAAGCGCCTCCATGACCGCCCGAGTGTTGGTGACGGTGAGCCCGATGCCGACAGCCATGAGGAACGGCAGATAGTAGAAGGTCCGGGTCCAGCTTTTGGGATGGATTTCGCGCTGGCTCATCAGATAGAAGACGGCGATGGAAAAGCTGGACGCGGTGAAGAGCGGAAAATCAATCAGGAGCATCTGGAACCAGCCCTGGTAAAAGCGGCAGATCATGGCCGGAATGAGCAGGGCCGACATGATGACCATCAACGGATAGCTCAAGTTGGCGGTCAAGTGATAGACGGATTCGATCTTGACCTTCATGGGGGCCGGCGAGCGCCAGACCCTGGGCAGGATCTTGATGCTGGTTTGGATCAATCCTTTAGCCCAGCGCGCCTGCTGTGTTTTGAAGGCGGTCATCTCGATGGGCAGTTCGCTGGGGCACTCGACATCGGGGAGGTACTTGAACTGCCAGCCGGCCATCTGCGAGCGGTAGCTGAGGTCGGTATCTTCGGTGAGGGTGTCGTGCTGCCAGCCGCCGCCGTCATGGATGGCCTGGCGGCGCCACATGCCGGCGGTGCCGTTGAAGTTGAAGAACTGGCCGGAGCGGGCGCGGGCGCCATGCTCTAGAACGAAGTGGCCGTCGAGCAGGATGGCCTCGATCTGTGTGAGCATGCTGTAGTTGCGGTTGAGGTGCGTCCAGCGGGTCTGCACCATGCCGATCTCCGGCTCAGCGAAGTGATGAATCACGCGCATCACCCAGTCGGGCGGCGGCACAAAATCGGCGTCGAAGATGGCGATGAACTCGCCGCTGGCGACTTTGAGGCCGGCATCGAGGGCCCCGGCCTTGAAGCCATGGCGATTGGTGCGGTGAATGTAGACGATATTGTGCCCGAGGGCGGCATATCGATCGACGATGGAAGACGCCACCTGCTGGGTCTCATCGGTGGAGTCGTCGAGCACCTGGATCTCGAGTTTATCGTTCGGATAATCCATGGCGCACACGGCTTCAATGAGCCTGTCGATCACGAATTGCTCGTTGAAGATAGGCAGCTGAATGGTGACATGAGGAAGTTCTTCAAAATGCCGCGGCGGCAGGGGATGGTAATTCTTGCGGTATTTGAAGTAGTGGTAGCACATGGTGTAGCGATGGATTCCGTAGAAGGAGAGCAGAATCATGACGGTAAAATACGGAATCAGCATGCACGCGTCGAAGAAGTTCCAGTGGTAGAGCCCTTTGAAGGTCTGGTCGGCATACTGCATTTTGAGGTAATGGCGCAGCCCGCCCTGTGGCGCAAAGGCAAGAGAGGCAGCCGCCGAGCGCACCGGCCCCGGGAACCAGCCGACAGCGGCAAAAACCGAGTTGAAGACCGCGCCAAACAGGGCCGGAACCTCCATGGCAGGAGCCACTTCCATTTTACTTGACGGGTGATTCCGGGTGTCCTGGCCGGGCGAGGGGATCAGGCCTGGGCATCGGTATCCGGCTGGATGAGCGCCAGAAATGCGATGCCGATGGCCGCGAAGTTGCGAAATGCCGCCTCCTCGCCGTTCCAGGCGCGCGACTGCCACATCAGAAACCATTCGCCGCCCACGCAGAGGAAGGCGACCAGCCACATGAGCAGGGAGAGCATGAGGGCAAGCACGGCAGTCGACTTGGCGGCGTTGAAGAATGTAGCGGGCTGGCGAAAGGCGCGGGCGATGCGGACGATGCCCCACCAGAGCAGAATTCCCGTGACGATCTCCCAGGCGATGATGCTCCAATAAAAAGCCGTGTCGAAGGCGGGCGAGGAAATGGAACGCCACATGCCGTGGTTGCCGGGAAAGGTGGTGTCCATGAGCAGCACGTGGCGAACAAACTGAGCATTGGAGCCATAATCGGTGAGATTGTTGAAGACGACAAGCGTATAGAAAATGGCCACGCCGGATAAGAGGAGAATCTTTGCGGTGCGAATCATCATGGGTTGCGCCTGAATCGAGCCGAATCTAGGGAATGAGGGTTCCGGGGCAGCAGGACGGAATCAATGCGCGAGCCGTCTGGCCCATCCTATCTTGATAAGGCAGGCATGCCCAAGCGAATGTTCGCGGCCGCATGGTAGATTCAGAAACAAATGGCAGATCAACGGACACCCGAACAGGTTCTTGCCTCGCTGGGACTTGCGCTTCCGCAGCGCCCATCGCCAGGGGGCAACTACGTACCGGCCAAGCGCGTGGGAGAGATGATTTTTTTGTCCGGCGTGATTTCAACGGCAGGCGGCGAAGTGATCAGCGGCACGGTAGGCGCCAATCGCACGGTGGAAGAGGGCTATGAGGCGGCGAAGGCGTGCGCGCTGATGCATCTCGCCATCCTGTTGTGGGAGCTGGGTTCGCTGAGCCGCGTAGCGGAAGTGATTGCAGTGAATGGCTACGTGAATGCGGTGGCCGGGTTCGCCGACTCGCCGGCGGTCATCAACGGCGCGTCGGACCTGCTGGTGCAGGTATTCGGCGAGGCGGGCAGGCATGTGCGCGCAGCGCTGGGCGTGAACGCCTTGCCGCGTAACGCGCTTGTCGAGGTGCAGATGACGGTCAGGGTAAAGGACTGAGACAACCGGGGCGATTGCCGCGACCGGAGTTCAATGCCAAGCTGGCGCCGTGCCGGATTCTCGGGGGTTTGCCGGAATGGAACTGACGGTTTGGCGACCGCTGGCTCAGAGCAGCGAAAATGCCTGATTTTCTCCAGGCAGGAACTCGCGTTGCCGTTCGATCGCCTGGCATATACTTTCCACAAATGGCCAGCACACGGCGAACGCAATTCTTTGGTCTCGCGACGGCCATTCTCTTCGGAAACTGCGCGCTTGCGACCGCCATTGCAGGCCACGCGATATCTTCCGCGCTTCCCGCTGACTGCTCCGCATACTCAACAGTTCCGTTACCCGCGGACGCGGAGACGGCTCCTGTTCCGAAGACGCCACCGGCATGTGCTTCTTACCGCTCCTATCGCGGCATCGGCCGCCCGGCAAATTACTCGGAAGCCCGTTCATGTGCATGGCAGGAACGCCTTGCGCAAAAGGCTGGCCTTGGGCAAAACCAGAAAGAGCCCACAGCTTGGGTCGTTGGCGGTTCGCTCATCCTTGCCGACATTTATTTCAATGGCGCTGGTGTCAAGCGCAACGTCCCGCTGGCCATGCGCTTCGCCTGCGAATCCGAAGAAGGATTGGCAACTCTTGCGCTGCCAGCCATCGCCAAACTCGGTGATTCAACCAAAATTACTGGGTCCTTCGAATTCTGCGACTATGCCGCGACCACCTTCACGATGAATTTCTGCGGTGACTACGAGTCCCAAATCGAGGACGATCGCAGAACCCGTTACTACGCCTCATTGAAATCCTCCTTGACTGCGGAACAACGTGCGGCTTTCGAGAAGCTCCTTGCAGCACAGAGCACATATGTCACGGCGCATGCATCCGAGGTAGATCAAGGCGGCACCATTCGCGCTATCCGAACCCTCGGCTCTGAGAATATCCTTAACAATCTCTTTCATACAGAAGTAGTTCGCTTCGAGCGCAAGGAGTGGCCCGCGCTTTCGAACAACCAAGTCGCAACGGCCGATGCCTTGCTGCGTCGTCAATACGAGAAGACGCTCCAGCAATTACGAGCGCGACCAAAAGAAGGGAGCTACGAGGGGGCCGTCACGGCCGACCATCTCTACGGCGTGGAAGTGACTTGGGAGAACTACCGCGACGCCTGGGTCGTGTTTGCGCGTCTCCGTTATCCTGCTGCCGTCGATGCCATCCGTACCGAAATCATCCTCGATCGATACCGTCTGCTCAAGTCCATCCAATAGCAACGGCAAAAGGCAGCTGCCTTTACAGAGCCGCCCAGGACAGAATCGTGGATGTGTTGCCGGCGGCTCTTCCCTTTGACGAACTTTGCCATCGGAGGAGCGTCGTGGCATCGCTCCCGCACGAATGCGGCGGCAATGAGCTCTTTGACAGGCGAGATCCGCAGTCTCGAGACCGCCGACGATGGTTCTGCCGCTACTGCACCAGCGTGACGGGGAGGTGCATGGGTTCGGCGTCTTCAAACGCCGCCGCCAGTTCCTCGGATAATTTGAAGGTCTTGCCGGTTACATGCCGGGCTACGATCTGGAAGGGCAGTTCAGAGTAGAAAAACGGCCAGGGCGTCAGCCGAAAATTCCTTGGCCCGAGAGGCTGCACCTGAATCTCTTTGACGCCGCCGCTGTTGAGCGACAGCGGATGGAGCAGGTTGGCGGGCTTGTCGTAGGCCACGCAACTGAGGAGAGACAGATTGTCGCAAGCCTGCAAAAGATGGAGGTTCTCGAGAATGGCCTGGTCGGTCTTCTCTTCGTTTCTCAGGCTGGCATCGGCGGCCACCGTAGCGCGCAGCTTTTTCTGCGCGAGCAATTGATGCTCAAGGAAGCGATCGAGAAAAGGAAGGTCCTTTGGGGCGATCGACGAACGATCGGCGTGTTCGGAAAGCAAATTATGGGTGTGCATTGAGACGAGGAGCGCTGCGTAGGGGTCTTCGGCGGTGAGGGCTTGCACAGCGCGCTGGCGAACAGCGAGGTATTGGTCGAGTTCGATCTCTTCAAAGGCGGCGTATTTGCCGGCCAATTCAACTCCGAATGCGGAAGGCTTTCCGTCGCCGGTAATGACAGGATGCGCGTCACGCGTGATCCAGCCGTCGTCATGGCGAGTAATGCCTTCGAGCACGCAGGTACGAGGCTCCGGCGAGCGGAACTGTTCATTGCCCCAGGCGGCCGCGAAGTCCGCAGCCAGGTGCGCGTGGTCAGAATGGGTGATCAACAGCCAGCCTGTGTCAGTCTCCATGCGTAACATCAGTCGTGCTCCTTGCCCGGATCAAGGCTCCTGGTTTTCCGCCCAGTCGCACCGTCCACCTCTTTCGGAAATGTGAAGGCAAAACGAACGAGAATCCAGCACAGTGGCCACGAGCACCAATGTGAAGAGATCGCGGATCCCCGTCAGGCTATTGGGATAGATCATCGCATAACCCAAGGCGCCCTTGCCAACCCGAAAAGCGCGGCATGAGCCATTTGAAACATGGGTCACGGCATGCGGCCGGGACGGCTTTTTCGGTGTCGCCCCCCCTGCAACTTTGGTGTAAGCCTCTACGCCGTGCTGTTCATTGATCGGGTGTTTCGCCCATCCTACAATCGAATTCGTCCCGACAGAGATCTGCTGAAACGAGTCCCCGATGAGACGCGCCGGCTTTGCCCTCGCCTTGCTCCTGATTTCGCAGTCTATCCGCATTCCTGCGGAAGATCGCCCCAAACTGTTTCTGATCGGGACGTATCTGGGCAACGAGATGCAGCCGGATGGCGACAATCAAAACGCGGCGGCGATGCATCGCACTTACTATGTGCGGACCGATGAGGGAACCTGGAGCCTGGTGAGCTTTAACGAAGCGGCGGATCTGATGGCGCACACCTTGCGTTGGACTCCGTTGCCCTTGAAAAACGAGAAGCCGAACTTTCTCGACAACCTCAAGCACGGCGAGAAGTTTACCTTCCGGGTTGAAGCCGACCACCGCCTGGGCGCGACGAAGACCTCGTTTCACGTCTACGTTCCGCACGCCGACGATCCCCGCAAGGAGGACAAATTCGACGCAAACTTTACGCCTCTGCCTACGCCGGCCGTTGCGCCGGCGCAAACAGACAATGTGAAGGCGATGTGTGAATCGCACCGCTTCCCTGCCAGCGAGCAGCAACAGTTTTGCGGCGCGCAGCAGGGGCTGCCCGTGAGTCAACCCGCGAAAAACTGACAGGAAGAATCGCGAATTACCCGATTCGGGCGGCTACGCAGCCGTAGCGGCACGGGCCTGCGCGAAAAGGTCAACGAACTCGCGATAACGGGCGGCAATGGCCGCGACCGCGTCGGCGCGGTTTTCATTGCCGTCGCGCCAGGCCACGAGGGGATCCCAGAAGTCGGTGCGGCCGACCGCGAAGCCGATGAACCCGGGGACGGCGGCGGCGGTGGAGAGCCATTCGCGCACTTTCTGGTCATTTTCGCCGCGGCCCAGAATGATGCAGCCAACCCGATCGCGGCCGTCGCGGCGGGCGGTCGCAACCATCCTCTCGCAATCTTCCCGCCGGTCCAGCCCTTCGATCTTCCAGATATCGGGCTCAACGCCGGCGTCCTGCAACTGGCGAATGGCCTGGACCATCAATTGCGGACGAAGTTCGAGATCGTAGGCTTGCTTGTCGCCGTTGACCCCGGCGAGTTGCGCGGGCTCGGCGGGAACCAGCAGCTCAAACATGAAGAGACTGCGATTGGCCTGCGCGAGGTAGAGGGAGAGTTGCTTAAGGCGCGCGGCCTGCTGGCGATTGAGCGCCGCATCGCCGCCAGGGTTGTAGCGGACGAGCACCTTGGAGAAGGCGGGACGGAAAGCTTCAATATGCGCGGCAAAATCGGCGCCATATTCGAAGTCGAACTCCTCCTGGCCGCTTTTCTCCGCAGGGCAGGCGGTGAGGTAGCCGCGGGCGAAGGCGTCGCGCAAGATGGCCGCGCCAAATTGCTCGTCGACGAGAATGCCCGCGTTCTCTTTGGGCACGCCGGCGGCAACGGCGGATTTGAAGCCGTCGTAGATGATCTGCTTGGCCGCCGCGATCTCAGCCGTTTGCGAGGCTGTGAGTTCGCCCTTCCAGTGAAACATTCCACTCTCGAATGAGCCGCGATGGTCGAAGGGAAGAACATAAAGAGGTCTTTCGTAGCCGCGAGGCGCCATGCACCCTCCCGGGAGGATTGTCACTCCCTTACATTAAGGATGCGCGAAACGCTGGGGGAGCCGGAAAGTTTTGCGATGGAGCGGATCGAAACGGTTACGCACCCGGCCGGTTCTTGTGGAGGATTGCCGCCAGAATGAACAGGTCTGCCATCAGCCTGAGAACGTAAATCCAGACGCTTGCCACGTTGGGGTGCTGCGAGGAGATCGTGAAGGCTCGGGTACCTCCCTGCACGATGAAGAAAACGGCAAAGGCGATGAACAAGAAATCGCGCGTCTCCCTCCAAAAACGCAGGAAGAACAGCACAACAGCCGCGGAGACAGCGGCGATGTAGCCGAGCAGAAACATGTCAAGGCGGACGTGCGCGATGGGAGCGAGGGGAATGCCGTGCATTATCATTGACGCTCCCACACCAATCCAAAAAGCAGCAAAGAAATGGCAATCGCGGCCGAAACCAGGCGATAGGTGTAGAGGTCGACAGCCGGGAACAGAATCAGATCGGCAAACACCAGCAGATTCTCAATGGTGAGGCCGGCGAAACATAATCCGCTCCAGAGCAGCAGCCTGTTGCGCACGCGGATGTATGAGCGCAACAGCAGGATCGAGCACACCAGGGTAATGACAATCGTGAGAATGTAGAGGGCAGCGAACACGTCTATTTTTTCTCCTGCCTAAGGCGGAATGCGCGCGCAAATTCCCGAACGCCGGGAGATGTTTTCGAATGGATCAACCGCGAAATGCGAATCAAGTCCTTGCGGTAGGCGTTATCGAGCAAGTCGAGCAAATCGTTCTGCTCCTCTGACTTGGGGAAATATGAGTATTTCGGTGGTTGCGACTCAGATTCGGCGACGACTTGCAAGCGCACCAGATCGCGAAGCATTTCCCCGACCCGTTTTGGAGTGACATAGAGGCGGGAGGCCAACTCTTCGCAGGTCCACCAGACAGGCCGACTGTTCCAGAGCAGGATCAGGGTCTCAAGATGCGGCACACTGTCAATGTTTTCGAGGACAAACTCGTAAACATCGACACCGGGGTCTGAAGCGCTGGCCATCGTTTATCCGCGATAGGGGTTGCCGCACAAGTTCCAGACATAACTATAGAGCGGATGGCCGAGCGGCGCAGCAACGCGTTGGCAGGCTCAAAGGGGCAGCAGGACGAGGGTGGGTCCGAGATTCGGCCTGGAATTCGATGCGACGGCTGGGGATGGACTATAGGCGCGCCGCCCGTCAGGCGCCGCATGCAGAACGTGGTTTACCTGCCAGCATGCGGTGTAACGCCCGACCAAACCCACGAGCTGATCTTCCAGCCTGCGTGCTCGCCGTGCAGCACAAAGGTCATCTGGCCTTCCTCCGCCATGGCTTTGCCATGCTCCTTGTAAAGATAGACTGTCGGCACGATCACGTAAGCGACATCGTCCTCGATCTCGGTGCGGGTCGGCTTGCCGAACTTCACGCTGGCATCGGTCACTCCGGTTGCCTGCGAGTGCTTGTCCCAGGCCGCGGCCCAGTCCTGGGCGGCGTTCGGTCCGAACCAGCGGTGGGGCGCGAACTCATCGATCACGAGAATGTCGCCGTGAGCGTAGGCGGCAAAGGCGGACTTGGTATCGCCAGTGTTGAAGCCGTTGATGAATTGGCTGATCGGCGTCATCACGTTGCCGTACGATGCCGCCGCGAGCACCGGAGAAACGAAGATGAATACCGCGAACGCTGCCAGCAGCCTGCGCTTCATAACTTGCCTTTCTTGAATGGGAATCGACATGTTGACGCGAGGGAGTTTTCCGATTCTTCCATTCGAATGCCTGGCTGTCAACAGGCAGTGGGGCGAAGCGAGGCCGCCACACTACGGCAGAAGTTTCGGCGGATTCTCTGCGGCCTCGGTGGACTCGGGAGCTCGGCCCCAAGAACGAATTGTGCGAATGGAATGGTGGCCAGGGACGGGATTGAACCGCCGACGCCGGCCTTTCGAAGGGCCGCGAGCGATGCCACTTCGCTGCGCTCAGAAAGCA
>Ga0335074_10000358_pt1 | contig 67178 bp, 54 predicted proteins | sample Lox_Sample_23_FD_206715 | JGI IMG/M metagenome (GOLD analysis project Ga0335074, IMG submission 206715) | Soil microbial communities from Loxahatchee National Wildlife Refuge, Florida, United States - Lox_Sample_2.3 | ecosystem: Environmental > Terrestrial > Soil > Wetlands | place: USA...
AACCTGCAGTCGAATTCGTCACGTGTTCGTGATGGCCGGAGCTTCGCCGAGAACCGACTGGCTTGAAGACTTGCTCGTGCTCGACGGTAAGGGCTTCATTATGACCGGCCCCGACCTCAATTGCGACGCAAGCAGCCAATGGTCGCTCAAACGCCCACCGATGCTGCTTGAAACCAGTGTAGCCGGCGTCTTCGCGGTGGGCGACATTCGTGCAGGCAGTGTCAAGAGGGTTGCCTCTGCGGTTGGGGAGGGCTCGATGGCTGTCCATCTCGTCCACCGATTTTTGGCAGAGAGCGCGAGCTAATTTCTCGGCCCGCCAAGATGGAGACGGGATCATGGATGGAGCAATCGATGTGGTGCAGTATGCCACTGCATTTGGAGCAGTAGGCATGATGATTGACTCGCCCGACCAGATCGGGTCTGTGTTGCGGAGGGCCTTCGAGATTCCAGGGCTGTCCTCATCGGTATCCGGGTCGATTGTCGAGACAACCACCTCTTGTTCGAGCGAGCCCATGATCGCTTGCTTGTTTAGCTCTCACCCCGATTAGCGCCGCGGCCTTTTCTGCATCCCATCGCACCATGCAATCATGTGAGCCCTAGAGTGTGCCATACCGCGCGCGCCCTACTGTGTTGAATCAACGTTTTGGGAGAACAGATTAAGGTGCTTCCGTGCGGGCTTTGTCAAACGGTAAATGCTTGACTCTATGCTGACTTTCTCCAGCGTTGCGAGCTCAGACATGCTGATCCGGCATCAGTTATCTCGGGCTATGCCCATTCGGATTTCGCGGGATCGAAGTGGGCTGGTGTGCTAAAGGTGTGTCGAGCAAGTGGAGAGCGCCTCTCGTGCGAGTGCAAGTAGCGACCAGACGCTGGAGTACTCGATTGGCCTACCGCTTAACTCATCGTGATCAGCAACGTGATTGCTTCAATCGCTTTCTTCTTCTGGAGCCGGGAGAGGTTGTTCGGAACATCGACCAAGAGCTCTCTCAATCGGTCGGCGGCCTCAAGCATTGAAGGCGCGCCCGCTATCGGGACGCGCCGACCACCAAGCGTATCGATCGCAATCTGCCAGATGGCGCGGGTGGCGACGATTTTCGCATCATCGTCTGAAAAAGGACTCTGATTCACGTCCGTGCGTGCGTAACCGCTAAATGTTCTCTCCAGGCGACCAAGAGCGATACGGCGAACCGACGCTGCCATTCTTGCCGGCATTTTCATACTCTCCTCTTTCGAATTGACATCTGTTATGACCATGGGTTGTGATCGTCGCTGGCGCACAAACTAAAGTCGACACCTGAAGTAGAGACGCATTTGGCGGAACCTAGGTGAAGATTTTCAGGTAGGTCGGTGCGGTATGCGAACCGCTCGGTTGTTCCAAATGAATGCCAACACACGCTATCGGCAGTAAACGCGCAATTCATCACTGCTTACCCCGGAAAATCGCCCGTTCTTCGGGATCAGCATGCGTTGAACCCGCGTCCCTGGCGATGGCCATGCGATTGAACCATCGCCCGGGACCGGCAAAGCCGCGAAGCTTCGGCACCGCCGCATCGAGTAGGTGAATCATCGACGGCACTTTGAGTGTTGATATTGGGAAATGAGATATGCCTTGGTGTCTTTGCGCGTTCTGAAACCTCCGGAGAATACAGGGATTTCCCGATCGCTAACCCACAAAGTAGATTGGCGGCTTCAGGCCTGTATCGAAGGCCCTTTGATTCTGTGTGCACCGGTTCTCAATGGCCACGCAGAATCGACCGATGAGTTCTACTGCCCCGTCAGAAAAGCGTGAATTTACAATTAACTAATCGTTCTCGAACCAATGTGCTTGTCGACGTGTTCTCGGATTGCTTCTGAAGCAGGCTTCACTTGAGCGTAATACTGCTGCTTCGAGGTATCCGCGCTCATCCACTTCCCAGCTGCCCACTGAGCAATCTGGAAAAGGCTCCTTGCGTCTTCGTTGGAGATTCCGGGACCGCGGCCGAGCAAGATCGACATGGCCCGCCAAAAGTAGCCCCTCATCGGGTCCGGCACGCTGTTTGCGCCGATTGCACCCGGAGCTCTTCCTACCGGATTGAGATCTCGCTGTCTCCTCTCGCTATGCGCGGCTGTCGAATCAGCGGCTCGGCAAAGGTACACAGTCCAACGATTCAGTGTCTGGTTCAAGCTCCTGATGATTTGATTGTGATCCGACTTTTGCCACGGTTCCCGGACCGCTCTCGTGATCGCCTGAATCGAGCTGTCAATCTCGTCGGCCATGCACGGCCACATCCCGAAACCTCTCTTGAGTACCACTAGATGTGGCGCGCTTCTCCGTCCGAAAGAATCGATCAATCGAGCTAACTCCCGCGCTGCGTCCGCCTCGATCTGATAATAGGCGTCAGAATACTTCTCAATTGTTGCCAGTTGGCCAGAAAGGAAAAGGACAATCAGAATGGCCCCGGACCTGCGCCTCGAGCACTTGGCCAACTCTAAGAAGGCTTTTCTCTGAACCTGATATTCGGGTTTGAGCAACTCGAACGAGAATCTTCGCGACCACAAGCGGAAGGTGAGGGAACGGCGTCGGTAGCCAGCTCGCCAGCCAAATGTGTTCGCAAGTAAGACAGTAGCCCACCAAAAATATTTTGACCGCGCACAAATAGCTGCGATTGCCTCAATTTCCTCGCTTTTGGCTCCGGCAGGCCAAGTCCACCTTGGCAACCGTGGTGATCTCTTACCCACATGTACCCCGCTCGCGAGCTGGTGACTCGACGGACGATCTCAACTATCAATATCGGCAACCTTTTGAATTCGTTCAATTGGCAAGCAACCCGAATACCACACCAAGTCTTAATGTGATTCACGTCACCACAAATTCGAGGAATATTTCGCTGAGAGTTTGGTGCGAACACTTTCCTATCTCCTCAAGCGGTTGTTTTCCATGCTGCCCGTGTGATGGTGCACACCTAGGCCATCTCACGGAGCGTCAAAATGGCTTCATCGAACCAACTGGCGTTGCCAGTCTGGCACCTGCCAACACCACGAGTCACCGCGGCACAAGTACGTTTCTCGGACATCAGGATAGTCGACGCAATTGTTCCATTGGTGCCTTTTGATAACCGGCGGCTGGTGTACCTTGGCCTGCTACGCGCAGGCCTCGGAACGGCTGACCGGAATTGCCCGTATCGGTACCCGCAAATCGGCTATGAGCACCTCAGCCAACTGATATGCGACCGCACGGGGGTCTTCATCGACAAGGACGGTATCCGTGATGCGATTAAACACTTGCGGAAAATCAACTACGTTCAGCGGCCGATCGAGGCACATTCCGGCACGGTCTCTGCATCCTACGCTGTACTCACGTTCGACGGTGTGATGCAGATGTTCGGGGACGCTGGCTGCGAATATTTCCGGCTCCTCAGAGGGAAGAATTTCCAGCTGATCCGGCCGATATAGATATTGATGAGGGGAACACCGTTAGAGAAGCTCCTGGCAATCTGGGCAAAGAGCAATGTCGGCGCTGCAAAGGACCTTGAAGAAGTGCTCACTCTCGTGCATGCGCCGGCTGATCTTCCAGGAGGCCTCAAGGTATTTCGAAAATTGTCCCGCATTCTGCTCATTGCCCGGGCGGACGGAGGGACAAAGCAAGATCGAGATCGGTCCGATCGGTATCTGCGCGCCCTGTTTTGGACTATTCACAATGGGAAGAGCCTTGCCAGCAATTTGTTTGCTACCGCTGAGGGACGAGAAGCGTTCCTGAAATCCACTGGTAGTAACCCAATGCTTTCTCGCGGAGCGAAAAATCACGGTCTTTGGACGCTTTTGTGGGAGCACTGTTCCGAGCAGGCTCTCGTTGTCTCTTTTCGGACGCTTCAGCTGCACGCAACCCTCTCGCATATGGCCGTTGTTAATTATTGGGTCGCACGCGGGAAATGGAATCACGGGTCTTTGCCGGCAACTTCGATCCTATCCTCCATGTACGACGATACGCTTGCGATCCGGCACTTCGTGATGCCGGAGTATAAGGACAAGAAGGAGTACATCAGCGTCCTTATTTGGCTCGGCGTGCAGCGCCGAATAATGAAGCACCGTCGAAAGTCAGCCGAGATCCCTGCGTCTGATTTGATCTCTGCGCTTCAAGACTTCGCGGCGCCTCACATCCCTGCCCGCTCGGATGTGAAACCCGCATGCATTTACAAAGACCTCTCCTCGATCATCTGGCTGCTCAAACGGAGATCCACACCGGAAAAACTCCGTCAGCCTAGGAAAGCAAGCATCCTCCCATCTCCAGATCCGGTTGATAAAGCTTTGCCTGAGATATCCGTGGAGTCTGCTTTTCCTCCCGAACCGCTGCCAATTACCGTACCCATCAGTGAGTTTGAGCTTGACCGTAGCCCTGTGGATGAAGTCGTTGAGGAGTTGGAGTACGAGAAATCGGAGGGTATCTCCGATCACCTCGAAGACAACGATGAGCCCGGCAACGACGAAGATGAACCATTAGAACCCGATTCTGGGATCGAAATCTACCGCCGCCATCAATGGAGCACCGCTGAAATCCAAGACTGCGTACGCTCAGGCACTCATCCAGAAGACGAATTGACCAGCGATTCGATCTACCTCTCACATCGCAAAACTGGCCCGCGTGGTGGTGGTAGCTGGGCTGCTATTGAAAACCAGCTTTTCCCTTGGTCGCCACAGGAAATTCCCTTTGAACTGCTTGCCGATGGAATGCAGGTACTTCAGAACATCGCAACCCAAGGCCGCCGTGCTGACATTGAACTCTACGCTCTTGCAAGCATCATTCTTCGGCTCGGAGCAACTGGAAAGACGATGCAAAAACTGGTGGTCCGGAGTGACTATCCTTCTAAGCCGGAGAGCGTTACCCTCGTGTTGCAAACCTGGAAGTCAGCCAACCCGTCCGAATGGATAATTCCAGCATTGCCCTTAGACCTGGTGACTCAGCTAGAGCCCCAATTCGGATGCAAGAAATGCGATGATGCGTTCGTGCTTCCGGACTACACCTCGATGGGCACGGTGATGAGCTCGCTCGTAAATTTACAATCTGACGGCGCGTGGGATGGAACTCCGAGGCAGCCGTTTGATCGGCCCGCAGACGAATATGATCGACAGTTGAAAGACTGCTTCAACCGCGAGGCTCCAGATCGAGCGGAACTCCTTCGAACAGTGTTCACGTTTTCTCGCCTCGGCGAGACCCGGTTCCGCCGGTTATATCGGGATGCGGGAGAAAATGTGGTGCCCGCAACATACCTGACGAGGCGGAAGCATAGAACCGGTGAGGTCACAAGATTTTACGAGACCCTTGAGGTCGGTAGCCTTCAAAGACTGGACAGACTCAGTCTCGCGGGAATGTGTTGTGAGCTCAATAAAGTGGGGCTTGGACTGCCTTTCGACAGATCCTTATTGCCTACGCGCTCTTCTGGCTATATCGGTAGCCCATTCTGCCCCTCTGCCGGGGCCCTCGCTGATTTCTTTATTGGCCTTCGAGAGAAGCTCCGCCTTGCGAACGCCAATCTCGCAGAGGATTTCTCTTTCACCAACTTAAGCAAGGTACACAACTTGTACATCACCTATTGCTACGCTGGGTACAATCTGGCTACTGGTCATCGCGCAGTCATTGGAGGTTACTCGGCTCCAGAACAGGTCGAGTGGCGAAGCATGTTTCTAGGCATCAGAGATAAAGGTCTCCGCACTCGCCTGATCCCTGTGTCTGGGACCGCATTTGCCCAAATGCAACTTTGCGCTCGCTACCTTGAGCTTTTTGAATCCCAGTTTTTGAAGCACGCTCCGACGCCCTCACTCTACTTCCTTGATGAAGATTTGCACGTAATCGAGATCAGTGAATCGTCACTACGAAACCATCTCCCCTTTGTTGCTAATTTCGGGCGGCACTTCGTCTGCTCCTTTGTCGCGGAAAACATCCTGAACGGTAACGATCAAATTGCTATCGACCATTTGAAGGAATTCCTAGGTCACGCTGCAGAAGGTGAGGACAGAACAGCGCCGCATTCGGCATTTGACTATGGCCGTTACGCGAAATCGATGGGCGAGGTGCTCAGGGTCCTTCTGGACCAAGTTAGGTTTTGGCCGATAAATATCTGGGGAGAACGCCAACAGGAATATGAACCCGAACTGGAGCGCGCTTTCGACGCCGGAACAACTTAGTCTCACCAAACGTGAGTTGGTTGCCCACCCAGACCTTATTACATTCCTCCAGAACAATCGGAGTCCATTGGGCGACGCCTTGTTGGGGGATTCGAAAGAGGCTTGGAACAAGCGCGACGTTGCTGCTTTCGAGTCACTGATACTGAAACGCGCAAAGAACAAGACTCAAATAGCCCGCTTTCTCGCGATCGCCCGCAACGCGGCGCATCTTTGGTCTGTGCATTGGGAAAAAGATGTTCCCCTGCCTCGGTTCTATTTCAGGCCGCGCCACGATGGAGAATCTCCGTTAGGGCCCGATTACGCACAGACGGTCACCCAGTACCGATCCTGGTGCCACTTACTTTCGACTTGGGTGCACACGCTCTTTTCGTCCGCCTCTCCAGAGATCGAGAACCGACCTCTTCTTCTGGCAGCTCTATTCACCTCGGCCATGGTGCATGGAGGTGCGTTCGGTACGCGGTTCCTCGGAGCAATCGTGCGCGCAATGGAAGGCAAACGGAGGACTACGTTTGCAGTTGGCGATCGAGTGCATATCGAGCTCTCTCTGTCCTGGTATGGCGTCGAGGAGGCGGAGATGCGCCTTTGGATTCCCGATCCGCTTACTGCCACCTTGTGGAATTGGGTCGAGCCAATGGATGTTGACAGTCTGCTTGATTTGGTTACGACTGAGCGCATAGAGCGCCCACCGAACGATATCGAAATCCTAAGACGTCTCGGCAAGCTGATTCGCGAGGCATCGGGAGGACGCCAAGTGCCGGGATTAGGCGGAATCCTACAACTTCAGCGTTGCTGTCGGATAGTTGCGCACACGAAGTTAAGCCCCGTCCTGGCGCACTATTGTGATTGCGAGATTACCTCCAACTCCCTGGGACGCCGGCACCTGAGACGGCTATTTCCCGCGGGAGAACTGGTCTGGCTCGATCCACCTGCTGTGGCTCCGATCGCTTCACAATCACTTTCGGCTTCAGAGTCGGCGCATTCCTCCGAGTCACGTGAGTGGATTGAGGGGCTCCTGCTAGCGGCTAAATCCAAACCCGCGCACTCTGCACTTGGGAAGTTTGTGAAGACCCAGAAAACTGGATCACTTGGGCATAGGCTTGCATCGTTTGGAATATCCCTCCTGTCCGCAAGGTTGTACTCCGGAAAGTCCATAAAAGCTCGTCAGCTCCCGACCGTATTGGAGCAGCTCGCAACGTCCCTGGCCCCCCAAATCGGCAACAAGGATATTGCGGAGATGGATATGTCAAGCTTCAAGAACGCTGTTGTTCTTGCGATCCTGAAGCAGCCAATTCGAGAGCGGCGAAGCCTGATCGGATGGGTTCTTGAACTCGACCTGTATCTCCGTGCGTGCATCCGGAAAAGAGAACCTATCCCCAAATCAGAGTTGCCCTGGCCACCCGATGGGATTTCAACGGTCGATGTCAATTTGGTGACCCATGAGGAGTTTACAGAACTACTGCGCCGGATCGGTTCTTTCTGGGATGCGCGGGACGGCGAGCAACGCAGGAACATGATGCGTCTCATTGTCGCCCTCTCCTTTCGGTGCGGGCTACGTCGAAGCGAAATTCGCGGATTGCGTATCGGGGGATGCCTGACTCGTGGCGTTCCGGAGCTGCTTATTTGGCCGAGAAAGGGCGAACCGCGCAAGAGCCAACGTGCGCGGCGGCGTGTAGCAATTGGAGCCTTGTTATCCCAGGATGAGCTTCGGGAACTTTGTCGGTGGCGAGACGCGCGCATACGGGAACGCGGAAAGCCCGATCACTATCTGTTCGCTTTGCCTCAAGAGAACCTCAAGAAAATCCCGAACTCCCTTTTCGAAAAGCTAAATAGTTTTCTCCGAAGTCAGTCTCAATGGGACTCGAACGTCGGCGGCGAGATTCACCTGCATACTCTTCGCCATGCCTATTCGGGATACCTTTTTGCTGCCCTGACGCTCTCCCAAACCGCCCTGCCTGTGACGCTGTTCCCTGATTTAGAGGAAACGAAAGCCTGGTTGAGTGGCGGACGGCGGCTCATCGAATCTTTATATGGTCATAGAAGAATCACCGGTCGCCACCCTGCACTCGTCGCAGCTTCTTCTGCTCATGCGGACTTTCGAACCACCGCCCAATCGTATATCCACCTCTTTCCCTGGCTGGTTTCAGCGTTGCTGGATGCAACGGTTGACATGAGACCCGACGCAAACCTGATAAAACTCGCGACCAAAGAGGAATCGAATTATAGGCGTTGGCTTAACGAGGGGGGAACCTGCGGAGTTCCGGTGCGGCATTTGAAGCATAGATACAAGGATAATCACGTCGAGAGAGAGGACACAGCCCCGCGGGAGGTACTCCCATTTCCTAAGGCACCATCTACTTGGGCAGAGAGAGAATGGGATCGCCTTCTGCGTGCGTGCCATAAACTTGGTTCAGACGACCTGCCAGATTTGGCCCTATCGAAGATGATCCAGCGAGCGGAATTACTACGCGACCTAACGAGGGACAAGCAAAGACCCCGCCACCTTATGGAAATACAAAATGGTAAATCGCGTTCAAATGCGGTAAACAGACTCGCCTGTCCGTCAAAGCCAATGACCAAAGCTAATGAAATTCCGTCTCGGCTATGCGCAAGGATTGAAAACCTGTACACAGAGAAGACAGCTCTTGTGCGCGATGCTACAGAAATCTTCGTGCATCACCTGGAAGAGAGGGAATGGGTCCGTTTCAATTCGTTACATGACGTGGCAAAGGCCAACAAGTACGTAGAGTTCCTGCTTTCGCTCGATCTGCGCGTCCGCCAGATCGACCTGGTTTGTGGTGATCCACGGGGCGATTCACCCTTGAGGGATAAATGGAAACTGCTACTGGAGCAACGTGGTCTTGTCATCAGGCACGACAATGGGTCCAGAAATTTCGGACCGAAGACCGCGCTGTCGATCCGTCCAGTCGCGGGTTCGGCTGGCCAAGTCGGCTCTGGACACGCGGCCTTTCGCTTCGTCATGACCATGGCTTACGTCTGTTTTGGTGCTGAGTTGGAAGCTCCCCTGTCGACCTCCACCCCCTGATCAGCGTGCACGAGCTGACGGTGTTCGCGGCAAATCGATGGCAGGTTCGAGGAGATTCCCGGCAATCCGGCTGCGGAATTGACGGGAAATTGTGGTCATTTGATTTTTCCCCACGGTGGTGTGCAACGCCATTTTGGCGCCGGCCAAACCTGGCAGAAACTGGGCTCAGGCTACCCAAATGGCCCTCCTGGCCCCTTGGATCCGTTCGGCTCCCCTGACGAGTCCCCTTCGACGGAATCCAGGTCCGCCGGTCGATCCATCAGCGAGAAAGGATGCAGAATGCCAGGGATGACCGGTGCTGCGAAAACCAGCCCACAATCCTTCTCCTGCATGGCGGTGTCAAAGCAATACTCACAGACCGAAGCTACTCCGATGGTCTACTCAGCCGCTCTTCTTGCCCAGCCAGACGTAGGGTGCAGCCTTCTTCGTCCACGGATTGGTCGGATAGCGCCGGCGCATGATGGCGCCGATCTCGTAGGCAATGGCAGCCACCGGGTCAACCTGCCCTTTGTTGGGATCCTGCCATTCCAATGCCGCGTGGCTGCAGCCATAGCGGATCATGCGTAGCGTAAGATAGAGTGCCTCGGGCACGTCGGGATCCGATGGATGCGTTCTTGCATAGGCGATGACCTGGGAGCCTAGATATTCATTAGCGCCGCCCATGGCGAGCAGGGACTTGGCTTCCCGCTCACCGCTATCGCGCTCCCGCGGTGAGAGAATAGTGACGGACTCAGCGCGGACAGGTTCACTGTCCTCGCCATAAATGGTGCTCCAGTTGGGGCACCACCAGTTGTCCCCGTAGCTCTCGACAAAATCGTACGAGTCCGAACGCTGCACGCCGTTGTCGAGATATGGCCGCAGGCCGGGGTTGCGCAAAATCGCCATGAGCGGCCGAAAGCCGACCCCAGCACCGGCCTGTTCTTGCAGCTTTTCTGGCAGCAGCGGCAGCATCCGGGCAGCGACCGGCTCATTCTTGAGAAGCACGGCGCGCACCCAGGTCATCATGGCTACCGATTGCCGAAGCTGCGGCGACAGCGCCTCAGACTGCGCAGCCAGCGCGAGCGAGGCAAGCGGCGTCTCACCGTTGAGCATCGTGGCGGCATCGCTGCTGAACTCGACGGCACTGTCATCCTTCTTGCAGTCATACTTCCGCTTTGGGTCCTTCATCACGTCAAGGCACTCGTCGAGCGAGGACTGTTCCTCGGAGGTGCGCTCAAGGATCTTGCGTGGCGCGTCGGCCAGGGCGGCATTGAGAGAGATCGCAGTGCGCATGCGCAATCCGGTGAAGAGATTGACGGCGGACTGGCTGCCGTCTGCCTGGATCCGCGGCAGCGCAGTAGCAAGCTCGTTTCGCGCCTCGGCCGTATGGCCTGAATCGATGAGCAGCCGCAGGCGGTGATATTCGATAGTTGGCCATGCCGGCGACTCCGGCGCAATTTGCGCCGCAGCTCTAATCAGCGCGGGTGCCGCCGCATCGGAAAAGGAAGCTTTCATGATTGCGGCCGTAAGCCAGGCCGTATGCCCTGTACGTTTCCACTCTTCGAGGGCGTGTGTCTTGGCCGCCTCTGACGGGGACTGAACAGTAACCAGCCAGTCGATGAGCGGCGAAATGGATCGAAGATCGGCAACATCGTCGAAGGCCTTGTCAAAGCCGGGCTGCTTTTGCGCCGCCGTGAGCGGCCGGTAATCGTTCTTTGGCCGGTCAACATGGAAATCGAAATCATCCGCGTCGGCGCGTATCGGTATCGAGTCGAGCTTCGCATTGAGGTACCAGGTAAGGTCTCCCAGATCCTGAACGTAATAGGCGTCCGCCTTTGGACCGGCCAGGGCTGCAGATAGTCCCGCAAGGCGCTGCTTGGGTTGAGTGCGCAGCTCCACGAGATGCAGCAGGCTCTTAACTGCGTGTTGTGATATCCCGGGCAACTGCTCCGTGCGCATCGCCTCGAGCTGCTGCTGGGCCTGTTTCATCAGGTCCGGATCGAACCCGGCCATGGTAGAGTTGGGAGCTTCCGGGGCACCCAAAAAGGCAAAGCGAATGAGCGTGCGCGCCACCATATACCGAGCAACGCCGCGCCAGGGTGACGCGGAGTCCTGAGCAATGGCCTGAAAAGAAGCAACGGCTGCCAATTCGTGAACATAAAACTGAGCAGCGGCGATCTGGTAGGCGCGATCCTCCCGGAGCAGCAGCGGCGCACTGGCGGGAGCGGGCGCAGGCGACGATGCTAGGATCACCGGCTTGTTGGAAGGATAAGCGCCGGTCGAATCGCCGGAACCGCAGTTCGAAAAGACCGCGTCCTGGCCCTTGATCCAATCGGCCAGTTCTGCACTGTGCGCTCCCCAGGTCTTGGCGCGACTTTCCAGGGTAGCGGCGGCCGTGCGGAAGGCATCCGCCTGGCAGTTCTGGTAGGTGCCGGCAAGAATGTAGCCGGCGCTATAAACCATCCCGTATTGGCGGATGTCGTGGATCTCCGGTTCGGCTGGCGCGAAGCGATTTCTTGCCTTCAGCCATACATCCGCCGGTCCGGGCGGTTCGATATATTGGCCGCCGTTCGCTGCCGCTTCTGCCTGGTTGGCATCTGCCGCATCCTCGCCCCGGACCTCCTCTGCAAAGGAAGGAGTTGGCTGATACCCCTGCTGCTCAGCTGGCGTCAGCACTCCGCCGTTTAGATAACGATAGGCGACAGCCAGGTCGGCGCGTGGGTAGCTGGACAGCAGGATGCCGAGTTTGCCGGCAGCGTACTCGCGCGGATGGTCTGGGTGGATCCGGTGAACGAAGACATCCGGAGAGAAGTCAGGCCCGCAGGCCTGGACCGAGGCAAAGGGAAACGCGGCAAAGACGAGCAGAGAGGCGAACGACGTGAACTTCTTCATGGCAGATTCCTTTGCGCCGGATCAATCGACGAGACCAGCGGAAGGTCTTCGCGCCAGCCGCGGTCGGGAAAGATGTAAACCCGCTTGCCGGCGAGCGAAACAGGGTAAGGCTCGCGGGTGGAGATACCGATGCTGCCCATGCAGAGCGGCTCGCGGATCCGGAATTGTGGCCGATCCTGCGGGGCGTAGCGGCGGTCGGGCTCCATGCGGAAGAACATCGGCACCGCTTCGTCTACGGGAAGCCCGCGGAGCCAGTCATCGTAGCTGCACCAGGAGGCCAGCGCCGTAATCGACAGCGGCTGCGCCGGAGGCATCCGGCGGCGAAGGTCGCGGAGCAGGCTTGCGTAGAAGGCATGCTGAGAGCGGCGCGCGTCGAAATCGATCTGCAGGGCGGCGGCGCCCGGGTCGGCGGCAGAGAGGATGAGATCGGCCGCGGTGTCTTCCAGGCCGGGCGCGATCGTGCCCGGAGCTTCGATCCGGATGACTGAAATCCGCTTGGTGCCCGCCGGGTAGATGAACGGCTGCCGCCTCGGGATCACTATGGCGGAGCGGCCAAGTTCGATGGTCGCGTCGAGAGTGGCGATGGCAGTGGTGCGCGGATCAACCTGACGAAGATCCTCGGGCCGTTCCCACACCCAGAGCGTACGCGCCGGAAGTGCGTTCATCCGGCCGGGCGGGGGAATGAGACTGGGGGCGTCTGGCTCGATCGAGAGACAGAGGACACTGACGAGGATCAGGCTCAGCAGTTTCAGCCGTGAAGTCTGCATGGCGATGGGCAAGCTCCACAATGTACGGAAATCCTCCGCAGGTCAAGCGCCCTCAGTGACCGGCGCTAGCTGAGGTCAGTTTCGCGGCAGCGCTTGGACCTTGACGAATTTAACCACCTTGCAATCGGCGAGGCGGTAATGCCACTTGCCGGTTGTTGCGGGAGTCACAGTAACTAAATCTGGAATCTGGATTCCATCAACCGATTGATAAGTGTAAGCAAAAGTCGCCTCACCGCCCGAGGCACTATCGGTCGTCTGCCCCGTTTTGACCGAAGAGAGAACAAAGCCCTGCGGCCCACTTTCAAAATCAGTCGAAAATCGCATTGCTTGCGGCAGTTGCATCACTCCGCTCGTCACGCGCAGATCAGGGGCTAGCAGGAGCGTTCCTGCGACGTTCTCCCCATTCATCGTTAACTTATAACCGGACGGCAGCTTTTCAAATACGTAATGCGTCTTCCCAACTGGCAGAATTACGTTGGTGCTCGAAGGAAGCCAGGCATTTAATCCGCTCGAAACCATCGCGATGAATACCTGCTCGAGCTGTTCAAGTTGGGCTCCATGCGGGTATGCACTGAAGTCTGGGTGAATCGGAACTGAGGAAACAGTCGCGTGAGTATGATCCACGTTTACCCTGTGGCTAATTGTTTGCAGTTCCTCTGTCATCGGAACTGCTGCGGAAGGAAGCGTCCCTAACATCTCAGTAAAATGTTGCTTCCAGTCGAATTGCACTGAGCAATCGAACGCGGCGAGATTGCGCGAAAACGGAGCGTCGTAGGCCGCGCGAGCCTTTGCCATAAGCACGTCATCTGAGTCTGGCGACTGTGAAAACGCTGAGACGCAGAGAAGGAGGCAAAGATATGCTGAGACCTGATGGCGCATGGTCAGATATTAGCGCAGTGAGCCCAGGCGAAGCCCGGATGAGCCGCCACAATTTTGGGCCCTACTCGCTTAGCAGTCACACGCGGTAACTGCGCTATAATCCTGCCAGCTTACGCGACGATTAACGGAGCCCTGATGCGCCCATTGCTGCGAGTTGGATTACTGTTCACCTTGTTCGCAGTGCCCGTGCTCTCGGTGTTTGGAGCAGATTGGCGCGACCAGATCAGGACTGCCGTCGCAAAGAGCACGCTCGATCAACCGGGTACGCCGCCTTTTCATCTCCGTGCTGAATTGTCGCCATACCGGCCTGGGATCGAACCGGCTTATCTAACGGGCACAATTGAAATCTGGTGGGCCTCCCCAACGCAATGGAAGCGCGAAATCCAAACTCCGCAGTTTCACCAGCTCGCGATCATGAACGACGGAAAGGAATGGCAACAGAACGATGGCGACTACTTTCCCGAATGGCTGCGCGAGACCACGAATGATCTGTTGAATCCGATTCCCGATCTCGATCGAGTATTGAATGAGTCCGGTGGAGCATCCAGCTGGCCGTCATTCAGCACTGACGGAAGCGTGCGCAAGAGCGTTGGCTGCGGACTCTCCGTCTCAGGATTGCTAACCTTCGGCACCTGCACCGGCTGGGGCGGAGAGTTTTCGGACTTTGCGAAATTCGGGAACCGCATCATCGCCCGGACCATTCACGCAGGTGAGCCGCACGCGACCGCCCGGATCACAGTTCTCGAAAACCTCGACCCGACGAGTGTTTCCTTCACGCCTCCACCGAATACGCCCAGCTCGCCGCTGATTCACACGGTTGTGCTCGACGAAGTTTCCCTGCGCAAGAATCTGCTGTCTGGTCCGCCGCCGCAGTGGCCTGCGGTCCAGGACGGCCCGCTCGAAGGCTTGCTGACGACGACCTACGTGCTCGTGGACCGTACGGGAGCCGTAAGGGATGTCGGGATGATTCTCTCTGACAATCCGATGCTGAACAACGCTGCGAAAGAATTCATCTCTGGTCTGCACTTTAAGCCTTTCCTCGTCGACGGCCATCCGGTGCAAGTCGTCGCCCGGATCACCATGCCGTTCAAGACCGTCCGGCCCGCTGGGGTGGAGACACTTGACAGCGCCCGGAACTACTTCGAGCACGGACGTGAAATCTCCTCACCGGCATTCAGCGGAGGCAAGCCCTACGTCCTTCACGCAACAGTTCAGGTCTATACACAGAACGGAGTCATACAGGGCCAGTACACCGACACATGGAAAGCGGACAACGAATGGAAACGCGAGGTGAAGATCGGACAGAGTTACTTCGCCCGTTCGCGAGACGGAGAGAAATACTATCGGTTGATGAACCGTGCTGATCCGATCTTGCCGCAGGGGCTTAAATCTGCTGCGACTGCGAATTTTTCAATCGCGGGATTCGTTCTCGATGCCATCGAGCCCATTCCTCCAACCGACGATTTCTACGAAGCCGATTGGAAGATCCGCCGGGACAATGTGGACGGGGTGAATACCATCCGCGTGCTTCGGGGCGATGAGCCGCAGAATGGCGTCTGCGATCCGGCGAATACCTATGCGTTCTGGTTCGATCCGGCGGGTAGGCTGATTCGTTTTTGCGAGCGCGTGGACGTCCGCTATTCTGATTTCATCAATTTCAACGGCGCCCAATTCCCGCAACACATCAGTGTACTGGCGGGTGAAAAGACCCTCATTTCCATTCAAATCGACGACATGCGTCCGCTCGACCTCAATATCCCAGACGAAAATTTCGACTTGCCGAGCACAGCTAGGGATACTAGTTTCACCACTGCCATTGAAGCCCGCTGAGACTCCCGCTGCACATCCCGGGCATTGAATGGCGGCGCCGGCGGCTTGCAAGATGAGATCACCCGCCCCGTGCCAGGTTTGTATTGGAATTTGGCTATTGCGTTCCACGAAGCGGTCCAGCATCATAGCTGCATGGCTAGCCGGAGGTCGCATTCCAAAGGTCTCTCATGGGGCGTCCTACCCTCATCGATCGAATTGATCGACAAGCTCCCTTCATGGGCCAAAGTGATATTCCTTGTTGCCGGCGTCGCTTTTTTCTTCTACTCTATCGCCCACTACGGTCTGGGAACCACTCTTCTGCGTGCCATCTTTAGCCCATAGGTGATTTGTGGTGACAGGCCAAGATTCGCCAGTGATCAGGGTCCTCGCCCATTCGTCCGCTTAACAAATTTCCGCGTGGTACAGTGCTCGTATGCCATCGAACAGGGTGCGGAATCTACAAAGAAGAATTCTGAGGACGTTCTCTCGGGCTTGGCTGATTTGCGGAATTGGAGCCCTCATTATGGGCTGCGGATTCGGCGTATATAGATCTCTCTGGCTGTCGAGGAGCTTCTCTGCGATAGGCACGATTGACAGTGTTTCAGAGGTCGTTGATCAGCAGAACAGCGGCATCAATTACGCTCCGACATTCACGTTCAGTGCTGCAGACGGCAAGGAATACACTGTCACTTCCGGAGTTGCATCAAATCCTCCCGATTTTGAGGTCGGGGAACACGTGCGCGTACGATACCTCCCGAACCACCCGAAGTCTGCAGAGATCGATTCATTCTGGCAACTTTGGCTCGTTTCGGTAGTTTGCGGCGGACTTGGGGCAGTCTTCACAACGGCCGGCTACCTGTTATTTCGGTACGAACGAAGACGTTTTCCAACTTCCTTCGAACCCACCCATTCGTTCTAGCGTCAAGGACAACAATTTACGGATTAGGCAATGTGAGCTGCCCTGTACAGCTAATCGAAGTAAACCACGGACCGTGCAAAAAACCAGGATGCAGCCCATAGCAAACGGGATCGCCCACCTGCGTCTTGTTGTAGGTGCTCATCGGCACATCCACGTCATCGGCATAGCCGATTGGTCCCCACGGAGCAACGCGGAGATAATAGCGCGTCCCCTTGCTGGAGTGGCTCTCGCTCTTCTTCAGCACCCACGTCTCGTAAGCGCGCGGGGCCGAATGGTCCAGCAACGTGTTGACTGAATTCACGAGACCTATGCTGTACATGCCACCGGTAATTAGAAGAAAAAAGAGCACGGCCCAACGGGAAGGGTTCCTCCACACCGCCGGAAAGACAGATGCGAATAGTACTACGAGCACTGCCAGCACCCAATAGATCAACTGGAAGAAGTCAACGAGGTGCGTCGGATCGTTGGAGGTCTGATAAGAGAAGATCACTCCGAGTCCCGGCCAGAGAAGAAGGAAGCCGACATCGGCGCGCGGATCGGGCTTTCTTTTGAAGAGGGCAAAGAGTAGCGGGAAGCGGCGAAGGAGCAGGATTCCGACGACCGGGCAAGCGAGCAGCACAACGAGAGAAGCTTTGTAGAGTGGCGCGTAGCTTACAAACATCACCGGGACACTCACTGCCCCGGCAACGACACTCAGTCCAATTGCCCATGCCTTGGCAAGGCCAAACGACTTTGAAGCTCCGGCCTCCTGATCGGCCTGCGGTTCCTGGAGGCTCAGCTCTTTCGTTATCTCGTCGGCGTCGCGCCCGTCCAGATCGGGCAGACCCTTGAACCACTCCTTCAGATCATCGTTTCCAGTGAAAAAGTCGGAGACGCTGAAATTGCCGAGATCCTGCTTCAGGTAAATGCGCGTCCAACGGCCGTATTGATTTTCTATTTTCCTGAGCCCCTCAATCTCAGTCCGGTTGGCGCTATGGGTGCGAAACGCCGATCCCACCTCGATCCGATCTCCGTCGAGGATCAGCTTTGCAGTCCAAACTTGCGCGACGATCATGAGCCCGAGGATGAGCGAGATGCCGCCAACCGCCAGCGCGAAGTCCCGTCCGACAGGATCGATCGCCAGCTTTAGAAAGAAGCCGGCGCCGACGAAAAAGACGCCTGCAAACAGGCTCTGGGTGATGCGCCTGCCGGTTGTGAGCCGGTACTCGTGGCGAGTGGTACTCGTCTGATCGATGGGAAGCATGGGATAAATTCTTTGTGCCTTTATACCACGGCGCGAGTTGCACCCCTTTGAGGACGAACGGCTTGGAATGGGTCCGCCAGCCAGAGCCAGAGCATTGGCTATTCGCCGTGGAAATCTTCTCCATACTTTCGCCTAGAATGGGCACAGGAGGAGGGCGGCGATGGGCCTCGACATAGGCGGTCACCAAGAGCGCCCCGACTGGCCAAAGATGGGCCCGTCGCTCCTCATTGCAACCTGCCTGATCGTCGCGATCCGCACGGCCAAATGGCCGGTCAAAAAGGACCAGCACTTAAGCAATCGTGAACTAGAAGAGGAAATCGAATTTGCCGCCGCGACGGCCCGGCGCGTCATGGTCCACCTGATGGCTGCGTGCGAAACCATCTTCCCGCGGCGCAGGGAGCCGTGGTACCAGGCCAATGAAGAGGACGTGCCGAAGTAGAATGCGCCTATGTGCGGACGGTATGGCAGGCGGGCGGACAAACAGCGGATCGCCGAGTGGATGCAGACCCATGACACCAACGTGTTCGACGACTCCTACCTTTCTCCCTCGTACAACGTCGCGCCGCGGTCCTTCCAGCCAGTGGTGCGCCTGAACGAAGACGGAGCGCACGAACTCCAGCTCATGCGGTGGTGCCGGCCTGGGCGAAGAGCGCATCCACGGAGTTCAGCCCCATCAACGCCAAGGCGGAAACGATCGCCACTTTGATGAGTGATCGCCGCCGGAGAACCTGCTACCGGTCCCACTGCATTCCTGGCGCAGAGCCCGTTTATCAATGCTTATGCGCTGACTTCAGTACAAGTTTCGAAATGACCTCGCCTATCCTCCTGCGCCCGCCCTCGCAACTTCGTGGGCTTCGACCAGGTCGTCAGATGCTAAGGTGTACTCTTCAGGAGTTCGCCCGATAGGGCGACATCGTGCGACTTACTTTCCAAGCGAGATTCCATGGCACACCACGCGCTTCTTCAGCTCTCTGGAGGCAAGGGCCTCGGTCGATTGATTTATTTTCAAGGGCTCAAATACCCCATCCTTGTGAAACCAGCCGTCTACGGCAATCCTCTTTTATCTGCTCAAGGCCTCTATTTTCTCGAACAAATGGAATCCGTGGCTCACATTCGAGATGAGGAAGAGCTGTCCTATCCTGAGTTGGAATATATTCTAGATAATTATCTCTTCCAGTTTGCGAAGGAGAACCCGGATACATGCATGACGTTCCGGGCTGCCGAGGGAACCTTTTGGTTTGAGGAACCGTCGTCGATGTACCGTTCGGCTGACCATAGGTTCACAGACACACTGGCACTCGATCAACTCAATGACCCGACCGTGTTGCAGATCGAGGCCCTGGATCCGACGGACGAGATTGATTTCTGCGACTGGGACATTGGCGGGAACTACGCGCGAGCGGTGCTGACTGAATACGTTGAAAAGATCAGCAAGCTGCTTCAAACAAAAGTGAACGTCAAGGTAATGCCTTCTGAGGAGCGGGACGGATATTTCGGCAAGCTGAAAGTAGTGGTGCCTCAAGAGCGGTACATTGATTTTTTCCAGGCGATTGCCCTCGAGGATATTGATCCAACACCGTTCGGTGGTTCGCTCAGCAAGGTTCCCACAGCTATCTCATTGCAGGACAGCAACACTTACGGTTGCGAAACGGAACTGACCGTTGAGACCATCACCGCTACGAGGATGTATGCTCCGATCCTGCTTTCACACTTCTTCTCCGGAGTCAAAGAAACGAATCCACTGAAGGCTTATTTGGCGTACTACAACGTACTGGAGTACTACTTCGAAGAGGCCCTTCAACTGCTTTCGAAGCCTGCGCGGACCGAGCTCGAACAACTGAAGTGCGTATTGGAGCTACTCACATCTGAAGTGGACATTGCTGCAAAACTTGCGAGTATCGAGCCGGCTGAGCGCTCCGCCATCGCCGCTCCCCTGAATCCTTCTGTAGGTCCCGCCATTTTAGGTGTAGATCTCTCGCAGACGTCGCTACGCGACGATCTTGCTCGGTGGCTTTATGAAATTCGTTGCGCGGTGGTTCGTTCTAAGAAGACGCGCCGCGGAGCTCCGGCCTCCAGTTTTGAACCATACTCATTGGCCGTGAACAATATGAAAACTGGCATCACGATCGTTCGGTGGCTGGCGATTCTCTGCATGGAGAAAGACAACGAACTCGCCCAGCCGTGATGCTCTCTGGAGCAATCGAATGATACTGGTAAGGTGCTGTCGGCCTCTACAGATGTGACCAGCAAGCGACGGTTTGGCCAGGCGTTGCGCGGGAGCCTTCACCAAATCGGCGAGTTGATAACGATAAAGTCGGCCAGGGTTCAGTGAACTAGCGTGACCGGATCATGTTTCCGTTGATGGGAGTCATGGAGACGAATCGTGGGCCGGTTCACCGTCAGTTCGTGCTGAGTTTGCGCAGAACCCAGGTAGGTCATGCAGCGGCTGGCCTGCACAATGGAAGTTTTGATCGGATCGACCAATTCGGCGCCGAGCTTACTGGTGTAGGCGAGGAGCATAGGCTCGTCGACAAGGAACCACTCAGAGCTGCCAACCTGGTAAATGCCGTCGCGAAGCAGTTCGAAGTCCATGCCGATGCGATGCCAGGCGGCAGAAGAGCAGTCTGCCCGGCCGCAGCGTGCGCCACAACTCGTTCAGCATGGCTTCAAAATGATCCTTGCTCCGGGCGAAGTGCAGGACCGCGCTGCAGATCACCACGTCAGCGACAGCATCCGCGAACGGCATCTGCTCGACGGCGGCGACGCGAAAGTTCTCCGCCGGCGACGGATTCCCGTGCGAGGCGGCGGACATGCTCCACAGCCTGCGCATTCGCATCGACGGCGATTACTTTGCAGCCTTCGCGCATCAGGTAAATCAGGTTCCGTCCGAAACCTGCGCCGGCATCCAGCACGCGCATCGCCGGGGTGATGTTTCCGCGCAAAATCTGATCGAACAGGTAAATGTCGATCTGGCCGAATTGCTCCTGAAGTGTCAACTGCGGCGGATCCTTCCAGTGAAGATTTTGGAACCCCTCATCTCCTTTTTACCATTCCAAGGAGATAATTCAGGCGACCGCAAGAAGCAGAAATAAGGATCAAATGTTAGCCATTAGGTTTATAATAGCTTCAAAGAGGCAATATATTGTCCGTTTACATCAAAACGGTGCAAGAGGTTCTGACCGGCATCGCGGCGCGGTACAAGGCCCGGCGTCTTGCCATGAACCTAACGCAGAGAGAATTGGCAGCGCGCTCGGGCGTGACCTGGGCGTCGTTGAAGCGGTTTGAGCGGCAGGGGCTGATCGCGCTGGACTCGCTTCTGAAACTGGCCCTCGTGCTGGAGTGCCTGGACGATTTCGACCGGCTCGCCGCGGACAACCAGACAATTCCTGCTGCCCAGTCGCTCGACGCCCTGCTGGCCGCGCCGGCGAAGCGGCGCAGAGCGACCGGCAGGAAAGGACGGGGCCATGGCATATAGCCCGATAGAGTTGTTGACCGTCTTTCTGGACGCGCAGAGCCAGCGCCGCAAGGTGGGGCGCCTCGCGTTCAAGGACAGGCGGATCCTTTTCGAGTACGACCCCTCATTTATCGCTTCAGGCATCGAGATTTCCCCGATCAAACTCCCTCTCAGGCCTGGCGTGTTCACTGCCGACACCACGATCTTCGACGGCCTGTTCGGCGTATTCAATGACAGCTTGCCGGACGGATGGGGCCGCCTTCTGCTCGACCGCACGGTGGAGAAGCATGGCATCCATCGCGGCCAACTCAATCCGCTCGACCGGCTGGCCTATGTAGGACGGCACGGCATGGGCGCTCTCAGTTACGAGCCGGAGCTGGGTTTCGAAGTCGCCGATGATGCGCCGCTGGCGCTCGACAAACTCGCCGAGGAAGCCGCCGCCGTCCTGGAGGGAGAAGACGAAGCCGTCCTGGAAGAGTTGCTGCGGCTCAATGGCTCGTCTTCGGGCGCCCGGCCCAAAATCGTCGCGCAGGTCAGCGCCGACAAGAAAAGGATCATTCACGGCCGGGAGGAACTGCAGCCCGGCTTCGCGCATTGGATGATCAAGTTCTTGTCTTCGCAGGATGCGAAGGACGTGGGGGCAATCGAATACGCCTACAGCCTGATGGCCAAAGACGCCGGCGTGGAGATGCCTGAAACCCATCTCTTCCGCACAAAGCGAAACGAGTACTTCGGCACCAAGCGTTTCGACCGGGACGGCGGTGCCCGCATCCATATGCACAGCCTCGGCGGCATAATCCATGCCGATCATCGCAGTCCAAGCCTCGACTACAACATGGTCCTGCGCGTGACGATGGCGCTGACCAGGAATGTCCGGGATGCCGAGAGGGCCTACGCACTGGCCTGCTTCAACGTCCTGGCGCACAATCGCGACGACCACGTGAAGAATTTTTCGTTTCTTCTGAACGCGAGGAACGAGTGGATCTTCGCGCCCGCCTACGACCTGACCTTTTCCTATGGTCCGGGCGGCGAGCAAAGCATGCTCGTCATGGGTGAGGGCAGGAATCCTGGCGTAGCCCAACTTCAGACATTGGGCAAACAGCACGGCGTAAAGAACGCGCCTGAGATTCTGGCGAAGGTACAAAAGGCCGTCACCAACTGGGCGCGCTTTGCAGAGCAAGCAGAAGTTTCGCGAAAATCCGCCAAGGAGATCGCAGCCAAGATCAACCCGTGAAGGATGCGTGTCCGTTGACCGAGCGCCGTGCTCGGGCAACGGACCAAGACGGGGCGGGTGGCCGATTAAGCCAGCGAGAGAATCATCTGCTGAAGAGCCGCAGTAGTCTTAGTGCTAAGAGCATTATGAAGAGCCTGCAGCGTGACGAGCCGAACAGCTGCTACACCGCGCAGACGCAATATGTCTTCTGTTGGTGCCTCACTCACGAGAACGCCGCCTAACGGCAATTCCTCTGCAACGAATTCGGCCTCGCCAATTGAAGCCGCATACGCCATATAAGCACCCGCATGTTCTTCAAGAGAAGTTTCCAATTCACCTTTTGCAACACCAGGCCTGAGCTGATTCAATGCGACGAGCACCTCTTTTGCAATTAGATCTAGCCATTGCCAGCAAAGGGCCACAGCTTCGTTCCATCCGCAGAGCATCTGGATGAAAGGAACTTGTTTCTTACACGTAACCACCGCCGATCTCCCGCAACTCGATCTAACACATCTACATGCAACTCTTCGATGATCTGCGACAGAATTAATGCGTTTGCTGCTACCAACCGAGTCAAAGAACTAAGGTCATCCCTCAGGACAGGGACATTTAGACGGAGCACATCTGACTCAAAACTGTCTAACAAAGACTTAAAGTCCATCTCGCTTGCCTTGCGCAGGTATGGTCCAATCTTGATCAGTGGCTTCCTGGTGACCTCCGTGTATGCGTACGCCGTCTTATAATTCACGCTATTCCTGACATCGCTCGGCCAACTATCACCTAGCAGCTTCGCGCACTGGGCGAGACACCACCATAGGCGATACTCATCAACGGCTGACGTCCGGTTGGTAGCCGCGAAGATTCGGCTCACAAGCTCGTGCAAGCGATGCCATACGGCCTCGTGATTGTTGCGTCCACTACCTGCAATCAGCATTTCGCAATCGCCGCTCGTCTGAGGCTCCACATCAAAATACATGGTCCCTGCGCCTGGCTTGCCCGTTACCGATGTGGCAAGTGCGGCGAGGTACCGGACCTCTTCCTTATTCAGAAACCAAGTGCTCCTTCCGACGATTCGCGTGAGCGCTAGGGCGGAAAAGAAAGACCAATAATAGGCTGTTACCGTTGTCCATGCTGGGCTATTCCATTCAGCGTCATGAATGGCGAGTTTCAGGGCTGCTCGCTGTTCCGCTGCCTGATCCAAAAGGAATTCCACGTCAGCGAACAACACCTCCGCGAACACAGCCGGGGACGCCCGAATGACAAGCTTCTTGCTGTCAGATGAGGGAACAGTATATGCCCCTCGCGTTCTCCATTCCCTAAGGGGAACAGCCGTGCTGAAATATAACTTTGTAGGAGAGGGAATGATATTGAGAGCTTCGGCCCTCAGTGCTTGCCAGGCTGACGATTTCGGAATCATTACAGCATATCCGCCGATACCGCCAGACTCTGTCTTAAGGAGGCTTGCATCGCCAACACATATTCCTTCCGCGTCATGGACGACCCCGAGAAATCGAGGTGGGCGACGTTTCTTACGACCTCTTGAATTGAGGGTTGTTTGAGGTTCTTTTTCTTTCCAAGAGTTAACCGCAGCGCTTCATCGAAAATGTCGAATATCGCCTCAAAATAACTGGCCCGGGTAAGGAGCAAGGGCGAGCTTAATTCTGCGTCAAACGCATTTACATAATTCCTCACGAGTTGGTAGAGGGCATCTGCCTCTAGCCCTCGCACCAGTTCACTGTCGAGAGCGCCGGCCAAAGCGCGATTGAAGGCGACTCGCGATATTTTGGAGGGGGCGGGCTTCGCCGGGCTGAGTCGTCCGTGCATTACTGACTTCGGGTCAGAATTAAGTCGGTCGAATAGATTCCGCATAATACTCTCTTTAGCGGTTTCAATTTCTGCTAGTTGCTTTATGTCCAGAAGCAGGGCAGCTGGGACTCCTCTCTGATTCGTGTTTATATCGACAAATAGTTTTGCTTCTTCTGCTCTGGAGAGGCCTTGATAGATCGCGACTGGAACCCTATGCTTCTTGGAACACTTTGAGTATCCCCAAAGACGATGCTGACCGTCTAGAACAAGAAAAGCTCGCTCCACCTTCGCAAAGGACAAGAGTTTCGATGGGCTGTTGTACTTTAAGGCCGCGTCAGGCTGCGCGGAAAGGACGATATTAGTCGGGATTGATCCCTTGCCGGCTGAAAGGTATTGCGCGATATCGTTGGCGCGTTCCACTGAGAGGGATCGTTGGAATCCTGACGCAGCATCCTCCTGTCGCCTTGCCACAAAGCAGTAAGGGAACAGCTCATCTACTGGAATGGTAGAGAAGTAAAAGCGGTGCTCGTTCTGAGATAGCGGCAGAGCCTGAAAGGAAGATCGCTTGGTGATCATCAATAAACATATAGCACATAACCCCTTGTGCCAGATTGGCTTAGATAATGCCATGATCCAGGAGAGTGGCTTGCGAACTCAAAAGCGGAGCCCTACGCACGAACGGGTCAGTCCAAAATCAGATGCATGCATCGTGCGAAGTTAATCACAGAGCATCGACTTGTTCCGGCGCCCCAGCTTTGCTTCACGGATCTCCGAGCGGGCTCATGGCGGGCGCTATCGTTTTGCGCTCACCTGCCGCGATTGTCACTCTGAAAGACCGTGCGTATCCAGCGATTTAGGCCGATGAGCCCTTAACCGACCATTTCAGACCGAGTTGTACTGCAATGGCCGATGTACATCAGGAGATTGATTATGCCCGCTTCACTGGAGACAGAGAACTCCCCCGCCGGCTAATTCTTCAGGAGTTGCGAAACCAGCTGATCATGAGCTTTCCGCATGTCGTCGGTCATGGGGTATCCGTAGATGTCTGAAGTGGTGGACTCGTCAGCGTGGCGTAATAGGCCCTTCTGCGTGGTAAGAGTCGCTCCGCCGGACGATAGCCATGCGCGGCACGCGTGGCGCAGGGCGTGCCATGTAAGACCCGGCACACCGTGCTTAGCCGCGATCGGCTTCAGCCCCTTCTGAAGCAGCATCGAGCCGCTGCGGGGGCCGCCGGTGCGTGAAGAAGGGAATACCCATTCTGAATCGCCTGTTGTTTTCTTCCAGTCCATCAGGATGTCGAGCAGGCCATCGGCGACGGGCAGAGTTGCGCACGACGCCTTGGTCTTTGTCTTTCCGATCCGTCCGCGAGTAAATTTGCGCTGAATGAAAACCGTCTTCTTCGCGATGTCTATGTCGTGCCATTGGAGAGCAAGCAATTCCGAAATGCGCAGACCGAACGCCGCATCAACGAGCACCATCATGTCGAGTACATCGGGGAGATCTGTCCGGATCGCCTTGAACTGATCAACGGTGATCTGCGCAATTTCCTTCTGCCGTTTTGAAACGCCCTTCACCTCAATCAGTTGCATCGGATTGTGTTCGAAGGCCGAGATGAACTCGTGCTTGGCTGCTAGCTTGAAGCACTTGCTCAGCAGGGTGCGAATTGAGGCTTTGGTGGTTCCTGCGAGCGGCCGGCCTTTGGAACCGCGCAATGACAAGAGCCACTCGTCGATCATCAGGACTTTCATCTCGCGAATCGGCACGTTCGCAAACTGTGGCTCGATGTAGTCGTCAAGCAGGTATGCATGGTGTACCCGAGTGGAGAATTCGAGATCCGGCGTGTTGGGGACCAGCAAGCGTTGGCCAAGCAGGTTGATATTTTCCGGCGTGGCTGGCGCCTTCAGCATGAGACTGATTTCGTCGAGCTCATCTTCTCGCGCGACCGTGAAGGCATCGACCAGCGCGCCATCGCCTGGGAACACTTTATGCAGCTTTTTCTTGAGCTCGAGCAGGCGCCTTTCGCTGGGCAGGAACTTGCGCCGGTAGAGCGTAATGATGGCGCCGAATTTGGCATCGGCCTTTTCGCCGGCGGTCCCGGAGTTGATCTGAGAGACAGTCAGTTCGATCGCTTTACGGACGTCAGTCTCTTTCGGATACTCGGTGCCTTGGAACCTCATGGTGCGCTGGAACCGTTTTCCGTTCAGCCATTCGGAGAAGCGGACTTCCCAGACATAGCCCTTCGCCTTGCGCACCTTCCTGATGCTACCCTGTTGGTACTGTGATCTTTTTGTACTCACGTCCCGCACTTTCTGATCCCACTTGGGTTATCGGCCCTGAGAGGATTTTATTAGCTGTGAGTAATTGTGAGTGGAAAAAATTTCGACTTGCTGTAAATAATTCATTCTAAAAGTGGCCCCGTAGCTCAGGTGGATAGAGCAGCAGTTTCCTAAACTGCGTGTCGGAAGTTCGAGTCTTCCCGGGGTCACCACTTTGCACCTCAACCAGCCAATCCAGCCACCCCCCCCGAGTGTTGCAGCGCTGGAATGCGCCGTGGGCAACGCGTTTATTGCGGTGGTGCCGCCGTTTACTGGAACAACTGAGCTTGTTGCGGAGCAAGCTGCACAGTGCTGCTCAGGTCGTTGGTCACGCGCCAGGTCTTCATCTCTTCGGCCGGCCAGGTCCGAACCAGATCGATGGGCAGATGCGACGGCTCGGCCGGCACCAGCCAGCGTTCATAGTCCTTGGGCTCGATGATGAGCGGGCAGCGGTTGTGGAACGGCTCCAGCAGTTCGTTGGGCTCAGTGGTGATAATGCTGAAGCTCTCAAAGACCATCTCGCTGTGGGTTTCGTCCTTGCCCTTCCATCGGTCCCAGATGCCGCCGAAGGCGAAAAGCCGTTCGTCCGGCAGTGATACGGCCCACGGTTTGCGGACCTTCTGTTTCTCCTCCTCTTTGGTCAGCGGCTCCCACTCGTAAAACACATTGGCCGGAATCAGGCAGCGGCGATGCTTCCATGGTTCGCGCCATGCGCCGCTGGAGGTGAGCTTGTCAGCCCGCGCGTTGATTGAGCTGAAACTGACCTTAGGCGTCTTCGACCAGTAGGGAACCAGTCCCCATTTCATGAGCGTCAGTACGCGCTCGCCCGTATCGCGATCGTTGCGAACCACCGGCTGCGTGCTCTGCGGGCGAATGTCGTGCCAGGGCGTGAATGATCGCTCGTTGCTCTCGTAGTACTCCTCGTCGAAGACGTCGGTATTGTGGGTGCGAAACCACTCCGCAATCCGCTGCTTGTCTGCCCTCCGCCCGTATCGTCCGCACATATTCCAAGTCTAGCCCGGCACTCAAAAAGGCCGTTGCCGTTGATGAATAAAACTGATCAGATAATAAGCGCAAGGCATTCAATAATTTACCGTTAGTTTGCACTCAGATTGGTGCAAAGGGGGTTGCATGTAGCTAGGAAACAGGCGAATATAAGGCGAAAGTTATTCGCTATGCCCTCCGCCTCCGCAATCCGGCTCCAGGTTGAAGCGGCGCTTGCCGCCAGGATCCCCTCTGCCCTCACGCCGGCCGCCAGAGTCGTGCGGCCGGTTGCTCCCACGGGAATCGACGCGCTCGACGAAGCATTGCATGGCGGTCTGCCGGTTGGCGCCATTACCGAACTGATCGGTCCGGAGTGCTCGGGGCGGACCTCGGTGGCATTGGCCTTTGTTGCCGGCATGACGCAGGCAGAGAGGGTGTGCGCATGGATTGATGTATCAAATGCGTTTGACCCGGCTTCGGCCGCAGCTGTCGGCGTTGACCTGAGGCGGCTGCTGTGGGTGCGGTGCGGAGCGTCAAAATCCGAATCGCCGCAGCCCGAAACGTCGCTCGACGGGAGGCTTTTCTCTCTGCCGCAGCGCTATCTGATCCCTGCTCCGGTAATCAAGGGGCTGCATGGAGGAGGGTGTGGAGGGCATCCGCGCCGCGAGGTAAAGGGAATGGCGCAGGCGGTAAGCGGCCTGCTGCAGCCTGAAAGCTCCTGCCAGCCGAACATTGCGCCGCGCTGCGCCGAACCGCAGCGGCGCGATGGGTCGAGTCTTGGTGTAAGCTCGCTGAAAAATAATCCCGCAGGGGCCAGGCAGTGTCTGACGAATCCTGATGACGCGGGGCTTGTATCAGGGCATGACTTTAGTCGTGCCGAAACCGTACACCAAAATATGCTGGCTCTAGCCCCTGAGGGGTCAGCAAATCCTATTCGTCAGACACTGCCTGAAGCCCCCGCTCATTTTGCCGGCTCTATAGGCACGGCTGAACAGGCTGCTGAACAACTCGTCCATGGAAAGTTTTGTAATAAGGGCACGGTTTTAGCCGGGTCACAAACGCTTGTATCCCAACGTCGGGCTTTACAGGCTGCGGAAAAACTCAAGGGGAGCACTGTTTTGAAAGGGCACGACTTCAGTCGTGCCGATAAGATCATTGAAAATAGCGGGGTTTTAACCCCTGAGGGAGGTTTTCAGGGAATCGCGCAGCGCTCGATGAGTTTTTCCACGACCTGTTCAGCCCCTGCCGTTTCTTCTGTACGAAAAATCACTTTTTCAGTGAGTTCTAAAGCCGTGCCCTTTCAAAACCTGCCGGAGTTGAGTTTTTCTGCAGGCTCTGAAGCTACCCTCCTTCAAAGCAACGGTCACCAGCGGCATGTAAAGCCAGGACAGCGTGAGCAGCCGGGTAAGCCGTGGGCGCGGCTCGATCAGGCATTGCGAACTGCCGACCTGCTGTTGCAGGGCGGGGGATTCAGCGCCATCGTGCTCGACATGGGAAGCCTTGCGCCGGAGTTTGCCTCGCGCGTGCCGCTCGCCACCTGGTTCCGCTACCGCGCCGCGGCTGAGAGCACGCAGGCCAGCCTTCTGCTGCTGGCGCAGTATGGCTGCGCCAAAAGCAGCGCGGAGCTGACGCTGCGTCTCAAACCAGGCGACGCGCTGCGTGACGAGCCGACCGTCTTCACCGGCATGACGCACAGCGTTGAAGTGGCTCGCCGGCGGTTTACCGGCGCACACGATAACGTTGTGCCGCTGCGCAAGCCTCCGCAAAAAGCAGATGTCGCGTGCTGGCAGAGCCGCGCAGCATGGGCAGGTGTGCGATGACCGTGCCTGCCGAGCTCTATGCATGCCTCTACGCAACCGAATTTCCGGCACAGGCATTGCTGCGGCTGCGTCCGAACTCAAAGGAGCGCGCCTGCGCAGTGATGGATGGCGATCCGCCGCTCGAGATGGTCTGTTCCATCAACGCCATGGCGCGCGCGCTCGGCGTCGAGCACGGCATGACCAAGGTTGAGGTGGAGACTTTTCCGGCGCTCACTGTCTTTACTCGTTCTCGCGCCGAGGAAGACGCGGCCAGTGCCGCACTGCTCGAATGCGCCGGCTGTTTTTCGCCGCGCGTTGAAGTGCTGAGCGCCGGCAGCGCATTCCAGTGCGTCATCGATATTGCTGGAACAGGCATGCTCTTCGGGCCGCCTCTCGCGCTGGCGCACAATCTTCTGGCTCGCGTGCACGCGCTGGGCATTGAGGCTCTGGTTGCCGTCAGCAGCAACTTTCATGCGGCAATCTTGCTCGCCAAAGGTCAGTCGCAGCGTGATCCGGTGCGGGTTGTCGCAGCAGGCGATGAGTCTGCTGCGCTCAGGGACCTGCCGCTCGCGGTGCTCGATCTCAACTCCGAACAAGCCGAAACATTTTCACTGTGGGGCATCAACACCCTGGGCATGCTCGCTGCGTTGCCTGAGAAGGACCTGGTTGCGCGCATGGGCCAGGCAGGCAAACGCCTGCGCCAGCTTGCGCGCGGTGAGCTGCCACATCTCTTTCAGCCCGCCGAGCCGCATTTCACGCTCGCTGAGCGCATGGAACTCGATTCGCCCGTCGAACTGCTTGATTCGCTGCTGTTTGTTATGGGCGCCATGCTCGAGCAGCTCATCGTGCGGGCCAAAGCGCGCATCGTTGCGCTGGCCGAAGTCACCATCGCGCTGGAACTTGACGGCGGTACCACGCACACACGCATAGTGCGGCCTGCGTTGCCGGCAAACAACAAACAGCTCTGGATCAAGCTGCTTCATCTCGATCTCGAGGCGCATCCTCCGCCGGCTGCAGTGCTCGCCGTCGCGCTCGTTGCCGAACCGGGATCGACCAGCACCGTGCAGCTTGGATTGTTTTCGCCGCAACTGCCTGAGCCCTCGCGCCTCGATGTGACGCTGGCGCGCATCCGCGCCATTGTGGGCGAGCAGAACGTGGGCCGCGCCGTGCTTGTGGATACGCATGCGCACGATGCATTCAAAATGGAGAGCTTCACAGTTCCGTCGGGCGATGCCGTAACCGCTACACCTGCGCATCTGCGTGGCGCGGTGCGGCATCTGCGCCCGGTCGAGAACATCACCGTTACGCTCCAGGCGCAGAGGCCGGCGCGGTTTTGTTTTCGCGGACAGCTTTACACAGTCGATCGCGCCTACGGCCCATGGCTTGCCACCGGCGACTGGTGGCAGCAGACGCTCTGGGGCCACGAGCAGTGGGACCTGATTGCGCGAATTGAAGCGCCAACTGACGCGCAGACCGGCTATGGCGATGTGTTGTGCTGCTGCGCGGCACGCGATTTGATGCACGGCGGCTGGCAGATGGCGGCGCTCTATGACTGAGCGGTACATCGAACTGCGTGCAGCCAGCGCCTTCAGTTTTCTTGAAGGCAGCTCGCAGCCCGAGGCGCTCATCGAGCGCGCCGCCGAGTTGGAGATGCCGGCCATCGCCATCGCCGATCGCAACGGCCTCTATGGCGCGGCGCGTTTTCATACCAGCGCCAGGCGCGCGGGTGTTCGCGCCCACATCGGCGCTGAAATCGCCGTATCTTCTTTCGGTCCACAGCTTACGCCCCCGGCGTGGCTGCCGCACCAATGCAAGCCGGAGCCTGCGCGCATCCCATTGCTCTCGGAATCGCGTGCCGGCTATCAGAACCTCTGCCAGCTCATCACGCAGTTCAAGATGCGCGAAGCCACCAAGCAGGAGGGTGCGGCAAACATTACCGATCTCGAACAGTACGCCGCGGGCCTAGTATGCCTGACTGGCGGCAACGAGGGCCCGCTCTCCGCAGCCCTGATGCGCGGCGGTGAAGAGGCAGGGCGCGAAGTCGTCGAGCAACTCATGCGCCTCTTTGGCCGCGGCAATGTTTACGTCGAGCTGCAGCGTCATCGCGAGCGCGAAGAAGAGTGGCGTAATCAGGCTGCGATCCGCATTGCGCGCAATCTCAATCTGCCCATCGTTGCCACCAACGGCGTGCGTTACGCTTGCCGCTATGACCGCGAAATCCTCGACCTGTTTACCGCCATCCGCAATCACACCGAGCTCGACCGCGCCGGACGCCTGCTGGCCTTGAACAGTGAGCGGCATCTGCGCGCCCAGCGCGAGATGGTCGAGCTCTTTCGCGATGTGCCCGGCGCAACCGACAGCACCATCGAGCTCTCATCGCGGCTCGGCTTCGAGCTGAGCGACCTGGGCTACGAATTTCCGCGCTATCCGGTACCTGAAGACGAAACCATGCTGAGTTTTCTGCGCAAGCGCGTTGCCGAAGGCGTAGAAAGGCGCTACGGCCCCAAGAACGACTCCAAACTTCTCGAACGCGCTAAAAAGCAAGTCGAGCATGAGCTGGCGTTGATCGCCAAACTCGGCTTCGAAGGCTATTTCCTCATCGTCTGGGACATCATTCAATTCTGCAAGCGCAACGGCATCCTGGTGCAGGGCCGCGGTAGCGCCGCCAACTCTGCCGCGTGCTATGCACTCGAGATTACAGCCATCGATCCAGTCGGCATGGAACTGCTCTTCGAGCGCTTCCTGAGCGAGAGCCGCGGCGAGTGGCCCGACATCGATCTCGATCTGCCCTCCGAGGCGCAGCGCGAACAGGCCATCCAGTACGTGTACCAGCGTTATGGCGAGCTGGGCGCGGCCATGACGGCTAACGTCATCTGTTATCGCGGCAAATCTGCGGCACGCGAAGTTGGCAAGGCACTGGGCTTCGATGAGGACACACTCGGCCGCCTCTCCAGCCTCGTCAGCCAATGGGAGTGGCGCGGCGCCACCGACACCATGGCACACTCTTTTGGGCATGCAGGCTTCGACATCCGGCATCCGCGTATCGCCAAGTATCTTGAGTTGTGCATGCGCATTCAGGATCTCCCCCGGCATCTTGGTCAGCACTCGGGCGGTATGGTCATCTGCCAGGGTCAGCTCAATCACGTTGTCCCGCTCGAGCGCGCCTCCATGCCCGGCCGCACCGTGGTGCAGTGGGACAAGGAGGACTGCGCCGACCTCGGCATCATCAAGGTCGACCTGCTGGGCCTGGGCATGATGGCTGTGCTCAAAGATTGCCTCGAGCTGATTCCCGCTCACTACGGCGAGCGTGTTGACCTGGCGCAGTTACCTGAAGACGAGGAGATTTACCGCGTAGTGCAGAAGGCCGACACGGTTGGCATGTTTCAGATTGAGAGCCGCGCGCAGATGGCCTCGCTGCCGCGCAACAATCCCGAGCGCTTTTACGATCTCGTCGTGCAGGTGGCCATCATTCGCCCCGGCCCCATCGTCGGCCAGATGATGCATCCATACATGCGCCGCCGTCAAAAAAAGGAACCGGTCACCTATCCGCATCCCTCGCTCGAGCCGGTCTTAAAACGCACGCTGGGCGTTCCGCTCTTTCAGGAGCAGTTATTGCGCATCGCCATGACAGTCGCCAACTTCACCGGCTCTGAGGCCGAAGAACTGCGCCGTGCCGTTGGCATGCGTCGTTCATGGGAGCGGATGAAGAATCTCGAATCGAAGCTCCGCACCGGCATGACCGCCAACGGCATGGACACAAAGACCCAGGACCAGATCGTGCAACAGATCAGCTCGTTTGCGCTGTATGGATTCCCCGAGTCGCACGCAGCGAGCTTTGCGCTCATCGCCTACGCGTCGGCGTACTTCAAGGTGAAATACCTCGCCGCGTTTACCTGTGCCATTCTCAATAATCAGCCCATGGGTTTTTATTCACCGGCGGTGCTGGTAAAAGATGCGCAGCGGCACGGCCTGCGTGTGAGGCCCATCGATATTCATGTGTCGGAGTGGGAGTGCACGGTTGAGCATGAGCAGGATGGCACTCTGTCGATGCGTCTGGGTCTGGGTTACACAAAGGGCCTGCGTAAGCAGGCTGCCGATGCATTGATTGCTGCGCGCCTGCAGGATGGTGAATTCCGTTCCGCCGGCGATCTCGCGCAGCGTGTACCGGAGCTCAACCGTAGGGAACTGACGCTGCTGGCGCGGATCGGCGCGATCAATCGCGTTGACGGAGTTGCTCATCGTCGCGATGCGCTCTGGCAGGTCGAGTGGGCGGGCCGGCCTGAAGGCCCTCTGCTTCAGCAGCCGAATAACCGTTTACGCGAAGAGGATTCGAGCCGGCCGCTGGCACAGATGACGGTCGAAGAACGCCTCGTCGCCGACTATTCAGGCACCGGGCTGACGATCGGCAGGCACCCCATGCACTACCGCCGGGCAGAGCTTCGCGCGCAGGGCATTCTGTCGTCAGAAGATCTGCGCCATTGCCGCGATGGCGTGTTGGTGCGCGCGGCTGGTTGCGTAATCGCGCGCCAGCGGCCGGGAACCGCGAAGGGATTCATCTTCATCTCGATGGAAGACGAAACCGGCATCGCCAACGTAATCGTGACGCCCGATGTTTACGAGCGCAACCGCCTGGTTGTCACGCGTAGTAAATTCCTTCTGGTTGAAGGTGCTTTGCAGAATCAGGATGGAGTCATCCACGTAAAGGCCGCGCGCCTCACGCCACTTGCGAATGCCGGCGTCGAAGTGCGCTCCCACGATTTTCATTGACGTGTGTCAATGCACGGTTTTGAAAGGGCACGACTTTAGTCGTGCCAATAAGGCCATTAAATGAAGAGGGCTTTAGCCCCGGAGGAAAGTTCTTTTCGTCCCCGATGAATCTCTCGCCCCTCAAAGCGCAATATAAATAGCCCCCGCCTCAACCGTCAGCTCAATCCCCGCCGCCTTTGCCGCCTCCTTGAGCGCCGCATCCAGCATCACCACCGGATCGCGGCTCACGTCCAGGCGCCGCATCAGCCCCTCGCCCTTTTTGCCGCCCGCGGATAACGTGATCTTGAGCCCGCGCCGCTTGCAGCGCACAGCCGTACCGTCTTCGAGCTTCACGTTCATCGGCTTGATATAAGCGTCAATGTAATGCACTCCGATGCCCGACTTGTCGTCGATGCGCCCCGGGAGCTTTTCGTCGGCTGCCGGATTCAAATCGCAAAGTTTAACTCTCACGTGTCGCTCCCTGGGTCACAATTCCTTTTGCTTCGAAATACTCATCCATCGCCGTTCGAAATGCGCGGATGTGATCGGGAGTGCTGCCACAGCAGGCCCCGATGATATTCGCGCCGGCTTCGAGCAGCGGCACAACGCCTTTCACCATCAGCTCCGGCGATTCATCGTACAAAATCTTCATGTTCACCAGGCGCGGCTTGCCCGCGTTGGGCTGCACCATCACCGGCAGGCTGGTCACGCTCTTGTAACGCTCCACGGCATCGCGCGCCCGTTCCATCTCCATCCCAGTGCCGCAGTTCAGCGCCACAATGTGTGCGCCGTGTTCTTCCATGAACTCCGCCGCGCGCTCGGGATCGACGCCCATCATCGTTCTGAACGTCGAACCATCCAGCGTAACGTCATACGCCATCGATCCGATGATGCAGGACGCCCCCGCCTTCTTCGCTGCTTCAATGCCGATCAGCAGCTCCTCGAGCGAAGTCTGCGTTTCCACGATAATTGCGTCGGCCCCGCCTTCAACTAGCGCCGCGGCCTGCTCGTCGAACGCCTCCCGCACCTGCTCCTCAGTGAATTCGCCGAACGGCGCCAGCAGCCCGCCGAACGGACCAATGTCGCCCAGCACATATCCGCCCTTTTCGCCAAAGGCCTCGCGCGCAATCGCCACTCCGGCCTTGTTGATCTCCACTACCTGATCGGCCAGCCCATGCCGGTTGAGCATGATCCGCGATCCGCCGAAGGTATTCGTGATCAGGCAATCCGACCCCGCTTCAACATAGCGTCGCTGGATTGCCAGCACGCGCTCCGGATGAACAAGATTCCACTCTTCGCCGCAGTTGCCTTGTTCCAGCCCCGCGAGCATCAGTTGTGTGCCCATGGCTCCGTCGCCAAGCAACGTTCTGTGCCTGATTACATCCTGAAGTAGCGCTTTGGCCGTCATTCCAGCTCTCTTTCCTTCTGCACTAATGCATAGTGTATGGTCTCGAACACCAGCCCCCATTTGTGCTCGCGGCTTTCGGGTTCGCAATAGCAGCCTGCCGCAGAGGGCGTTCGCCGCCACGCAAGCACCGCGTCAAGATTTTCTCCAGCGAGGGGTCTCTCGCGCTCAATGGCTCCCATCAACGCGCCCGGGTCCTCGGTGTACTTACACATCAGTCGGTGACCTTCATCGCCCTCGGCGGGAATGCATCGCTGCATCCTGATCGGGTAACCTTCCGCGCTGTTTCCCAGTTTCACGTGGTAAATGAATGCCAGCGCCCGTCCCATATTCGTGCAGGTCGTGCCATCGTAGCGAAACTCCGCATTCACCGTGCCGTCATCATTCATGTGCAGCCTGAGCCGCTCTTTCGTCCAGCGCTCCAGCGCCTTGCGATTCACGGTGTACTTCGCATTCTTGTCGAGCGTGGAAACACCCAACGAAACCACTTCGCCAACCGGCCTTGGGTTGCGCCTGAATGGCGCCCGCCGGTACTGGCATGGCGCGTAAGCGCACCTCTCACACGGAATCAGATTCGTGAGCCGCTCAAACCGATCCTTGTTCTTCGTCAACCCGAAAACCGCAAGCAACGTCTTTTTCGGCCGCAGCATTCCCGTCTCAAAAACGTCAACCAGAGAAGGGAACTGCTCGCTTCGTGTCTGCTTCAACAGCTCGAGCAACCGCGGCTGCTCGGCCACGTCCCATTCCGAATATCCCGGGCTGTAGTGCGGCAGCACCGCCATTCCGCGCTGCTCGGCCCAATCGCACAATCGAGCCCCGGCAACGGTCACCAAGCGTTCCACCACGGCTGACGCATACATCTCCCAAAAGAAATACTCGTCAGGCTTTTCCTCGACCCAGCGCCGCCGCGCTTCCTCTTCAGCTTCAGCGCCTGCGCCTACAGCTACCAGGATGACCGAGTGTGCGCCCGCTTGCTCGAGCGTTGCCTGCAGCCTGCTGCTTGTGAATTGCGCTCCATCGATATCGATCGTGTTTTTCTCGATCACGAAACTCTCGGCCTGCCGCGCATATATCCACGGCCGTCCGTGCTCGGCATACCACGCGCGCGCCCAGTCGGCCAGCTCACGTGCGCGCCCCTCCAGCGTAACCCCCCGCGGATACCCGAGCAATCGCGCGTACTCTTCGTCGCTGACATCGACCTCGGAGATCGCTTCGGCAAGCTCGATTGTATCCATCACTTCGCGCATGGAATCGTCTCCACGACCTTGAACTGACATCCCTCCACAAAGAATTCGAAAAATTGCGGATGCGTCTCGAGCCGGCAATGCTCGACCCGTTTCACCAACACCTCAAGCTCCTGCCGTTTCTTCTTCGAAAGCAGCGCGATGGTTGCGCCCTCAATCGCGGTATTGCCTACGCGTACAATCTTTTCACCCGGCAAATTCGGCACCAGCCCGATTCGCTTTGCGGCCTCGACATTGATGTGTCGCCCGAAACCGCCGGCAAGATAAAAGACGTCGATATCTTCGAACTCAATCCCGTATGCAGAAAAGACCGCGTGCAAACCGGCAACGTTTGCGCCTTTCGCCTGCGCCAGCTCATTGACATCGCTTTCGAGCAGATACACACCTTGCTCTTCGCTTTTGCAGAAGTCGATGCGATGCACGTCGTCCTCGAATCGCCCGCGTTCGTTCATCCGACCGGTGCGCAGCAACTCGCTCAGCGCATCGATAAGTCCCGATCCGCATATGCCTTCCGGTTTAACGCCGCCGATCACGCCGACCGTGAAGCTTCCGCTCTCCTCGATTCGCACCTCTTCAATCGCGCCATCGAGAGCCGGCATTCCGCAGGCGATTGCGCCGCCTTCAAACGCCGGTCCCGCCGGACACGAAGCCGCGAGAATACGATCTTCGTTGCCCACAATCAACTCGGTATTAGTCCCGATGTCCATGATCGCGACCTTGCGATTCTCATGCGCCAGATCCACGGCAAGCATGCACGCCGCGGCATCGGCGCCAACGTGGCCGCTGATAATCGGCGCGCCGTATACACGCGCCTTCGGATGAATGGGCAACAGACTGTGCAGCCCGGTCTGCGTGAGGCTCGTAGTTGCGCGCTTGCCCTCGGCCATCTCGATCTCGGTAATCGACTGATACGGGCTCTGCCCGATGGAGTACACGCTCTGCCAGAAGAACAAGTCGCGCATGGTGGAGTTGCCCACTACCACCATTTCGTAGATGCTCTTTGGATCGACCGGAAACTTCTCGATAGCGTGACTCAAATATCCGGCCAGCGTGCGCATCAGGAGCCGTCCCGGGTGGTCGGTGTCGTACGAAATGCGCGACATGACTTCAGAACCGCCGAAGCGCTGCGGGTTTTCAAACGAAGTGTCTGCGATGAGCCGCCCGGTTTCAAGATTGATGAGCCGCAACACCACGGTCGTGGTGCCCAGATCCATCGCAATGCCATGGATCGGCCCAGTCGAGCGATCCACCTCAACGCCATCAATCAGGATTCGGTCGCCGTCGCGTGTCACCGCGGGATCGAGCTCGAATCCGCAGCCTGTAATGGGCAGCCCCACCGCATCGCTCTCAATCCGCATGTGTCCGCGGCGCATGGTGTGGCAACGGACGTGGCCGGCATCGCCTGTCACATAGGTCTGGCAAGAAAGCCTGAAGTTTCCTTTCAGATGTCGCTCCGGCTCGGCGAGCGGCGAAAGAGAATTCATTCCCTCGACAATCTCAACCATGCACTCTTTGCATTTGCCTTGCTTGCGGCACGAAGTGGGCACATCGATGTCAAGGGTTTCAGCCTGTTCAAACAGCGACAGTCCGCTGTTGGCCTGAATGCTCTTTCCGTTGATCGAGAGAGTAACGGCCATCCGCGCGCAATTCCTACCATTCTTTCGATTCGAGTTCAACCTTCACAGCCTTGGCCACTTCCGCTGCCGAACCCCCGCGTTCTTCTTCGTCGCTCCACTTCCATTGCGCCAGGTAGTCGTCCGCATCCTGCAGGCCGCGCTTCGCAGCGAGCACGTCGATCAGCTTCATGAACCGGTCGTCGAGCATCACGGTCAGGTCGTCTTCATCATCCTCAACCTTGATCTGGGTGGGAATCTCCTGCCAGTAAAGTACCTTGAATCTCGCCACTGTTTTACCTGCCGGTAATTAACTGGATGCCTGGGCGCCCCGGGTCTCGCCTTTGAGACCTGGGAAACCACGAAACTACGCCGATGCCTGTTCCGCAAGCCGTAAGAACAAATCCACTGCCGCCGATGCGTTGGCCCCGTAGCCGTCCGCGCCGATCTCATCGGCAAACATCTGGCTGATCGGCGCGCCGCCCACGGCCATCTTGATGTGCGTGAGTCCCGCGGCATTGAATCCGTCGATCACTGTCTTCATATACATCATGGTGGTGGTCAGCAGCGCGCTCATGCCGATGATGGTTGGCTTGCACTTCTCGGCCGCGGCCATGAACTTCTCCACGCTTTGGTCCACGCCGATATCGTGCAGCTCGAATCCCGCGCCCTCGGCCATCATGCCCACCAGGTTTTTGCCAATATCGTGCAAATCGCCGCGCACCGTGCCCATCAGCAATACGCCCTTGGGTTTGGTTCCGCTGCCCTTCGCCGTCAGCAGCGGCTTCAGCACCGCCATGCCGGCCTTCATTGCGCGCGCCGCAATCAGCACCTCGGGCACATACAAAATGTTGTGCTTGAAATCCTCGCCCACCACGCTCATGCCCGCAATCAGTCCGTCGTTCAGCACCTCCTGAGCGGTTCGGCCCTCAGCCAGAGCTTCCCTCGTCAGCCGCTCAACCTCATTGGCGTTACCCTCATACAGGTGCTGATTCATCAACGCATAATCGGGCATCAAGCGCTCCTCAAGGGACCCACCGGGTGCCCCATGTCTCGATTTTGAGACATGGGAAAACTTGAGCTTAAGTGGCCACCGCGCCACTCACTGCGGTTGCGGCGTGTTTCGCGTTATATTCCTCCAGCGCTTCAAGCATGGCCAGAATGTTTTCCTTGGGCATTCCCGGACTGGTGCCTCCGCCCACCGAGAGAATCATTCCTTCGCCTCCCGAACCTTCCAGCACCTCGAGCGTTTCGTCCTTCACTTCATCGGGAGTTCCGCGCACGCCCACTTCCAGCGGGTTCACATTGCCCATCAGGCACATCCGGTCGCCCACCCGCCGCTTCACCTCGGTAATGTGCCGCTGCTTGCCCCAGTTCAGCGCATTGAACCCCGCATCCGGCAAATGATCCAGGCACGCGTCAACTTCGGCGTCGTTGTGGTAGAGCTTCACCCAGTCCTCGGGGAATGCGTCGCAGATGCGCTTCAAATAAGGATGCGCAAACTCCAGGTAGTGCTCCTCGTTGATGAATCCCACAATGTCGTCGAGGACGAAGATCCCCTCCACCGTATCGCCGATTACCTTGTGCTGAGCCTTCAGCCAATCGATCACCACCCGCGTGCACAGGTCGATCAGCTTGTGTGCGCCCTTGGGGTCCTCGACCAGGTCAATCATGAACTCCGTGGTGCCGCGAACGAATCCAGCAGTGCACAGCGGCCCGCGCGAAGTCACCATCGGCAAAGTGTAGCCGGCATCCAGAATCCGCTGCTTCGCCATCTTGATGCGGTGCAGCGTGAGCCCCGCAAATGCGTCGCAATCAACTTCGTACTCGGGAAAGTTGTCGATGTCTTCAAGTCTGTACAGCGTGTGGTACTCGCTCGGCGTGTTGTCCTGCCAGAATTTAATCTTTGCCCCCAGCACTGACGGTTCCGCTGCCATCCCGTATTCCATCCACCACGAAGGCACAAAGATGATGTCGGGGAACTCCTGCATGATTTTCAGGTTCGACTGAAACCACAGCTCCGGATCCAGGAAATAATCCATGTGGCTGATTCCCAGGTATCCCGGAATCCACGGACTGTCGATGATCAGCGCCATGGGAACCTTGTCCAGCTTTTCGCGGCGCACCGCCTTCTTGAAGATCTCCCATTGTTCTGGCCGCATTCGTTCCTCCCGGCGGGGGTTTATGTATCGAAATCGGCGCCATAGCCGATTTTGTTCGGCTCCCGTAATAATAGAGTAGGATCAATCGATCCTACAAGAATCTTCCGCCCACCGGGCCGGAAAGCTGATCTGCAGAGTCACTGGCAAGCCAGTTGAGAGAGGCGCGCTATTGCCCGCGCCGCAGCGGCCTCTGCATCGGCACCACCTGCACCGTAACGTCGCGCACCTCTGACAAAAAGCGGTTCAGCACCGAGCCGCGCCACAGAATGTCCCAGCGCGAGCGCGCCGATTGCCCGAACACCACGTGGCTGATGTTCTCCTGCTGCGCAAAGCGGATTAGCGCATCTGAGACGTTCCGGTCGGTGAGCGAAACCACCTTGGCGCCCAGGTCGCGCGCCATCTTCTGGTACTCCTCGAGACGGTGGTACGCTTCGGGATCGCCGTGGCCCTTATCGTCGGGCTTGGTCACATATACCGCATACCAATTAGTCGAAAGCCGGCCAGCGATGCGCGCGCCAACCCGCAGCAACCGTTCCGTTCCCGGTCGCGTGCTCAGGCAAACCATCACCTTTTCCGGGATCGGCGCCTGTTCCAGCCCCTGCGTGCGGCGGTATTCCGACGCCCGGCTGCTCACCTGCTCCGCGGTTACACGCAGCGCCAGTTCGCGCAGCATGTTCAGGTTACCCTTGCGGAAAAAGTTGGCCAGCGACTGCTCGACCTTTTCCGGCGCGTAGATCCTTCCCGACCGCAGGCGCGTGCGCAACTCGTCCACCGTGAGATCGATGTTCATCACCTCGTCGGCGCGCTTCAGAAAGCTGTCCGGAATAGTCTCGCGGATGGTCGTGTTCGCCGAGCGGTTCACGGCATCGTTGAGTGTCTCAAGATGCTGAATGTTTACCGCCGTCATCACATTGATGCCGGCATCCAGTAACTCCAGCACATCTTCGTACCGCTTGCGGTTCTTGCTTCCCGGCACGTTGCTATGCGCCAGTTCGTCCACCACTGCCGTATTGGGATGGCGCGCGATGATCGCGTCCACGTCCATCTCTTTCAGCGTGACTCCGCGATACGGTATTTCCTTGAGGGGGATGACCTCGAGATCGCGGATACGTGCCTCGGTCTCCTTGCGCCCGTGGGTTTCAACCAGCCCGATGACGACGTCGATGTTCTGCTGATGACGCATCATGTGGGCGTCATTCAGCATGTGATAGGTTTTGCCCACCCCCGGCGCAGCGCCCAGGTAGATTCGCAGCTTGGCGGGTTCCTGCTGTTTTTCGAGGACGATCTCCGCCATAGGTCAGCCCACCTCGACAGGATGGCGGACTTCTTCAACCACGGCCACCGGAAGCGTGAATCGGAACGTCGTCCCATGCCCGAGGCGGCTTTCAACCGCGATCTGCCCGCCCAGCGATTCCACCAGCCGCCGCACCAGCGCCAGCCCCAGGCCGGTCCCTTTATCGCTGTAGACATTCAGCCGGTCAAAGATGGAACTAAGTCGCTCGGCTTCGATGCCCCGGCCTGTATCCCGCACCGTGAACTGCACAAACTCCCTCGTCTCTTCTGCGGCCAGAAGAATTTCGCCATCCGCCGGCGTGTAGCGCAATGCGTTGGAGAGCAGATTGTCGAGAATCGAACGCAACGCTCGCCGGTCGGCCTTTACCGGCGACACATCCGCGTAGGCGTCCACCTCCAGCCGGATATGCTTCTCCGCCGCTTCTTCGCAAAAGCGGTCCCGCGCCTCCGTCAAAGCCCGCGCCGGCCTGATCCGTTCGAATTTCATCACCCGCTTCCCGGTGTCGAGTTCGGCAACCTCAATCAGGTCAGCCATCAGGTCGCTCAGCTCTTCGGCATCGCTGGTTGCAGTCGCCACCAGCTCGGCCTGCAACGGCTTGAGCTCGCCGCTGAATCCCTGCCCCAGGGCGTAGAGGCCGCGCCGCAATTGCAGCAGCGGGTCGCGCAGCTTCTTGCTGGCAACGGAGATAAACTGCGTCTTGAAGCGGTCGATATCCTGCAAGCTGGTCACATCCTCGAGCGTGGTCACCGTGCCTAGCAGGCGGCCGTCGGAGTCGCGCATGGGCGTGGTGCGCAGCCGGTAACTGCGTTCCTTTTTCCCGATTCGCATGGGCAGCACCGATGCATCATCCTCCGCCGCCACTGGCTTCTGCATCGATACTGCATCGCGGATCGCGTTCAGAATCTTGTCTCCACCGGGAGTGGTGGTGAGCGCCATCCGGTCCGTCGCAGCCTCGCCCAACAGTTCCGCCGCCGCCTGGTTCACCTTCAAAACGTGTCCCTTGCTGTCGGTCACGATGATCGGTTCGAAGATCGATTGCAACACCGCGTCGGAGAGTTGGAACTCCATTTGCCGCCGCCCGGCCTCGGTATCGCGCACCTCGCGCAGCCGCACCGCAATTCGGTTCAGTTCGCTCGCCAGCACGCCAAAATCGTCGCGGCTGCTCCACTCCACGCGATGCTCCAGGTTGCCCTGTGCGATACGGTGAGCGTCGCGGGCCAGGGCATGGACGGGCCTCAGGACGAAAAACGCCGTAAGAGCCGCAACCAGAACCATCGCTGCGATGAATGCGTAGCTCAGTCCCGCCCGTCCCGCGGCGAATAGCGTCTCATGAGCCAGCGCGATAAACCCGGCGGCGAGGCTGGCCATCAGCAGGCAACCGAGAATCGTTCGCTGGGTGAAATTAAGCATGACAGGGAGCTCCGCACCGGTTGTGAGGTGACAAATTCATTCTCGCGGATAAAGTTGAATCGTGCAAAATGCTCCGAATGAAAGATTTCGCTGCCGTCACGGGATTTGGCACACCGCCACCGTGCGATTGTGCCAGCGGCAATTGAGTCCTGCTGGCGCGGGGCTGCTCACCACCACCCAATTCACGCCGAACTGTTGCTTCAGCCTCTCGAAATCCCCAATCCCGAACTGCGCCCAACCTTTCTCCGCCTCGACCTGCCTCAACCACACAACCCCCAGGCTTGGAACCTGGACCACCACAGCCGGATCCTTCACCCCATCGGCCAGCGAACTGCGCTCGGCCAGCGCCCTGAAACCGTGATAGTCCTCGCCCGGCTCATTCAGATAATGCGGATCGAGCGCGAAATACGCGTCCGTCGGCGTGTTCTGCCTGATCCAGTCAAACGCCTCAATCCAGTCGTTACAAGGCCAGCCGTCGTTCGGCGCCACGCCCGGCAGCTCCAGGTGACGGCTGGCAGGGAACTGCGCCTCCTGGCTTACCAGCATCCCGGCATTCAGCAGCGCCAGGCACACCACCCACCGCCACACGCTCTTCTTCAATACAAAGTGCCCCAGAAGGCCGCCACCCACCAGTGCCATCGCCACGTAAACCAGGTGCAGATAGCGCATCGGCTGCAGCGGAGTCATCCGCAACCACCCCACCGGCGGCAGCATCACCAGCGCCACCACCTGCTGAAATAATCCGTACGCAAAGACCGCCAACCCGAATCGCGCCAATGGCGTCTCGCCTCGCCGCCGCGCCCAGAGCCACAACACGCAAAACAGCGCCAGCGGAGCCACCGCGCCCAGCCACTCGTACCAGGTCCATTTGTAAATGAAGTAGTAGGTGTGCGCCTTCAACGCTTCGCGCCACCCGGAACTCCCCGCAGCGAAGACCCACCCCAGAGGCGCCGCGGCCAACAACCCCACGCGCACCCCGCCCGCCTCAATGCGGCTTCGAATTTCTCTTTTGCCCGGCCACAACCCCTCCACCCGCTCATTCACGCGGTCGTTCATCGCCAACGCCAGAAACACGCAGAATGAGATCCCAAAGACGGCCATGATGGGGTGCATCAGCACCGCCAGCGCCAGAAAGACTATCGCCGCCTTGTCCTTGCCCTCCATTACCTTCGCCACGGCCAACAGAATCAGCGCCGTCGCCAGCGTCCGCGGGTGCAGGTGCTGGTCGACGAGCAACAACGCCGTTCCCGTCACCGGCAGCGTCAGCATCGCGCCCACCATGGCCACTGCCGACCACTGCGCCGCAGCTTCCCTGAACAACCGTCGCGCGATGCTATGGCACGCCCACAGAATGGTGAAGATCGACGCCAGTTGCCAGAACAGCTCCGCCCAGGCCACCGGAACCCCCGTCACCCTGACGAACCACGCCATCGCGCCGTCAAATACAGTGGCCTGCATCTGCAGCCGGAAGAAATCCGCGTTGTAGGGATAAAGCGCCGGATTCAGGCGCGCTTTGACGGCCGTCAGATAGATGCCGTCGTCTTCCAGTCCGGGGTGGTAGCCCATCACCGCAAAGCTGAGGACAGTGAAGCAAAGCATGATCGAGAACCGTCTCCAAAGATGCTGATTACTCGATCCCTGAGACGCCATTCCTCGTGTCCAACTCTCAACCCGGCGGGATAAAATTATCGTACTTCTCTATGCTCTCACCCTCGGCAGACGCGTCGCAGATAACCGGCACCAATTCAACCACCGCAGCCGCGGCCGCTACCGAAACCCGCCCGCTCAAACTGGCGCTCATCATTCCCACGCTCAATGAAGCGGGCAACATCGTTCCCCTCCTCGATCAGGTTCGCTCGGTTCTCGATCAGGCCGCGATCTGCTACGAAATCATCGTCGTCGACGACTCCAGCACCGACGGCACCGCCGATCTGGTCGCCGCCGAAGGCCTCAAAGATCCACGCATCCGCCTGCTGGTGCGCACGGGCGAGCGCGGCCTGTCCGGCGCCGTGCTCGACGGCTGGGCCAACACCGACGCAGGCGTGCTGGGCGTAATGGACGCCGACCTCCAGCACCCGCCCGAGCTTTTGCCGCAGCTCTTTCAGGCCATCGCCGATGGCCGCGACTTGGCCATCGGCAGCCGCTACACCACTGGCGGAGGATTCGGCGAGTGGAACCCGGTCCGCAAATTCATCTCCTTTGCGGCGACCGCGGTCACCTGGCCCATCCAGCATCGCGGCGCGCGCGCCACCGACCCCATGTCTGGATTCTTCATGGTCCGCCGCTCCGCGATCGACAACCTCCGCTTCCAGCGCACCGGCTTCAAGCTGCTGCTTGAAGTCCTCGTCCGCGGCCGCATCCGCTCCGTCCAGGAGACCCCGTTCTCCTTCGGCCTGCGCTACCGCGGCGCCAGCAAAGCCAACTTCAGAGTCGCCTGGGACTACGGCCTGCTGCTCATGCGCCTCTACGCCGCACGCATCTTCACCCGGAATTAGGTTGGGGGGTAGGATCGCGGCAATAACGCCGCAAGTCATCGGTGCGCGATGCCTGCGGCGTCTCTGGTAAAAAAGCCCAACATCCTTCCGGTCAATTCGACCCGATATTGTAGCCCACGGTGATCGGGCTGCCGCTCGATGGGATATTGAACTGGCCGAACTGCGTCCACGTTACAGGAATCGCCATCAGCGTTGCGCTCGCATTGTTGATGTTGCTCTCATCCGTCTCGCAATTGAGCGAGATCTGGTCGCCGCTCGTCAGCGTGCTCGGGATGGTGATGGTGCCCAGCAGCGGGACGCTGGTCGCAGTCGGCAGGTTGACAATGCCGTTGGCAAGCGGCGCGCCCGTGCCCGACAAATTGTCCTGGTCGATCAGGCTGCAAGTCAGGGTGTTGTCCTGATTTCCCAGTGGCCCGGCCACCACGGCCTGCAGAACATACGTGCCTGGTCCAGCCGTCACGTACGCAATCATATCGTTAGGGCTGGTTGCTTCGCCCGTCCCGTCGCCCTCCGATATCGTTCCGGTAAACGATGCTCCCACGCCCGGCGCCGGCGTGTTCACGCCAGTCGGCCCGGCAGGCCCAGCCGGACCCTGAGGTCCAGTCGGTCCAGCAGGTCCGGCCGGCCCCTGAGCGCCCGTCGCGCCCTGCGGCCCAGCCGGCCCTATCGCCCCGGGTAGTCCCGGCAACCCAGCCGGACCCTGCGCTCCCACCGCTCCAATGGTGAGCGAGAGGCTTGACACGATCAGCCCTTTCGGCTGCTCCAGCCACAGCACGTAGGTCCCCGGCGCCGCCGCGATAGAACCGGGCAGCGTGGCGATAATTGTTGTGGAGGTACTGCTGGTTACCGTCAGCGGCTGGTTTTCCAGCACCAGGTTCGGTTGCGACGGAAAGTTGACTCCCTCGATCGTCAGTTGCGACGACGACAGATTCGCGGTCGCGCTCTGCATCTGCGGACCTAGGTCGGCGATGGCGACGCCCTGGGAGAAGGCGCCCATCCCTGTCAGCAATACAGCGGACATGAGAATGGCATTGCGAAGGAACACTGCGATTTTCCGGGTTTGCATTTGAAACTCCATGAAGTGAAGTCGCCCTTGAAGGGCCTCTGCTGGATTAAGCGACGTTTACTTCCGGATTCCCTCATCGATTCGAAGGATAGTTGGGAAAAACTCGCGCCTGGAATGCGCCGCGAAAGTGGCCCGTCCGGCGCCTGACAGACTCACGGCAGAACCACAGCCGCTTTGACCTGGCGGTATCTGTGAAAGGCCGTCGATCCCCCTGTTTTGCATCGTCGATTCCGCCACAAATGGAGCGCCCCACCTAAGAACCTGTATAAAAACTCGCGTTGCTTTGAAAGGGCACGACTTTAGTCGTGCCGCAAGTGGCTGAAAATATGAGAGGGCTTTAGCCTCTGAGGGAAGCATTTTGCACCTGACCGCCCGCCTCCGAATAGTTTTTAAACAGGTTCTAAGCGAAGCGGAATGGAGTCGAAAGCCTGCCCTGAGAATTTGTGACTTTTTGAATTTGCGTGTTTTTTTTGGCCCATAAGCTGATTGTTTTCTTGGTTGCCTATTGCTGAAAATCAGCAGAGTCACAAGCTATGGGCGGAGATCGCTTGAGCGATCGAAGTCGAATGGGGACTTGCTTCATGAATTGGGTCGCGCTAGGGTCCTGTCCCGCATAACAGTTGTCTATCGCTTTTTGAAAGGGCACGACTTTAGTCGTGCCGCGAAGGCTCAAAAATGAACGCGGCTTTAGCCGCTGAGCGATGCCTTTCCGAGGATAAAGCCTGTAAAGAAAAAGAAGGGACACCGCGCTAGGGTGGGAAACCACGAACCCCGCCGTCAGGCTCTGTATCGGGGCACGAGTTTACTCGCGCTGCAAACGCCTTCCTTTCACCGTCGGGGCTTCAGCCCCCCGAACGATGTTTTTCCGGCATCGAACCGCGCTCGATGAGTTTTTCCGCAACCTCTTCAGCCCGTGAAAAACGTGCAACCCCGACCGCACTCCCAACGCCAGCCATCAACCAGCCGAGAGCCCGTCGCGCCGAGATTCGGCGACGTAGGCCGACTTTGTGGGCCTAATCGGTCTCTCGATGAGTGACTCGGTGGAGATTTGTCGCCAACAGAGAGTTGCTTTTAGGATCGCTGGTGCCAGATTTTCGAGCAGCTACGCCCAAAGACCTGTCGTGGCCCTTCCTGGCAGCCTCTAATTCACTTGCGAGTGGCGCGCTATCAATCGCGCGAGCTCGCCCGACTCAGCGCCCATCCCACCAATGCACCTGCCGCAGCGCTCAAAGGTACGACAGCAATGTGCCACACCAGTACGTGCGCGGCCTGGAAGTTCTGGCAATGCAGCTCCAGCATCGCAAGACCGGCCAAGCCCGCGAGTGTGCCTGCGACCAAACCAGCCGACACGGGCTTTACCGCGAAGCCGCGCCGGAGCACCAGCCAGGCCAACAACGCGGTGGGGACAGCAAAGAGGAGGCCGGTGAGGAGACAAACAATCCCTGCGGAGAAGAAGTCGCTGGTTTGGTAATCGCGGAACAGCAGGGCAAACACACCCAGTAAAATGCCACTGACGATCGCCAAAAGCGCGCCAGGAGCGATGCGACGCCGGCTCCCGGGAACCATTTCGTGCACCAACCCGACCCCCACCACCCAGGCGAAGACAATCAGGGTAGAGAAGATCGTCGCACGCTCTAAAAGGTCCATCTTTTCGATCCCGAAGAATCCTGCATGAGCCGCGCCTGCCAGAGCAACGGCCGCGCAGACGAGGATCAGGCTGCCCGCCAACATCCATGTGGGCGGCAGCGGGCGCACCGGACGAAGCGACGCTTTGATCGAGTCGGAGATGCTTTGCAGCGTCTCTGCCTTCAAAACATCCTCGCCTCGCGCGGTCTCCTTCAGGACATCGTCAATCTCTTTATCTTTCACGACAGTCTTCCGCTTTGCCCCTTCCTGAACGCCGTGACGCTCATCGTTTCTCTCAACTTCTTATAGGCTCTGTACGCTTTCTGCTTCACCGATCCCACCGTTGAAGACGTGGCCCGTGCTGCTTCTTCGAGCGACATTCCCTCCACTTTCAGCATTTCGATCACTTCGCGCTCGCCCTCTGAAAGCGGTGCCAACAGCGCAACGAGGTTATCCAGCTGGCCGGATTCTGCGGCAACCGGCGCCGCAATCTTTGACATTTCTTCCAGTGCCTGTTGGCGGGCAGTCGTACGGCTCGATTTTCGATAGTGATCCACGCGAACGCGCCGGGCAATCGCGTAAAACCATGGCAGCACCGGCTCGCTCGGGCGATAGGTGTGCCTCACCTTGTGAATGCGCAGCCAGGTTTCCTGCAGCAGGTCATCCGCGTCGGCACGGCTTGCCAACTGCGCGATAAAAAACCGGTGCAGCTGCGGGCTTAGCTGAGCGATAAGAACCGTGGCAGCATTGAAATCGCCCTCTTGATATTGGGCCATGAGTATCTCGAGATTGCTGTCCACAGGCATGCAATGGATCGTCTTCCTGCAATCTTGATCGATTCGAGCAGGTTCGTGCAAGCCGCTTCCCGCAACCCCGCGCTGGCCAGCGGAGCATATTCGATGCCGATGATTTTAATTCGCTGGAGTGCGGTCGAAAGTTACGCCTCCTGATCGGAATCGAGAATTTGTTAATTTTTGATGGCTTCGGCCGAAGACCGTAACTTTTCGGCGCTCCCAACCGAATATCCACCTGTAAGCGTGCTCCGCTTCCTCGACGCGCCCCCATGGCCCGTAACCGGGGCACTGTTTTCACCACAAACTCCAAGGAGAATCGCAATGAATAATCAAAAACTCCAGAAGTCCGGCCCGTGGCGCTCCGGCTTGGTGCTGGCTGCCATCGGCTTTACAAGCGCACTGGCGGCCGCAGGCCAGCAACAGCGCGGCATACTGGTGCTCACCAGCACCAATAGCACCAGCGGCAATGCTGTCGCCGTTTTCGAACTCAATACCGAAGGGACGCCGTCGCTCTCGCTCAAAGACACGTTGCCCACGGGCGGCAAAGGCGGCGCGAGCACGAACGCGGGAATTCTGCAGTTTCAGAACGATCTCGGCGCGGTAGCGAACTACGGATCAAACACTGTCAGCCAGTTGGCGAGGTTTGACAATTCGATCGTCATCGCGAAAACAATCGGTCTGGCCAGCGACTGCGTAAAACCCGACTCTGTGGCGTTAACCGAGGGGCATCTTTTTGTCGTGGGAGCCAATTGTGCCGAGAGTCATTCGTGGCCCTGGGGCTCTATAGACGGACCCGTTGTGGATCTCTCCGATCCCTCGGCTGCTCAAATAGCAGTCGGCAAAAGCTGGGCCGCCGTCACCATGAGCTCGGGATCGCTGCTTCAATTGCCGCTCACCGGGGATGACGGCGTGTTGAGCGGAACAAGTACTGCCCTCGCGCTTCCCAGCAACGCGGATATGGTTCCGCTGGGAGCTGCGTTCTGGGGAAATACTCTGGGCTTCACTCCGGCACACAGCCCCGACAGCTTCGCGATCGTGGACGAAAGCGGAAACGTCAATCCAATTGCAGGACCGACGCCCTCATTTCCCGCGAATGCTCCCTGCTGGGTGGCTAAAGGACCGCTGAGCGTCTGGTACACCGGCAATTCTCCCGGCGATGCCATCTCCGAATTCTTCAGCGACAGCGAGGGCGGAGTATTTTACAAATCCGTTCCCCTGCCAGGCTCGCCGACCGACATCGCGGTGTCGCCCGACGAAAAGTGGCTTGCCGTGATTTATAGCAATGGAAGCGGAGCCTATGTTGCGGTTTTCTCCATCGACGGACATGGAGATTTGACGCCGGTGGCGGCCTCCAATCCCATAATGGGCGTAACCTTTAACGGCGTCGCGATCAGCGAATAACAAATTGATCCTCCCTTGTTTTGCTCGGCGGGCGTTGCCTGCCGGGCAGAGCGATGTTGCAAAACATCGGAGCTCTGGATGGAGCCTGATTCACCCACGTAGAAATGGGGCCGGAACTGGCGAACCGGCCAACGCTCTCATCCAATCTGATGTTTGGACAAGAGAGCTGATAGGCATTCGCAAACGACGTCGCCGCCTCTCCGATCCGAGCCATCCCAACTCCATTTGCATATAATTTGCCTCATTTGCGCTATTGTGATTTCAGGGCCCGGTGCGGGCTGGCGGTGGCGTCAGGGCCCGCTGGCGACGGGGCCGGCTTTGAAGGCGCTGATTTGACTCGTAAGCCCTTTGTTCTTCACGCTTACAAATTACGCGTTTGTTTTCAGATGTTTGCGCTCGTAGGTTTTAGCTAATCCCATGAAGTAGCTCGACTTATTTACAGGGATTACCGGGGGGTATACCCCCTGGCTACTGGCTATTCGCTACTGGCTGCTCTTGAATCACACCGCCGGCAGCAGCATTCGCAGCAGCAGGAATCCTGCCACGCCGGCAAAAAACACCAGCGCCATGCGGATTCCCGGCTCGCGATTCACCTCGGGCAGCAGGTCGGTTGCCGCCACGTAAATGGCCACCCCCGCTGAAACCGGAAGGCCCGCGGCGATCCAGCGGGGAACCAGTTCAATAGCCAGTACGCCGAGCAGTGTGGCGCAGGCCAGCGCTACGGCCGAGTAGAAGGCCGTCGCCCGGCTGCGGCCGCTGGCCAGCATCACGCTGGCCATGGTGAACCCCTCCGGCATCTTGTGCAGCAGGATGGCCAGAAAAATCAGCCAGCCCAGCCAGCTCGAAACCACGAATCCCGAGCCGATGGCGACGCCGTCGAAGAGCGCATGCACGCTCAGCCCGGCGAGCACCGAGTAGCCGGTGCGGCGCGAAACAAATTCGTCGTGGTGCGTCTCCTCGCCAAAATGGAAGTGCGCGTTGATGGTGTGCTCGAGCAGGTGCACGGCGCAGTAGCCCGCCATGATGAGCACCGGACCCCATCGCGGGCTGAGCTTGAGGCTCTCGGGCGCCATCTCGATGACCGCCGTCGCCATCAGGAATCCGGCGCCCAGCGCGACAAAATAACGCAGGTACTGCTCGACGCCGCGAGCGCGCACCAGCACCAGGCCCCCGGCCACGTCGGCCAGCGAGGCAATGGCCCCGAGAATGAGTGCAGTCATGAGCATGGATAAAACACCAGTAGCAAATAACCGGTAGCCAGTAGATGATCGTCGATAGCCAATAATTGTAGCTTGCGGCCTATTGGCTGTTGGCTACTGGCTACTGGGTGTCTTTCTGCAGTTACCCGCTATGCCGGATATGCAACACGTCGCCGTCCTGCACAACGTACTCCTTGCCTTCAAGGCGAAGCGTTCCTTTGGCGCGGGCCGCGGCTTCTGAGCCTGCTTCGAGCAACTGGTCCCAGCGAATGCTCTCGGCGCGGATGAAGTGGTGCTCAAGGTCGGTATGGATGGCCCCGGCCGCCTGCGGCGCCTTCGACCCCAACGGCACGGTCCACGCCCGGCACTCATCCTCGCCCGCGGTAAAAAAGCTGATGAGGCCCAGCAGCTCGTAGCTCTTTCGGATCAGCCGCACCAGGCCGCTCTCGTGCAGCCCATAGCTGTCCAGAAAATCCGCGGCTTCGGCATCGTCCATCTCGGCCAGTTCGGCTTCAACTTTTCCGCAAATTGCTGTGGCGGCCGAGTTCTCGCGCTTCGCCACACCCTCAAGCTTGAATTTCGCTACGGCCGAATCCAGATCGTCGCCCAGCGTCGTGCTCTCACCGATATTCAGCGCGTACAGAATCGGCTTCTGCGAGAGGAACATAAAACCCTTGATGAGCTTCCTTTCCTCCGGAGTCATCTCCAGTTCGCGCAGCGGCTGCTCCTTCTCGAGTGCTTCCTTCGAGCGCAACAGCAGTGCATGCTCGTGCTCCAGGTCGCCGGTGCGCGCCTTCTTCAGATCCTTCTCGACCCGCTCGATGCGCTTCTCGATCTGGGCCAGGTCGCTGATCATCAGGTCGAACTCCACGTTCTTCACGTCGCGCAGGGGATCGATCGGCCCGACATGCGGAATCGAGTCGTCCTCAAAGGCGCGCAGGACGTGAATCAGCGCATCCACGCTACGCAGATTGGTGAGGAACGCGGTTTCCTTGAGTGCCTCCTGGCCGATGGCAGCCACATCAACGTATTCCACCTGCGCGTAAGTGGTTTTCTTGGGTATGTAGAGCGCCGACAGCTTGTCGAGCCGCTCGTCGGGCACCCGGGCCACGCCGATGTGCGCCTCGCGGGGATTCGAATACCCGTGCTCCTCAAGTTTTGCCTTGGTCAGGATTTTGAACAGGGAGGTCTTACCCACCTGGGGCAGGCCGATAATGCCAGTCTTCATAATGAGTCCGTCAAGCCCGGCAACAATGCGTTCGCAGTCATGCGGGCCTCTTCGATGATACAAGAGCAGGCATCAGTGGACCGGAGTCATAACGACGGCGCTTTTCGGCGGACAAACTTGAGGCCGGTAAGTTGCGCAGAGACCGCGGCAACTTTTACGTCGACGATGCCGGCGGCGAGGCCAGTCGAACGCACGTCGGCCTCGTTGATCGCGTGGCCCTTGCCCTTTTTGTAAACGATCCAAAGTTGCGCTCCGTCCACGACGAGTTTCAGAGACCGCTCCACTGCGGCTTCAAGTTCCCGGCGCGTGTTGACGCGAGCCACGATCAGGTCAGCTTGCCCGCGGGCGACGCTTTGGCCTTCGGCGATCGCGGCCTGCAGGTCGGGATCGTCAATTGTGCCGATGACTTTGACCTTGGTTGCGGCGGCGATGCCGAGCTTCTTAGCGAGGCTTGGCGGAGGGGCGGCCATTAGTTGCACCCACTTCGCTGCGGTCTCAGCGCCCAGCGAGAGCGCGAACTTCTCGTCGCCGAAGTGGAAGCGAAGCACCGCACCGTCAGCCGCGAGTTTCTCGATCTTGGCGAAGTGAATTCTGCGTTTGATCGCGCCGCGCAGAATCAGCTCGGGAGGTTCGATGAGCGCCTTCACCTCCGCGGCTTGGCCGTTCACCTCGCAAGCGCAGTTGGCTTCGCGGCCCATGCGTCGATCGCCTCCAAAGGTATTTACGCGCGCGCCGTCTCAGCCCAGGCGACCGTCACCACGGTCCCCACGCCCAGGAGCAGGATGGCCATTTCAATATGTTCGCTGCGGTTGTGGAGCCTGTTGAAGTCCACTGTGTATGGGCTGGCGGTGTCGCCGGTGACAATTGCGCCCCCGGCTGCGATGCGGTCGCGCTCCATAGCCGGAATAACGATGTACTGCGAATACGCCGTGCACAGCATCATCATAAGGACCAGGATCATGGGCGCAAGAACGGTACGGGGTTTGTAGATGTTCCACGCCGGGGCCAGTGCAAGCAAACCCAGCGCTACAACTCCTGAAACTAATCCGATGCCGTGCAGAATGCGAAGCAGATGGCCCACGATTGTGCCGGCAGCGTGCGTGTCTGGCTGCAGCGCGGTAAAGGTGATGGCCGCAACGACTGGAAAGAATATCTCCGCGCCGAGCCACACAATCAGCGCAAAGTAGAGCAATGTGCGAAGCAGTGTCTTCATGCGTGCAAGGATAAACCAGCGGATGGGGCTTTCGGACCGGAAAAACCCCGCTTCGTGTGACCAGATGCTATATCTCAGTGTGGAAGGATCTTTGCAGCGGGCCGCGAAAAACACCGCATTACTGTTTCGCCGCCGATACTTCGTGAAAGTGTCGCCAGATGGTTTCAGCGGTCTTGCGCTGTACGACGGCCGCCAATGATTCAACCGTGGCCTGCTGTACGTCGCGCAAGCTGCCGAAGTGCTCGATGAGTCTCTGCCGGGTCTGGGGCCCGACCCCCGGAATTTCCAGCAGTTCCGACGAGCGGTCGCGCATGGCTCTGCGCTGGCGATGGTAGCCGATGGCAAACCGGTGGCTCTCATCGCGGATCATCTGCACCAGGTGCAAAACGGGAGATCGCCGATCGAGCACAATGGGCTCCTCTTCGGCGCCGTAGAGGTAAATCACTTCTTCACGCTTGGCGATCGAAGCAAGCGGTTGGGAGGTGAATCCCAGCGACTCGAGCGCGTCGGCCGCTGCGTTAAGCTGGCCCAGTCCGCCGTCGATAAGCACCAGTGAGGGCATCGGCTTGTCCTCGTCCTTCACACGCCGGTAACGCCGCTCAACCACTTCGCGCATCGAGGCAAAGTCGTCCACGCCCAACACCGTCATCACTTTGAACTTGCGGTACTCCTGCTTGTTCATCTTGCCGTCTTCCCACACCACCATTGATGCCACCGTCTCCGCGCCCTGGATGTGCGAGATGTCGAAGCACTCGATGCGCCGCGGCAGATCGGGCAGCATCAAAGCGTCGGCCAGCGCCTCCTGAATGGCTTTGCGCGAGGGCTCAAGCACCCGGAACCGCTGCGTGTACGACTGGTGGGCATTCTGGCCGGCCAGGTCGACGAGTGACTTTTTGTCGCCTCGCTGCGGCACGGCGATTTCGATCTTGTGGCCCGAGCGGTCACTGAGCAGAGCGGCAAGCGTCTCACGATCGTCGAAGTCGACCGGCACAAGAACCGTCCGCGGCACATAGTGCTGGTCGATGTAGAGCTGCTTGAGCAAGGCACTGAAAACATGCCCCGCATCGAAGCCCTGTTCCCTGTCTTCCTGACCCCTGATCCCTGAACCCCGATCACATTCTTCCTCTACCTCGATCGCTTCCATCAAACTGGGCAGGTCCTCCCAGAAGAATTCTCTGCGGTCCACAATCTTGCCGTTGCGCATGTGGAACAGGTTCACCGCCAGCGAGCCATCTTCAAAGTGGTAGCCGAAGACGTCGGCATCGTCCTCCTGCTCGGCCGTCGCGATACGCTGCTTCTCCTGAAGCTGGTGCACGGTTGAGAGCTGGTCGCGCAGCCGCGCCGCAGCCTCAAACTGCTCTGCCTCGGCCGCAGCATTCATGCGCGCGGTGAGGGTCTTCTGCAGTTCGGCGTGGCGGCCCTCGAGGAAGAGCTGCGCATCCCTGACGGCCTCGGCGTATGCCCCAGGTGTCGTCAGACCCTCCACGCAGGGTCCCAGGCAGCGATGGATGTAGTACTGCAGGCAGGCGCGCGGATGGTAGCGAGAGAGGTCGACTTTGCAGCTTGGGATGAGGAAGCTGCGATGGATAAGTTCCGCTACGCGATGAGCCAGATTGCCCGGAAAGTAAGGACCGTAATACGCCGAGCCGTCTTTGCGCAGCCGCCGCGTCACAAACACCTTGGGATACCGGTCGGCCAGCGTCAGTTTCACGTACGGGTAAGTCTTGTCATCCCGCAGCAGGATGTTGAACCGCGGCTTACGCTGTTTGATGAGATTGTTTTCAAGCGCGAGGGCCTCATGCTCGTTGGCAACCAGGATATAGTCGAGATCGACTGCCTCGCGCATGAGCGAGCCGGTTTTGGCGTTGGCCTGAGAGGTCTCAAGCAGATACGACCTTACCCGCGAGCGCAGGTTCTTGGCTTTGCCCACATAAATGACCTCACCCTCAGCGTTCTTGTAGAGGTACACCCCCGGCCGAGTGGGCAAACTCCGGATTTTCTCATAGAGGTCCATCAGGCTATCCAGTTAACAGGATAGCGTTTGAGCCGATGTGCGGTGACAGCCATCGGCATATTGCGAAGGGCAGGGAATCCTTACCTGTTCACGTAAAAATTACATAACCGGATCGCTGTCCGGCGCCGATGTTGACCTCGTAAGGCATTATGTATCAGCGAGTTAACCAAAAGGATCCGTTTGGAAGCCGGTGTGCAACTTTCCATGGCGGCTAGGAATGCAACTCCGGCGGAGGACCGCTCGAATGCGAGCCATGCAGCCGGCCCAAAGGAGCAAACACCATGACCAGGCAATCATTAGCGTGCATGTTGGCTGCGGCGAGTTTCGCAGTGCTTGGAGCGACGGGATGCACAACCAAAAACTACGTAAGAACCCAGACCGCTCCGATCATCCAGAAGACCGGCGATCTTGAGAATCAAACGGCCGAGAACAACCGGCAGATTCACAACGTGGACGAGAACGCGCAGGCTGGAATCAAGAAGGCTCAGTCCGCCGCGGACACCGCGAACCAGAACGCGCAGCAGGCGAGCACTGCGGCTAACCAGGCCAACACGGCTGCTAATGACGTCGCGCAGCGTGCCGATTCGCTGGATGAACTTGTGAAGGGCCTCGACAACTACAAGCAGGCTGGCGATGTCTCGGTGACCTTCAAGTTCGACAAGAGCGTGTTGACAGATGACGACAAGCAGCAGCTCGATAACTTTGCCGCGCAGCTGTCGTCGAAGAAGAGCTACATTCTCGAGGTGACCGGCGGGACCGACTCCGCTGGCCCTGCGCAGTACAACTACGATTTGAGCAACCGCCGCGCCGATGCAGTGGTGCAGTACCTGGTAACCAAATACAGCGTTCCTGCGCACCGCTTCTACCTGATCGGCATCGGCAAGGATCAGTATGTAGCCTCAAACGACACGCGCGAAGGCCGCGCCAAGAATCGCCGGGTTGAGGTGCAACTGCTGACCAACATGGAAGCGCAGAATACTCAGACGACGCAGTCGTCGGCCAGCCAGCCCGCGCCTCCGGCAGCCAAAGCCGCACCGGCAACCGGAACGTCGGACCCGAAAGACACCGTGGAATAGCCCCGCGGGCAGAAATCGAAACAGAGAGGGCGGACCTGAGACGGTTCGCCCTTTTTGCGTTTGATCTTTCGAGATCAGTGCTGCTTAACGTGTTCGGCGCGCACCTGGTTGGCCGTAAACAACTGCAGGAATGGCGCGCCTTTGGCTGCGGCCTCAACGGCTGGCCTTCCGTGTGCCTCTTCGCGTTCAACAATACACACGACCGCGGCTACTTTCATGCCCGCATCCTGCGCAGCTTCAATGGCGTTGATGGTTGAGGCGCCGGTGGTGCATACGTCGTCGACGATCGCCACGCGCGCTCCTTCCTGGCAGAACCCCTCGATGCGCCGCTTTGCGCCGTGTGCCTTTTCCGCCTTGCGCACCAGAAACCCGTGAATCAGGGGTGCGGCAGGATTGGTTTGCGCACGCCATGCGCTGGCCGTGGCTACGTTTGAGACGATCGGGTCCGCGCCCATGGTCAGCCCGCCAACTGCATCGACCTCGATGCGGTTCGCTTCAAGCAATTCGAGAATCGCGTGTCCGGTGAGACGGCCTCCTTCAGCATGGAGTGTGGTAGTGCGGCAGTCGATGTAGTAGTCGCTTGTGCCGCCCGACGAGAGCGTGAACTGGCCGAGGCGAAAACTCAGTCGCGCAAGAAGCGAGAGAAGTTGCTGGGCGTGGGTTGGTTCTGTCATTAATGAGATTGTAATGGCAGCTTTTGGCTACTAACTACTCGCTACTAACTACTGGCTACTGGCTGCCTCTCAAATCTTGTCGAGATGTTGGAAGCCGTGCGTGAACAGCAGCGTGATGGAGAAGAGCAGGAAGTTATAAACCGAGTGAACCATGACACTGGCCGCGAGGGAACGAGTGACGAGGCGAACCGCGCACAATGCAAGGCTGACGCAGCCCAAAAGAAGAACTGCGTCGACAGAGTCCCCGGTTTGTTGCGCGTGCATTGCGGCAAATGGAACGCTGGTAAACACCGAGCCGACGACAATCGATGGAATTGACCACAAAGGGTAGCCGGCGGCATCGATGGGGCGCGCCAATTCCCGTAGGTGCGTTTTGCGCATTGCGAGCAGCAGAATTAGCGCAAGGAACACAACTGAATATGGTACGAGGATCCAGGCTTTGAACTGGCCGCCCCTCCAAAGAAGGGCAACCAGCAAGGCTGCCGGGAGACTGAGAACGGCAGCGGCCGAGGCTATGTTGGCGCGCAATGGCCATCGGGGACGGCCGCTTGCGCCGAACCCGATCGGGGAATCGTGATTGATCTTTTCGGCGATCCAGTCGGATGCTGTGCACATTGCGGGCAGGATAAAGCCGCGGAACAACGATTCCTCAAAAAATGGCGCCACAGTTATGCCAAAAGCAAAGAGGAGCCAGGCCGCTCCTGGCTCTTTGAAGATCTTCTCAATGGGAGCATCGGTCGGTTCCTGCATGAAGAAGGCGTTCAGGATCATCGCAACAAAGAAGCATACGAATCCGGTTCCAGCCAGGCGCAGCCAATGCCGCTTCGCAGCGGCGCCGTTCCACTCGAGGCCGGCAAAGAAGCTCTTGTGCCAGATCCGCGGGAACGTAAAGTAGGCGGCGGCAAAGGCCACAAGATACAAAATCAGCTCGCTGCCCAGAGTGTAGTGGATGTCGTTCACCGTGTCTTGAAGAGTGGAGACATGGAAGAGGCGAAAGTGGACGGCGACTCGCAGGATCACTATGGATACGATCAGGCTGAAGAGGAGGTAGACGGCCAACAGCACGACGTGGCCGAGATGGGGAATGCGAACCGGTGGCGGAGGTTCAGGTTGAAAGACGTTGGCGAATAAAGGCGGCTCTTCGGGGACGAGCGCGAGTGCCGCTGTATTGCTTGGCGCAGATTCGGTTGACAAAGATTCAGATGTTGATGCGCTTGCATCCGTCGATCCTTGCGGATCGTCGCTGGTACATTGCTCCAGCCGAGCGTCTCCGGTGAGTTCGGCGCCGGCTTGCGCGGCATGCGGCTCATCGCCGGGTGGTAGTGTCATCTCGCTCCCCGCTTGCCGTTGCGCGCAGCCGGAGTCTTCTTCCGCCCCGCGGATTTTGTCGCGGGGCGGCCGTTGCCGTTCGGTTTTGAGCCGGTTTCCGGTTTCGCGGCTTCCTCCGGCGGATCGTCCGCTTCCACTTCAACCAGCTTGCCGTTCTCAGTTGTGTAGTAGCGGATTAGAAAGTGGCCAGTATAAGAGCCGGAAGTAGCCGCGATCTGCGCCGGCCTGCCTTCTGCTACCACGCGTCCGCCGTCTTCGCCGCCTTCGGGTCCCAGATCGATGACCCAGTCGGCATTCCGAATCACGTCGATACTGTGCTCGATGATGATGACCGAGTTGCCGAGATCGGCAAGCCGGTGCAGGACTTCGAGAAGCTTGCGCACATCGTCAAAGTGCAGGCCGGTGGTCGGCTCGTCGAGCAGGTACAGGGTACGGCCGGTCTGGCGCTTGGAGAGCTCGCGGGCCAGCTTCATGCGCTGCGCCTCGCCGCCGCTGAGGGTTGTCGCGCTTTGGCCCAGGTGCACATAGCCGAGGCCCACGTCGACCAGCGTCTGCAGCTTCTGCCGTACCTGCGGCACGTCTTTGAGCAGAGGCAATGCATCTTCAATCGTCAGTTCGAGAATGTCGGCGATGGAGTGGCCGTGAAACTTTACAGCGAGAGTCTCCTGGTTGTAGCGGCGGCCGTTGCACACCTCGCACTGTACGTAGACGTCGGGCATGAAGTTCATTTCAATACGGCGCTGTCCGTCTCCCTGGCAGGCCTCGCAGCGGCCCCCAGTGACATTGAAACTGAACCGGCCTGGCTTGTAGCCGCGCTCGCGCGCCTCCGGCAGCATGGCGAACAGGTCACGGATAGGTGAGAAGACTCCGGTATACGTGGCCGGGTTGGAACGCGGGGTGCGGCCGATCGGCGACTGATCGATGCGGACAACCTTGTCGATCTGTTCCGCGCCGATGAGCGAATCGTGCGCGCCGGGCTCCTCGCGTGAACCGTAGATGGTCTTGGCCAGCGAGCGGTACAGAATGTCGTTTACCAGCGTGCTCTTGCCGCTGCCGCTCACTCCGGTAACCACGGTCATGACCCCAAGCGGAATTCGAATGTTTACATCGTGAAGGTTGTGCTCGCGTGCGCCCTCGATGGCGAGCCAGTTGCCGGTGAGCCTGCGCGGCTTGGCGCGCTGCAACATGGTGGCCTGCCCCGAGAGGTAACGGCCGGTGAGCGAGTCCGGCGATGCCATGATCTGCTGGGGAGTGCCCTCGGCTACAACATGCCCGCCGAGCCGGCCAGCACCGGGGCCGAGGTCGAGGACATAGTCGGCGTGGCGAATGGTCTCCTCGTCGTGTTCGACAACCAGAACGGTGTTGCCCAGGTCGCGCAGCTTTTCGAGTGCTTCAATCAGCCGGTTGTTGTCGCGCTGGTGCAGGCCGATGGAAGGCTCGTCGAGGACATAAAGCACGCCCCGCAGCCGGGAACCGATCTGCGTGGCGAGTCGTATGCGCTGGCCCTCGCCGCCCGAGAGCGTGGCGGCGTTTCGGTCGAGCGAGAGGTAATTGAGTCCCACCGCACAGAGGAACTCGAGCCGCTCCACAATCTCGCGTTTGATGCGGTCGGCAACGAGCGCTTCGCGCAATGTGAATTGCAGATTGATGGCTGCCGAGAGCGCGCGATTAAGAGGCAGAGCCGTAAAGTCGGCGATGGAGAGCCCGCCAATTTTTACAGCCAGCGACTCAGGCCGCAGGCGTTTGCCGCGGCATGCCGGGCAGGGCGTGGCCGACATGAAGCTCATCATGTATTCCCGATAGCCTTCGCTGCGCGCCTCCTCGACGTTGTCACGGAGGTAGGCCAGGATGCCATGAAAGCCCGTGCGCGGCGCTTCGCCTTTGGGAGGGCCGTAGACCAGGATGTGCTGATGCTTCACAGGCAAATCTTCAAACGGAGTCTTGAGATTGATGCCGTATCGGCCAGCGGCGAGCTCGATTAATTTGACGAGATACTGAGATGCCGAACCCGGGCCGAGGCCGCCATCGAGCAATGGCTTCGACCAGTCGGTGATGACCTTGGCAGGGTCGAAGTCGTAGAGCGAGCCCAGGCCGTGGCACTCCGGGCAGGCGCCAAATGCTGAGTTGAAGCTGAAGCTGCGAGGCTCGAGCTTGGGCACATCGAGCCCGCAATCGGGGCAGGCCATCGACGAAGAAAACAGTTGCTCCGTCTGGCCGCCTGAGCCTCCGCTCAAAACAACCAGCACCAGGCCGTTGGCGAGTTGGAGCGCCTTGGTTATGGCCTGCTCGAGACGCTTCTCCGCGGACGGTTTACTGCTTGCCTGCGGCTCTGCGGTTCCCACCCTCGTCGAGGTCACCGGGGCATCCTTCAGCAGAATGCGATCAATAATCGCCTCGATCGTGTGATTCTTGCGTCGATCCAGCAGAACCGGCTCGGAAAGATCCCGGATTTCTCCATCCACGCGAGCGCGAAATCCTTGCTGATCAAGCTCATCCAGCAAATCCTTAAACTCACCCTTGCGGCCTCGCACCACCGGAGCCATGATGGTGACTCGCTCACCGCGTCCGAGTTCAAGGATGCGCTGGACGATCTGATCGGAGGTCTGGCGGGCAATCGGGCGGCCGCAATTCGGGCAGTGAGGAGTGCCGACCGAGGCGTAAAGCAGGCGCAAATAGTCGTAGATTTCGGTGATCGTGCCCACAGTCGAACGTGGACTGCGACTGGTAGTCTTTTGTTCGATTGAAATGGCCGGGCTGAGGCCCTCGATAGAATCCACGTCGGGCCGCTCGATCTGGTCGAGAAACTGGCGTGCGTAGGCCGAGAGCGTCTCCACGTAGCGGCGCTGGCCCTCGGCGTAGATGGTGTCGAAGGCCAGGGAGCTTTTGCCGGAACCGGAGAGTCCCGTGACCACCGTGAACGTGTTGCGCGGAATGCGCACATTGATGTCGCGCAGATTGTGCTGGCGCGCGCCGCGCACCGAAATGTGGGTTATTGCCATGGCCGGGGTGATCAGAGGACGGAGGTATCAACAAGGGAGTCGCGACGCCTGTTCACAGCGTTGCAACACCCTGGGGGTATTCTATTTGCCAATAGAAATCGTGGTCAACGCGGGTGGCAAAAAGGGGCGTCTCTGCGACAATCGCAAAGGCGGCAGGCTGTAGGGCGCATCTAACTTTCTAGCGCCGGTGTAAAAGGAAAGGAAGTTGGCCCGCAGGCGGAGATGATGGCGAATCTGTTGAATCTGGCTATGTTGGCATGTGCGACCGTTGGGTCGATGGTTTTCGGAATCCTGGCAGCCTATGCCATATTGCGCGTCGGTTTTGCCCTCATGCGGCCGCAGAGTCCAGTGCCCATCAAAGCAGACCGGCCCGAGCCCGCTGGCACGCTGTAAGCACCTGCCTCGGCATTCGATTCATTCAAAAAGCAAAGATAGTATGTCGATTTCCTGACGCGCGCCTGGCTCGTGCTCTGAGCGAGTGCGCAAGCTTCGCCCGGGATGGGTTAGACCCTTATTGAGGCGGGGTTTGTTGCTGCTGTTGTTGCTGCTGTAGTTGCTCCTGGCGCTGCTGTTCCAGCTCTGCCCGGCGCTCTTCCATCTGCTGATATTGCTCTGGGGGCATTCCCTGAGGTCCAAACCCATTGCGCATCGGTGGAATTCCAGGCATAGGCTGCTGCGGCTGTTCGTATTCGCCTGCCTCTTCGTTGTTGTTTTGTGCGTTGTTGGCCGGAGCCGGTCCGGTGGGGCGATTGGTGAGCACGATCTCCCGCGGGGTTCCCTGGCCCTGGTCGCCTACCATCAAAACGTTGTAAGCGGTTCCGTCGAGCAGCTGAGCAATAACATCGCGAGCCGAACCTGGGCCATAAGAGCCAAAAATGCGCTCTTCCCCGACTTTGCCGTCCAGCTTGGCGCCGGTGTCTGTGGCCACTTCGTGCAGAATCTGCTCGAGACTTGAGTTATTGGCTTCAATCGCAAGCCCATGAGTATCCCAAATGATCTTGGCGGGAGCGGGCTTGTCGTTGGCTGGCCAGTCAGGCTTGGGCGGTTCGGGTGGGGGTGTTGGGGCCGCTGCTTGCAAAGGCGTGGAGGGCGAGGACGCGCTGGTAAGGATCTTATTTGCTTTGTGCGATTTATACGTGGCGTGCGCAGGATGCGTGCCAGCAATAGCCGACGCCGGAGCCGGGTTTTGGGCAACCAGCAGTGCGCCGGAGCCTAAAAGTGCCATCAGTGCCGCGGTGATCGACAAACTCGCCATCAAGGCAGGTTGCCGCTGCCGGCGGCAAGCTATCGAATTTGTGCCGGATTGCACTTTTCAACGTCCCCCGCGCCGGGTGAATCGCCTGAGACTTGGACCGGCATTCTGCGCCGCCGCTGTGTACTAGACTAGCAGTGACCCACAGACGCTCAAAACGGGCGTCAAATAAGAGCGAAGAGCATGTTTTTCACTCTCGCCCGTGCCGAATCGAAAAGCATGTCCCTGGAGAGGATACCGCGAACTATGCGTTCATGGTTAAAGGTTTTGGCTGCGGCCGCCCTGATTTGTTTTTCAGCGGCGGGATTTGGCGCCACTTGCACGATGCAGGCTGAGCTCTCGAGCGCGGATCGCGAGGCGCTTGCAGCCGCAGGAACGCGCATTGCGGTCGCCGTAGTGAGCCAGGACCTGACCGGGCTGAAGTCTCTGTTGTTCCCGGCCGAGGCTTCGGCATGGGATTCGATCAGTGCAACGGTCGACCAGGGGCAGGCGCTGCTCCAGGGTGGCCAAATCACGGTTCGCGACGTATTCTTGCTGGACGCGAGCACCCAACCGTCTCAAGCCGACACGCAATTCTTCTGCTCCAACTCAAGTGGCTCGCTCACGGTGACGATCCTTATGCGAGCGTTGCCTCCGGGCCGATACGCGGTGGTGCTGGCGGACGCGGTGGGCGCGCCCCTGGCAGGACAGTTGGGGCTGATCCTGGCATGGGACCAGGCCAGCTCGTCGTGGATGCTGGCCGGGCTTTCGCTTCGCCCCGGCGCGCTCGATGGCCATGATGGCGTGTGGTACTGGAAGCGGGCCCGCGATCTGGCCGCCGAAGATCCGTGGAGTGCGTCGTACCTTTATGATGCAGCTCATTATCTCTTGCTGCCCGTAGACTTCATGGGGTCTCCAAATCTTGAGAAGCTGCAACAGGAGCAATCGCAGATATCGCCCGATCCGCGCACTGCTCTGCCACTCTCAATTCCCGACGGAGATCGGACCTGGAAGATCGTGGGAGTGGCGCTGGACGCATCGCTGCGCGAGCCAGACCTGGCTATCGCATATCAATCGACGGGCGTGACCGACCCCGCGGCTCTCAGAACCGAGGCCACCGCGGTGCTGAGCGCATTTCTCAAAACCGAACCCGGCATAAGGGCGAATTTTCACGGGCTCTGGGCCTACGCTGTAAATGGCGACAAGCGCACGCCGGTGATGGAACTGCCGATGAAGCAGATACCGTAAGTGCAGGGACTGAGGGTCTGAGGGACTAAGGGATTGACCAAGACAATTGGGAATATCATTGATCTACGTTCCGATACCGTAACCCGCCCGTCGCAGGAGATGCGCGCGGCCATGGCTGCGGCTGAAGTGGGCGACGACGTCTATGGCGAAGACCCGACGGTGAATCTGCTGGAACGACACGCCGCTGATATTTTCGGCCGCGAGGCTGCGCTCTTTGTGCCCTCAGGCACCATGGGCAATCAGATCGCGATACGCTGCCATACGCAACCGGGGCAGGAGGTGGTTGCCGACGCTCGCGCGCACATTCTCGACTGGGAAATGGCCACGACCGCCGTCTTTTCCGGATGCCTGATTCGCGCCGTCCCCACCGAAAACGGAATCCTCACTTGGAAACACATTGAGCCGGTGATCGAGCAGAAGAGCAACTTTCGCGCGCATACCGGCCTGATCGAGATTGAGAACACCCACAACCTTGCCGGGGGCCGCTGCACTCGCGTCGAAATTCTCCAGGAGATTTGGGAAAACGCAAAGCAACGTACGTTGCCCACCCACCTTGACGGCGCCAGAATCTTTAACGCAGCCGTTGCCCTGGGCGTCGACGTCAAGATGCTGACACGCGGATTCGACACCATCATGTTCTGCCTGTCGAAAGGATTAGGCGCGCCGGTGGGGTCGATGCTGGTGGGCTCAGAGGAGTTGATTGCAAGGGCGCGCCGGTTCCGCAAGGCGCTGGGCGGAGGGATGCGCCAGGCGGGTGTGCTGGCGGCTGCCGGATTGATCGCGCTCGAGCAAGGACCGAAACGGCTCGCCGACGACCACTCCAATGCACGACTGCTGGCCGAAGCACTGGCCAACACCCCTGGCGTGAGTATCAACCTCAAGTCGGTCGAGACAAACATCGTGATTTTCAAACTCACGGCTGGCCAGGGCGCGCCGGAGCTTGCCGCACGGCTCAAGGAGCGTGGCGTGCTGATCAGCGCCTTCGGTCCCGATGCAATCCGTCTGGTGACACACCTCGACGTGAGCCGCGGCGCCTGCATCGATGCGGCTGAAGCACTAACCGAGGAGATTGAAGTTGCGGCCGGGAGTCACATATAGCGCGCCGCTTCCCGGAATCACGCGAACAGGTCCTACTCAGGTAAGTAAAGGCGGCATGGTAGCTGCGCTGCATTCTGCGCTGCCATGCCGATGGCTTGCTCTCGCCGGATGAGTGCTCGGGACATTCATCCGGCTTTGCAGTTGATTGCGCCTGAACTATGAAGCGACCAATTCCCCGACAGGCACTTCGCTGATGGACTTGATGATCTGCGAGACGATCTGGTACGGATCTGCCTCGGAGTTCGGACGCCGATCTTCAAGATAGCCCCTGTAGCCGTGCTTGATGAAATTCACGGGCAAGCGGACCGAGGCGCCGCGATCGGAGAGGGCATAGCTGAACTTATCGATGGCCTGGGTTTCGTGCAGCCCGGTCAGGCGCAGATGATTGTCCGGGCCGTAGACCGCGATATGTTCGGGGATGTTCTTTTCGAAGACCTTCATAAGCGCTTCCAGGTAGTCCTTGCCGCCGGTTTCGCGCATGTACTTGGTGGAGAAGTTGGTATGCATGCCTGAGCCGTTCCAGTCACCCTTGATCGGCTTGCAGTGCCACACCACATCCACTTCGTACTTTTCGCAGAGCCGCATCATCAGGTAGCGGGCGGTCCACATGTCGTCCGCGGCCTTGTGCGAGCCCTTGCCGAAGATCTGGAACTCCCACTGTCCCTTGGCTACCTCCGCATTGATGCCTTCGTGGTTGATACCCGCATGCAGACACAGATCGAGATGCTCTTCGACGATGGTGCGGGCGATCGAGCCCATGTACTTGTAGCCAACGCCGCAATAATAGGGGCCTTGCGGACCGGGGTAGCCGTGCTCGGGAAAACCCAGCGGGCGGCCATCCTTGTAAAGGAAATACTCCTGCTCGAAGCCGAACCAGACATCCGGATCGTCCGGAGCCGTGGCGCGCCCGTTCGACGGGTGCGGCGTTCCGTCGGGCAGCATCACCTCGCTGAGAACGATGTACGCGTCCTTGCGGGCCGCGTCAGGATATAGAGCCACAGGCTTCAGAACGCAGTCGGACTTGTGGCCTTCGGCCTGCATCGTGGAACTGCCGTCGAAACCCCACAGGGGCAGATCGGCCAGTGTTGGCGGCTGGTCAAATTCCTTCAGCGTAGTCTTGCCGCGAAGTTCGGGAACGGGCTTCTTACCATCAAGCCAGATGTACTCGAGTTTGTACTTAGCCATGGGTCTCCTTCGAACGAAAAAGTGATTACTCTGCTCCTGAAGTCTAGGGCGTAGGACATAAGGATCTTGTGAAGAATCTTGGTTTGATGGCCCAGCCGCGGGTCCGGTCATCGGTGGTGAGCGATCAGGAACATGATGAGCAGGATTACAACTGGAATCAGGGCCAG
>Ga0335074_10000359_pt1 | contig 67028 bp, 58 predicted proteins | sample Lox_Sample_23_FD_206715 | JGI IMG/M metagenome (GOLD analysis project Ga0335074, IMG submission 206715) | Soil microbial communities from Loxahatchee National Wildlife Refuge, Florida, United States - Lox_Sample_2.3 | ecosystem: Environmental > Terrestrial > Soil > Wetlands | place: USA...
ATCGCCGGCGCCCGCGGTTGCAAGCTCTGGCGGCGCATCCGTGTTTACGGCCACACGTCCATCCGTCGCGGCGATGACCGTGTCCGGTCCTTTCAGAAGCATCGTGCATTTCGCGTGGGCGGACGCTTCCCGCGCGGCATCAACACGTGTCGGCGCGCGCTCGAGCAGACCAGGGTAGATCCGTCCAAACTCTCCGGCATGCGGTGTCAGGACGGCTGGCTCCCGCAATTGCGCAAAAAGACCGTTCGGATCATCGGCAAACGACGTCAATGCGTCGGCATCGAGAACCGAGGCGGCGGCGCTCGCGAGAACTGCCGCCACCATGTCCATCGTCGGACGCCCAACCCCGCAGCCCGGGCCAATGACGGCGGCATTCAGCCGCGTGTCTCGGAGCAGTTCTGACAGGCCCGAGGCGCCGGCGAAAGGTTTGACCATGATCGCCGTCAGTGCCCCGGCGTTGACGGAAACGGCGTCGACAGGACTGGCGACGCTCACAAGGCCGGCACCCACCCGCAGCGCGGCACGTGCCGCCATCCGGGCTGCCCCGGTCGCATGGGCGGGTCCGCTGACGACTACAGCATGGCCGCGCGCATATTTGTGGCCGAGCGGCTGCGGCCAGGGAAAGTGCATGCCCCACAGGGCCGGTCCATTCTCGAAGATTCGGGGCCGAATGCTTTTCAGGGCCTCGGCGGGAATCCCGATATCCGCCACGACAACATCACTGCACCAAATCCGGCCCGGCATAAGCACATGCGCGGGTTTCTTGCGAAAGAACGTGATGGTCAGATCGGCGCGAACTGCGACGCCGTCCAGGCCGTCCAGTGCACGCGCCAGATCGCCATGAAGCCCGCTCGGAACGTCTACAGCGACCACGTCGGCATCAGACCACCTGAGCGCCAGGACAGTTTCCCGCGCTGCTCCTTCCAGCGGGCGCGCGAGTCCTGCGCCAAAAATTGCGTCCACAACCAGCATGGCACCCCGCACTGATTTTGGCGCGAGGTCACCAATCTCCCCGGACCAACGTGCGGCCACCGTCGCCGCGTCGCCCTTGAGATGCTCACGCGTACCGAGCAGCGCGATGCGAACAGGCCAGCCCTGGGTTCGCAGATGCCGTGCCGCGACAAAGCCGTCGCCACCATTGTTGCCCGGGCCGCAAAGCACGACTGTCGGCCGCGCCGACCACCGTCGCGTGATCTCATCCGCGACAGCGCGCCCGGCATTCTCCATCAGATCGAGCGATGGAATTACGTGGTCCGCCGCGTATCGGTCCGCAGAATACATTTCGGCGACGGAGAGGATTTCGTTCATCACGTTGCGAATGAGTTTTCCCGGTTACATCCATGAAAATACAACTCTAATCGACTCATTGCCTCCTCCAAGAGTGCCCGTTTCTTGCAGAAGGCGAAGCGCACGAGATGACTTGGTTCGCCACTCTCGAAAAACGCACTCAACGGAATCATCGCGACGCCCGCTTCGCGCGCAAGACGACGGCAGAACATATCGTCGCGTTCATTTGTCAGCCCGCGAATACCGGCGGTTAGGAAATAAGTTCCTTCGCAAGGCAAGACTTCGAAACCGAGCCGAACCAGCCTCTCCGCCAGAAGATCGCGATTGCTTTCAAGGGTTCGCGTCAGCTCGAGCGTGAATTCCATTTCGTTCGTGAGCGCGTAGGCCGTGCCGCGTTGGAGGGCCGGCGGCGTCGTGAAAGTCAGAAATTGATGGGCCTTTGCGACGATGTCGATCAGCGTGGCGGGTCCTGTTACCCAGCCCACCTTCCATCCGGTGAGTGAGAACATCTTGCCTGCCGACCCGATTCGCACGGTTCGCTCCGCCATGCCGGGAAAACGCATCAGCGGCAGATGCGGCCGGCCGTCGAAAACAAGATGTTCATAAACCTCGTCGCAGATCGCGACCGCCTTGGAGGCGGCGAGCACGCGCGCCACGCCGGCCAATTCCTCATGGTCGAACACCCGTCCGATCGGATTGAGTGGCGAATTCAGTATGACGACGCGTGTATCCGCCGTCATGACAGCAGAAAGCTTATCGCCTTCCAAGCGCCAATCCGGCGGCGCGAGCTTGACGCTTCGCACGCGCGCGCCAACAGCCAATGCAATCGGGCGGTACGAATCATAAGCCGGCTCAATCAGCACGGCCTCCCCGCCCGGACCGGCCAGCGCCATGATGCTGGCCGTTAGGGCCTCCGTGCCGCCAGAGGTGACGAGCACGTTGCGATCGGGATCGAAATCGAATCCGTAGAATCGATTCGCGTGCGCAGCGACCGCATGGCGCAAAGCCGGCAGTCCGCGCGACGGCGGATATTGGTTTGGCCCCTCGCGAAGCGCGGCGGCGGCACTCTCGCGAATCGCAAGCGGCCCATCTTCGTCGGGAAATCCCTGCCCCAGATTGATGGCACCGTGCTCGGTCGCAAGCGCCGACATCACCGTGAAAATCGTTGTCGGAAGCCCTGCAAAAACCGGATTGAATCTGTGCTCGGCCATCATCGCTGCAACGCAAATGCGGGACGCGACTTAACCGGGAAGCTACGCAGGCTCCAAGGAAAATCGGCGGTCGGCTGGAAGGACGACGGCGCCGGATGTTGCAGCGCGTCAAAAGGCGTGTGGATAACTCTGGTGCGGAGCTTAGAAGACTCGCTAATTTTTTGCAGGGGCGGAATGATCGGCATGGGAGAACGCGGTTGAAGAAGATCGAAGCCATCATCAAGCCCTTCAAGCTCGACGAGGTGAAAGACGCCCTGCAGGAAATCGGCATCCAGGGGCTGACGGTCGTCGAAGCACGCGGGTTTGGCCGTCAGAAAGGCCATGCGGAGCTTTATCGCGGCGCCGAATATGTCGTGGATTTCCTGCCCAAGGTAAAAATCGAACTCGTCGTGCCGGAGCAGCGTCTGGAAGCGGCGCTCGACGCCATTCAGAAGGCGGCGCGCACGGGCAAGATCGGGGACGGCAAGATTTTTGTATTCGACGTCGAGCAGGCGATTCGCATCCGGACGGGCGAAACGGGCACCGACGCCATTTAGGGACGCAACCGCGGGCCCCGCGGCTCGCATCAAGATCGAGGAACAGCCATGGCCAATGCAGACACGGTTCTGAATCTCATCCGGGAAAAGGAAGTCAAATTCGTCGATCTCCGTTTCACCGACCCGCGCGGCAAGTGGCAGCACGTTACCTTCGACCTTTCGATGGTCGATGAAGACTTCCTGACTGAAGGAACAATGTTTGACGGCTCTTCCATCGCCGGCTGGAAAGCGATCAACGAATCCGATATGACACTGCTGCCCGATTGTGGCACAGCGATCATCGATCCGTTCTTCGCGCAGACAACGCTCACGCTGGTTTGCGATGTCATCGAACCGACAACCGGCCAGCGTTACGCCCGTTGTCCGCGCTCCATCGCCAAAGCCGCCGAGAAATACATGGCGTCGTCCGGAATCGGCGACACGGCCTATTTCGGGCCGGAGGCGGAATTCTTCATCTTCGACGATGTCCGCTTCGACACCGGCATGAACAAGGCGTTCTACTATCTCGATACGATCGAGGGTTCCTACAACAGCGGCAGGGAATACGAATCGGGAAATCTCGGTCATCGGCCGCCGGTAAAGGGCGGATATTTCCCGGTGCCGCCTGTGGATTCCGCGCAGGACATGCGTAGCGAAATGCTCGCCGTGATGGGCGATCTCGGAATCGAGCCCGAGAAACATCATCATGAAGTCGCCGGCGCGCAACACGAGCTGGGCTTCAAGTTCAAGACCCTGACACGCTGCGCCGACGCGATGCAGATCTACAAATATGTGATCCATCAGGTCGCCGCGGCCTACGGCAAATCCGCGACCTTCATGCCCAAGCCTGTCTATGGCGACAACGGCTCGGGCATGCATGTGCATCAGTCGATCTGGCGCGGCGGCAAGCCGCTGTTTGCGGGGTCGGGCTATGCCGATCTGTCGGATACTTGCCTCTATTACATCGGCGGCATCATCCGGCATGCGCGCGCGGTCAATGCGTTTACCAACTCGCTGACCAACTCCTACAAGCGATTGATTCCCGGCTTCGAGGCACCGGTCCTGCTTGCCTATTCCTCGCGCAACCGCTCGGCGTCCTGCCGCATTCCTTTCGCATCAAGCCCCAATGCGAAGCGCGTTGAAGTGCGTTTTCCCGATCCGGGCGCGAATCCCTACCTCGCCTATGCCGCGCTGCTCATGGCCGGCCTCGACGGAATCGAGAACAAGATCCATCCCGGCGATCCGATGGACAAGGATCTCTACGCCCTGCCGCCGGCGGAACTCAAAGACGTCCCGACGGTTTGCGGCTCGCTGCGCCAGGCCCTCGACTGCCTCGACGCCGACCGCGCCTTCCTCAAGAAAGGCGGCGTGTTCTCCGACGATTTCATCGACAGCTACATCGAACTCAAGATGAGCGAGGTCTACACCTTCGAACACACCCCGCACCCGGTGGAGTTCAAGATGTACTATAGCGTGTGAGGTAATGAAGCCGAACTAATACCTAGGCAACGGCGTTGACTTTGGTTGACGTCTGTGCCGCTGGGCGTCCGACAGGAAGCACAACGTAGGCTCGGCAGCCTTTGCCCACTTCGCTTTCGATCCAGGCGGAGCCACCGTGGAGTTCGGCTAGGCCGCGCACGAGCGTCAACCCCAGTCCCGTCCCACCGCCTTGCCGGTCATAGCGGTTATTGACCTGGTTGAACGGCATGAAGACCCGCTCGAGCTTGTCGGGCGCAATGCCAGGGCCGTTGTCCTCCACAATGATCTGAAAGTGGCCCTGCGGAGAACGTGACGCCGCCACGACAATGCGTCCGCCTTCGGGCGTGAACTTGACTGCGTTGGAAACGAGATTGAGAAGAATTTGCTTTATTGCCCGCTCGTCCGCGTAAAGAACCGGAGCCTCCGGATCGATCCGGATGACAAGTTGTTGGCGCCGCTCGCGCGCTCTGGCACCAACGATTTTCAGGGATTGATCGAACGTGCGCCGTACATCGAGCAGCTGCGGCTCGATTTCCATTTTGCCCGCTTCGATCTTGGCCACATCCAGGAGATCGTTGATAAGGCTGAGCAGGTGCCCGCCCGAAGAATGGATATCGGTTGCATATTCCACATAGCGCGGCGAGCCTGCCGGACCGAAACATTCCTTCTGGATGATTTCCGAAAAACCCAGGATTGCGTTCAAAGGCGTACGCAATTCGTGACTCATATTGGCGAGGAAGGATGTTTTCGACGCATTCGCAGTCTCGGCCTCGAACCGCTTTCGCAGGGCTTCGTCGCGCGCCTGCTCCAGCTCCTGCGCCATATCCTCCACTTCAAAGCGGAGCCGCGACTCCTCATCGAGGCGGTGCGTCAAGCGGCGCCCGGCCGTGACGTAATATCCGGCAATGGCCGGCAGCCCGATGGCGATCACCAGATCGAGCGCCGTCCCATCGAGCAGGAATCGTGCGCAGGAAATCGCAAGCAGCGGAACAATGGCGGCGATGAGGAAATCGAGATGGCTTGCACGGCTCATGACCAGTTCGGCCATGACACAGGAGACGCAACCTGCGAGAAAGGCATGATTGAGCGTGCTTCCCGGCTCCCACAAAAGCCAGGGGATGAGTCCCCACGCGGCGCTGGTCGCAATTTGAAGAGTCAGGAATCGGGGAAACCATGCCTCCACCGTTTCCGGCTGCAGGTTGTGGGAAACATCCTGCGTGTAAAGGCGGCCGATATACGATACGAAAAGACCGATGATCGCGACCGAAATCGGCAGAATCACGGCCACACGGAAGGAATGATGGCCAAAGGCATCGACGGGGTCGGAGGCGACCATCGCCATGCCGAGCGCCACGAGGGGTGCCGTAAGACGCGCCTGAGACGCGGTCTCGACGATGAGATCGAGTTGTGCTTTCAACACCCGGACGTCGGCGCGTCGGCGCACGCGAAGTGTCTGTCCGTATCCCAAATATGCGCCCCAAGACCTGCCGAATGCCGCGGTTGGCTGGCATGCTAGGCGTGCGGCCCTAAGATTTGCTTAGAAGACGCGTTGCTCAAGCGGGATGTGGAAGCGCCCTACTTCGTGGTTAATTTGGTGTTGACGAATCAGACAGCGCGACATGGCCGACTCATCCGACCTTTTTGACTCCGCTCCCCTGGGCTCCAAGGGCTACACGGCAAAGGACATCGAGGTTCTCGAAGGGCTCGAGGCCGTTCGCCGGCGCCCTGGCATGTATGTCGGAGGAACCGACGAGCGGGCGCTTCATCATCTGGCAGCAGAAATCCTCGACAACGCGATGGACGAAGCCGTCGCGGGCTTCGCCACCCGGATCGAGCTGGAGCTGAAGCCGGAAGACATTCTCACGGTTCGCGATAACGGCCGCGGAATTCCGGTCGATCCCCATCCGAAGTTCAAGAACAAATCCGCGCTGGAAGTGATCATGACGACGCTGCATGCCGGCGGAAAATTCGGCGGCAAGGTCTACGACACGGCCGGCGGATTGCATGGCGTCGGTGCGTCCGTAGTGAACGCCCTGTCGGAATGGATGGACGTCGAGGTTTTCCGTGATCGGCATGGCTGGAAGATGCGGTTCGAACGCGGGAAAGCCGCCGGCAAATTGAAGGATGTCGGTACCGCCAACCGCCGGGGCACAGTCGTTTCCTTCAAGCCCGACATTCAGATTTTCGGCAAATCCGCGCATTTTTCCCCGAAATTGCTCTACCGCATGGCGCGCTCGAAAGCCTACCTCCATCGCGGCGTGGAAATTCGCTGGAACTGCGCGCCGGAACTGCTCAAGTCCGACGGCGAGGTTCCCGCCGAAGAAACACTCAAATTTCCGGGCGGCATACTCGATTTCCTCAACTCGGAAATCGAGGGCCATGAAGCCGTCACGCCGCGCAACTTTTCCGGCCGCACCGAAAACCGCGACGGCAAAGGCGCGGTGGAATGGGCGGTCAGCTGGGTGCCGGACCTCGATCCGTTCCTCAATGCCTATTGCAATACCATCCCGACACCGCAGGGCGGCACGCATGAACAGGGGTTCCGCGGCGGATTGACCAAAGCCCTGCGCGCGCATGGCGAGCGAACGAACAATCGCAAGACGTCGCTCATCGTGCCGGAGGATGTGATGTCCTCCGCCTGCGCGGTGCTGTCGATCTTCATCCGTGAACCGGAATTCCAGGGCCAGACCAAGGAGAAACTTTCGACGCCGGATGCGCAGCGTCTCGTCGAAAATGTCGTGCGCGATCATTTCGATCACTGGCTCGCCGAGAGTCCGCAGGAAGCCGACCGCCTGCTCGGCTTTGTCATCGACCAGGCCGAAGACCGGCTGCGGCGAAAACAGGAAAAGGACGTTTCACGCAAATCCGCCACACGGAAATTGCGCCTCCCCGGCAAGCTTGCCGATTGCAGCATCGGCAGCGCGAGCGGCACGGAGATATTTCTTGTCGAAGGCGATTCCGCGGGCGGTTCGGCGAAACAGGCACGCGACCGCGCAACACAGGCAGTGCTGCCCTTGCGCGGCAAGATCCTCAACGTTGCCAGCGCGGCGACCGGCAAGCTCGAACAGAATCAGGAACTCGCCAATCTGGTACAGGCGCTCGGCTGCGGGACGGGCGCGAAATATCGTGACGACGATCTGCGTTACGACCGCGTCATCATCATGACGGATGCCGATGTCGACGGCGCGCATATCGCGTCACTTCTGCTGACCTTCTTTTTTCGCGAAATGCGCAGCCTCATCGACCATGGCCATCTCTATCTCGCCATGCCGCCGCTTTACCGCATCACACAAGGCAGCAAGACAATCTACGCGCGCGACGACGCGCACCGCGAACAGCTGCTGAAAACGGCATTCAAATCGAACGCCAAGGTTGAAATATCCCGCTTCAAAGGGCTGGGCGAGATGATGCCGGGCCAGCTCAAGGAAACGACCATGCAACCGGGTCACCGCACGCTCGAGCGGGTGGAGATCGCAAGTGATGACGACAGCGAGACTTCGTCGCTCGTCGAGCGGTTGATGGGCAAGAAACCCGAATTGCGTTTTCAGTTCATCCAGGAAAACGCAAAATTCGCGTCAGATGTGGATGTATGAGCGCCAGAACCCGCATCGGGATCACGCATACTTCGACAAGCTCGGCATGAGGGGAGTCTTGCTTTCATCGATCTCGATGCAAATACAAATCTCCTCATGCTGAGCTTGTCGAAGCACGCAAGCAACTCATCCACGACAGACTGCTACGTTGCAGGCACGTGAATGTCGCCAACCAGCGTGACACCATCGCCATTCTGCGATGGAACGGCAGTCGCGGGACGCGCGTGTGCGAGACTTCGTCCAAATGCCGGCAGCCCGAACCGGTGCTCATAGAGGCCGAGCGTCAGAGGCTGACGCATCGCAATTGTAAGAGTTACAGACTCGTTGCGGCAGTCGTGGCTCATACAAGCAAACAAAACAGAATCCTCGCCCGACCAGACCGGAGGAGCGGCGAAGTGCCAGCCTTGAATGTCAACGGATTTCAGCACGGCCGCTTTCGGAATGACCAGATACATTTGATTGGTGGTATCCGAGCCGTGAAACAACACAGTGACGCGGCGTATGCCGTTGACGGCGGGTCTCGCGATCACTGTTGCATCGGGCACCGGAAAGCGTGGGTTACCGGCCGGCGCCGCATAGACACGCGGAAACGCGCCCAGAAGCCGGATCGGCACGGGTGAAAATCCGGCGGCAGCGCGCATTGCAGCAGGAACCGGCGCCGACGCATCGACGGACCAGAACGCCCGCTCGCGATTCTGGACGTAATTGATACTGAGCCGTTGCGCCGCCGTCGTGCTGAAGGTCGGCTCAAGCCCCTGCACTACCGCCGCGCAAATGGCGCCGACAAACAAAAAAGCGGTTACCGCAGCCCACATGGCACGCGGCAATCCAAATCGCGCAAAAAGCGGCACGAGCGTCGAAAGCGCAATCGCGAAGGGCACTGTAAACATCGGATGGAGCTTCAACCCCATGATTTCTTCACCCGTCGCCCCGACGCTGCTCCAAACCAACAACGCCACCAGTGCTGGCGCCAACAACCCGATCGTATAGACCAGCCCCGCCTCATTCCGTGAAAATCGCACTGCAATGAGACACAGGCCCGCCACGAACGAAGGAATGAGAAAATACGGCGAAAAACCCGGCAGGGCGATGGCGACCGCAAATCCGAAGGTGCTGAGCATTACCCAGACGCCTGTTGCCGCGGTCCGCGACGGGGCAAACCGGGAAACGAGAAGGGCCGAGCCGGCAAGTTCCAGCGCGAGACCGATGCGCAAAGCTCTAGGATACGCATAAGACGGGTCCGGCATGCCCGAGACCAGCACTGCGATCTCGTACAGCAAGAATCCACCCCCCACCGCTACAAATAACAATACCGGCACGATCGCACATGCACGCAGCCAGTGCGCCGGACGGACAGGACCTGTCGTCGCGATCACGAGTAGCATCAGGATCGCGAGCGGCAACACCCAGCCGCCCGACAGACGAGGGAGCCAGCGACCGAGAATATCCACATAGATGTCGTTCTTGCTGCGCAGCTTCGCGAAGTCCGCCTGTTCGAGCCCGGTTGCCACGCCCAGCATGTTGTCGCCCTGCTGCTGAACTGACACGGGATCGAGGTTGGCACGAGTGTCGTTGGACGTGTGGTAGTCGAACAGGCCCCCGACATAAGCGAAATTGAATGAGGGAAATCCATCGCCGATGAACAATGTCAGATCGGTATCGTTGGGAAGAAACCGATAGATTTCGTGATAGAGCGAACTCGTCGCATAGTTCGATGTGTTATGAGCATAGATATCGATCAGCGGCCCGTCGCCCGGGCTGGTCTGAAACAGAAAACTTGGCCCGCGATTGCCCCGCGCCTCGACATTGACGACCGCACCGACGCGGGCTTTCAGCGCCGGATCGCGCAGGAAGGCAGCAGCCCCGAGCAAATCGGCTTCCTCGCCATCCGTCAGTATGGCCATGACGGGATGTTTGCCTGCGGCGCCTCGTGCGAGCAGCGCCCGCGCGGACTCGATCACCTCCGCCACGCCCGATTCGTCGTCGGCGGCACCAGGTCCCGCCGGCACCGAATCATAATGGGCAAGAAGAATGATCGCCTTGCCAGCCCCGGGCCTCACTTCCGCAATGACATTGGTTACGGTGGCGCAAATCAGGAGTCCTTCGAGACGCGGGGGGTGGCAGGCGAAGGAGCTGCGCGTGAAAGGGTGCAGTCCCAGACGCTGAAGTTCCTGCAAAATACGTCCGCGAACGCGAGCGTTTTCCGGTGTCGAAACCGGATGCGGTTTCTCGGGCCCGAGAATTCGCGCAAGTACCTGCTCTGCCCGCGCCGCCGAGAATTGCTGCGCGGGTGCGCTCAACGGTGCAACCTCGGGCCTGGCCCGCCCATAGGTCTGCAGGAACCAGAACGAAGCCGCCACCAGCAGCAACGCGATGGTGATTACAAAATTCGGAATCGCCGATTTGTTCATCTGTATGCCCGGATGCACGTATTCTGGGATCGCGGGCGTCTCGCCCGTATGAGCGGCCGGGACGGCCGGGGGCCCGGGAACTATGTACTCGCCCCAGCCTCCCTTGACTCTTGAAATTTTCTTGCTATGTCATAGCGCAAGCATGATGCCGTGGCCAATCCGGGCTAACGGCGCGGGCGCAAGAATGCGCCCCACCCTTAGGAGCGTATGACGACCGACACGAGTACCGGCGCGCAAGCCGGCCAGGAAGAAGGCATAACTGCAACTTCCGTTGTTTCTCCCCCCTCCGCTTCCGATTTCGCCCAGCTGGGCCTGTCGCCTTCGATCCAGAAGGCTGTAGCCGAGAGCGGCTATACCACCGCTACTCCGATCCAGGCGCGCGGTATCCCGCTGGTGCTCAAGCATCGCGACGTGATCGGCATAGCACAAACGGGAACCGGCAAGACCGCCTCGTTCACCCTGCCGATGATCGAGGTCCTGTCCCGCGGCCGGGCCAAGGCGCGCATGCCGCGCTCGCTAATTCTGGAGCCCACGCGCGAACTGGCCGCCCAGGTCGCCGAAAGCTTCGAGCGTTACGGCAAGTACAACAAGCTTTCGATGGCGCTGCTCATCGGCGGGGTGTCCTTCGACGACCAGGACCGGAAACTTGACCGTGGCGTGGACGTACTGATCGCGACGCCCGGCCGCCTGCTCGATCATTTCGAGCGCGGCAAGCTGATGCTCAGCCAGGTTCAGATTCTCGTGGTCGATGAAGCCGACCGGATGCTCGACATGGGTTTCATACCGGATGTCGAACGCATCTGCAAATTGATCCCGTTTACACGCCAGACCCTGTTCTATTCGGCGACGATGCCGCCCGAGATCAAGCGGCTGACCGAACAGTTTCTCCACAATCCAGAACAGGTGGAAGTCACGCGTCCGGCTACGACGGCGTCGACGATCACCCAGGACATCGTCGAGGTCCCCGCCAATGACTGGGCGAAGCGCGAGACGTTGCGTCGGCTGCTGCGCGACAATCCGGTGAAGAACGCCATCGTGTTCTGCAACCGCAAGCGTGACGTCGATGTCGTTGCCCGCTCGCTGCAGAAACACGGATTCTCCGTGGCGCCGCTGCATGGCGATCTCGATCAGTCGGTAAGAACGAAAACGCTTGATGCCTTCCGCAACGGGGAGATCCAGGTTCTTCTTGCCAGCGACGTCGCCGCCCGCGGGCTCGATATTCCAGCCGTCTCGCACATCTTCAATTTCGACGTGCCGTTCCACGCGGACGACTATGTTCACCGCGTCGGACGAACCGGACGCGCGGGACGCGAGGGCCATGCCTTCATGCTGGCGACGCCACGCGACGCCAAGCTCGTCGATGCGATCGAGAAACTGACGGGCCAGCCGATTCGCCGGCAAAAGATGGAGGGGCTCGAAATCCGCGAAGAAAGCAAACATCCGCGCAGCCACCGCCGCCCCGACCACCGGGAAAACTCGCGCGATCGCAAACCGGCCGCACATCAACAGCAAGCGCCGGCCAAGAGCACGCCAGCTGCTCCAAAACATGAGCCGGTGCGCCCGCACCAGCCGGTGTCCGGTTCAACGCATCCGCCCGTTCCGCGACGTGATAACCAGCCCAGGCGAAATCCGGAACACGAGACACCGGACCTGAGCCACTTGCCGGCCTTCCTGCTTCGCCCTGTGAAACTCCCGCCGATGGTCGAAAAGCCCGCGCGCAAGCCAAAAAAGGCCGTCGCGCCCGCGTAGCAATTTTCGCCAGACCGAATCTGCGGGAGAAGGTCGACAAGAGGCGCGGAAAATAAAGATATTTCCCCGCCCACCTGTACGTCAGCTCTTGAGGCGGTAGCCGGTCTTGAACATCCAGCTCACGATGCCGAGGCAGGCGCAGAGGAGGACGAGCGTGGCGCCGAGGCTGATGCCGACATGGACGTCGGCCCGGTTGTAGAAGCTCCACCGGAAACCGCTGATCAGATAGACCACCGGATTGAAATAGGCCACGGTCCGCCAGGTGGGCGGCAACATGTCAATGGAATAGAACGACCCGCCGAGAAAGGTCAGCGGCGTCACGACCAGCATCGGAATGAACTGCATCTGCTCGAAGCTCTTCGACCAGATGCCAAGAATAAACCCGACCAGGCTGAAGGTAACGGATGTCAACACCAGAAAGGTCAGCATCCAGAATGGATGCAAAATATGAATCGGGACAAACAACGTGGACGTCGCAAGAATAACGAGTCCGAGCACGATCGATTTCGTCGCCGCCGCGCCGACATAAGCCAGCACGATCTCCACCGGCGAAACCGGCGCCGAAAGCAATTCGTAAATCGTGCCGATGAAGCGCGGCATGTAAATTCCGAACGCGCCGTTGAAGATGCTCTGCTGGAAAATCGCCAGCAGAATCAGCCCCGGCACGATGAACGCGCCATAGGACACCCCGCTGACATGCGTCATCCGTGCCCCGATCGCCGTGCCGAAGACAATGAAATAAAGCGAGGTGGTGATTACCGGCGTGACCAGGCTCTGCCAGATGGTACGGAACGCGCGTGCCATTTCGAAGCGATAAATGGCCAGCACACCATAACCATTGAAGACCGGCGGGTTCATGTGCGTCCCCGTTCGCTGACAAGGCTCACGAAAATATCTTCGAGCGAGCTCTGGGTGGTTACAAGATCACGGAAGCCGATCCCGATATCGGTGAGTCGGCGGAGCAGCGAAGGAACACCTGTGTGTTCCGCATTGATATCAAAACTGTATACCAGCTCATTACCACCGGTCTGAAGCGTGAGCGGCCATTCTGCAAGCGCCTCTGGAATTGCAACCAGCGGCTCCTGCAGCACTAGCGTCAGTTTCTTGCTGCCGAGCTTCTTCATCAGCGTGGTCTTCTCCTCCACGAGGATCAGCTCGCCCTTGTTGATGACCCCGATACGGTCGGCCATCTCCTCCGCTTCGTCGATGTAATGGGTGGTGAGAATGATCGTGACGCCGCCCTCGCGGAGACGCCGCACCAACGCCCACATGTCGCGGCGCAGTTCGACATCGACGCCTGCTGTCGGCTCATCGAGGAACAGGATCCTGGGCTGGTGGCTTAGCGCCTTGGCGATCATCACCCGCCGCTTCATGCCGCCGGAGAGCGTCTGGATCGAGGATTTGCGTTTGTCCCACAGCGATAGGTCGCGCAGCACGCCCTCGACGTAAGTGGTATCGGGAGACCGCGCGAACAACCCACGGCTGAAGGTCACCGTTTGCCAGACCGTCTCGAACCTATCGGTTGTCAGTTCCTGCGGCACCAGCCCGATTTTCATCCGTGCCGCGCGGTAGTCCCGCAGGATGTCGTGGCCGTCGGCTGTGATCTCGCCGCTCGAAGGCGTGACGATCCCGCAAATGATGCTGATCAGCGTCGTCTTGCCCGCCCCGTTGGGACCCAGCAGGGCGAAGATCTCTTCCTTGTTGATGTCAAGGTTGATCGGCTTCAGAGCCTGCAGGCCTGACGCATAGGTCTTGGTGAGACTGCGGATGCTGACGATGGGCTGCGGCTGATAAGCGGGACTGAGCTCATTCGGACGCGGACGCTGAACCGGCCGCGCAATGGAAACCCTCTCGGATTCTGCAATATCGCTCGGATTCACCTGGCATCGCACCCCTTTTGTACCCGGCGGATATGGTCAATGCCGGCGGGCTCTGCAACCTATTTTGGCGGCGGATTGTCGATCAGATAGGGAAGACCGCCATTGATATCCGGGTTCTCCGCCCAGATGCGGGGGTTGAATCCATTGGGAAGCTTCGACTTCAGCTTTGCGTCACTGAGGCCCCTGATACCGGGGTCGTTGGCGATATTGCCTGCGCCCTGCGATTTGTTGGTGATGCCGGTCGTTGTCATGTCCCAGTAATTTTTTTTGAGACTGCCTTCAAAGTCATCGACTGCAATCAGCCCGCCCGCGTACTCCGTCCCTGTCACGGCTCCGCTCGCATATGCGCGCGCGATGCCACCAGTGCCCTCCGCCAAGTTGGTAACAACAAGCGCGCCGGCAGCGTCTCCCGAAGTAGACCCTATAGCGTACGAGTCTTCGACCACACTGCTCAGATTCAGCCCGACGAGGCCGCCAGCTCCGCCCGGGCCAGCCGAAACATTGCCGCTTGCGAAAGAGCGCGAGATTGTGGGCGAGCCGTGTCCGCTGCCGTTGTCGCCGACGAGTCCGGCACACACGAATTCGCAGTTCACCCCACCCGAGGCAGAGGACGTTGAAATCGTTCCGTCGTTCAATCCCACAAGACCGCCCGCATATGTATCCGCATCAATCCCCGTGACCGTTCCTGTTGCGAATGAGTGATTGACCGTAGCCTCGTTATCGCCCGTCACTCCTCCGACAAAGCCGCTTCCGGAGACATTCCCCGCTGCATAGGAATTCGTAACGGCCCCGGTTGCGACGCCGATGAGCCCGCCTGCCAAGCCCAGATAACCATTCGATGTGGCAACGCCGGCTCCCGACTCCATCACTGCGCCCATTGTTACACCGGCCAATCCGCCAACAGCGGCATAACTTCCACCGCTTACACTGCCGGCCACCAAGGCATTGTAGATCGTTCCGCCATTTTCAGCTCCGACCAATGAGCCGATGTATTCAGTCGAATTGTCCTGGGAAGAGCCCGAGCCACCCGTTACATTCGCATTCGTGAGTCGGATATTCGAAAGCGATGCGTTGGAAGTCTCCGCAAATAATCCCACGGAAGCATTCTGCGTCGGATCGTTGATTGTGAGATTGGAGATCGTGTTGCCGAGGCCGTTGAAGCTGCCGGCGAACACTGTCGAAATCGGCGGCGTCGCGTACGTTCCATCCTTGCTGGCATCGTAACTGTCGGCGAGCGCGAATGCGCCGGAGGGATTGGCCGAGATCGCGCTGGCGAGCGAGGCGATGCTCGATTCCAGCGTATATGCGGTGCCGTTGATCGCGAGTGAACTCGACGGATTTGCGAATGTCAGATTTCCGCCGGTCCCGAACGAGAACTCTCCCTTGCTGCCGCCATCATTGGTAATCACCGACACGCCGCCGGCGCCCGCCACGTTCACAGGTTTTTCGACCATGATGGAATTGTAGGCATCCAACGTCAGCGAGTTGCTTGCCGACCAGGACAGCTTGGCCACGACCCTGATATTCTTCGCCTGCACGCCACTTCCCGTCGTGGTCACGGTTGTGTTGCCCGATGCGAGAAGACCTTCGAGATCATTCACATTGAGCACGGCGATTTCGGCTGTGGGGGTACACACGCCCGAAGCGCAGCTGATGTTTTGCGTTGCGGCGTTTGAAATCGTGACATCGGCCGCGGCTGGTACGCCGCCGGCCACGAGCATCGCGACCGAGAGCAAGAGATCAGTCCGGATGCAGCGCAACATGAGATTGTCCCCCGCGTGGTTCTTTGCGGGAGGCTAGCTGCGCGCCTTTAAGGATGCCTTAAATTGCCGTGGCTGTTTCGCAACGCATTTGCGCGTCTTAGACTCGCCGTGCAGATCGCAGCACCTGCGTTTCCAGATGCTACATGCGCAACCGCATTACGCTACAGTTAATGCTGACCTCGGATAACGTGGATGGCAGTTTCAAGATCTTTCAGAATCGGCCCGACTTCGTCCGGCGCGATGGTGAATTTGTAACGGCGCTCGGCACTGTTGATGATCACCTGATAACCCTCTTCGCCCTTTCTCACCTCGACGGTGGAAAACGAGCAAAGCTTGTCCGGGCGTGCCGAACGGCCGGATTCAATCGCCTTCTGCGACCGGGCTGCCTGCCTCTGAGCCCGGGCTTCCTGCTTCTGCGCTCTCGCCACCGCTTTGGCGGCACTTTCTTCCTTTTCGACCTTGCTTGCCATGACCTGCCCCTCAAAAAACCGGCTCCACTTCGAGCCACGCGGGGCTTGTAGGCAATCTTCCGCCAGATTTCAACAGCACTTCCAAGGGGCTGAACCGTCGGCATTACCTGCCATGCAGGCCCGTGCCCGACAATATCCAACAGGTCGGGTCTCCGATGTCCAGTGTTCGAGGCCGTTGTCGGCGAGATACGAACGCACCAGTGCGGAATTTTTCAAGCGCGAACAATCTCGTCGGTGTCGCGCTTCGGGGTCTGTTGAGTCGACACCGAGAATATGTCCTAACGACGCAATTCCGCAATTGGTGCGAACGACGGTATAATCGATTTCGATCGAACGCCCACGGGGCTTATCGCCTGCGTGCGCGTATTGCTGATTTCGCCTTCCGACAAAACGCGAAAACTCGCGGAGATCGAATGTGACAGTAGTGTGTAGAATCTCCCGGCCAGGCCGCGCCGATCCCTGTCCTGTAGATTCCGTAATCTTGCTCGAAGAATAGGCTGCGAGAAGATTGTTCTGTGTCGGGATGATCTTGCGCAGTCCGCTCCCCAGCACGAAATCATTGAGCCCGCCATCGGCTAAATGATGCTTGAATTCTACAGCGCACTTGTCTCTGCTGCTGGCGATTATATGACGAAGCAGTTTGGCGGGCCTTGCAAGCCGTCTCGACAACTGGTCCCATTCGGAATCGACATTATCCCGAATCCGGGCGAATATGCCTTCTCAATAGGTTTCGCCTCGCGGCGAGCCGCCAGTACCAAATATGGCGGGCAGGTACCGAACTTCCCGATGTGTGGGCGGCCAGCATCGATAAAGCCACAAATTTGACCGCGGCTTTCTCAGACCCGATCATAGCCTTCCAGTTCCGTTCGGCACCCGAAATGATGATTTGAAATCCCTGCTCTCCCTTTTTGACTTGTACAGTCGAAAGCGAGCAGAGCAAAGTGGCCCGGCCGCCAGATCTCTTCGACCGCTCCGCCATCCGTTTCATGCGCGCTTCCTATCGTCCCGCCTTTGATGCCGATTTCTCGCCGTTTTCCATCTCGTCCACCATCCGTTGCCTTTTAGACCAATGCTGTACGGAGGCTGGGGGCCTTAGCAAGTTATCCGGTGTGACACATTTTTCAAATTTTGTGCCGAAAGCACCGAACAGCCGCAGCGATCGCACGACCCGTCGGCGGCGGAGAATTTGCCGGTGGCGCCGCCCGGCGGGTCGTGTATATTTGGTGCTTGTTCACAACGGGAAACCAGACATGTCGGACGACGAAGACGAGAACGGCAACGGAGACGTCGAACATATCGGCAGGATCGTGGCCGAAGTTGCAAAGGCGATTGCAGCGGGAACCGTTGCCGTAAAGCTGCAGAATGGTCGCGAGATCGTTGGAACGATCGACGGCCTGGCCATTCGCAGCAAGGTTAAGAAAGACGACGTGACCTGGTCAGGAAGCATAAAGGTCCGAACGGAACCAGGCGTACTTCAGATCGATGTTCTGACCGTGGATGCGGTCAATGCCAAGTGAAGACGGTCTTCAATGACGCGGTAACGGCGCTCCGATGCTTCACGCGGTGTTGCCCGGATCGGGCGTTCGAATGCAATGCGACTATCCGGATTTAAGTCTCCGAGGCCCAGTTTTCGAGACCATGTTGCTTTAGATACGACAGGACCACTTCGGGATCGGAAAATCGCGAAACGATTTCATCGGAGTTGCGCTTGGCGGTTTGCTGCAGTCCGAAACCAGCCGGATCAACGCCCAGAAATCGGCCAATGAGCCCAATCCCCTCCTCGGTGCGGACTGCAGTATAATCAATCTCCATCACGGGTCCGCGCACCTGCTCGCGTGCATGTTCGTAAAGCCGCTGCCTCTTCGCCGCGAATCGCGAAAATTCCACTGGATCAAACGTGACGGCGGCGCGCACGATCGATTGCCCGGCGCGGGCTGCACCCTGTCCCGTCGCCTCAACCACCTTGTGCGAGGAATAGGCAGCCAGGAGATTATTGCGCGTGAGAATGATTTTTCGCGTGCCGGCGCCACGCCCAAGAAGCGGTTCGGTAATATTGTCGGAACCGATATGGTGTTTGAATCCCACAGCAACTTTGTCTGAACTTTTTGCGACAATCTCGCGTAGCAGTTTTGCGGGCTTCGAAAGACGCAGCGACAGATTGTCCCATTCGGAATCGAGGTTTTCGCGCATCCAGGCGAAAGCTCCGACACCGCTTACCTGCCTCGGAGGCCAGCCTGTCTTCGAAAAAATTGCCGGCAGGCAGCGTATATCCTTGTGAGTCGATAGCCACTGCGTAAGCATGCTCGATCCCGTTCGCGGCATGCACAGAATCGCGAACTTCACAGGATCCGCCTCGCTTTGCCCGACCTTCATCGCGCCTTGAGAACTCTCTTTTTCAACAGTGCGCAACAATTTGTTCATCCGCAAAATTATCCGGGCATAACGGCAACGGGCGCATCAACACCGCCCACGAATGATTTGGATTGCCGTTTCGAGATCGTTGAGTACCGGACCGACTTCGTGGGAGGCAACTGAAAATACGCGACGACCGGCGCGGCCCTTTATGGTGACTTGGTAGCCGTTGTAATTTTTCTTTACTTCAACCTTGCCCAATGTGCAGATCCGGGTCGCACGATTGGCTTGTCCCGACTTTTCGTTTCTCAATTTCAACCGTTCGAGCCGCACTTTCTGCCTTTCGGCTCTGCTTGGGATGTTGCCGCCTTGGCTTTCGACATGCGCCGCCGTGCTGGGCAGTTCCTCAATAGGCGCGCTGTCGGGACGCGCAAAAGACGGAATCCCAACGTACACGCTGGGCGGCGCCGGCGGCTTCAAAAACGACTTCAACGCCGCCGCCAGCCGCCGCCCAACGTTTATCGCGGCACCGTGCGGTTTGCTGGAGCCGAACCCGGACTCAGCCGGTGCTGGGGCGTCCGGCATTTTTTGCGCGGAGCAATTCCGCCCGCTTGCGCTCGGCCTCAAGCTGACGAAGCCTGGCTTCGGCTCGCCGGGCGAGCAACTCGGCGACGCGAACCTCCCTTTCGAGAACTTCCTCCTCGTCGCTGTTCATTACCTTGAATTTACGCGCTTCGCTCATCGTCATTGCCCCTCGTCAGACAATCGGCACTCTTACAAACGCTCCATTCTGGTGGCAAGCAAAAACTGGAAATAAGCAAACAGAAAACCATATCTCACACGGTGCTGAAAATTCCCGATCGCTTCCCGGAGATACGCGCCGTGCGTTTCCCGGATTCAAAAGAAATGCTTCACGATAATGACACATATGATCCGGCCCGCGCCGCAACTCTTTCTGCTGCCGGCTCGAGCGGCGCAGTCTTTTCGCGACCGTTTGCCGCGATGTGGCGCCTGCGCTCGCGGGCTGCGACAGCCGATCGTCCCGGCGCGACGGCGGCGATACCGAACTCACCCATGAGCTTTCGCGCCTGAGCCACCAACATTTCAATTTTTGCCTCCGATACCGGAGGCGGAGCGTGTTTCACGCGCAACTCAGCTCTCGTCTCTGCGCGTGCCTGAAGTGTCGTTACGGCCGCTTCGAATTCTCCTCCCCACAGGATGCGGTGCCGCCCCGCAGAAATAAAATGAATATTGTCTTCAAATTTCTGCAGCGCGAGCGTTCTTACCTGATTTCGGCCATCTCCGTTGAATTCGATCTTCAGCCATAGTCGATCCCCCTTCTCGAATAGCGGCAACACGTCGAACGAGATCACTGTTATTTTCAGATGGGAGCCGACATCATCCCTTTCGATCAAGTCCTCGCCGTTCACGCTGACCCGGAGATATCCCCATCCATAAAGTCCAAGGCTGATGCGGCTCAGGACAGTATCGAGCCCCAGAAGCATGCCGCCGACGGAAAGCGCCTCCGGCTGATTCCTCGCAGCGGCATTCGCATTTACCAGCCACGCCACCTCTTGTTGTCCGCGGCCGGCATTTGCGACAAATTTTCTCGCCGCGGCGCGACGAAACCTGTCTTTACCCTGTCCGAGGTTGTATAATAAGATTTTCTTGAGGGGCAGCGGGACTGAATCTATCAGCGATTTCGATTTCATGTATTCGTAATTTGGTGTTGGCGATTCCCAGGGCCGCGAACCTCCTTCAAAATGCGCGCCCGTTTCGGGAATGACCTGAAATTCTACGCCGGACAGAACCGCCCTGGATACGTATTCGTGAACAATTCCGCTGCTCAGATGATAAGGTTCGAACGAACCGATCCGCTGGGCCGTGCCGACGCGCAATGCAATCAGCTCGAGTCCGTAGGCGCAGCCGGTTGCGTAATGGGCGGCTATATCGCCGATCGGCAACAACAGCACTTCGTTCTTTTCGCTCGCGCTGGGATCGTGCGGGTCGTCGCGGAACCGGATCGCAGCTGTGCAGATCGAACCCGGCCGCGCCCGCAGGGCGCAGCGAACATCCTCTGCAAACCTCGACTCGAATCTGAGGCCGCACACCGCGTCGAAAACCAATATCTCTCCGCTCGCCTGCCGGCGGAAACGGTTGAACGCTTCGCCGGCCGACAGACCCACACATTCGACGATGCGCAGGCCCTCCGGCGCATTTACCTCAAGCGCGGCGCGCTGTTCGGGCAAGACCGGAAACGCCGCGCCGATGAGCATCTGCTCGAACCCGCAACTCTTCCGCAGATTTTGAACCTGGCGTGTCAGGCTGGCGGAATCGGAGACATAGGAAAAATATGAAATCGGTAGCGCGGAGCTGTCGGTCGCAACCGGCGGAATAGCGTCGGGAGCCACAAGCGCGCGCGTGCCCTGCTCGGCCACGAAGCGGTGAAAGGCGTACCAGGTCTCCAGATTTTTCTCGTTGTCAAATGCGGGGGTGGCGATGCAATGGCCGTTCTTGAGCGCACCCTGAATGCGGTCCGCCAGTTCCTCGGCACTCGGCGATATGAGACACCTCTTGCGAAAATCCTCGCCGACAAGTTCCGGCGTACCCCCGACGGCGGTGGCGATGAACGGTATCTTGTGGACCAGTGCCTCATACACCGCCATCGTGGAATTTTCGATCAGCGACGGCATTATGGCGAGCATGTCGCGCTGACACATGAAAGACAGCGCTTCGGGCTGGTTCTTGTCGGTAATGACTTCCGTTTCGAAGGGCCAGTTCTTTGCATTCGTCGCGATGAATTCGAGCGGCTTGATGCCACCGTAATTCGCGAGACGTTCCCCTTCCTTACCGAGAAAATTCACGCGCGAGGGGCGTATTCCCCGCGATACGAGAAGATTCATTGCATTCACGAACAAATCGAGTCCCTTGCGTGGCTCAAGGCGGCCGAAGAATACGATTTCCTGTGTGTGTATCGTCTCTCCGAATTTACGTTCGGGTCGCAGATCCGTGACTATTACTTCCGAGAAATCAATGATATTGGGTTGCACATAGGTACGGTCGGCAGGGATTGCGTAGCCTATATGTTTCATGAAACTCAGCAGGTGCGCGCTGCCGCCGACCACCATGTCGGCCCATTCGACGCATTTTTGTTCCGCGAAACTGCCCGACATCATGTCGGGCTCCTCGATCGGCTGCATCTGGTAGTGGCGATTCCAGATATGCGGAGACGACGTCTTGACGATGAAGAAGGTATCCTGAAATGCGAGACCCAGGCGCTTTGCCTGAAGACAATAGAACGCACCGCCACGCCATTCCGATGTATGAATAACGTCGAACCTGTCGTTCTTTTTCAGCCAAAGGTAGAATGAATAGTATGTTCGCTGCCAGCGTTCGCTCGATGCGACAAGGGGCTGTTCCACAAAGTCGAGAAATATCATTTCGATCCCGAACTTCGCGTAATGGGCGATCCAATGTTCGGGTGTTTCGTTTTCGACCTTGTGTCCCTTGAGGTACAGGACCGTAACCCTGTGACCCTGGCGCGCCAAGCCGCGCGCCAGGTGATAGTAGGTCGAAGCGATGCCGCCGTTACGGACGGGGCCGATGATCTCTTCCGTGGCTATGAGGACGCGGATCGTCCGGTCGCGAAACTGCGACTGGAACCGCTCCAGCGACGGGTAATGTTCGACTTCAAACGCATCGCGCTGCATTGAAACACCCTCAGCCGGCGCGCGAACGACTTAGCGGCCCACGTTTCACCCCACGCATCCACGCAAACAGTATACCATCCCGCTTGCCCCGCTGTCTCCCGAAATTATACACCCGCGCAGGCTGAAATCGTCGCGTGTGCGTTAACCATGTCGCAACTGGAACTGGGACCACCCTGTGCCAGTCTCATCGCGCCGGCAGACCCGGCGCATCCCCGAGCGGGGCCTTCATATGAACGGTCTGCCGTTTCGTTTTCCCCGGAAATTCGCCCTAGCCCGCGATTCCTTAATGTAATACATGGCCCTATAAATTTGCTGGGGCGTTTACCTACACGTCAAAGCGCGTTCTGTTGGCAAGGAACCATTGCCAGGTATCTTTCAGGCCTTCCGGCAGCGAGATGCCCGGATTAAACCCAATCGAGTTTCGCGCATGATCTATCTTGCACCATGTGTGACGCACTTCGCCCGCCCGAAACTCCCTGTAGATTGCATGCGGTTTCAGACCCGTCACTTCGGCCAGCAACGCGATGACCTCACTCACGGCCGTAGGCTTGCCGGTACCAAGCTGAAAGACGCCACTGGCCTTTCTCTGCAATGCGGCAACAATCCCATCCGAGAGGTCTCTTACGTGCACAAAATCGCGGGTCTGGGAACCGTCCCCGAATATTTCAAGAGGCTTGCCGATCAACAGCTGCTTCATGAAATGGGCAATTACGCTCCCTTTATGGAAGGAACGCGGGCCATACACGTTCGAAAAACGCAGCGAAACGCAGCTCATCCCATAGCTCGCCGCAAACGCCGAGCAATAACCTTCGACGGCCAGCTTGGACGCGCCATAGGGGGATGCCGGACGCGGTGTCATATCCTCGTGAACAGGGGGCTCGACTTCTCCCATGATCGCGCCGCCCGTCGACGCATTGACGAGACGACTGACGCCCGTTTCGCGCATGGCCTCGAGGATATTGAAACTGCCCTGCACGTTTACATCCATATTGAAGCCCGGATTGGCGATAGAAGGGATCACGCGCGTGTCGGCCGCGAGGTGAATGACGGCATCTGCTCCTCGCAATATGCGCCGCACGAGGGGTTTGTCGCGAATGTCTCCATGAACAAACTCGTGTCGCAAATCTGAAATGAATTCGCGTTTGCCCAACACCTCGTTGTCGAGAACTACAACCTCGTATCCGCCGAATTCCTGCAGCCGGGAAATCAGGTTGCTTCCGATGAAACCCGCGCCACCCGTAAGCACAATTTTCACGACAGCTCCCGGCAATAGCGGCTTCGACGCCTAATTTTCCCGAACCGCGAAGACGATTGCCACATTGCGCAGCCGCGTGTCGAGTATCTTATATCCCGCGGCTTCAATCATGGCGTGGAGCGTCTCGGGATAGTAATAGTGGAAGAGGCCGGCCCCGAAGACCTTCCAGGCCTCCCCTGCCGCCTTGTGCTCCGGACAGCCGAGATAGAGGCTTCTTATGTATGCCACTCCGCCCGGTTTCAGGAGGTCGAAGCTGCGCTTCAGGTCGACGAACGGTTCGTAGCTCTCCTCGAGGTAATTGAAGGTCACGGTTCCGTCGAAAGCCATTTCTCGGAAGTCGAGTTCACTGGTGAAGCCGTGCCGCACTTTGAATCCGAGCTCCTGCAGCATTTTGACCGCAACAAGATTGACATCATTGCCCTCGCCATCAATTCCCAGGGTTCGGGCTGCCATAAGGAATGTCCCGGCACCGCATCCCATTTCATAAATGCTCCGCAGGGGGCGTATTCCGAGTTTTGCGGCCTCTTCGAGAACCCGCCGATGATTTGCGAGCAGATTGGGACGCACCATTCTCTTGCGAACATGCTGCAGTGCTCTGCTCGTGCCAATGAGATAGTCCCGGTATAGATCTCGCCGTTCCGGCCGGGGTGTCGCGCGTACAAGCCGGCAATCAGCGCATTCCTCGAGCTGCAATGGCCGGTTGTCGTACCAGTTAGAAGTCGAAAGTCGCAGAAAGCCGCGCGTATTCGTGCCGCCGCAAAAATTGCACTCGCGAACTGTTTCCCATCTCATACCAGCGTGCTCCGATAAAGTTCAGCGGCATACCGAGATGGGCATCTTCGAAAGGACGAACATCCGCCTGGACCCAGTGTGGCAACCTCCATTGAAGCATGAAAAACCAGTCTCTGCTTTTCATTCACCTGAGGCTCTCGCCGATGGATTTTATGGGATCAGATTGAAAATTGGCAGTTGCACGACTGTCTTAAATATGTCACGGTAAATTTGGCGGATTGGTTTTCGTTAGCCGTTCGACGGCAGAAGACCGGTGAAAGGGGCCTCGGGGACCGCCAACGCAGCCGTTTCTTTGCGACCGATGCCAAGCGTGGCAAATTCATGGCGCCCCCATGTATTCATCGCCCCGTCGGCGATGAAGATTGAACTGCAAGGTCAAGACAGCAAAAAGACAGTGAAGACTTCAATGCCGAGCATAAGTCCACCGGGTGCCAAAGTATTGTTCGTGGTCCTGTCAATGCCTCGAACCGGCTCGAGCATGTTGACGGAACGGCTGTCGACGCATAGGGCGGTTCGCTGCTTTCCGGCTATCTTTTCCGCTACCGGCTGGTACGATGGGCGTCCGACTGGCAGAACCGGCCTCATGTCCTGGATCAGGGACAACATGGACCCGGAATGGGAAGACCAGACGCGACGCATCACACTCCCCGGCAAGATTCTCCAGGAGATTCTGGTCAAGAATACGGACAAAACTGCTGTCGGTTTCAAGCACCACCTAAGCGCACCGCGCGAGATAACGAACTTTGTGCTGGGATTGCAGCGCCGAAAGATTCTTCTCACGCGCAACAATTACCTGGCAGCCTATTCTTCCCAGAAGATCACTGAGTTGACCGGCCAGGGCGCTGTTCGCGCCCAGCCCGATGCGACTGTTATCAAGGCGCGCGCCCATTTCGATCCGGATGAATTTCGGGCTTTCTGCACGAACCGCGAAACGCACTATGCTGAAGCGCGGGCGCGCGCCGTCGGGCTCACCCTCGAGATCGATTATGTCGACGCTCGCACGGAGGCAGGCATGGCAAGAATTGCCAAGTTTCTCAAGATTGATCCCCGCGGTTTTGGTCCACCCAAGACAGCGAAGCGGAATTCCGATAATATCGCGTCACGTTTCCAAAATCGAGACGACGCTCTCGCCTATCTCCGTGAGCACGATCTCGAAGACTGGGCGAAGGAAACGTAGAGACTACCGCACCACGAGCTGTTCAAGCCAGCGCGAGGCCTGTCATGTGCGCGGTTCTCAGGCCGCTGGAACGGTGGCATTGGCCGGAAGGTGCATTCCGCACTCCAGCTTCGGAGAGCCTTTCCAGCGCCCGGATCGCCTGTCACGCCCACATCCGGGCGTGGGCTCGGTACAGGGCAGGCAACCGATGGAAAAATAACCGAACGCCTCGAGTGGATGCCTCGGCAAATCGTGCTCCGTCAGATAGTCCTGAATGCGTTCTTCGGACCAGTCGACGAGGGGATTCACCTTGATCCACCTGTCCTGGGCCTCAAAGAGCCGAAGTTCCGACCTCGTCGCGCTCTGGAAGCGCTTCCGGCCATTTATCCAACAGACGAACTCACGCAGCGCTGCAAGCATAGGTAGTGTCTTGCGGACATAGCAGCAGAGATCGGGATTTGTGCGGTGCAACGATCCATTCGGATCATTGGCCAGCAATTGTTCCGGGGACGGAGCGACCGACCGGACATCGGTCAGGCCGAGGCGCTCGATGAGGAGGTCTTTATATGCGATCGTCTCATCGAAATGCTTGCCCGTGTCGAGGAATATGACGGGAATCGACGGGTCGATGCCAGCCACAAGGTGCAGCAAAACGGCGGATTCCGTACCGAATGCGGACGCCAAGGTTATTTCACGTGGAAACTCGTTAACGGCCAGATTTTTCAGCAACTGATCTGTAGTCAAACCGTCATATTTGCGCGCCAATTCGGCCGCTCTGGCAGCGCCATCCAGCGCAGAGGACGTCAGGAATTCCATAATACCCCACCCCTCAATACCCGCATGATGCACATTATGGTCTTCGTGCATTCACTAAAGATTGTTGCGTATTTTCAGGGACTGTGCAATCTTAACACCACGCATTCGGGCGGTGGGCCTGAGGAATTTCGACGCAGGCGGTTAACATAAAAGATGTAATCAACCCTGCGCATGAGTACTGGCGTGGTGTTTGCACGGACGGGACCGTGAAACATTGGTTTGTTTCTTCGAGGGGAGTTTGCCATGAAAATTTTCGTTCTGGGCGGTGACGGATTCTGCGGTTGGCCGACGAGCCTTTATCTCTCGCGACGCGGTCATGAAGTTGTCATATTGGACAATCTTTCGCGCCGGAAAATCGACATTGAATTAGAGGTTGACTCGCTCACGCCCATCCGCCCGATCGGCGAGCGTTTGCGCGCGTGGAAGGAAGCGACCGGAAAGACGATTGGATTTGAGAGCGTAACTATCGGCGAAAATTATGCGCGGCTAGTCAATTTGATACGCGAACACCGGCCCGACGTCATCATCCATTTTGCGGAGCAGCGCGCGGCGCCTTATTCGATGAAGTCGCCGTTCCACAAACGCTACACCGTTAACAATAATCTTTCCGCCACGAACGACGTGTTGTGCGCCATCGTTGAGAGCGGCGTAGATGCGCACCTGGTCCATCTTGGCACGATGGGCGTCTACGGGTATGGCACCGCTGGGATGAAGATTCCGGAGGGTTACCTGAGGGTGACGCTCGATACGGATGAAGGACCAAAGCAGCACGAAATCCTCTATCCGGCCAACCCGGGTTCGGTTTACCATATGACCAAGACCCAGGATCAGCTGTTCTTTTATTTCTACAACAAGAACGACGGCGTCCGGATTACCGACCTGCACCAGGGCATCGTGTGGGGCACACAGACCGAAGAAACGGCGCTCGACGAACGCCTGATCAACCGATTCGATTACGACGGCGATTACGGAACGGTGCTGAACCGGTTCCTGATGCAGGCGGCCATCGACTATCCCATGACAGTACACGGCACCGGCGGGCAAACGCGCGCCTTCATTCACATTCAGGACACCTGCCGCTGTATTGAGCTCGCGATTGAAAACGCACCGCGCCGCGGCGAGCGCGTGAACATTCTCAACCAGATGACCGAAACGCATCGCGTTCGCGATTTGGCCCGCATGATCGCCGATCTGACGGGCACGAAAATCCAGTTCGTGCGCAACCCGCGTCTGGAAGACGACGAAAACGATCTGCATGTGACCAATGACCGTTTCCTGGGTTTCGGCCTGAAGCCGATCACCCTGCAGGAAGGACTGATGGAGGAAATCCGCGAGATCGCGCACAAGTATGCGCATCGCGTCGACCGCGCCAAAATTCCTTGCGTGTCGGACTGGCGTCCGAAGGAACACGTGCTTCAGCTGGTCGAAGAAACGCGCATGCGCCACTATAATTAGCGCATAGACGAATTGTTTCATCCCAATGGCCGACCGAAAGCCGGCCATTTTGTTTCAGGTCTTTTCCGGAGGAACGACCCGGATATGCAGCTCGCGCAGTTGTTTCTCTGAAACCTCGGACGGCGCGCTCATCATCAGATCCTGCGCCTGCTGGTTCATCGGGAACAGCGTGACCTCGCGCAGATTCTCCTCGCCTGCGATCAGCATCACGATGCGGTCGATGCCTGGCGCCGTGCCGCCATGGGGCGGGGCGCCGTAACGGAACGCATTGAGCATTCCGGAGAACCGCGCTTCCGTTTCATCGCGGCTGTAACCGGCGATCTCGAAGGCCTTCAACATGACTTCCGGATCGTGATTGCGGATTGCGCCCGATGACAGTTCCACACCGTTGCAGACGATGTCGTACTGGAATGCTTTCATGCCGAGGATCGTCTCGCGGTCGTTTGGATCGAGCGCGAGGAATTTCGCGCGATCGAAATTCGGCATCGAAAACGGATTGTGCGAGAAATCGATCTGATTGTGTTCCTCGTTCCATTCGTACATCGGAAAATCGACGACCCAGCAGAACTCGAACCGTTTTTCGCGGATCAGGTCGAGATCGCGTCCAAGTCGAATACGCACCTGGCCCGCTATCGACGCGGCTTTATCCTTTTTGGCGTCTGCGCAAAAGAAGATTACGTCGTCCTGCTGAGCCCCAGTTTTTTGAAGAAGTTCCGGTCGTGCATCAGGATGAATGAATTTTACAACCGGGCCAATCAAAAAGGTATGATTTATTTCCGGCTTATATTCCGCGATCCCAACGTAAGCTAAGCCCGCTGCTCCAAGTTCCGCTTTCGCCCACTCCCCAAGTTTGTCATACCATGACCTCGGTTTGCCCAGCGCCCCTGGCGCAACAAGTGCGCGCACTGTCTTGTTCTTAAACGCTCTAAATTCGACATCGTCCCGCGCAAACACGTCGCTCACATCGACGATCTCGATTGGATTGCGCAGATCGGGTTTGTCGGAACCGTATTTCAGCAACGCCTCGTCATAGGCGATGCGCCGGAACGGTGCCGGCGATACGTGGCGGCCTTCCGCAAACTCCTCGAAGACGCCCGCAAGCACGGGTTCGACCGCCACGAACACATCCTCCTGCGTGACAAAGCTCATTTCCAGGTCGAGCTGATAGAACTCGCCGGGGCTGCGGTCCGCGCGCGCATCCTCGTCGCGGAAACAGGGCGCGATCTGGAAGTAACGGTCGAAACCCGCGACCATGATCAGCTGCTTGAACTGCTGCGGCGCCTGCGGCAGCGCATAGAATTTCCCTGAGTGCAGGCGCGAGGGAACCAGGAAGTCGCGCGCCCCTTCGGGTGACGAAGCCGTGAGAATGGGCGTCTGGAATTCGGTAAACCCCTGCCCGATCATCCGTCTGCGGATCGATTGGATCACTTTCGAACGCAGCGTGATGTTCTTGTGCAGCCGGTCGCGGCGCAGATCGAGAAACCGGTATTTGAGGCGCATTTCTTCGGGATATTCCTGGTCGCCGAAGACCGGTACCGGCAATTCCTGGGCGACGGACCGGATCTGAATATCCTCGATGCGCACCTCGACCTCGCCGGTCGGCATCTCGCGGTTGATGGTCTCGGGCGTCCGGGCGACTACAGGGCCGGTAACGGTCACAACCCATTCCGAACGCGTCATGTCGGCCTCGCGGAAAGCCGGTGCATCCGGTTCGATCACGCATTGCGTGATGCCGTAATGGTCACGCAGGTCGAGGAACAGAAGCCCGCCGAGGTCGCGCCGACGGTTCACCCAGCCGGAAAGGCGTACGCGGGTGCCGACGCTGTCGCTGCGCAACGCGCCGCATGTGTGTGTTCGATAAGCATGCATATCGGGCTCGGTCGGAAAAGCGGCGTATGTGGCTGGGATTGCCGGGCTTGGTCAAGGCGACCCTATGGTCGCGGCAAGGCGCCGCACCGGGCCGTGATTTTGCCAGCGACCCGCGCGGGCCGGATCGAATCCGCTATGAATTTCTAATGACCATTGTCGATAACAACGAGACGCTCGAGAATCTGATCGCGGAACTCGAGCGGGCGTCTTATGTCGCGCTCGACACAGAGTTCATGCGCGACCAGACCTATTGGCCGAAGCTCTGCCTGATGCAGGTTGCGGCCACCGGCATCGAAGCGATCATCGATCCCCTGGCGGAGGGTCTCGATCTCGCCCCTTTTTATCGTCTCCTGCGCGCTCCGGTCCTCAAGGTCCTTCATGCCGCCCGCCAGGACATCGAAATTTTCTGCATCCAGGGCGATGTCATCCCCGACCCGCTCTTCGATACCCAGATCGCGGCGATGGTATGCGGCTTCGGCGAGTCGGCTTCCTATGAAACACTGGCGCGGCGTCTGGCCCACGCCGAGATCGACAAATCCGCGCGCTTCACCGACTGGAGCCGACGGCCGCTGACCAAGCGTCAGCTCGAATATGCCCTCGCCGATGTGACACATCTGCGCGTGGTTTATGAAGCGCTCGCGCGGCAGCTCGAGCGCACCGGCCGCGCCGGCTGGGTGCAGGAAGAAATCTCAGCCCTCCAGCAGCCCTCGCTCTATCGCCTCGAGCCCGCATCGGCGTGGAAACGACTGAAGCCCCGCACGACCAACAAGCGTTTCCTGACCACTCTCGCCGCCATCGCCGCTTGGCGCGAAGGTGAAGCCCAGACACGCGATCTTCCGCGCAGCCGCATCCTCAAGGACGAAGTCCTGCTGGAGATCGCAGCGCATCCTCCCGAGAATGCCCAAGCGCTCGAGCATATCCGATCCATCCCAAAGGGCTTCTCCGCCTCCCGCATGGGAAAGTCGCTGCTTCACGAAATCGCCGAGAGCCGCACGGCAGAGCCGCCCGCCGGAATCGAAACCGAACGTCCGCGTCGCAAACGCGAGCCCTCCCCTTCCGCCGTCGATCTGCTCAAGACGCTCCTGCGCCAGCGTGCGGAGGCGGCCGGTGTGGCGCCGCGCCTGATCGCGGATTCGGAGGACATCGAGAGGATCGCCGCGCATGAGGACGATGTCGCTGCCCTGCATGGCTGGCGCGCGGACGTGTTCGGCAACGACGCGATCGCGTTGCGCGACGGCAGGCTCGCGCTCAAACTCGAAAAAGGCGAAGCCGTACTCGTGAAACTGGACAAATAACTACCCGGCGGTGGCACCCCGCCGCCGGGGCCGCAAATCACATCGTCACGGCTTCCACGCTTCCGCCACCTGACGTGTCGCGACATTCAAGCGATTGAACACGTTGATCACACCGATCTGGATGAGCTGAGCCCCCAGAGCGCGCTCGTCATAGTGCCGGGCTGCCTCGTTCCAAATTTCATCCGGCATCGGATCCGGCCGGTCGGCTACACGCGTCACGGCTTCGGTCAGAGCGAGGGCTGCGCGCTCCGCATCGCTGAAATAGGGAGCGTCGCGCCACCCGCCCACCGTATAGATGCGTTCGTCGGACTCGCCTGCCTTCTTCATGATCCGGGCATGGCCTTCGAGACAGGCGCTGCAGCCATTGATTTGGCTTGCCCGCAGATGCACAAGGTTTACGATTGCCGGCGGCAGTCCGCCATGTTCCGCTGCGAGTGTCAGCAACGCCTTCATCGCTTCGGGAAGCAGCATCGCCGGATTGGTCAAACGTGCTTCCATGGATTTTCTCCTTTGAAACGCCGTTGATTGCCGCGCGCGCCGCCGCATTCGCGGCGCATCGAAAGATGCACCCGCCGATTTGCACGACCAAAAATCCGTCGTGGATGCGTTTATCGCGGCTTCGCGCAGCGGAAATCTGGAGGCGTTGCTCGCAGTACTCGACCCCGATGTCGTCATGCGCGCCGATACGGCTGCAGCGCGCCTCGGTGGTGCGGCAGAACTGCGAGGCGCACCGGCCTCGCGCAAATGTTCAGGGGACGTGCACAGGCAGCCATGCCCGCGCTCGTGGACGGCGCCGCGGGCCTTGCGGTCATGCGCGGCGGAAAGATTTTCCTCGTCGTCCGGTTCCCAATCGCAAACGGCAGGATCAGAGAAATGTCCGCTGTCGCAGATCCGGAAGAAATAAGCGCGCTGGATGTTTCGATGCTCGAAGCATGAACGGGAAGGCTCCGATTCGTTCTGCAACTTTGTCATGACCCGCAAATGCGGGCCTCCCAGTTCAATTCTGGTACTTGTATCGGGAATACCGCAAATTGCTTTTGTCACCACACAAGTATCGCCTGGGTGGTCTGCATTTGCGGGCCATCACAAGTTTTAGGTGCAGCTGTAAGGGTGCTACCAGGTCGAAGAACACCCGCCGACGCGAACCGCTCGCGCTTCGTCACAAATGCTACGACTCGACGGGATCCGGGCCACCCGTTGCAGGTGCGGCCTCCTCACCTTCATAGGGATCCTCGTCCACCGCAAGTTCGGCATTGGGACTGGGCACGTCAAAGCCGGCGGGAGGAACGGCATCGAGAAATCCTGCGGCTTTCAGTTCGTCGGATCCGGGAAGGTGATTGACGTTTTCGAGCCCGAAATGGACGAGAAACTCTTCCGTGGTCCCATAGGTAACGGGCCTCCCCGGCGTACGTTTGCGGCCCCTGATCCGAACCCAGCCGACTTCCATCAGCGTATCGATCGTGCCTTTGGACAGGGCGACACCACGGATATCCTCGATTTCGGCGCGCGTCACCGGCTGGTGATAGGCAATGATCGCAAGGGTCTCCATGCCCGCGCGCGACAGGCGCTTCTGTTCCGTCTGCTCGCGGCGCAGGAGAAATCCGAGGTCCGCCGCTGTCCGGAACTGCCATTTCTCCGCGACACGCACGAGATTTACGCCGCGGCGTTCATAGGCGCGCTGAAGTTCGGCAAGAAGCGCTGGAAGATCGGCGCCGCGCGGCAGCGATGCGGTCAGACGTTTTTCGTCGAGAGGCGCGGACGTCGCAAATAGGATCGCCTCGAGCATGCGCAGATGTTCAGCGTCGAGGGTTGCTGCCTGATCCGGCTCTGTTGCGACCGGTTCGATATCGCGTTCCACTTCCGTCTCTGCCATGATTTCCGACAACCGTACGGGCTTGTTCATTCGGCCGTCTCCACGGATTGCGGCGCGACCCGGTCGCGAATATAGATTTCGCTATAAGGGGTTAGCTGCCGCATTTCGAGCTTTCCGTCGCGCGTGAGTTCCAGGCTCGCCAGGAGCGTGCTCGCCAATCCCGACCTCCGTCGTGCTCCGCCGGACCATTCGGGCGGCAGCAGACGGGACAAGCCATTCCATGAACCAATGCTGCCCAGCAGGCGCTCAAGCCTTTCGCGCGCTTCCTCGATCAGAAGAACGGGCGCGTGCACAGGTTTGTAATTTAGGCCGCCGGCGCGCTTCACTCGTTGTGTGGCATAGGCGGTGAGCAAGTCGTACAGGGTGTCCGCATGCTCCGGCCGTTTCACGACATTGATCGGCTCGGGCATGCCGCGGATGAAAATCTCGCGGCCGAGCCGGTCACGTGCCATCAGCCGTGTCGCCGTCTCGCGCATGGCATGCAGACGCTGCAACCGCCAGCGCAGAAGCGAGGCCATCTCGTTGGCGCTTGGCTCGCCCTCCCCGGCTTCTGTTTGTGGTAACAAGAGGCGCGATTTCAGATAGGCGAGCCACGCGGCCATGACGAGATAATCGGCCGCCAGATCGAGATTTCTGCGCCGAACGAGCTCGACAAATTCGAGATATTGTTCGGCGAGTTCCAAGACGGAAATGCGCGTGAGATCGACTTTCTGGTTGCGCGCGAGCGTGAGAAGGAGATCGAGCGGACCTTCGAAACCGTCGACCGCGACGACCAGTCTGTCCTCGGATCGCGTCACCGGCTCGAAATCGTCAAGGGTGTCGATTTGCTCGTTCACGCAGGCGCTCCCAGAAGCTCTGCAAGCCGCGCTTCCCCGGCTGCCGGGTCGAGAGGTTCCGGCGGTGCCAGATAAGACAGCGCCGATTCGCAGCGTTTCAGCCAATGGTCCTGCAACGGCTTTGCTTCCTTCGCCACGTCCTGCATCTCTTCGAGATTTCCGTTGCAGTGAAGCACGATATCACAGCCGGCGAACAACGCCGCCTTGGTACGAACGGACAGCGGGCCCTTCAGCGCGTTCATCGACAGGTCGTCGCTCATGAGTACGCCTTCGAAACCGATTTCGCCGCGAATGATGTCGCGGATGACTTTCGGGCTCGTCGTTGCCGGGCGTTGCGGATCGATGTCTTCGAACACGACATGCGCGGTCATTGCCAGCGGGCAGTGATTGAGGCTGCGAAAGGTCACAAAATCACTTGAGCTGAGATCCTCAAGATGCGTCGTGACGTGCGGAAGAGTCTTGTGCGAGTCGGACGTCGCTCGCCCATGACCTGGCGTATGTTTCATCACCGGCAGAACGCCGCCATCGAGCATGCCTTCTATTACGGCACGGCCCAGATCGATCACGACGGCCGGCTCTCTCGAAAAGGCCCGATCTCCGATCACCGGGTCGGCCCCGGCCACGGGTACATCAAGGACCGGCGTACAATTCACATTGATGCCCAGATCGGACAAATCGCTCGCGATCAGGCGCGCATTGAGATAAGCCGCCTCGCGCGCGCGTTCGGCGGATTCCGAATACAAAACGCCAAATCGCGCCGCGCTCGGCCGGGAATGCCAGTGCGGTGGTCCAAGTCGCGCGACCGCACCGCCTTCCTGGTCGATGAGCACAGGCGCCCGCCCATCGTCCACGCATTGGCGCAGCGTGCCGATAAGTTTTCTTACTTGATCGCGGTCCGAGATGTTGCGGCCGAAGAGAATGAATCCCCAGGGCTGAATATCCCGAAAGAATTGCCCTTCTTCGGAACTCAGTTCCGTTCCGAGACAGCCATAGATCACACGGTTACGCATGCGCCTGCTCGGGCTGAACCCTATCTTGCAATCAGACAGCTGGCGCCCTGGGCTTTCAGCTTCTCACACAATTCAATCGCGGCGTTCTTGTCCGCCAGGCCACCGAGCCGCAATCGATACCAGATGCCTTTGGCGCCGAGAGCAACTTTCTGCACATCGGGCCGGTAGCCGGCGGCGATGGCATGCCGCGCTTTGAACGCGTTCCAGGATTGCATGGCCTCGGCACTGGATTTGTACGAGCCGATTTGCAGGAGTGCGCCTCCGGTCGCAGCAACAGGCTGCCCGGTGGCGGTGTCGGGCGCTACAGTCGTGGATCGGGGGGGCGGCGGCGGCGCTTCTGTCTTCTCGGGCACCGGCGCGGCCGTTGGTTTCGGCGCCGGACTTTGTTGAACCGTGGTCTGGACCAGCTTTGAATTCAAAACTGTCGGGACGGGTGGCGGCGGCAATTCCGGTTTGGAGGCTGCCGATGGACGAAGTGCAGGAGGATTGCCCGCGGGATGCGCGGCCGCAAGCGGCACCGGTGGTGGCGGGACCGCATCCGCATTTTCATTGTTGGAAGCAACCGGCGCCGGAGGCTGATAGATGTTCAACCCCGCATAGGGGGACGGCGCGATTTTCGGCGCGGCCGGGTGCGCCTGTGCGACAATGATTTTCGGCGCGTCTGCCCGCCCGCGTTCCACACCCTGCGTGTAGGCCAGCCAGACGACTCCGCCGAATGCGCACAGCACCACAAGCGCGATCAGCACCAGCAGCGGCAGGCGCGACTTCTCGCTATCGTCCATTTCCTCGACATCAAAATCGTGGAGCTTGTCCACCTCGTAAGCACCCCGATCAAGATTTGCCATTTGTCAGTCCGAATCCGAATCCTGCAAAATCTAGCACTGCACCCCAATCGAATCACGGCTGGCCGACGCGAAGATCGAGTTCGCCACCGAAGACCCGTCGATGTTCGAGTATGGCGAACCTGTCCGTCATTCCTGCGATATAGTCGCGCACCACGCGTTCGGCACGCGTTTCGCCTGCGTTGGAGCAGGCGGCTTTCCAGTCCGGCGGCAGCAGATCGGGATCGGCTGAGAGAGCAGCAAACAGCTCCGTAACGACGCGCTTCGCCGCTGTCATGGACTCGATTACGCGCGGGTGCCGATACATATGGGCGAACAGAAAACCCTTCAGTCCCTTCACTTTTTCGGCCATCGCAGGCGAGAAACCAATCAGCCCGAATGCCAGTTTGCCGATCGCGCCCAGCGATACTGGCGCTGCTTCTGCCAGCCGCGCGCGAGAGTTGCGAAGGACATCGTCGATCAGCGCGGTCACGAGCCGGGAGACGGTCTCGCCGATGAACCGCCCGAGTTCCAGCCGGCCATAGCGGTCGATCACCGTCTGCGCGATCGGACCAGCCAATGGTGCGCCGACGAGATCATCCACAGAAAAGAGTCCGGCCCGAAGCGCGTCGTCAATGTCGTGATTAACATAGGCAATGTCGTCGGCGAGCGCCGCGATCTGTGCCTCCAGACCCGGCCAACGATCCAGGTCGAGCGGCCAAAGCCGATCAAAGTCGGCAATTGGCGCCGGGAGGGTTTCAGACCGCCGCTTCGGCCCGTTGTGCTTGACGAGGCCTTCAAGCGTCTCCCAGGTGAGATTGAGACCATCGAATCTCGCGTAACGGTGCTCGAGGCTGGTCACCAGCCGAAGCGCATGGGCATTGTGGTCGAAACCGCCGATGCTTTCGGCCGCCCGGTTGAGCGCCTCTTCGCCCGCATGGCCGAAGGGAGTGTGGCCAAGGTCGTGGGCCAGGCTCAACGCCTCGGCCAGATCCTCGTCGACCGCCAAAAGCCGCGCCATCGAGCGCGCGATCTGCGCGACTTCGAGGGAATGGGTCAGCCGCGTGCGGTAATAATCCCCTTCATGCTGAACGAAGACCTGCGTCTTGTGCTTGAGGCGGCGAAACGCCGTGGAATGAATGATCCGGTCGCGGTCGCGCTGATAACAGCTCCGGGTTGCGCTTTCGGGTTCCGGATAAAGCCGGCCACGGCTCGTCGCCGCCCGGCTGGCATAGGGCGCAAGCTCGCCCGGCGGCGCAAAAATCGGCGGCAAGAGATGACCGGCTGGTGCAGGAGCGGCGTTCACGGGCTTTGTTCCGGCGTCCCGACGGATTAAATAAGACGAAGCAGGCTGTTGTGGAAATGCCCATGGATACCGAAATCGCCGGGCCGGTCAGGGTCTCGGCCCGGGCCGCAAGGCGCATTGCCGAAATCCTCAGAGCCGAGCCCGAACCCGCGATGCTGCGCGTCGCCGTGACGGGCGGCGGTTGTTCGGGATTTCAGTACAATTTCGTCCTGGAAAGCGACAGCCTTGCAGACGACCTTGTGATCGAGCGCGACGGCGCGACCGTTCTGGTGGATCCCGTGTCGTTGGATTTTCTGAAGGGGGCGGAGATCGACTTCGTCGACGATCTCATCGGCGCCGCGTTCAAGGTGAACAATCCCAATGCCACTTCGTCCTGCGGCTGCGGGACGAGTTTTTCCGTCTGACGCGTCGGTGAGTCCCGAAGCCGGACATCACGCGGAGCCGCGCGCAAGCGGCCACAAATGGTTCGACATCACGATCACGATCTGCATTCTGCTCGTGTCTGTTTCCTCGCTGATCGTGGCGATCGTGCACAGCCAGACGCTGGAGAAGATGGCGGATGCCAATGCGCGCCTCGTCGAAGCGAATTCATGGCCATTTCTTGCCTATGGCACGGGAGAATATTCCGACAATATCGAACTCGCCGTGAGAAACGAGGGCGTGGGGCCCGCCAAAATCGAGACTGTGGAACTCGTGTGGAACGGAGTCGCCTATCCTGACCCCATCTCTTTTCTCGCCGCCTGTTGCGGAGCACGGCTGAAGTACAGCGATCTCGGCACCAGCCTCGTTGCCGGACGCGTCCTGCGCGCAGGCGATTCGATCGACTTTCTGGTGGTACCAAAAACAAAATCGGACGGGATTACAATCGCGCGCTTGAATGCCGCGCGCCTGAGCCCGAAGCTTTCCGTCAATGTTTGCTATTGCTCGGTGTTTGACGAGTGCTGGACAGAGGATCTCGTGCGCTTGTCGTTGCGTCCCCGGCATGTGGACCGTTGCACGCCACCACGCGTGCCATACACGTTGAGACCCTGACGTGAAACTCGCGACCTGGAACGTCAATTCGGTGAAGGCGCGGCTCGAGGCGGCGGGCACGTGGCTGAATGAAGCTGCACCCGACATTGTCTGCCTGCAAGAGATCAAGGCAACGGACGAGGCTTTTCCACGCGCCTATTTCGAGGATCTGGGCTATAATTGTGCCGTACACGGACAAAAAACCTACAACGGCGTCGCGATCCTGTCGAAGCGGCCGCTGGAAGACGTGACGCCGCGGCTGCCGGGCGGCGACGGCGACGATCATGCGCGCTACATCGAAGCGGTTGTCACAGGTGAGCGCGGCACGGTGCGGGTCGCGTCGATCTATGCGCCGAACGGCAATCCGATCGGTAGCGACAAATTCCGCTACAAGCTCGCTTGGCTGGAACGGCTTGCGGTCCATGCGCAGGAACTCCTCCAACTCGAAGAGCCGGTGGCGCTGATGGGCGACATCAACGTTATTCCCGGACCCGACGATTGCTACGATCCAAGAGCCTGGGAAATGGATGCGCTCTTCCAGCCGGAATCGCGCGCAGCCCTCTGCCGCATCGAATATCTGGGTTATACCGACGCCTTCCGCGCCTGTCATTCCGAAACACACCAGTACACATTCTGGGACTATCAGGCCGGCTGCTGGCAGAAAGACCACGGCATCCGCATCGACCATATCCTGCTCTCGCCCCAAGCCGCCGATCGCCTGCACGCCTGCGGCATCGACAAACATGTCCGCGGCCGCGAAAAGCCATCGGACCACGTGCCGGTATGGTGCGAGCTGGCGGTTTAGGCAGCAATCAGCCCGGCTGCAATGGGACTCGCCTTTATCCTGCGACAGACCCGGGGCGAAGATTGTTAGAGCGGAATTCGATCAATTGGAATCAACAGGCGCGTCATGCCTGCGCAAATGTTTCGTCATCGCCGGGCTTGTCCCGGCGACCCATGAACGCGGGCCAATCGGGTGTTCCTGGATGGCCGGGACAAACCCGGCCATGACGAGCATAGGGTGCTCCTATTGAGTCCCTGCGGCGCACCGCCTTCGGATGGATGACATATACTGCGTTTACTTGTTCGGTTCTTGCTCTAATAACTCATCACCATAACAGATAACCCCTCGCCCTGGCGAGGGGTGAGTCCGGCCTGCCCTACTCGCTTGAATAGCCGAGCCGCGACAGCGTAGGTCGCAGGATGGCGACCGCCTGATCCAGATATTTTCGGTAGTGGCGGTAGCGGTAGATCGATTTATCGTAGAGTTTTTCCGTCACCTGCGCATAGCTCGCCGTGCGGGCGTAGCGCTGGTTCTCGTGGAACGACAAACAGCGCGGATCGAACTCGACGCCGACGAACTCCAGCATCCTGCGTACATGCGTTTCCTGGTCGGCGACCAGTTCCTCATAGCGGATCTCGAGATAATTGAGATCGAGCTGCTCCTTGTAGCTCTCCACCAGCCCGTCGATCAGCGCGTAATGTTGCGCAATCGTCTTGACGTCAAAGGACTGGTTGAAGCCATGGGTGAGGAAGTTTGAGAAGTTCGAAGTGAGAATGTCGAGCGGGTGCCGGCGCACATGGATCATCGGCGCATGAGGAAATAGAATATGGATCAGCCCGAGATGCGTTTCGTTGAGCGGCATCTTGTCGGTGAAAAAGCGCGCGCCGTCTTCGAATATCCCCTGCTCCTGCGAGCGCCGCAGATAATAATCCCGGAACTGGTTGGGCGCGAGACGGTTGTCGCCCATCCAGAGATCGGTCAGGCAGCCGGGGAACGGATTGGGGCTTGCGATCCAGCGCGGAATGATGCGTGTGAGATCGGAAATAAATGTCAGCTCATCGCCGGCGGATATGAGCGGATGCGCCGAAAGCGTCTGCTCCACCATCGTGGTGCCGGAGCGCGGATAACCGACGACGAAAATCGGCTGCGGCATCGACGGATCGAGATCGGCGCGCGGGATCAGCTTCATCCGTGTACGGCGGAAGAACCGCTGGCATTCCGACACAAGCTCTTTCGCCGGAGTCTCCGCGTAACGCCGCTTCTGGACTTCTCGCACCAGCCGGTTGGCTTCGACGAAATCTGCCCACGCCTCGTCGAACCGCTCCATCCTGTCATAGAGCCGCCCGCGCTCGTAGAGCCCGTTCGCCTGCAGCTTTCTCCCGTCTTCGCGGCTCTTGCTGAGTTCGGCGACGGCTTCGGCAGCGCGGCCTTCACGGCCGAGCAGCGTCGCGCGTTCCAGCGACAATTCGTGGCCGCTCGTACGCTTCTCGGCTTCGTGCAGCAATTCCCAGGCACGCGGAATATTGCGGCGCACTTCTTCGAGATTGCTCCACCCGACCCATATATTCGGATCGTCCGGCGCAAGCTCGACGGCCTTGCGATACCATTCCTCGCTTTCTTCGACCTTCCCCTGAAGCTTGAGACAGAAAGCGAGATTGTTAGCGACGGTGGGTTTCACGCCGTCCAGTTCGATCACGCGGCGGAAATGAAATTCTCCCGCTGCGGGCCGCCCCCGCTGCGAAAGAAGCAAACCCATTACGCTCTGGATTGTGGGATTGAGCGGCATCAGCCGCAGACAGGAGCGCGCAAGCTGCTCGCATTCCTCGGTTTCGCCGCGATTGAACAGGAGCGTGCAAAGTTCGGTCGTGGCGATAAGATCGTTGGGGTTCTGCTGCAGGATCCGCCGCAGCGCCTCTTCGTGCTCCGCACCGCCGGGCTCGGATTCGCGCGTTGCCTGGCGCAACAGCAACAGCGCCGGCATGTAATCGGACATCTGCTGCAGGGCCTGGCGCGCGCGCATCTTGGCAAGAACGTAATTTCCGCTCCCGACCGCCGCCTGCCCCTGGGCGACGAGATTGTCCGCTGCCTTGATGATCTGCGGCCCGCGTCCGCCCCCGCCCGCTTTTCCGGGCGCACGCCCGGCCGGCCCCGCCTGATTGGCGAAAACCGCAAAAGGCGTAGAGCTGTCCTGCTTCTTACGCTGGTCCATGCTCACTTTCCGCCACCGGGCCGCGCGAAACTAGCCAACTCCCCCCGACCCGGCAATGCAGGCGGAAGAATGGTTCACACGGAGACGCGGAGTTACGGAGAAAAAGCAGCCGCGCGAATGGGCGCTGAATTTTCTCCGTAACTCCGCGTCTCTGTGTGAATTTTCCTGCCCGGCGTCTTTGCGCCTTGGCATTCACGTCAGCAAATCCCTTTGCGACGCCCGGAAATATCACGCGGCGTGGGCGACGACGCGGTTACGGCCGTCGCGCTTGGCGGCGTAGAGCGCCTGGTCGGCCTGGCGCAACAGCGCTTCCGCCGTCATGGTAGGATCGTCCGAAGCGGCGATTCCAATACTGACCGTGACATTGATCTCGCCGGCCGGCGCACTGATGTGGAACGGCGTCACTTCAACACTCTTGCGCAAACGCTCGGCAACCGTCCAGGCGAGATTGGCATCCGTCTCCGGCATCACGACCACGAATTCCTCCCCCCCGTAACGACAGGCGAGATCGATTCCGCGAATGTTCTCGGAAATTCGGCGGGCGAATTCGCGCAGCACTTCGTCGCCGATATCGTGACCATAAGTATCGTTGATCGATTTGAAGAAATCGACATCGAGGATAAGTATCGCGAGCCGCTTGCCGTTCTCCGCATTGTTCTTGAGCAGCGTTTCCAGATGCCGCGTGAGATAGCGCCGGTTATGAAGCCCCGTCAGCTGGTCGGTAATCGCCATTTCGACCGAGAGATAGACATTCTCCCTGAGCCGGTCGGCATAACGTTTCTTGCGGAGCTGGGTGCGCGTGCGCGCGATCAACTCGTTCCTGTCGACGGGCCGCGTGAGATAATCGTTTACGCCCATTTCCAGTGCCTGGTGCAGCTTGCGCCGGTCGCCTTCGCTGACCAGCACGAGAATGGGAACGTTGCGTCCTTCGGGAAGCGAACGCAGCTGGGAACACAACCGCAAACCGTCATAGTCGCGCAAACCCAGGCTGACCATGATCAGATCGAAGTCGCCGCTGCGCACGCGCGTCAGTGCGCTCTCGAACCCGTCGAGGACCGCGAGATGGTTCTGCGGACAAAGTGCGGCGCTCAGCGTCTTCACGGTCTCGGGCCGGTCCTCGACCAGCAGGATGCGGCCCGTGGGAAACGCCTCAGAGAACGTCTCGGCTGGATCCAGCAGCCCCATGCTGCTGCCCGTCGCCTCGCGCATCCTGAGTTCGTCGGTCATCATTTTCAGGCGGACGAGACTGCGCACCCGTGCGAAGAGTGCCGCGTCGTCGATCGGCTTGGTCAGGAAATCATCCGCGCCGGCGTTCAGGCCCGTAACCCGGTCGCTTGTCTGGTCGAGGGCCGTCGTGATCACCACGGGAATATGCGCGCTCGCCGGATCGCTCTTGACCCGGCGGCAGACCTCGAAGCCGTCCATCCCCGGCATCATCACATCGAGCAGAATGATATCCGGCTGGTCGCTTTTGATCTTGGCGAGCGCCTCCACGCCGTGTGATGCGGTGACGACCTCGAAATATTCCGCGGCGAGCTTGGCCTCGAGCAGCTTGACGTTCGAGGCGACGTCGTCGACGACAAGGACGCGTGCGGTCATGACATCTAGCCGATGAAACGGCGTACAGTGTCGAGAAAGCTTGTCACTGAGATTGGTTTCGAGATGTAGGCCTCGCACCCACCCTGGCGGATGACCTCCTCATCGCCCTTCATGGCGAAAGCGGTGACGGCGACGACCGGAATGGCCCTGAGCGAATCGTCTTCCTTCAGCCATTTGGTGACTTCGAGGCCGGAAACTTCGGGCAACTGGATGTCCATGAGAATCAGGTCGGGATGGTGGGCCCGGGCGATATCGAGTGCTTCCATTCCGTCCTTGGTCTGCAGGATATTGTAGCCATGGGCGTCGAGCAGGTCGTGGAAGAGCTTCATGTTCAGCTCGTTGTCCTCCACGATCAGTACGGTCTTGGCTTTGGCATCCATGCTTGACACTCCCCGCCCGCTCAGCCCCTATCGCGGCCACGACTGCGCCGCTTCCGTTAAGGACTTGGGCGACGAACCGTTCTTATTTAGTTGAGATGTCTTAACGCTCCCTTGACGATGGGAACTGCCGCGGACCCTGAATTGCTCGCCCTGAGGGCACTCGCCTTCCTTGCCGAAGAGTCCGGCGCGCTGGCGAATTTTCTGGCCCAGTCGGGTGCCGCGCCCGCCGAGCTGCGCGCCCGCGCGGACGACCCGCATTTCCTCGGCGGCGTGCTTGATTTTCTGCTCGCAGATGACGCGCTGGCGCAGCGATTTTGTGCGGCGGAACGCATCGAACCGCAGGCACTTCACCTCGCCCGCCATCGCCTGTCCGGGACGCAGTGAACCATGCGGTTCGGCGTCGATCTCGGCGGCACAAAGATCGAAGTAGCCGCGCTCGATTCGGACGGACAAATTCGCCTGCGCGAACGTGTCGCGACTCCTTCCGGTTACGATGCCGTGCTCCATGCAATCTGCGGTCTGGTTGTTTCGGCAGAAGCAAAACTCGGCGCACGCGGCTCGCTCGGGGTCGCGATCCCCGGCGCGCTGAGCGCGAGAACGGGGCTCGTCAAGAATGCAAATTCCACCGCCCTGATCGGCCATCCGATCGACCAGGACCTGGCCGCACTGCTCAAGCGTCCGGTGCGCGCCGCCAATGACGCGAACTGCTTTGCGCTGTCGGAAGCAACCGACGGCGCGGCAAAGGATGCGCATATCGTATTCGGAATTATTGCCGGCACGGGCATTGGCGGCGGCGTATGCGTCGGCGGGCGGCTTATCGAAGGCGCGCATCTCATCGCCGGCGAATGGGGACACAATCCCCTGCCCGCGCCGCGACCGGACGAAATAACAGGAGCCGAATGCTATTGCGGCAAGCGCGGGTGCATAGAAACCTGGATCAGCGGCCCCGCCCTGGCCCGCCAATTCGCCGAACGCACCGGAAGAAACATTCAGGCGGCTGAGATCGCGCAAGCCGCCGTCGAAGGCGACAAAGACGCAGTCGTTGCGATGGAAGATTTCTACGACCGCTTCGCACGTGCGATTGCGTCCGTCGTCAACATCCTCGATCCCGACGCCATCGTGCTGGGCGGCGGACTATCAAACATCGCAACGCTCGCCGAAGAACTGCCCCCGCGCGTCCAGTCCTACGCCTTCACGCCCGAAACCCCGACACGCATCGTCAGAAACGTCCACGGCGACTCCAGCGGCGTCCGCGGCGCGGCGTGGCTGTGGCGGGAGGATGAGATAGCGGAGGACCAGTCGTGCTGAGTTGAGCAATCTGATCTTATTCGGAAACGCGAGACATGGAATTCGGCGCGACAGATGCGCCACAAACTTGTCTTGGCCGGGCCCGAATTCGCCGCGTCCCTCGGCTTCGCATGAAGCCGTGCGGTTACGCTTTGGGTTCGACAGCCGAACTCAGAAGCGCGATCAGTCCTTGCAGCAGGTGCATAGGACTTGGCGGACATCCGGGTATATGGAGATCGACGGGAATGACCGCAGAAACCGCGCCGATACAGGCGTAGCTTCCGGCGAACAAACCGCCATTGGCCGCGCAATCACCCGCGGCGATTACCCATTTCGGATCGGGTGTTGCAGCATAGGTCCGCTCCAGCGCCTCGCGCATGTTCCTTGTCACAGGTCCCGTGACCAGCAGCACATCGGCGTGACGCGGCGAAGCAACGAAACGAAGGCCAAATCTTTCGAGGTCGTAATAGGCATTGCCAAGCGCATGAATTTCGAGCTCGCATCCGTTGCAGGAACCGGCATCCACGTGGCGGATCGCAAGGCTGCGCCCGAGTTTCGCGCGGGTGCGCCGATCGAGGTTGCGCGCGAGTTCTTCGATCATCGCATCGTCGCACGGCGGGGGGGCCTCCGTGATCGCGCCTCGGAAACTTTCAAGAAGAAGCCTGCGCATAATTCAGAGATCGTGTCCCGCGTAGGAGCAGTTAAACGACTTGTTGCAAAGCGGAAAATCCGCCACGATGTTGCCCTCGATCGCCGCTTCAAGCAGCGGCCATTGAAACCAGGACGGATCGCGAAGGTGGCAATGTTCGACTTTTCCTGCCGCGATGCGCATCCACGCGAAGATATCTCCCCGAAATCCTTCAACCAGCGCCGCGCCTTCACGCGATCCGTCCTGCTTTGCAGATGAGATTACGACCGGTCCCGGCGGCAATCGATCGAGTATCTGGCGGATGATCGAAAGGCTCTGCTCGATCTCGCGAATACGAATCGAGACGCGCGCATTGACGTCGCCCTCGTTAAGCACCGGCACCTCGAACACAAATTGGTCATAGGGCCCGAATACATGCGCCTTGCGCGCATCGAATCTCCGGCCGGAGGCGCGGCCAACAAATCCCCCGCACGCATACTGCGCTGCGAGTTCGCACCTCAGCACGCCCGCACCTACCGTGCGATCCTGGAGCGAGGCCGTCTTGTCGTAAAGCTCGAAGAGCCTCGGTAAGCGCTGCGCAATTTCCAGCACAAGGCGGGAGCACAGGGAGATGGCATTCGAGTCGATATCGGCAGCCACGCCGCCCACCGTGATACCGTCGCGCATCATGCGGTGGCCGAAACATGCTGCGCAGCAGCGCAGCACTTTCTCGCGCAGGATTGCGCACTGCGCCTGCATAATGGCGAAGGATGCATCATTGCAGATCGCACCGAAATCGCCGAGATGATTGGCGATCCGTTCCCACTCGGCCATCATCGCGCGAAGCCAGGCCGCGCGCACCGGCACCTTGATGTCCAATGCCCCTTCCGCGGCGCGCGCAAACGCAAAGGCATATGCGACGGTGCTGTCGCCCGATACGCGGCCCGCAAGCCTGATCGCGTGATCAAGACTCGCGCCGATCATCAGCTGTTCGATTCCTCGATGAACATAACCAAGCCGTTCTTCGAGCCGAACGACCGCTTCTCCATTCGCCCGGAACAGAAAAAATCCGGGCTCGATGATACCGGCGTGGACAGGCCCGACGCCGATCTCGTGGAGGCTCTCTCCGGTGGCCGGCAGGAAATTGTACAACGTGCCGCCGTCATTGGTCGCTTGCCGCGCGCCCAGGGGATGTCTTACGCCCCACCGCCCGTGATCAACCCACGGGCGGGTGTCGTCGAGTCCGTCGGGTTCAAGACCATGGAGATCGCGGATGGTGCGTTCGAGACGCAGCGCAGGCGGATGAAGCCGCGCAACCGACGGAAATTTGCCGTCCGGGCATTCAAGCGTCAAAATAGCAAGATCGTTATCGCTACGGCTGCGCAACGCCAGATGCACGGCCGCCGATTCGCCCCACTGCGCGACGAGTTCGTAGTGCCCTGCGCTCAGATCCGAAATCGCGCGAAGCCAATCCGCTGATCCGACAATTGCGCGCGGCCACGGCCGGTGAAATTCCAATTGTGTCTCGCCCACCAGGCTTTCGAGGACGCTCATCCAAGGAGCCTCGCCACATTCTGGAACCAGGTGACGATCGGCGTGGGCAAATAGAAACCGGCCACGATCACGAGAGAGAGATGCGCAAGAAAAGGCAAGTAGGATGCGCGATCCGGCGCCGTACTGCCGCGCGGCTCGCCGAATACGACGCTTCCGAGCCGCAGGAACAGCGCGCCGATGGCGATCAGCAGTCCCACCACCAGCGGAATCGCAAGCAGCGGCGCGCGCGCAAACGTGGAACTCACAACAAGGAATTCGCTCATGAATATTCCGGATGGCGGCAGCCCAGCAATGGCGGCAACGCTGATCACAAGCGTCGATGCCAATACCGGATGCGTGACGATCAAGCCGCCCATATCGGCGAGCTTCTGCGTGCCCTTCACCTGGGCCACGTGCCCGACGGAAAAGAAGATCGCGGATTTCGTCAGGCTGTGCATCGTCATGTGCAGCAGGCCGGCGAAGTTCGCAAGTGGGCCGCCCATGCCGAAGGCGAAAGCAATGATCCCCATATGCTCGATGGACGAGTAAGCAAACAACCGCTTGATGTCACGGCGGCGGTAGAGCATCAACGCGGCGAAGATGAGCGAGACAAGGCCCATGGCAACCATCAGGGGACCAGCCGCCAGTGTATGCGGATTGCCGGCAAGCAGCATCTTGAAACGGAGCACGGCGTATAGCGCCACGTTGAGCAGAAGTCCTGATAGCACGGCGGAGATTGGCGTCGGACCCTCGGCATGCGCGTCCGGCAGCCAGGCATGCAGCGGCACCAGTCCGACTTTGGTGCCGTAACCCAGCAGAAGAAACACGAAAGCAAGGTTGAGCAGCGCCGGATCAAAGTCTGCGACGCGGCGGATCAGTTCCGTCCAGGCCATTGCAGGAAGGCCCGCGCCGATCACCGGCCGCGCCGCGGTATAAACGAGGATGGTTCCGAATAACGCGAGCGCAATGCCAACGCTGCCGAGGATGAAGTATTTCCACGCCGCCTCGATCGCCTCCGGCGTGCGGTAGATGCCGACCATCAGGATGGTCGTGAGGGTCGCAAGTTCGATTGCAACCCACATCAGCCCGATATTGTTGGCGACGAGCGCCAAATCCATGCCGAACATCATGAACTGGAACATCGCGTGATAGAATCGCAAATAACGCGGCGTGAGGCGCCCGATCTCCACTTCGTGTGCAATGTAGCTCGCACTGAAGAGACTGGTCGTCAGCGCGACGAAAGTATTGAGCACGACGAACACGATGTTGAGGTCGTCGATCTGGATAAACGGCGTCGGCGCCGGGCGCTGAAAGAGCAGGAGCAGTGACGCCGCAAAGGTCAGAAGGCTTGCCGCCACATTAAGCCGTGCCGCCCAGCGGTACCACGGAAGTATCGCGAACACGCCCGCCGCGAAGAGCGGTATCAGCAGAACCAGATTGGCGGCATGAGCCATGAGCATGTTCATCGGCGTCCCTCCCGCACGCGGTCGAGCGCGCCGATCTCGATGGTGTCGAACCGTTCTCGGATTCGAAAGAGAAAGATGCCGATGACGATGAAAGCGATCAGCACCGAAAACGCCACGCTGATCTCAACGACGAGCGGCATGCCCTTCGCGCCGGTAGCGGCCAGGACAAGTCCGTTTTCGAGCGACATGAAGCCGATCACCTGACTGACGGCGTTGCGCCGCGATACCATCATCAGAAGCCCGAGCAGGACGATGGAGAGCGCGAAGGCAAGATCCTCGCGCGCGAGCGGATCGGCCGCCGCGGTCACGCGAAGCATCACAACGGTCGAAAGTGCCATGAGCCCGATGCCTGCGAGCATGGTGAGCCCAATGCCGCCTACGGTTTCGATTTCGCGGTGAATATTCAGCTGCTCGACCATACGTCTGAGCGCGGCCGGAATGATCACGGCCTTGAAAAGGATTGCGATCACGGCTGTGACGTAGAGCTGTGGCGCGTCCTGCACATAGGCCTGCCAGCCGACCGACAGGCCGAGCAGCATGGCATGCAGCGCGAACACGTTGATCAGCGCCAGCATGCGGTCCTGATAGAGCATCAGGAAACTCACCAGCACGAGGCATCCTGCAAGAAGATTCGCGATGTCGAGCGGAAGATTATGCATGTCAGAACGGCCGGGAAACAAAGAGAAGAAGCGTGCCGAGCAGGCCCAGCATCAGCGCGGCACCCAGGAAGTTCGGGACGCGAAAGACGCGCATCTTGGCGGTCGCGGTCTCGAAAGTAGCGAGCAGTATTGCGCCCGTCGCGAGTTTTCCTGCCCATGCGCCCACGCCCGCCACATAGGCCCAGGCCGGGCTTTCAGGGCCTGCAAGTCCCCATGGCGCAAAGACGCAAGCGATCAACGACAGATAAAGCAGCAACTTGACCTGCGCGGCGAGTTCGATCATGGCGAGGTGCCGGCCGGAATATTCGAGCACCATCGCCTCGTGCACCATAGTCAGTTCGAGATGCGTCGCGGGATTGTCGATCGGAATGCGGCCGTTCTCCGCAATGGCGACCAGCACCAGCGCTACGAGTGCAAATGCAAGCGACACGCGCAATCCCACATGCGCGAAGGTCATCGTTTCGGCAATGGTTGATAGTTGGGTCGAACCTGCGATCAGCGCCAGCGTAAAGACCATCATGATCATCGCCGGTTCGGCGAGCGAGGCGATCATCATCTCGCGGCTGGAACCGATGCCGCCGAAACTCGTGCCGACATCGAGCCCCGCCAGTGCAAGAAAGAAGCGCGCGCTGCCCAGCAGCGCGATGATGGCGATGAGATCGGCGGACCAGCTGAACATCAGGCCGGTGGCGAATGTCGGAACCAGCGCCGCTGCCACCCAGGTCGCGGCGAAAACAAGATAAGGCGCAACGCGAAACAGCCACGACGCACTATCAGCGAGCACGACCTCCTTGCGCAACAGGCGCGCGAGATCGCGATAGGGCTGAAATACCGAAGCACCCCGGCGGCGTTGCAAATGCGCGCGGCATTTGCGCACGAAGCCGGTAAGCAGAGGTGCCGCCGCAAGCACCAGCAGCATTTCCGTGAATTGCACGGGCAGATCGCGGATCAGGGCCATAGCGCGATCCCGGCAAGCAATATGATGAGTGCGAAGAAGACGAGGCTGAGATAGCCGCGGATGGTCATGAACTGCAGCGCATCAAGACGCTCGGCGGCGAATGTCACGGCGCGCGCAATGGGCGCATAAAACACCTCCCAGGGAATGTCGTGCATCTCGACGGAAAGGGTCGCAGGCCCCGCATCGCCGGGCGCCGGCATCGTTACGCGCTCGCGCGCGCGAAACACGACCGAGCCGAACACGCGGCGCAGCGGCTGAGCGAAGCTTCCTGCCGTGTATTGAGTGAGCGGACTGGTTATGGGCGTGCCGCAGTCCCAGGCCGGTGCACGCCGCAGCGCACGCGAAGCCAGCCGATGTATTGCCATTGCCGCCATTGAGGCCGAAGCCACCATGAACAGGAAAACAAGCAGGCCGTTATAGGAGCTTCGGCTTCGCGCGACGGGAACGATTGTGAGCCAGGGGATGTCATGCTGAACCGGCATGCGGGCGTGAACGAGCGCCGAAATGACGGGTGACATCCAATCGATCGCAAGGCCGGGCAGGATGCCCAGCAGAAGGCAGAGCGCCGCAAGGACAAACATCGCACCGCGCGAAAAGCGATCCGTTTCATGAGCGTTTTCGGCGCAACCGGAGCGCGGTCGCCCGAGAAAAGTAATTCCGAACGCTTTCACGAAACATGCCGCCGCGAGCGCCGCGGCCAGCGCGAGGGCTGCGCCGATACAAGGAATCAGTAGCCACAACCCCCATTGCGGCAGCGCCGGACCAAGAAAAATAGCCTGGAAGGTCAGCCACTCCGACACGAACCCGTTGAGCGGCGGCAGCGCCGAAATCGCCGCCGCGCCAACCAGAAAGGCGAACGCTGTCTGTGGCATGCGGTGGATGAGCCCGCCGAGATGCTCCATATCGCGCTCGCCCGTCGCGCCGAGCACAGCGCCCGCACCGAAGAACAACAGGCTCTTGAACACCGAATGATTGAGGACGTGCAGCAGCGCAGCGGTAATCGCCAGCGATGCCGCGATGGCCATGCCATCGGCCCGAAAGGCGAGTGCAAGCCCCAGCCCCATGAAGATGATGCCGATATTTTCGACCGTGTGATAGGCGAGCAGACGCTTGAGATCGTGCTGCATCAAAGCCTGCAAAACGCCGAGCAAGGCGGTAATGCCGGCCAATACGAGCACGATCACGCCCCACCACCATTCGGGCGGCCCAAGCAGATCGAAAACAATGCGAATGAAGGCGTAGACCGCGACCTTTGTCATCACGCCGCTCATCAGCGCAGAGACGGGGCTCGGCGCGGCCGGATGTGCGAGCGGCAGCCAGGCATGCAGCGGCACAAGCCCTGCTTTCGAGCCCGCGCCGAGAAGTGCAAGAATAAGAACGAGCGGCGCAACGGCGAGGGAATGTGCCCGCCTGATGTCTGCGAAGACATACGCGCCGCCCGGACCTGCCAGAAGCCCGAACGACAGCAACAAACACAGCGTGCCGAAGGCCGCCATGAGCAGATAGACATGGCCGGCGCGCACATTCTCACGCTCGCGATGGCGCGAAACCACGAGGCCCCAGGAACTCAAGGACATAAACTCCCAGGCGAGCAGAAAACTGAAAGCGTCGGCGGCGATGACCACCAGATTCATTGCGGCGAGGAATGCCGCATAGAAGGGCAGCACGCGCCGCGATTCCGGCTCTTGCCTCGCGTAGCCGATGGCATAGAGGCTCGCGACCGCTCCGCCGAGATTGACGACGGCAAGAAAGAAAGCAGACAGCGCGTCGAGATGAAAATGTGCCCCCAGCCATGGGAGGCCGAGCGGCAGCACAACATCGGTGGGATCGGCGCCGAGACCTGCTGCGGCTGTAACAAGCAACAGCGAAGCTATGGTAGTACACGAGCCATAGATCATGGGCGCCGCGAGGCTCCGTCGCCCGATAACAATGCCCAGCACCGCTACGGCAAGAAGAACTGCGATGCATGCAAGCACGACCGACAGCATCAGGCCCTGCACGACCGACAGCATCAGGCCCTCAGCTGCGGGAGGGCGGCTTGGTCGCAGCCGATTTCAGCCGCACGCCGCGACCGCCGCCCATGCTCGTCGACCCGTCGCCGATCAGTTCAATCCCGGCCGTCTCAAGCGCGCCGACAAGCTTCATGAGCGAATCGACATTGCCGCGAATAACCCCTTCGCTCGCTTCCATGCGCTGCACCGTGGGCACGGAAAGCCCGCACAATTCCGCAAGCCGGCGCTGGTCGATGCCGAGAAGAGCGCGCGCCGCCCGCAACTGCGCCGAAGTGATCAAAGCCGCGCCGCCAAAACTGCGTATTGATGCCTAGTACATCAATATCGATATGTCAACTGCGTAAAGTAAGAGTCTGAGATTGAGTTCTCTATGCCTTGTGCCCCCCGGATCCACGTGGCGGTGTAGAGAGCCCCCTTTATGGTGATGCAAGGATTGCGGGCGTTTAGATCGTCTGGATTTTTTCCGATCGGTACTGCCTGTTTTGGCCCCAAGCGGCAGGATTTGAAATTGCCGTGGCCGGTTTTCATTGCAGAATGCCTCGCGAAGGAAGTGAAAGGCGAAGACGCCTGCAATCGCGATACCCGCTACGGACAGCCCGTAACGGACCCAGAAGGCTATCGGGTTCTTTTGTAGGCTTAGATGGCGACGTTTTTCTTTCCTTTGAGGAGGTCATTCACGTTGACGAGCGTCCCGTACAGGACCGTCCGGCTCATTTTCTGCCTCCCCCGATTACCGCGACGCCATCCTTGTACCCGCCATGTTGGCGATGCGCCCGGCGGCTAAAGCACGACCGGACGTTTTGTGTTTCGGGGGGTCGGCACGGGCCGGCCGCAATCTGGACTCCTAGTCCCGCGCAACTAATGAAATTGCTGTTATGCGGTTTTGTACACGTTTCATCCAAACAGAATTCGCCCCGCGCCATCATGCGTCCCGAGCGGTGCGTAAAGCTCCGGCCGCCGGTCGCGGAACAGCCCCCATGAGGCGCGGGCGCGGGCGATGTCATCGAGATCGAACGTGGCAAGGATCACGCCCTCCTCTGTCCGGCCGAGTTCGGCCACGAGCGCGCCGGTCTGATCGGCGATGAAGGACGACCCGTAGAAAGTAATTTCACTCGCCTGCCCATGCTCTGTGCCGATGCGGTTGGAGGCGACGAGCGGCATGCAATTCGCCGCGGCGTGGCCCTGCATCACGCGGCGCCAATGATCGCGGCTGTCGAGCGGCGGCGCGGGCGGCGGCTCCGTGCCGATCGCCGTCGGATAAAACAACGCCTCCGCGCCCTGCAGCGCCATCGCGCGCGCGGCTTCGGGAAACCATTGGTCCCAGCAGATGGCCGCGCCGAACTTTCCATAGCGCGTCTGCCAGGCCCTGAACCCCGTATCGCCGGGCGTGAAGTAGAACTTCTCCTGATAGCCGGGGCCGGCGGGAATATGCGACTTGCGGTAAAGCCCCAGCACGCTGCCATCGGCATCGACCATGGCGAGCGAGTTGAAATAGGCCTGGCCGGCGCGTTCGAAGAAACTGACCGGCAGCACGACCCGATATTCGCGGGCAAGCCCGGCCATTTCTTCGATAAGCGGATTGTTCTCGAAGGGTGCTGCAAGCGCGTAATTTGCTGCGTCCTGGTCCTGGCAGAAGTAAAGGCTTTCAAACAGTTCCTGTACGAGCACGACATTGGCGCCCTGCCCCGCCGCGCGCCGCACCGCATCCTTTGCCTTTGCGACATTGGCCGCGCGATCCGGCGAACAAGCAAACTGCGCGGCGGCCAGTGTAACTTTCCTCATGCGGGCTCCTGTTGGGTAATGCAATGAATGCCGCCGCCGCCCTGGACGATATCGAGCACTTCGACCTGCGCAATTATACGGTCGGGAAAACAGTCCGCGAGCACGGCGCGCGCGGCGGCGTCGGACGGGTCGTCGAATGCCGGCATTACCAGACTGCCATTCGCGAGATAGAAATTGACATAGCTCGCAGCAAGCGGCCGGTCGCGCCAATCGAGCCGCATGTTCTGCGGCTGAACCAGCTCCACGATTTCGAATGCGCGGCCTTGCGCATCGCGCGCTTGTGCGAGCGCGCGCCTGGCTTCCGCGACGGCCTCGAAATCGGGATGGAATTTCGTCGGCGGCACGCCCAGCAGCACACGCCCCGGTGCCGCAAAACACGCGATGTTATCGACATGTCCATCTGTCTCCTCGTCGGAGAAATGACCGGGCAGCCAAATTATTCGCTCGACGCCCGTATAGAATTTCAGTGATGTTTCGACCTGCTGCCGCGTCAGCTCGGGATTGCGGTCGGGATTGAGCAGGCACTGCTCTGTTGTCATCAGCGTGCCCTCGCCGTCCACATGGATAGCGCCGCCCTCGCAAACAACCGGCGCCGGGAATTTGCGCGCACGCCGCTCTGCGAGAACATGCGTCGCGAACTGCCGGTCGCTGGCATAGGTCTCGTACTTGTTGCCCCAGGCGTTGAACTGCCACGCGACTCCGGCGCGTTCGGGGCCTTCAAGAAAGCTCGGACCGATATCGCGCGCCCAGGAATCGTCGAGCGCCGTTTCGAATATCTCGATCAGCGGCCCGCACATTTGGTGCGCCTCGGAAACATCGTCCGGCCGTGCCGCCACGATGACCGGTTCGAATTCCGCAATGATCCGCGCCACGCGAGCGGTCGCCGCCTTCGCGCGCGACAAGCTCTCAAGACTTCCCCACGCCTCCACCCGGCAGGGCCAGCACATCCAGGTGCAGCTGTGCGGCGCCCATTCCGCCGGCATGCGGAATCCCATGGCAGCAGGGTTTTGATCACCGTCGAATAATTGCGACATGAAAGCCTTATACCGGTTCCAGAGCGGCTGCACGATTGGGTTGCGGCAACCTTCCGCATTTGCGAAATGTCCCGGTCAATCAGGAGAGAGACCGATGAGCGGAAGTATCGACGCGCGGCTGAAGGAACTGGGGATCACGCTGCCCGCGGCGCCGGCGCCCGTGGCAAGCTATGTGCCCTTCGTCATTGCCGGAAATCTCGTTTTCATCTCGGGCCAGGTCACTGCGACGCCGGACGGGCTGAAATATGTCGGCACCGTCGGAAACGAGCTCTCGCTCGAAGATGGACGCACTGCGGCAAGGCTTTGCGCGCTCAACGTGGTGGCGCAGCTCAGGACGGCGCTCGACGGCGATCTGGATCGTGTAAAGCGCTGCGTGAAGCTCAGCGTGTTCGTCAATGCGATTCCAGGATTTTCGCAGCATCCCGAAGTGGCGAACGGAGCTTCGGATCTTATCGTCGAAATCTTCGGCGATGCGGGACGACATTCGCGGGCGGCCGTCGGAGCGGGTTCGCTTCCGCGCAACGTGGCGACCGAAGTGGAGGCCATATTCGAGATCGCGTGACGAGCGCTCGGCTTACGGCCAGGCTTGCAGGTTCCGCCGCGGAGATCGGTGCTGCGGCGTGGAACGCCTGCGCCAATCCGGACTGCGTTGCCGATTGCCATCCCTTCACGCGGCACGAATTCTTTCTGGCACTGGAAGAATCGGGGTCTGCCTGCGCGAGGACCGGCTGGCAACCCTGTCATCTCGTCCTTGAGCGCGCGGGTGCGATTCAGGGCCTGCTGCCGCTCTATCTGAAGAGCCACAGCCTTGGCGAATATGTTTTCGATCACGGCTGGGCAGATGCGTTCGAGCGCGCCGGTGGCACCTACTATCCAAAATTGCAAACCTCGGTGCCATTCACACCAGTAACAGGTCCGCGGCTGCTTGCGGCGTCAGATCGTGAAGAAACCTGGCAGGCGCTTCTTTCCGCTGCCTCGTGTGTCGTCGGCAGGCTCGATGCGTCTTCGCTTCACATCACCTTCATGACTGAAACCGAATGCGCCGCAGCGACGGCGTGCGGTTTTCTTCAGCGAACCGGGCAGCAATTTCATTGGGAAAACAAAGGCTATTCGAGCTTCGACGACTTTCTGGGCGAATTGTCTTCGTCGCGGCGCAAGAACCTGCGCAAGGAGCGCGCGGCCGTACGCGAGGCGGGGATTTCGTTTCAATGGCTCTCCGGCGGCGACATTACCGAGGCGCATTGGGATGCGTTTTTCAATTTCTACCTCGAGACCGGAAGCCAGAAATGGGGCAATCCCTATCTTACGCGCGAGTTCTTCAGCCGTGTCGGCGCGACCATGGCCGAATCCGTTCTCCTCGTATTGGGATTGCGCAATGGACGCGCGATAGCCGGTGCACTGAATTTCTTCGGCGATGGCGTACTGTTCGGGCGCAATTGGGGCGCCGGCGAATTCGTCCCCTTTCTTCATTTCGAGACCTGCTATTATCAGGCGATCGACTTTGCGATCGCGAAGGGATTGCGGAAAGTGGAAGCTGGAGCACAGGGCCCGCATAAATTGTTGCGCGGCTATACGCCCGTCCCGACTCGGAGCGCGCATTTCATCGCCCATCCGGGCCTGCGCCGCGCGGTGGCAGCCTATTTGACGGAAGAGCGCGAGGCCGTAGCCGACGAAATGGCCGAACTCGCCGATCTTGCTCCATTCCGGAAGGAAAATTGATCGAGATGGCTTACGATCCCGACAACGTTTTTGCGAAAATCCTGCGCGGCGAATTGCCAAGCACTAAGGTCTTCGAAGACATGAATACGCTGGCGTTCATGGACATAATGCCGTCTGCGGAAGGACACACGCTCGTCATTCCCAAAGAGGCCGCCGAAACGATCTTCGAACTTTCAAACCCCGCCGCGGCCGCGCTGATACTGACGACGCAACGCGTGGCAACCGCCGTGAAGGCTGCACTCGCGTGCCCCGGCGTAATGCTTGTGCAGCTGAACGGCGCAGCAGCAGGCCAGAGCATTCCGCATCTGCACGTGCATATAGTACCGAGGGCCGAGGGACTCGATCTCAGGCTTCACGGCCGGGCCAGAGCGGATCTCGCAGAGCTTGAGATCATCGCTGCGCGGATAAGACAGCATCTCTAACCGCTCCTTGACGGTGCCTCAAATCGTGCGGGTGACAATCAAGTCCGGTTCGGGCAGCTATGGAAACACCTGCAGCTACGGAAGGTATAGTTACACACTGAGCAACCGGATGACATTCGATAACGTCGAGGTGAAATGGAACGGCACCATTCCGAAAGGCGACGGCAAACTCGATGCCACCGGCCTCCCGCATCCGCACGAGCGCGGGGCCACATATTTGCCCCGCAACTGGTCTTCAATGACCCGCACCACAGCACGGATTCTGATGCGCACGCTTATACATCGGGCCTATCAGGCGTGGCGCCCGATTCTCATAGCGAGCTTATGTCGCTCGAAAATACCGGCACCGGCGATCTGACCGCCCAATCCATTTGCCTCCGATCGAGCATTTCGGCACCTGATTTACGAACCGGCTTCGCGCGGTCCTTGACCACGCCTGAGGCCCATGCGTTAATCGGAATGCGACGCATTCTCGTTTAGGCGATCGGGGAATAGAGGTCATGGCCAGACAGCGGGCGCAGGAATCGTTGGGGTTCAACGGCTTCAGCGGATATTACGGAAGCATTTCGCAAGGATATGGTGGCTTCGCCTGGGGCGACATTGATTTCATGAACGCAACATACTGGGAGAAAGAAAAAACCGGCTGGTGTGACACTGGATTTCAGAACGTCATCCGGGGGGCGGGCGAAGCGTTTACCTGGAGCAATAATGGCTATACCAGCTATGGCGTCTTCGAAAGCGCCAGCACCAGCGAAACGTTCACCCTGAAAAGCATGATTGCCGCATCAGGGTGGGAGACTGCTCAGCCTTTCGATTTCAACACCTATACTTACACAAAGGGAGAGGGATTCATCCTCAAGGCGTCGGATACGATTTATCTCAGTCAGAAGAGGGAATTGATCAACTTCGCAAAAATAGGGAACCCGGGCGATTTCAAAAACATCGCTGCAGTCGAGATCATTTCCGGAACGGGAAAATACGGCAATACCTGCACCTATGGGCGATACAGCTACACCCTCGGCAACCAGATGGCGTTCGACAATCTGAAGGTGAAGTGGAACGGCCAGATACCAAAATTCAGTGGAAAGTTCATTACGACGGGGCTTGCCATTCACGAACACAACCACGCGATGCACATCACAACGGCGCACTTGACGTTCGGCGACGCGCATAACGGCACAGCCGCAGCTCCCCACAGCGATGCGGCGACGGCGCCAAATCCCCAGGCCGGATTTCACACGGAGCTGTTGTCACTTGCAAACACGCATGCGGGCGATCTGACTGGTGAGTTCCAGTTGCCGGCGATCGAACATTTCGGCGCCTAGCAGGAACGGATGAACCGCAGCGACAATCCGAAGCAGGTTTAGAGCATGAACGGCGGCAACCACAAAAGCAACGGTCTGAATTTCGGCGGGTTCAGCGGCTATTACGGTCTAATGAGCGGGCATAACGGCTATGGCGGCTTCGACTTTATCGCCGACGTCGAATATATGAACGCGTCCACCTGGACGAGTCCCGGCGGATGGGGATATCAGTATAACTGGTGCGATTCGGGCTATCAGAATATCAGCGCGGCCGCGAAAACCGACTCGCTTGGGTGGATTTATCAGTACGGCCTGATGGAATCCGCGAGCAGCCACACTTTTTCGCTCGAGAGTTTTCTGGCAACCGTATCCTGGAGCTTGAATCAGTCCTGGGAGCTCATCAGCTACACCGAACGCAAAGGCGCGCTCGTCCAGAAGGCAACGATGGACCTCTCGTTGAGCTACAATCAGGTCGAGACCGTCAAGTTTGCCGGCAAATATGCCAAAGGATTTTCGAATATCGCGGCCGTCGCGTTCGAAATGACAAACTACGGCTCACCGGGAAATTCCTGCACCTACGGTACGGCGGTTTACGGCTATCAGATGTGCATCGACGATCTGAAGGTGAAGTTCTCGAAGAAAGCCGATCTGAAGCAGGACAACGGCAAACTGCTTACGCCTTACCTGCTGCACCACCACGCAAGCGCCGCCCACGTCGCAGCTGCTTCACAAATGCCGCACGAAATTGCTGTGGCACAAGGAGCGCATGAAGGTCAGGCCGCGCATCAGACGGATTCAGGCTATCACTCGCAGCTGTTGTCGCTCGGACAGGATTCGGGACTGACGAGCCAATTCCACCTGCCGGCTGCCGATCATCTGCTGGCGTAGTCCATTTGGCGCTGAAGCGAACGAACGCGTGCGAAGGCGTCAGGCGTTCTCGGCTTCGTTGGGCTCGCGATCGCCCGGCGGCGGCAGTGCCCGCGGGCTGCCATCGTCATTCGCGATAAATTCGAAGGTCAGCTGATCCTTCTCGCGGTCAAGCAGCACCCGCACTGTTCCGCCACCTTTCAGGCAGCCAAACAGGATTTCGTCGGCCAGCGGCTTCTTGATGTGCTCCTGAATGACGCGTGCGAGCGGACGCGCACCAAACTGGTGGTCGTAGCCCTTCTGACCGAGCCAGCGCGTGGCTTCGGGAGTCAGATCGAAAGTCACGTCGCGATCGGATAACTGGGCTTCCAGTTCGAGCACGAATTTCTCGACGACACGGTCGATCGTGTCGCGTCCCAGTGGGGCAAAAGGAATCGTTGCATCGAGCCGGTTGCGGAATTCCGGAGTGAAGAGACGCTTGATCGCCTCTTCGTCGTCGCCCTCGCGCCTTGTCCTGCCGAAGCCAATTGCCTCTCGTGCCGCCTCTGCCGCCCCCGCATTGGTCGTCATAATGAGAACGACGTTGCGAAAGTCGATCTTCTTGCCGTTGTGATCCGTCAGTTTGCCATGGTCCATGACCTGCAAAAGTATATTGAAAAGGTCTGGATGCGCTTTCTCGATTTCGTCAAGCAGCAATACGCAATGCGGATGTTGGTCGACACCGTCCGTCAGCAACCCGCCTTGATCGAATCCGACATAGCCCGGCGGCGCGCCGATCAACCGCGAAACGGTGTGCCGCTCCATATATTCCGACATGTCGAAACGCAGCAGCTCCACGCCCATGATGCTGGCGAGCTGGCGCGCGACTTCCGTCTTTCCGACGCCCGTTGGTCCTGAGAAGAGATAGCAGCCGATCGGCTTATCGGCCTGCCGCAAACCCGCACGGGCGAGCTTGATGGCTGAAGAAAGCGCGTGGATCGCGCCATCCTGCCCATACACGACGCGCTTCAAATCGGCTTCGAGATTGCGCAAGGCTTCCGCATCGGTCTTGGACACCGACTTCGGGGGGATGCGGGCCATCTTGGCAATGACTTCCTCGACCTCGCGGACTCCGATTACTTTCTTGCGCTTTCCTTCCGTGAGCAGCATCTGCGATGCGCCGACCTCATCGATCACATCGATCGCCTTGTCAGGGAGCTTGCGGTCGTTGATGTATTTGGCAGCGAGTTCGACCGCCGCCTTGATCGCTTCCGAGGTATATCTGATCTTGTGATATTCTTCGAAATAGGGCTTCAGCCCTTTGAGTATCTTGATCGTGTCGGGAACCGTGGGTTCGGCGACATCGATCTTCTGGAAGCGCCGCACCAGCGCGCGGTCCTTCTCGAAATACTGGCGATATTCCTTGTAGGTCGTCGATCCGATACAGCGAAGCGTTCCGGCCTGCAGTGCGGGCTTGAGCAGATTTGAAGCGTCCATTGCGCCGCCGCTCGTCGCGCCTGCACCAATGACCGTGTGAATTTCGTCGATGAAGAGAATGGCACTTGGCGTATTTTCGAGTTCCTTCACAACAGACTTGAGGCGCTCCTCGAAATCGCCGCGATAGCGCGTGCCCGCGATGAGAGCGCCCATGTCGAGCGCGAAGATCGTGCTCGACAGCAGAACTTCGGGAACGTCGTGTTTGACGATCTTGCGTGCCAGCCCTTCGGCGATGGCCGTCTTGCCGACGCCGGGATCGCCGACAAAGAGCGGATTGTTCTTCTGACGACGGCACAGAATCTGAATCGTGCGCTCGACTTCCGGGTCACGACCGATGAGCGGATCAATGCGGCCCGCCTTCGCCTTCTCGTTGAGATTGACGCAATAGGCTTCGAGCGCGTCGCTGCCGTGCTTGGAGGCCTTTTCATTGTCCTCGTCATCGTCGGCGCCGCGTGCCGGCTTCTGTTGCGTCATGCCCGGACGCTTGGCGATGCCGTGGCTGATGTAGCTCACGGCATCGAGCCGCGTCATGTTCTGTTCCTGGAGGAAGAACACCGCATGGCTCTCACGCTCGGTGAAAAGCGCGACCAGCACATTGGCGCCGGTCACCTCGTCGCGGCCGGAATTCTGCACATGCAGCACCGCGCGCTGCACCACGCGCTGGAATCCCGTGGTCGGCTTGGCATCTTCGCCGTCCTCGATGACCAGCGTCAAAAGTTCGTGATCGACATATTTGAGCAGCGAGCGCCGGAGCGCATCGAGGTCGACGTTACACGCCTTCATCACCTGTGCGGCGTCGGTATCGTCGAGAAGCGCCAGCAGCAGATGTTCCAGCGTGGCGTACTCGTGGTGGCGGTCGCTCGCAAGCTTGATGGCGCGATGAAGGACCTGCTCCAGGCTTCGCGATAGCGACGGCATCGGCGGGCTACTCCTTCTCCATCGTGCACTGCAAAGGATGTTGATGGCGTCGCGAAAATTCAATCACCTGGGCGACCTTGGTCTCGGCGATCTCATAGGTGAAAACGCCGCAGATGCCGACTCCGTGGCGGTGCACATGCAACATGATCTGCACCGCCTCGTCGCGTGCCTTGTTGAAGAATCGCTCCAGGATATGGACCACGAACTCCATGGGCGTGTAGTCGTCATTCAGCAGAAGCACCTTGTAAAGACTGGGGCGCTTGGTCTTCGGACGGGGCTTCGTCGCCACGCCCGTATTTGCGCCGCCATTTCCGGAACTGCTTCGCTGGTCGCGATCACTCATCTCGGCCCGACTTAATCCCTGTCAAACGCGCGCGCCTGCGCCGCGCGAGGGATCATATACGATGGGAGCGTCGGAATTCCCACGCCCAATCCGGCCGATGCTGTGAGCGCAAATAAAAAGGCCCGGACCTCAAGGTCCGGGCCCACTTGCCGACGCGTTCCGAAGGGGGGACGGAACGCGTTCTATGGCAAATCAGGCGGCGCGGGCTTCCTCAACCGCGTCAGCCCAGGCCTGCACCCGGCCATGAATGGGGCTGATCGCATCCTTCGCCGTCGAAAACGCAATCTCACTGATCTTGCTGACTTCGCTGACATAGGCCTCGAAAGCCGACTTCACGAAATCGGTCTGCAGCTCGAAAGCCTCATGGACCGACTTGCTGCCGAACAGCGCCTTTGCTGCCGAAACCGAGTCCTCGAAGGACTGCTTCGAATAGGCATAGATTTCGCCGTGGATCGTCTCGACACCCTTGCCGGCAACGTTGGCGGCCTTCACATAGGCTTCCATCGTTTCCCGGCCAAAACCGAAAAAGCGGTCATAACCCTTCACCATCTTGTCGAAATTGGACTTGAAGGCTTCCGAACCGTTCTTGAAAGCGGTCTCAACAGCCTCGGTGCCGTTGATCTTCTCACCGGACTTAATTTTTGCGTTGACCATGATTCAATCTCCTCGCCTGGTGCACCGGCATCGACCGATGCTCTTGCTGCAATGCAGCATAGCTTATATGCGGTGCAGCAATATGCTTGTCAAGCCTGATCGGCAGGTTGCACCGCCTTTTTCATCGGCCTGACCCGGTCAAGATCATTAACTTTTCCTAAATACCGGGTATTCAATATGGAATCTCGATTCGGGTTGCGGAAACCGGGCCGATTTGCTCTTATGTTGCGAAGATTTGACAACCTACCCGGAGAGGCCATGTCGGAACCATCACGCGCCTTGCGCGCGCCCGCGAGGATGATTCTTTGGCTCCCGACCCTGGCCGCAGCTTCCCTGGCGGCGAGTCTTGTGTGCAGCCCCGCCTCTGCCTCGATCCATCATCATCGTTACTGGCAGGCGGCGCGCTCCTTGGAGCCTCGGGCTGCGGTTCAGCTTACAGATCCCAACAAGGACGCTGCGCTGATCATCGACGGAGAGACCGGCAAAGCCCTTTATGCGCGAAATCCGGATGCGCTGCGGCATCCGGCATCACTTACAAAAATGATGACGCTCTATCTGCTGTTCGAGCAGTTGAAAAGCGGTCAGATGACGCTCGATACGCCGCTCTGTGCATCGGAACATGCGGCAATCCAGGCGCCGACCAAATTGAATCTTCGGCCGGGCACATGCATTTCAGCCGACACCGCCATCAAGGCCATTGTCGTGCTGTCTGCCAACGACGTCGCCGTCGACATCGCAGAGTCGATCGGCGGGACCGAGGAACGCTTCGCCGAAATGATGACCGCAAAGGCCCGCGCGTTCGGCATGGCGCACACCTTTTACCACAATGCGTCAGGTTTGCCCGATCCGCTGCAAATCACGACGGCCAGCGACCTTGCGATCCTCGCGCGCCATCTGGCTTATGATTTCCCCCAGTATTTCCATTATTTCTCCACCTATTCGTTCAACTATGCGGGAAGGACGCATTTTACCCACGACAATCTGATCGGCAGGTATGAGGGCGCCGACGGTATCAAGACCGGCTATACCGGAGCGTCGGGCTTCAACCTTGTTTCCTCGGTCGTTCGCAACGGCGTGCACATCATCGGCGTGGTGATGGGTGGGACAACCGCGCGCCGGCGCGATGCGGAGATGGTTCGTCTCTTGGACGACACCTTCGCCAAGGTGGACCGCAATCCGCAACTTGTCGCGCGCGAGAATGTGCCGTGGCAGACACTGGCGGAAAACTATCAGGCGAAACCTGTGATCGCCGGATTCGAGTTTGGAAATCCCGCCAAATCGGCAGCGCCGCCGGTCGAACTCCCGCAAACCGGCTCCGCTCTGACGTCCGGAGATGACGAAGAGGCGGCGGAATCTCGGCCCGATCCCGTTTACGATGCGCCTCGGACAGTTCCCGCTGCTCCGGTCCGGCGGTCTGAACCGGCGCCCGCAAAAGCGACTCTTATCGTGACCGCCTCTCTTACGCCGCCGACGGCTCCTCCGCCTCAGATGGCGAAACCCACGCCGGGCCCAGAGCCGCTTGCTGCATTGCTGCTTCGCGGCACGGTCGTGCCAACACCCCAGCCCAAGCCGCGCATGACAATGGCAGCCCTGGATCCCGCCGTAATTGCAGCGGTAAAGCCGCGCCCACGCGGCGCGGCGCCCGACCGGCTCGATATATCCCCGGGCTCTTCCACCGGCGATTTATCTGTTCCCCGTCCGGCACCGGCAGACGACTGGACCATTCAGATCGGCGCATATGGCGATCAGGCGACCGCGGAGACGCAACTTGCCGCTTACGCCCAGCGTTCGGTCGACATTCTCGGCGAAGTCGCGCGAATAGTCGCGCCCTTCCAGGCCGCAGACGGACATGTATTCTATCGTGCGCGCTTTGGTCCGTTTGCCGAAGACAAGGCTCGGCAAGTCTGCGAGCAGCTGACCCGTCGCGGCCAGACCTGCTTCGCGGCGGTCGCCTCCAGATAGGCAGACGGACAGTCCCGTCCGCCGCGGCCACTATCTGCCGCCGGCGTCGTCCGGCCTTTTCTCCCGTCGCCTGGACATCTAATGAAAGGGCTCGGAACAGGCGCGAAAGTCTTTGCGGTGCAATCCGTCTCCGAACCCGGTGTCAGCGATAACTTGCAGGCTGCAGTCCGCGATCTAAGGACTGCGGGCGAAGCTGGAGACGAGGTCCGTGTCTATGAAATCGCAAAGGCTGGGCTGGATCGGGGTCTGCGCCATCCGCTGCTCTTCCAGGCCCGGGCGAACTGGTACTGGCACCAGGGCCTTTACTACGACGCGCTTGTCGACCTCGAAGCGGCCCTGAACTTCGCCCCGCGCAATCCGCTGTTTCTGAGGGCCGCAGGAGAATGTCTTCTCAAACTCGGTGTCTGGAACGCCGCGAGCCGTGCATTCGGCGGCGCTGTCGAGAATGCTCCAAACATGGTGCAGGCGCATTACCTGCGCGGTCTGTCCTTCCAGATGTGTGGCGAGCGCCAGGCAGCCACCGCCGCCCATAAACGCGCAATCGAACTCATGCCGCAACACGCCGATGCGCTCGGCAGTCTCGCGCTCATATCGGCAGGCGAAGGCAGCGTCGACAACGTGCGATTCTATGCCGGCCGCGCGCACGAGATCGATTCGAATCAACCGACCGCACATATCGCGCTTGCTCTCCAGGAACTGCGCGAAGGCGCGATGGATGCCGCGCGAATACGCGTGGAGCAACTGCTGCGGACGGCGCGCTTCGGCGAAGACCCCCGCGCAAACGATGTTCTGCGCGACATTGGCGACTGTTTTGCCCAAACGGGAAATTTCCCGTTCGCGTTTCAAATCTACACCGCAGTGAATCGAAGACGCCGTACCATTCATGCGAGGCGGTTTGCGAAGAGTCGCTCGTCGATCGAAGTTGCCGCGCAATCGTCCTATTTCGAGCGTTCGCCGCCCTGGCCTCCGGCGCAAGTATCGCCGGCACAAACCGATGCACCGGCGTCACATGTCTTCATTCTCGGTTTTGCCCGAACCGGAACGACGCTTCTGGAAACGGTGCTGGCAAGCAATGCGCACGTCACTGCCCTGGACGAGAAGGACTGTTTTCCCGATCAGGCCAAGGCTCTGCTCATTTCCGAAGAAGGCATGGAGACACTCGCGGCACTGGATGAAATCAGCCTTGCGCGCCTGCGAGACGGCTATTGGGAAAAAGTCAGGAAATTTGGCCGCCCCATCGCGGGACGGGTATTTGTAGACAAATGGCCATTCAATTCGCGGCGTCTTCCATTGATTGCAAGGTTGTTCCCCCGGGCGAAAGTACTGTTCATGACCAGGGATCCACGCGACGTGGTCCTGAGCTGCTTTCGCCGCAGCTTCGTTATGAATTCCGACACTTTTGAATTTCTGGAGCTGGATGATTGTGCGCGTCACTATGTCGGGATCATGAACCTTGTCGCCGCGGCAAGAGAGAAACTGCCCCTGAATGTACTCGCCGTTCGCTATGAGGAACTCGTGGTGGATTTCGATGCGACTGTATCCGCAATCTGCGATTTTATCGGACTTGGCTGGGACGATGCCATGCGCGACTTCAGCCATGCAGCCGACGGCACAGTGGATTTGAATGCGCAAAGCGGAAAACAGGTGCGCATTGGCTTGTACTCCGGCGGCTCCGGTCAATGGCGCCATTTTGCGGAGCAGCTTGCACCGGCATTCCCGCTTCTCGCGCCATGGGTCGAACGACTTGGTTACGGCGATTGAACAGGAAATGGCCGCGTCCAAATCGCAGCGCACCGTGGGACAGGCCGAGGTCATTGTTCGACAGATTCAGCAAGCGTTTCGTGAGGGTGCGAATGAACGCGGATGTGCTCAGGCCCATGCTGCTATCGAAGCCGGAATGCAGGATCCATCGCTTTATTACCTTCGCGCGCTTTGCCGGGCACGTCGCGAGGACTACGAGCAAGCTCTTCTGGATTTCGAATCGGCGCTCGCCCTTTCGCCACGCGATCCCGTCATGCTCGAAGCAATGGGCCACTGCTTGACGATGCTTGGCCGTTTTCGCGAGGCGGTCGACAGCTTTGATTTGGCGATTACAATGAAGCCGGATCTCGTGCGCGCCCATTACCGGAAGGGCGTTGCACTGGGTTTGCTCAACGAGATCGACGGCATGCAGGAGGCGCACCGCCGCGTCGTGGAGCTTGAAGCCCAGAATGCCGACGCACATGCAAGTCTCGCCTTAATCGCCGCGCGCAAAGGCGAGATCGGCGAAGCCCGGGCTTGTGGCGAAAGGGCGATCAGCATATCGCATCGGCACGCGATTGCATATGTCGCACTCGCAATGGCCGACATGGACGAAGGGCGGTATGCGGCTGCCGGAGCAAAGCTCGCCACGGTGTTGCAAGATCCAGCCGGAATGAAAAACGGCAGGCTGAATATGACACTTGGCTTCGCAGCCGACGCGCTCGACCGGCACAGCCAGTACAAGGACGCATTTCGGCTTTACGCGGAAGTGAATGCGCGGCGTAGGTATATTCACGAATCGCGTTTCTCGGCCGGGCGCGCCATCGAGGAAGTCGCGAAGCTGATAGACGCTGTGATGTCCGCTCAATCCGGTGTTCCGCAAAAATGTTCCGGCGAAATATGTGCGGGAGTGGCGGGACACGTATTCCTGCTTGGCTTTGTTCGCAGCGGTACGACGCTTCTCGAAACGATTCTCGCGAGCCATGCCTGCGTGGAGGCAAGCGACGAGAATGATCTCCTGGTAACCGCTGCGAACGAACTGCTGCATGGCCAGGAGCATTTACGCGAACTTGCGGCCCTCGACGAAGACGGTATTATCCGTTGGCGAAGTGATTATTGGAATGCGGTGCGCGCCGCGGGATTTTCGCTTGGCGGCAAAGTGTTTGTCGACAAGGTGCCGCTGAATTCCCTTCGCCTGCCGCTCATCGCCCGCCTGTTTCCGCATTCCAATATAATTCTCGCCATCCGGGATCCGCGCGATGTTGTCTTGAGCACCTTTCGGCATCGTTTCAACATGTCTCCGGCCAGCTTCGAGTTTCTCCGGCTCGACGATTGTGCCCGCTTCTATGACGCGGTTATGACCCTCGTCGATACGGT
>Ga0335074_10000360_pt1 | contig 66878 bp, 55 predicted proteins | sample Lox_Sample_23_FD_206715 | JGI IMG/M metagenome (GOLD analysis project Ga0335074, IMG submission 206715) | Soil microbial communities from Loxahatchee National Wildlife Refuge, Florida, United States - Lox_Sample_2.3 | ecosystem: Environmental > Terrestrial > Soil > Wetlands | place: USA...
CCAGCTCGGTGTCCTCCACCTCCTCTAGGCCGGCCAGCCACGGCGAGGCGGACGGGCCGGCCAGGGAAGTGATGACCTGGATCCGTGCCGGGGGCAGCCCGAACCGGCCGTCGAAGTCCGCCAGGTCCTGCCGGATGTCGGTGACCGCCGGCGGCGGTGCCGGCCCCGTTGCGGCCGGCCCCGTTGCGGCCGGCCCCGTTTCGGCTTGTTCGGGCAGCACCACCGTGACGCCGCGGCCGTCGATCCCGCGATCAAGCAGCGGCTGGATCCCGTAGGCGACCCGGAGCTGACGGGGTGTGTAGCAGGGCAGGGAGCCCAGGCACTCAGTCGCCGCGGCACCAGGCGAGCTGGCCGCCGGCGCTGTGCCGCCGCCCGTTCCCGTGCTGCCGGCCGGCAGCAGGTGCTGGCAGGCGTCATTAGCCCGCGCCGCCGGGCTGTTGCCGGTCGGGTGCCCGCTGATGCTGAAGCCCTGCCCTGGAATCGGGTCGGGGAAGTTCGGCACGCCGTGGGTTTGCATGCAGTGCGCGTAGGCAAGGTCCGCCCGGTAGGCCGCCGACCCTGTCGAGGCAGAGCCGCCGGAGGACAAGGGGCCGCCAGCGGACGAGGGGCCGCCGGAGGACGAGGAGCCGGCGGCGGACGAGGGACCGCCGCCGCACGCCGTCAGCACGGCGACGGCGGCCACGGCAGCCAGGGCTGCCGCGCGCCGCGGGCCCCGCCCCCTCAAGAAGCAAAAACGGTGCATGATGCCTTCCTCCTGCCTTGTCTTCCCGCAACCTGTTGTACAGAACGGGAGGTGACAGCACGGTGACGGAAAATGTCACCTGGCTGTCACCTGCGGCCTGCGATCCTGGAGGCAGGCGGCTGACATGCCGCCGGGGCACGGCCGAGCGGCGGGCAGGCGATGCGGGTTCTGGTGACCGAGGACGACGAGGTGCTGGCCACGGCGGTGGCGGCCGGGCTGCGCCGGGAGGGGATGGCCGTCGACGTGGCCCTGGACGGCGGCGCGGCATTGGAGCACCTGGCGGTCACCCGGTACGACGTGGTGGTGCTGGACCGGGACCTGCCCGGCGTGCCCGGCGACGACGTCTGCCGGGCCCTGGCCGACGGCAGGTCGCAGACCCGGGTGCTGATGCTGACGGCGGCCAGGTCGGTCCGGGAGCGGGTCGAAGGCCTCGGGCTGGGCGCCGATGACTACCTGCCCAAGCCGTTCGATTTCGCGGAGCTGGTAGCCCGCATCCGGGCCCTGGGCCGGCGCGCCGCCGCCCCGCAGCCGGCCCGCCTGGAACACGGTGATCTGAGCCTGGACCCGGCCCGCCGGGTCGCGGTCCGCGCCGGGCGGCGCCTGCCGCTGACCCACAAGGAACTGGCCGTGCTGGAATGCCTGCTCGCCGCGGACGGGCGGCCGGTCCCGGCCGAGGAACTGCTCGAACGGGTCTGGGACGAAGCGGCCGACCCGTTCACCAGCACGGTGAAGACCACCGTCGGCCGGCTGCGGGCCAAGCTCGGCGACCCGCCGGTGATCCAGACCGTCCGGGAGGGCGGCTACCGCATCGGAGGACCCTAATGCGCACCTCCCGCCCGCGACCCGGCCGCCCGCGGTCCGGCCGCCCGAGACCCGGCCGCCCGCGGTCCGGCCGCCCGAGACCCGGCCGCCCGCGGTCCGGCCGCCCGAGACCCGGCCGCCCGCGTCGGCTGCGGCTGCCCCGCCGCACCGCCCGGCTGCGCCTGACCGTCCTGTACGCCGGCGCGGTGTTCCTGGCCTGCGGCGCGACCGTGCTGGCCGTCACCTACCTGCTCTACGGCATGCTCGGGAACGCGGCACCCTCAGCGCTCCGCCCAGCGCTCCACCTCCGCAAGCAAGGCAAGGTAATCCCCTTCGCCGCCGCCCCGCCGCCCCAGGCGACGATCCGCCTGGCGGGCCTCGGGCAGCTCTCCCTGGACCGGCCGCAGCTGCTGGTCGCCGCCGGCATCGCCCTGGCGGTCATCGCGGCGGCCGCCGCCGCGATCGGCTGGCTCGTCGCCGGCCAGGTACTGCGCCCGCTGCGCACGATCACGGCCGCCGCCCGCCGGATCTCCGCCAGCAGCCTGCACGAGCGCCTGGCCCTGGAGGGGCCTGACGACGAGCTGAAGGAACTCGCCGACACCCTCGACAGCCTGCTCGCCCGGCTGGAAGCCTCCTTCGACGCCCAGCAGCGCTTCGCCGCCAACGCCTCACACGAGCTGCGCACCCCGCTGACCCGCGAACGCACCCTGCTCCAGGTCACTCTCGCGGACCCGGCCGCCACCACCGGCACCTGGCAGGCCGTCAGCCGGGACCTGCTCGCCTCCAACGCCGAGCAGGAACACCTCATCGAGGCGCTGCTCACCCTGGCCAGCAGCGAAGCCGGCCCCGCCCAGCGCGAGCCCGCCGACCTGGCCGTCATCACCAGCGCCGCCCTGGCCGCCGCCCGCCCCGCGATCAGCCGCCTAGGCCTGCACGTCCACGCCGACATCCAGCCCGCCGCCCTCGACGGTGACCCCGTCCTGATCCAGCAGCTGGCCGCCAACCTGATCGACAACGCCGCCCGGCACAACATCCCCGGCGGGGACATCCAGGTCACCACCGGCACCAGCGACGCCGGCGCCGTCCTGTCGGTGACCAGCACCGGGCAAGAAATCCCGGCCGCCGACATCGACCGCCTGTTCCAGCCCTTCCAGCGGCTCGGCTCCCGCCCCGCCCGTCGCGACGCCGGCCACGGCCTGGGCCTGTCGATCGTCCGCGCCATCGCGACCGCCCACGCCGCTACCGTCACCGCCCGGCCCCAGCCCGGCGGCGGCCTGGCCATCGACGTCACCTTTCCCCAGGAGCACCATTTAGTTCTCGTTGAGCAAAATTTCTTACTGAGCAATCTTGCGCATTGAGCAAAATTGTCCTACGGTGGTCGCATGGACAGCACCACCATGCAGACACCAGGTACGGGCCTGCGGGAGCGCAAGAAGCTGGCGACCAAGCAGGCGCTGGCCTTCGCCGCGCTGCAACTCGCGGTCGAGCGCGGCCTGGAGAACGTCCGGGTGGAGGACATCACCGACGCGGTGAACGTCTCCCGCCGGACCTTCGCCAACTACTTCTCCAGCAAGGAAGAGGCCATCGCCTCGCTCAACGCCGACCGCGCCGACCGCGCCGCCGAAGCCCTGCGGGAACGCCCTGCCGGCGAGCCGCTGGCGGATTCCCTCGCGGAGGTGCTCGCCGGGCAGTACCAGGCCGCCGCCACCGGGATCGACCGGGAGCGGCTGGGGCCGCTCCGGATGGTCCTCTCCTCGCCCGCGCTCCAAGGGGAGTACCTGAAGACCCTGGTCCAGTCCGAAGGGCCGCTGGCCAAGGCGATCGCCGAGCGGACCGGCGCCGACCCCCGCGCCGACCTGTATCCGCACGTGCTCGCCGCCGCGGCCACGGCCGCGGTCCGGGCCGCCACCGGCCACTGGATGGCCAACGGCGCCGCAGGCTCCCTGCCGGACCTGATCCGCCAGGCCGTCCGGCAGGTCGCCGGGACCCCGGCAACGAACCCCCGATAAGGAGAACGTCGTGCTCGCGCTACTGAAGGATGTCCCGGTCCTCAACCACCCGGTGGTGCGGATCGTGCTCGGCGCCGCGCTGCTCGCGGTCGGGCTGGCGTTCCACGCCTACGTCGCCATCGCGGCCGGCGGCCTGCTCCTGGTCATGGGCATCGTCCGCGGTGTCACCGCCCTGAATGGCCGTCACCAGAAGGAACAACCCTGATGAGCACCACCGCCACCATGCCGGAAACCCGGCCGGAATCGCAGGGGCATCCCGGCCGGCCCCGGCCCGGCCTCGGCGCCCTGGCCAGCCTGGTCATCAACTTCGCTGCCCCGATAGCCGCCTACTACCTGATCCACCGGCAGGTCAGCAGCTCGGCCCTCGCCCTGGCCATCGCCGGCGCCATCCCGGTCGCGTACACCCTGGTCATGCTCGCCGTCCGGCGGCGGCTGGACCCGATCGGCGTGGTCTCGGTGGCCAGCTTCGGCCTCGGCGTGCTGGTCTCCTGGGCCAGCGGCGGCAACGCCCTGGCCATCGAGCTACAGGACCCGGCCACGACCGGCCTCCTCGGGCTCGCCTGCCTGGTCTCGGTCGCCGTCGGCCGTCCCCTGCACCCGGTCATCGTGCGCCTGCTCGGCCGCGGCAACCCCCGCTACGCCGACGTCGCCAACCGCAGCCGCACCAAGACCTCGATGGTGGTCACGGCCATCCTCGGCGTGACCCTCACCGCACGAGCCGTCGCACTCACCATCCTGGCGCTGACCCAGAGCACGAGCACCTTCGTCGCCCTGCAGCACCCGGTCGGCCTGCCCATCCTCGGACTCGGCCTCGCCGCCATGTTCTTCTACCGCAGCCGCCTCCAAGCCCGCCCGTCATGACGACAGGCCGTCATATCTGGTTGTACCGGTAGAGCGGCAGGCCGTACTCATCGGCGATCGCCGTCCACAGCGCGGCGAAGGCCTTCTTGTCCTTCGTAGCCTGGTCATCCGGCAGCATTGCGGCCTGGTAGCTGGCATCGGACTGGTCGTTCGTGCTGCATCCCCGCGAGATCTCGTCTTGTGTCCAGTTGGCGAAGTCCTGGTCAGCCTCGCCGGATGCCTGCCAGGCCGCGGTGAGGTCCTGCAGCATCGATGCGGGCAGCGCCGAGCGGTCGGGCAGGGCGGCGATCTGGCCCAGCAGGGTCTGACGCGACGAGGCGGCGTTGCTGAAGATCGCCTCGTCCTGGCTCAGGCCAGCAGAGCAGTCCGCGACGGCGTAGACGGCCTGCGTAATCGCAGCCCGGTCCGTACCGCTCTGGGCCAGCAATGCGGCCAGGGCTTGCGCCGCCTGCTGCCGCGGCGGTAGTGCGGGCGAGGACACGGCAGAAGGCACGGGGGATGACGCCGGGGCAGCCGCTGGTGGCCGCTGGGTGGGCGTGTGCAAGATCGTCCACGTCGTTCCGTCCCAAACCTCGGCCAGCGGCACCGCTACGGAGCCGGCGCCGTTGTTGGACTGTCCTACCGCGATGCACGCGGTCGCCGACGTGCACGACACGCTAGAGAGGGACGGGTAGAGTTCGCCGGCTGGCCTGAGTGCCGATGTGACTGCCCAATTCGTGCCGTTCCACGTCTCGGCCAGCACATCGAAGGGGCCCCCGACCGCGGTGCACGAGCTCGGCGACGTGCACGACACGCCGGCGAATGCGAAGGGCCCGCGGGCTGGTTGGGGTGCTGGCGTGATTGCCCAATTCGTGCCGTTCCACCGCTCGGCCAGCACGACTCCGCCGGTAGCCGTCGGAGAACCGTTGTCCCCGGCGGCGATGCACTCGGTTGGCGAGGTGCACGACACTCCTTCGAGGAAAGTATCGGTCCCGGGGCCCGAGCTTGGCGTGTGCTGGATCGTCCATTCCGCCCCGTTCCAGGTCTCAGCCAGCGTTTGGTACCCGATGTTGGTGCGCGAGTAGGCGAGCCCCGTGTCGGACTCCCCTACGGCGGTGCACGCGGTCGGAGACGTGCACGACACGCTGGTGAGGTAGGTGAATCTGTATATCGCGCCGCCCGGCTTGGGTGTGCGCTGGATCGTCCACGTTGAGCCGTTCCACCTCTCGGCCAGCGCCGCGCCGAAGTCAGAGTTCCCGACGGCCGTGCATGCGGTCGCCGAACTGCACGAGATGCCGTAGAGTTCGCCGTCCGCGCCGGGTGGCCCGGACACTTGCTGGAGTGCCCATTTCGTCCCGTTCCAGCTCTCGGCCAGTGGTTCGGTAACGCCGGAACGCCGGAAGTTCCCGACGGCGATACACGCATCCGGCGAGGTACAGGACACGCTATAGAAGGAACTGGAGGTCGCACCGGGCGGCCCTGGCGTCTGCTGGATCGTCCAGTTCGTGCCGTTCCACCTCTCGGCCAGCGATGTGGCTACGGTGGTGCCGTTGCCGGAGGTTCCGACCGCGATGCACGCGGTCGGCGACGTGCACGACACTCCGTACAGCCCGGGGGTGGCGAGCACGGCGGCCGAGGTGGGTGCGGCGAGGGGTGGGCTCGAGCGGGTAGATGAGTGCGCACGAGGCAGGAGCACCACGGCCGCCACGACCGCGACGGTGACGACGCCCGCCGTGGCCGCGGCCTTGACCGCGGCACCGTGCCAGTGCGGGAGCCGGCGGCGCAGCCGGACCCAGTGCACGGCGGTGCCCTGCACGGCGGCCGGCCCGCCGGCCGGCCACAGCGCGGCCAGCAGCAGCGCAGCGGCGGCCAGCCCGGACCGGCCGCGGTCCTCCCAGCCGGGCCCGTACGCGCCCCCGGCGACCGCCCGCAGCTCGGCCACCAGCGCGGCCCCGTCGGACGGACGGCCGGCGGGGTCCTTGGCCAGCCCGGCTTCGATCAGCGGCCGCAGCGGCTCGGGCACCGGCTCCAGCGGCACCGGCTCGGACAGATGCTGGTAGAGCAGCCGCTCGGCGGTGTCCCCGGTGAACGGCGGCCTGCCGGTCAGGCACTCGTAGAAGGTGGCGGTGGCCGCGTAGACGTCGCTGGCCGGGGTGGCCGGGGTTCCGCCGAACTGCTCAGGCGGCGCGTAGCTCAGCGTGCCGGCCGGGATCGGGCTGTCCCCGGCCCGGGCCGCGATGCCGAAGTCGGTCAGCTTGCTGGCCCCGGCCCCGTCGATCAGCACGTTCTCCGGCTTGTAGTCCCGGTGCACCACCCCCCGCCGGTGCGCCGCGGCCAGCCCCAGCAGCGATCCCTGCAGCACGATCAGTGCCGCCTCGGCCGTCGTCTTTCCCTGCCGGGCCAGGATGTCGCGGAGCGAGACCCCGTCGATCAGCTCCATCACGATCGCCGCCCCGGACGGCGACTCCACGTACTCATACAGCCGGACCACGTTCGGGTCATCCAGGGAGGCCAGCACCGCCGCCTCCGCCCGGAACAACTCCGCGAACTCCCGATCGGCCAGCAGCTCACCGAGCAGGTACTTGATCGCCACCCGAGTGCCCGAGGCGTCATGGCGGGCCAGGACCACCTCGCCGAACCCGCCCGAGCCCAGCACCTTCACCTCGGTATAACCCGGGACATCCCACTCTCGCGCCATCAGGTCCCCCACCCATCGCCCGCCCTGATTCCAGCACCCGGCCGGAGGCAGTCCCTCCCCGGGGCTTCTGGCCGATCCGCGTCCGGGCCCGGCAAACCCCACCTGATGACCGGTTCAGCATGAAGCGGGCGCCGTTGCCCTGTCAATCCCCGGCCGAGGGCGGCTGGTTGGCATAGCCGCTGGCGATCCGGTTGCGAGCAGTGCCCGTGACGGGCCGCCTACGCCGGTCGCTCCCTGGACCGGGCCTTCTAGATCTTGGTGAAGTGCTGGTAGCACTCGTAGTACGGGTCGGTCGAGTGGGCGAAGTGGGCGGCCTCGGAACGCTTCACGGTCAGGTAGGCCGTGCTGCGCAGCGGGCCGAGGACGTCCATCAGCATCTCGTCCCCGGCCAGCGCGTCCAGCGCCGCGCTGAGCGAGGCGGGCAGGCGGTGGGTGCCGCCCATGGCCCGCTCGGCGTCGGTAAGCGTGGCCGGGTCGACGTTGACCGGCTCCCCCGGGTCGAGCTTGCCGCGGATCCCGTCCAGGCCCGCGTGGATGAACGCGCCGAGTGCCAGGTACGGGTTGGCGCTCGAATCGGAGGGCTTCAGCTCCAGGTTGACCGAACTGCCCGGGTCGCCGCGCAGCGGGGAGCAGATCCGGATCGCGGCTTCCCGGTTGTCCATCCCGTAGCAGCTGTACGCGCTGGCCCACATCTGCGGCGCGAGCCGGCGGTAGCTGTTCACGCTGGCGCAGGTCAGCGCGACCAGGGCGGGCAGGTGGGCCAGGAGCCCGCCGATGAAGTGGTAGCCGACCTGGGACAGGCCGTTCCGGTCGGCCGGGTCGGCGAACACGTTACGGCCTCCGGGCGCGCCGTCGGGCAGCAGGTCGGTGAGCGAGGCATGCAGGTGGGTGCCGTTGCCCGCCTGGTCGGGGATGGGCTTGGGCGCGAGACTGGCCCACAGGCCCCGCCGGAACGCCACGCCGCGGACGGTCTCCCGGTACAGCACGTGGTTGTCCGCGGCGCGCAGCGCGTCCGCGTACCTGATGGAGATCTCCTGCTGGCCGTGGCCGAGCTCGGGGTAGTAGGCCTCGACGACGAGTCCCTGGGCCTCGAGCGCCGCGACGAGTTCCATGGTGAAGTCGTGCGCGAGGTGGAATCCGGTCACCGAGTAACACAGGCTGTCGTCGATCGGGATCAGCCGGTCCGGTATGGAGGGCCCGGCGGGTGAGGACTCGCGGTGGCCGATGGTGAACTCGGGCTCGAACGCGGCCCGCATCGCGTAGCCCTCGCTGGCGAGCTCGCGGATGGCGTCCTTCAGGAACGTCCGCGGGCAGGCGTCCCACGGCGATCCGTCCGGGCGGACCAGGTCCGCGAGCATGGCGGCGGCGCCCGGCGCGTAGGGGAGCGGAACGAAGGTGTCGGGGTCGGGCACGATCCGGACCTCGCCGACCGGGCCCATCCCGGCGACCGGCTGAAGCTGGTCGAGCATGTTCATGGCCATCATCGCCACCGTGTGCCCGATGCCGCTCGCCATCCGCTCGCGCAGGTGCTCCGTGCCGGCCGCCTTGCCGCGGATGATCCCCCCGTGGTCGGCGTACATGAAGCGCACCAGCCGGACCTGGTCCTGGCTGGCCTGCCCTATCACCGTGTCAATCGCTCCGTCGGTCATGCACAAATGGGTAGCACGTCTTACCCCGTCACGTACAGCCGACGCCGGACATGCCCTCCCTGGTGGGGCCCGGAGCTACGGCGGCACCGGCGCGGAAGTGGAGTATTTTCGGGCCATGAGCCCACGACCGGCGCCCCGTGACTTGCGGGCGTCCGACGCTGACCGGGACCGGGTGCTCGCGCTGCTCGCCGAGGCGGCGGCCGACGGGCGGCTCACCGCGGCGGAGCATGCCGAGCGAGTCGAGCGCGCCATGGCGGCACGGACGCTCGGCGAGCTCGCGGAGCTGACCGCCGACCTGGCCGCGCCGTCGGCGCAGCCCGTGCGCCTGGACGCGGGCCGGGTGATCTCCGGCGTGTTCGGGCCGGCCCGCCGGGACGGTCGCTGGGTCGTCCCGGAGACCCTCACGGTGACCGCCATGTTCGGCGAGGTCGAGGTCGACTTCACCCAGGCGATCCTGCAGGCCAGCCGCGTGCGGCTGTACGCGACGGTGGTCGGGGGCCGGCTGCGCATCGTCGTCCCGGACGGGGTGTCCGTGGTTGTGACCGGGCACACGGTGCTCGGCAGGCGCCGCGGCGTGCCGAAGACCCCGCCGCCCTCCGGTCCAGGCGCCGCCGTGATCGAGGTCAGGGCGCTGGTGCTCGGCGGCGAGGTGATCGTGCGCACGCCGCCGCGGCCACGCCGTTTCCGCTTGTTCAGCCGAAGTTGACCGACGAGTAGGCGCGCAGTTTCCACAGCGCGTGCTCGCTCGCGATGCTCCGGATGGTGCCCGACCGCGATCGCATCACCAGCGAATGAGTGGTGGCGCCGCCGGACCGGTACCTGACCCCGGCCATCAGCTCGCCGTCGGTGATCCCGGTCGCGGAGAAGAACACGTCGTCGGACGCCACCAGGTCATCGGTCGTGAGCACCTGATCGGGGTCAAGCCCGGCGTCCAGGGCCCGGCGCCGCTCCGCGTCGTCGCGGGGCGCGAGCTGGCCCTGGATGACCCCGCCCAGGCACTTGAGCGCGCACGCGGCGATGATCCCCTCGGGGGTGCCGCCGATGCCGAGCAGCAGGTCGATGCCGGTGCCCTCGCGGGCCGCCATGATCGCGCCGGCCACGTCGCCGTCGGTGATCAGGTGGATCCTGGCACCCGTCCCGCGGACCTGCGTGATCAGCTCGGCATGCCTCGGCCGGTCCAGGATCACCACCGTGACGTCCTGCGGCGACTCGCCCTTGGCCTTGGCCACCGCGGCGACGTTGAAGGCCGGGGGAGCGGTGATGTCCACCACGTCGGCGGCGGCGGGCCCGGTGGCCAGCTTGGACATGTAGAACACCGAGGACGGGTCGTACATCGAGCCCCGTTCCGCTACGGCCAGGACCGAGATCGCGTTGGACATCCCGTTGGCGCACAGCCGCGTGCCGTCGATCGGGTCCACCGCGACGTCGCAGGCCGGGCCGGTGCCATCGCCCACCTCTTCACCGTTGAACAGCATCGGCGCGTGATCCTTCTCACCCTCGCCGATGACCACGACGCCGCGCATGGACACCGAGTTGACCAGCGTCCGCATCGCGTTCACCGCGGCCCCGTCCGCCCCGTTCTTGTCACCCCGGCCGACCCACCGGGCGGCGGCCATCGCCGCGGCCTCGGTCACCCTGGCCAGCTCAAGCGCCAGGTTGCGGTCCGGGGCGTGGCTGGCCGCCTCGGGCGCCTGCTGCTCCGCGGTCATCGCCGGTTTCCTTCCCACTGGGCCTGTAGCGATCCTACGCAGCGGTCGCTGGGCGGTCCCTGGCTTACCGCGTCACTGAGTCAGGGCCGCCTGAGCCGGGACCGGAATCCGCGGAGCCTCCGCCACCCGCCGACGTGGCGGCCCTGGAACGCTGCGCCCGGACGCGGGCTCGCGGCGGGTGCGCGGGCGGCGCAACCTCGTCCGGGGTCCGCGGCGTCGAGGCCGGCCCGGCCGCCTGGCCGTCACGGTCGTCGAATGTGACCTCGACGTGCTGCTCGGGACGCCGCTGGTTCTGCAGTGCCTGCAGCGCCATGCTGACCCGGTCCGCCTCGGTGAGCGGCGGCTGCACCAGAGCCCGCGGCCAGAGCCGCCGCGCCAGCACGACATTGATCTCCGCGCTGTACAGGGTGATCTCCACCGCGAGGTAGATATACGCCAGCAGGCCGAGCACGGTGGCGAACACGCCGTAGGCGGAGTCGCTGTGCAGGTAATGGTGCAGCAGGTAGACGCCGAGTGTCTGCAGCACCGTGTACAGGATGCCGCCAGTGATCGCCCCGGTGATCAGGTTGCGGGTCGGCACTCCCTTCGGGGTGAGCACGCGGAAGGCGCCGGTGTACATGCCCACGTTGAAGGCCGCGGCGACAAGCACGGCGAGGACGTCCAACCCGAAGCCCTTGAACACGTAGGTATCGAGGCTCGTCAAGCCCGTCGTGACGATCACGCCGGCCCCGAGCAGGACCAGGAACAGCAGCGCGCGCCCGAGCCGCGGCACATAGCCGGGTCTGGCCGGTCCCGGCAGGTTCCACACCTGCTCCATGGTGAACAGGCCGGACTGAGCCAGGCCGGTGGCGCCCCAGATCAAGCCGATCAGGCCCACGATCAGCCCGATCACGCTCGCTCGCTTCAGCTGGTGCACGTTCTCGGTGAGGGTACGGCCGATCAGCGGGACCTGGCCGGCCACCGCGTTCAGGGCATCGGTCCTGAACGTCGCGTCGACCGACGCGACCAGGCCGAGGATCGTCGTCAGCACGAGCAGCAGCGGGAACAGCGCGACGAAGGCCGAGTACGCCATGTTCGAGGTCAGCACGCCGCCGTTGTCGTCACCGAACTTCTTCACCACCCCGAAGACGAACGCCATCGGCGTGAAACGCCGCTGCGTTTGGTCTACCTTCCGGAGCGCCTTCTCGACTGGGTTCACGGCGCCTGCCTCGCTTCCACGTTGGCATGCCGCTGCCCTACGGCCGGGCGGGCAAACCTCACGGTGGGAGCCGATCGGCGTCAGAAGGGGGCGTCATCCGCGGCCCCGGCCGGGGCGGAGTCGTCTTGCCTGGCCATGGCGGCGGCCAGCCTGGCCCGGGCGCCGTCCAGCCACTCGCCGCACACCGCGGCCAGCCGCTCACCGCGTTCCCACAGCTCGAGCGACTGCTCCAGGGTCAGGCCGCCCGTCTCCAGGCGCTTGACCACCGCGGCCAGCTTGTCCCGGGCCTGCTCGTAAGACAGCGCCTCCGAGGGCGCGGCGCCGCCGCCGTCCGTCACGGCCTCAACCCTATCTGTCATCGGAATCGCCGCACACGCGCACGGCGAGCTGATCCGCCGCGAACCGGACAGTCAGCATCTCGCCCGGGTCGGCCTCGGCCGCACTGCGGACCACGCCGTTGTTCTCGTGCTGCACGATCGCGTAGCCGCGGCGCAGCGTCGAGGCGGGCGACAGGGCGAGCAGCCGGGCCCGGGTGTGCACGAGATCGTCGCTGCCCCTGGCCAGGCTCACGTCAAGCGACATCCTGGCCCGCTGGAGCAGGGCGTCCACGCGTTCGGCCTGGCGCTCGACCTCCCGGACCGGATCGGCCAGGGCCGGCCTGGACGCGATTGCCTTCAGCCAGGCCGTCTCCCGGTCGAGCCAGCCCGCCATGACCCGGCGGGCCCGGTCGCGGAGCTGGCTGACGAGCGCGAGCTGCTCGGCGACATCGGGGACCACGCGCTTGGCCGCGTCGGTGGGCGTCGAGGCGCGGAGATCGGCCACGTAGTCGAGCAGCGGGGTGTCCTGCTCGTGACCGATGGCGCTCACCACCGGGGTCCGGCACGCGGCCACCGCCCTGATCAGCGCCTCGTCGGAGAACGGGAGCAGGTCCTCGAGCGAGCCGCCCCCGCGGGCGATCACGATCACGTCCACGTCCTGATCCGCGTCCAGGCGCCCGATCGCGTCGATGATCTCCGCGGCGGCGTACGGCCCCTGCACGGCTGTCTGCTCGACGCGGAACTTGACGGCGGGCCAGCGCCGGGACGCATTGCCGAGCACGTCGCGCTCTGCCGCCGAATCACGTCCGCAGATGAGGCCGATGACACGGGGCAGGAAAGGGAGAACCCGTTTTCGTTCGGCAGAAAAAAGGCCTTCGGCGGCCAGCTGGCGACGCAGCCTGTCCAGGCGGGCGAGCAGTTCGCCCACGCCGACCGCGCGGATCTCCAGCCCGGTCAGCGCGAACGAGCCCCGGTTGGCGTTGAAATCGGGGCGGGCCCAGATCACCACCCGCGCGCCGTCGGCCGGGACCGGCAGCGGCGGCTCGGCCGCATCGAACACCTGCCGGGTGCAGATGACCCGCACGGATACGGCCGCGACCGGGTCGCGCAGGGTCAGGAACACCGTGCTGCCCCGCAGGGTGCACTCGGCGATCTGCCCTTCGACCCAGATCCGCCCGAGCCGGCCGATCCATTCGCCGACCTTCGCCAGGACGGTGCGGACCGGAACGGGGGCATCAGCCGATGTCTCGAGCGCCACTAATCGTCGGCCTCCAGCTTGGCGACCCTACGCTCGAACATGACGATGACGTCGGCGCGGGCCGCGTGGGCCTTCTCGTACTCGGCCAGCTCCCTGACCTGCGCGACGTCCAGGTTCCTCAGCCGCGCGCGCAGGGAGGCGATGGATAGCTCGTCGTAGTTCGGCAGCGGAGGTACGCAATCCCCGGCTCCCCCGGCGGGTTCGGCGGCGCTCGCGGGTGCCTGCTTCTCCGCCGCAGTCGCCCGAACGGCCTGCGCGGCGGCGGCCTCCGTCAGGGGCGCGGCGGCCGGCGGCTCGTCGTCTGCGCGGGCCTGGTCTGCGGTGATCAGACGGACGTTGCCGGTCTTGTCGAAGTCCCTGATCTCGTTGGCTGCCGCAGGGGGCTTAGCCGCAGGGGGCTTAGCCGCAGGGGGCTTAGCCGCAGTGGGCTTAGCCGCAGGGGGCTTAGGGGTCTCGGGGGCGGCCGGGGTCTGCGGGGCTCTGGAGGCCCTCGCGGCCTCCGGGGCCTGCGGAGCGGCTGGTTCCGCCGCCGCGTCCCGGTCGGCAGGCGCGCTAGCGGCGGTAACGTCCGGGACGGATTCGGCCGGCTCGGTGCTCGGGGTGGCCGGCTGCGCCTCGCCGGGCGCACGCGCGTACGGGCCGTGCTGGCCGAACGGCGCCTTGTTCCTCAGCTTGTCGGTGTAGAGCAGCAGCTGGCCGATCCCGGCGAAGACGCCGCGCAGGGCCTGCGCCGGGGCTTCCTTGATGCGCTCACTGACCTGCGGCACGCGCATGTCACCATCTCCCTTGGACAGGTCTCTCGCAGCGCCCGGGGCGGGATTCCCGGTGGCTCCGGGCGCGGGTCGCTGTTAGTCAGCGCGTGTTTCCTGCCCGGTAATCTTCGCGCCTAACGCGGCCGTACCGCAACAGAGGCGGGTACGCCCGGCAACCGGGCCGGCAGGCATGACTTAACCTGGAGCCGTGACAGACCAGCCAAAGCAGACTGTCTCAAACCGAACTTCACGACGGGTCCTGCTCGCCAAGCCGCGCGGCTACTGCGCGGGGGTTGACCGGGCCGTCCAGGCTGTCGAGATGGCCCTGGGCAAGTTCGGTCCGCCGGTGTACGTGCGCAGGCAGATCGTGCACAACACGCACGTAGTCAGCTCGCTTGAAGCCCGCGGCGCGATCTTCGTCATGGAGGTCGACGAGGTGCCGCCCGGCTCGGTCGTGGTGTTCTCCGCCCACGGCATCGCCCCGGAGGTCCGCCACGACGCGGAGCGCCGCGGCCTGCACGCGATCGACGCCACGTGCCCGCTGGTCACCAAGGTGCACAACGAGGCGCGCCGGTTTGCCGCCAAGGACTACGACATCCTGCTGGTCGGCCACCACGGGCACGAGGAGGTCGTCGGCACCACCGGGGAGGCCCCGGCCAGCGTCCGCCTCGTCGACGGCGCGGACGGCGTGGCGCAGGTTGAGGTCCGGGATCCGGCCAAGGTGGTCTGGCTCTCCCAGACGACCCTGTCGGTGGACGAGACCGCCGAGACGGTCAGCCTGCTGCGCGAACGCTTCCCCGCGCTGCTCGACCCGCCGAGCGATGACATCTGCTACGCAACCCAGAACCGCCAGGCCGCGGTCAAGGTCATCGCGGGCCAGGCCGAGCTGGTCGTCGTCGTCGGCTCGCCGAACTCCTCCAACTCCGTCCGGCTCGTCGAGGTGGCCAAGGATCACGGCGCGCCCGCCGCTTACCTGGTCGACGACGCCGGCGAGCTGGACGAGCGCTGGCTGGAGGGGGTGACGACGGTCGGCGTGACCAGCGGGGCTTCGGTGCCAGAGGAACTGGTGGCCTCGGTGCTCCGCAAACTGGCCGACCACGGGTTCGGCGCGGTGGAGGAAGTCGAGGCGGTCGAGGAGCACATGACCTTCGCGCTACCGCGCGAGCTGCGCGCCTCGGGGGCCGCGCCGCGCTCCTGAGCCCGGGGCTTGCGGCCCCAGCCGCGACGGACGGGGCTAGTGACGCACCGGCCCCGATATGCGGGGCTTGTGACGCACAGGCCCCGGCGAATACGGGCCCGGCATCGCCAGCTGACGGCGGCGCGACGGTCAGGTTGCTACCGCGCGCGCCTGGTCAGACCGGGGATCGCGGGCCGGAATCCGCGGCCGAGGGCGATCACGATGACCAGCGCCGTCCCGGTGAACAGCCAGGGCGCCGATGTTCCCAGCGTGACCAGGATCCCTTCGGCGAAGGCGAACTTGCCCGAGGCGCTCACCGCCTCGGCGCACGCGCACCCGGCCAGGAAGACCAGCGGCGGGCACACCACGACGGTCCGCAGCCCGCCGAACTTCGTGTAGTACGTGACGACACCGCAGCCGCACAGAAACGCGGCGTCGGCGAGCACGCTCCAGCCGGTCAGAAGGCTGAGGAAGCACAGCAGGAACAGCGCTACGACGGCGCCCCGGCCGGTGAGCCGGAATGCCCCCTTGGGCTCGAGCCGCCGCGGCGGCCGGCCGGGGACGGTCCGCCCGGGCGTGCGCGCGGCATACGCGGCTCCCGTCCGGGTTCGCGCCGCGGCCGGGGTCCCGGTCCGGGGTCGCGGCGGAACCGGGCGACCGGTCTGGGTCGGTGTCATCGCGCCGTACGCACCAGGTCCGCGGGCAGGCCCAGGTCCGCGGGCAGGCCCAGGTCCGCGGGCAGGCCCAGGTCCGCGGGCAGGCCCAGGTCCGCCGCCGCGATATCCGCCGGCTCAAAGCCATCCGGCCAGCCTCCCGCGGGCGGGATGTCCGCGGGCTCGAGCTCCGCGGGCCTGCCGGACACCAGCTCAGGCGCGGAAAGCTCCCGGGCCGTCTCCTCCACCGGGGCCGGCGTGGCGAGGTCCCCGTCGACGACGCCGAGCCCGTTCAGCCGCCGGGCGCTGACCAGCACCCGGCTCTCCAGGGAGCCGACGGTCTGGTTGTAGGCGGATACGGCCTTCGTCAGCGCGTGGCCGAGGTGGTCGACGTGCCTGCCGAGGCCGGACAGGCGGTCGTACAGCTCGCGGCCCAGGTCGAAGACGGCGCGCGCGTTCTCGGAAAGCGCCTCCTGCTGCCAGGCGTACTGCGCGGTGCGAAGCATCGTGACCAGCGTGGTGGGAGTGGCGATGTGCACCCTATGGGCGAGCGCGTACTCCAGCAACGCCGGGTCGTGTTCCAGCGCGGGGGCCAGGAACGCCTCGCCGGGGATGAACAGGATCACGAACTCCGGCGACGGGCTCAGCGCCGCCCAGTAGGCCTTGCCGGCCAGCCGGTCCACGTGGTCCCGCAGGTGCCTGGCGTGCGCGTCCATCCGGGCCGCGCGCACGGTGTCATCCTCGCTTTCCGCCGCCTCCAGGTAGGCGGCGAGCGACACCTTCGAGTCCACCACGATGTTCTTGCCGCCGGCCAGGCGCACCACCATGTCCGGGCGCTGCGTGCCGTCGGGGCCGGTCACCGTGACCTGCTCGTCGAAGTCGCAGCGCGGGCTCATCCCGGCCAGCTCGACCACCCGGCGCAGCTGCAGCTCGCCCCAGCGGCCCCTGGCCTCCGGCCGCCGCAGCGCGGTGACCAGCGCCTGGGTCTGCGCCCGCAGCTGCTCGGAGGTCTGCCGGGCGATGCTGACCTGCTCGGTGAGCGCGGCGTGGGACCGGGTCCTGGCCTCGTCCGAGGCGCGCAGCTGTTCCTCGACCCGGGCGAGGGTTTCCTTCAACGGCCCCACGAGGTGCTCGACCGCCGCGCGGCGGGTCTCGAGCTCGGTGGACGCGTTAGCGTTCGCGGCCTGCAGCCGCCCCTCGGCGACCTGGAGGAACCGCGAGGTGCTGGCGTCGAGCGCCTGGGCGGACATGGCCTGGAACCGCTCGGCGAGCTGGGTGTCGACCAGCGCGGCTCGTTCCTGCGCCCCGCGCTCGATCATCAGGGCCCGCTCCTCGGCGGCGCGGGCGCGTCCGGTCAGGTCCGCTAGCCGCCCGCGGGCGAACAGATATCCGATCACGGCCCCGATGACGATCCCGAGCAGCAGGCCCGTAAGCAACGACATGATCCCAGTATTGGCAGCCTGCGGCCGGATCCCCGGCCCCGACACGCAGGGGGCGCTGGATTTCAGCCGAACGCAGAGCGCGACCTCCGGGTCGGCCGCCGCGCGATCAGCAGCGCAGCCGCGGCGCGAGGCCTGCGCTATCCGGCTCGCGGTCGCGGTAGGTCTGCTCGGCGAAGTCGACGAACCGCTCGACGTCGGACAGGTTCGACGCGAGCCCGAGCGACACCCGGACCGCGCCGCCGGTCGGCAGGCCGAGCAGGCTGAGGTAGTCATCCGCGGACTTCAGGTCGGGCCGCAGCCGCCCGCGCCGCCACGGTCCGCGCAGCGCCTTCCCGGTCAGGCCGAACGCCCGCTCCGCGGCCCCGGGATTGCAGAAGCAACCGGTGCGCACCGAGATGCCCGCCGCGCTCGTGTCCCGCGCCACCGTGCGCTCGTCGATCACCGCGCCCCCGGCGTCGAGGAAGTTGAACGTCACGGCCCCGCCGCGGCCCGTCCCGTCCTGCGGCCCGTAGATGCGCACCAGCGGAGCGCCGTTGCCGTGCTTCAGGCCGGCCAGGCAGCCGAGCAGCCACCCGGTGAGGCAGCCGACCCGCCGGTGGATCGTGTCGATGCCGATGTCGCTGATCCAGGCCAGGCCGGTCTCGACGTCGGGAATGCTGAGGAAGTTGAGCGTGCCGTCCTCGAACGCGCTCTCGTCGTCGGTGAGCCGGTGCCACCGGCCCTGCACGCTCGCCCCCCAGATCGTGCCGCCGGAGAACCACGGGCGGCGCAGCCGGGCGAGCGCATCGCGCCTGGCCAGCAGGCAGCCGACCCCGGTCGGGTAGCCGAACACCTTGTACCAGCTCACGGTCACGAACTCCGGTTTGACCTCGCTGAGGTCGAGCCGGCTGGTCGGGACGAAGGCCGCCGCGTCGAGCAGCACGTCCCAGCCGGCCGCCTGGGCCCGGTCCGCCCAGGCCAGCGGGTGCTGGACGCCGCTGAAATTGCTCTGCGCCGGGTAGGCGAACAGGCCCGGCCTGCGCCTGCGGCCGATACCGCGCCCGAGCGCATCGCTGACGTGGGCATCGCCGACCCGCAGGTCACCCGGCGACATGCCGACGTACCTGACCGGCGCGCCGCGCCTGCGGGCGAACTCCCGCAGGCCGTTCACCGAGTTGTGGTTGTCGGCGGTCAGCAGCAGGCGCGACCAGGGGCGGAATGGGTACGCCTCGCCGACCAGACGGCACGCGCCCGTGGCGTTCGGGGTGAAGATCGCCACGTATTCCTGCGGCGAGGCGTTGAAGTACCTGAGCACCGCGGCCCTGGCCCGATCGATCAGCGCGGTGGACGCCGCCGAGGCCGGGTTCTCCGAGTGCGGATTGCCGAAGCACCCGCTGCGCAGCCGCTCCGCGTGCGCGCGAAGCTGAGCGTCCGCAGCCAGCCCGGCGCCGGTGTAGTCCAGGTAGACGTGGCCGCAGGCGTCGAGGTAGGCGTACTCGGCAGCGCGGAGTTCGTCCAGCCGGGAGGTGGTGGCGTAGTCCGGGTAGGCGGCGAGAAATTCGTCCATGGCGGGCCCCCCTCGGGGATGCGATAGCCGCCAGCGTGCCCGATCGCGCGGTGACCGTCAGTCCGCTGTTCGACACAATTCGTGTCAGCTCGCTGACACCTGTCGAGCTCCAAACGGCTCTATTTGCCCGAACGCCCAGTGGTACCCGTCCCGGTCAGCGCCGCCCGACCGCGGGAATCCGGTGGCGGCGGGCGGCCGTCGCCTGACTGGCGAGGATGTCACGCAGCTCACGCGTCACGTCGTCGGGGTACTGGTCAAGGGTCGCCTCGAGATCGCGCCGCTCGGCCGGGGTCGAGTAAGCGGCCAGCTCCCGCTCCAGCTTCCGGCGCCCCTTGGCGGGGGCATTCACGAGGGGCGCAGACATCAGCAGCATGAGTCCGGGGAGGAGAAGAATGGCGCCCAGGCCGCTGCGCATCACGACGCCGACCGCGATGAGCGCCGCCGCGGCCAGCAGCTGCCGCCGGCGCGCCCACGCGCCGCGGGCCAGCGCCATCAGGCCGATGACCGTGAGCACCGCGCCGGTACGCATCCACCTGGGGATCCGCGTGGTGCGCGTGACCCGCCAGGCGCCGCACCGGCCCGCCGGGCCAGCGGACTGGCGCCACAGCACCACGTTCCGCCGTGGTCGCAGCGTCATGGCCGCCTCCTGCGCCCAAGGCTTCGCTTGCGTGTCCACCATGCTACGCTTCCGCGCCCGGCCGGGCTCCGGCCGCGCGGCGCTAAACTCGCGCGGGTGAGCCTGTCAATCGGCATCGCCGGCCTGCCCAACGTCGGCAAGTCCACCCTGTTCAACGCGCTGACCCGGGCGGGCGCGCTGGCGTCGAACTACCCGTTCGCCACCACGACGCCGAACGTCGGCGTCGTGGGCGTCCCGGACCCTCGCCTGGCCGAGCTGGCCAAGCTGTACGACTCCGCGCGCATCGTCCCGGCCAGCGTCCGGTTCATCGACATCGCCGGCCTGGTCCGCGGTGCCTCGCAGGGCCAGGGACTCGGCAACCAGTTCCTCGCGCACATCCGCGAGACCGACGCGATCTGCCAGGTGGTGCGCCTGTTCGCCGACCCCGACGTCAGTCACGTCGACGGTGACCTGTCGGCAGAGCGCGATATCGAGACGATCGTCACCGAACTGATCTTCGCCGACCTGCAGACGCTGGAGAAGGCCCTGCCCAGGCTGGTCAAGGAAGCCAAATCCGGCCGGGACCCCGTCCGCACGCAGGTCGCCGAGGCCGCGGCCGCGGCGCAGGAACTGCTGTTCCGCGAGATCCCGCTGTCCACCGGCGCCGCCGCCGCGGGCATCGACCTCCACGCGCTGCGCGAACTGCAACTGCTGACGGCCAAGCCCTTCCTGTACGTCTTCAACTGCGACGTGGGCGAACTCGGCGACGACGAGCTGCGCGAGCGCCTGTCCGGCTTCGTGGCCCCGGCCGAGGCGGTCTTCCTGGACGCCAAGACCGAGGCCGACCTGACCGAGCTACCCGAGGAAGAGGCCGCGGAACTGCTCGCCGAGGCCGGTCTCGGCGAGCCCGGGCTGGCCCAGCTGGCCCAGGCCGGCTTCCGCGCGCTCGGCCTGCAGACCTTCCTCACCGCGGGCCCGAAGGAGACCCGCGCCTGGGAGATCAAGGCGGGGGCGACGGCGCCGGAGGCGGCCGGCGCCATCCACAGCGACCTCCAGCGCGGCTTCATCAAGGCCGAAGTCGTCTCCTTCGACGACCTGATGGCCGCAGGCTCGCTCCCGGCCGCCCGCGCCGCGGGCAAGGTCCGCATCGAAGGCAAGGACTACGTCATGCGCGACGGCGACGTCGTAGAGTTCCGCTTCAACGTTTAGCGCGTCCGCGAATCCGTCGACGGCAGCACCGGGGAGCGACCATAACCGAACCTGTCACCATGCGCGCCTTCCACTCCGACGGCCGAACCCGCGACTGGCGGGTCGTCGGCGACGGCGCCATCGCGGTCTTCCGTACCGGCTCGTTCGCCGCCGGCGCCCGGCTCGTCCAGGCGATCGCCGCGGCCGTCGGCGACGGCGACCATGTCCGTGCCCGTGCACCGACCTCCGGCCAAGCGCGACCAGGAGCTCGCCATGAACGACCAGGACAGTCAGGGTGCCGCGGGTCGGCGTAATGCGGCAGATAACCGGGCTAGCGGGCGGATCGGGTCCTCGTAGAGTCCCGCTTCGAGCTGTAGCGGACCCGGTCGTCGTGCCGGTGTCCGGCTTGCCGGATCCGCCGGCCGGAGTACCGGCGCGACGGGATCGTCCCATGGCTCAGAGGCGCGCCTGAGCGCCGGGCCGACGAGCAGCCCTACCGCTAGCGAAACCAGGAACCAGGCGGCCAGGCCAATCGGCAGCCACCACCACGAGTTCACGTCGCTTCCCCCCACTGGCAAGCCATCTGATTCCGGACAGTAATCCATCGACTCCTCTCTGTGCAACTTTGGCCTCCGTGACGCTGCTATATTCGAGTCCATGGTAGCTACTTGCCATAATCGTATCTGTGTTTGATACTTAGCTTATGTACTCGTCTTATACCGAACCATGGTACGCCGGCCGCATCGGCTGGCGCCTCAGCGGGGAGCGTGTGTCATGGGGGTTATCGCCGGACCGGAGACCGACCAGCTGACCGTGGCCCGCCTGAGCGGCGCCGCCGGGCGGCACGCGCCCAGGCGGGAACCGACCGCGGCGGAGACCGCCGCAGCGGTGGAAGAGCTGAGGGAGATAGCCGGCGACCGCGGCGACCTGCTGGCCGAGGTGGCCGGGCTCTTCATCGGTTTCTACCGGGAGACCAGTCAGGAACGAAAGGCCGAGGCCGCCGCTCGCTACTGCGTCGCGGCGGGCGCCAACCCGGACTTGATACCTCAGTGGATCGAGGTAGGCCGGTGCCGCGCCACCGTTGCCCAGCAGTCTGCACGCGGCGGACCGGACGTAACGGGCTAGTCTGCCTGAATACGTTCCGAATCTGATTGAACCCATTCCGTGTCCGCTGCGTTCCATCAGATGTCGGCCGCGTCCGTGCGTTGCACAATAGGGCGCGAGGCTGGCGCGAAGGGACGGACCGCTCCTTTCCTGACCGGGGCGGATACGCGCGGAGGTGCGATGTTTCGCGGGCCTAATTCCGGTAACGGAACGCATCGGCGCGATTACTCATCGACCAGGCCGGTGCTCCGTCCGGTGACGGCTGGCGCCGGGACGCCGGTCGGCCAGGCCGATCTGCTCGATCTCGATCCACTGCCCGGACGCGCCTGGAGTGGTTCGGGCGGCCGGTGGCGGCTCTGGCCGTTCCGGGCGGTGTTGTGGGCGGCCCTGCTGGTCGTCGCCTACCGCGGGGTGACGGCGATCGTCTTCGGCCAGGCTGGCCCGGCGCCGGCCGACGGGGCCTCCTCGGCCGGCGCCGCCCGGGGCCAGTTTCCCGTCGCCCTCGCCGAGGCTTACGCGTCGGAGTTCGGGCAGGTCTACCTGAACCTCAGCCCGGCGACTCAGGCCCAGCGCGAGCAGGAACTCGCGGCGTTCTTGCCGGCGAGCGTCGCGGCCGCCAACCCGGATCTCGGCTGGAACGGCACCGGGCAGCTGAGCCTGCAGTCCGAGCAGGTCGCCGGCATCGCGGTCCAGGACCGGCAGCACGCCGTGGTCACCTTGCTCGCCACGGTCAACGGCCAGCTCATGGAGCTCGGCGTCCCGGTCATCGCCTCATCCGGCAGCGTCGTGGTGGCGGGCGAGCCCGCCTGGCTGCCCGCGCCCGCGCCCGTCTCGCCACCGCCCGCGGTGGCCGGCGGTTCCGACCCGGTCGCGCGCAATCAGCTGCTCACGGAACTCCCGGCCTTTTTCCAGGCCTACGCCGACGGCGATAGCGCGGCGCTGAGCCGGTTCACGGCCCGCGGGGTGTCGCTGACCGGGCTGGGCGGCGCGGTGGCGTTCGGCTCGATCGCCAGCCTCGACGTGCCGCCAGGCGGCGCCACGCGAGACATATCTGTAACCGTCATTTGGCAGGTGCCGAGCCAGGCTTCCGCGGGTGTCGCAAAACTCGCCATGTCATACCGCATGTCGGTCGTCGACCTGCAAAGCGGCAAATGGTATGTAAATGAAATCAGCGCGTCGACTGAGGCGGTGGGAGCTAAATGAGCTGGGCAGTGACGCCTGCCGTCGTCATGCCCGCATGCGCTCATGGCGCTTCCGCCTGGCCCGATGCCGCTGCCAGCAAGCTCGTTACTCGCGGGCTCGGGACCGGTCGGCTCGCTCCCAGCCGATCGTCCGGTGCCCGGATCGCAGCACCCGTTGAATGCCCATTTGATCCCGGAAGGGACGCCTTATGTACTCTCACCTCACCGCTGCGATGGTTCCGGTGGCGCTGAGCACGCAGGGCCTGGTTACCTACCTGCAGGGTCTGTTCGGGCCCTTGTTCCTCGGCATCGTCGGGATCGTGGCGATCTTCTTCCTGTTCACCCGCGAGATCACCCGGTTCGTGCAGTTCCTGGTGCTCGCGGTGGCCATCGCGGTCGTCTTCTACACCCCCGACATCGTGCGGACGCTGGCCACCGGCATCGCCAACGCGCTCGGAGTCCACTGACCCCGTCCGGCCCCGAAGGAGCGCCCCCGCAGTGGATCTTCCCACCTATACGAATATCTGGCGGATCGAAAAGCGGCTGTACAAGCTCTACGATTTCCGGTTGCCCGCGCCGCTGCCGATCACCTGGATTGCGGTATTCGCGGGGATCACGGTCCCCTACGTCGTTTTCCTTGTTGCGATCGGATTGCCGTTTAACCACAACTTGGTCTGGCTTTATGTGCTGCCCCCTGGACTGCTTACCTGGCTGACCACCCGGCCGGTCATCGAGAACAAGCGGCTGCCTGAACTGGTCAGCTCGCAGCTTCGGTACGTCTCCGAGCCGAGGACCTGGTGCCGGATGGCGCCGTTCGCGGAGAAGGACCAGATCGCGCTGTCGGCCAGGGTGTGGCACCGGAGTCCGGCGCAGGCCCGGGCGGGAAAGAGCCGGACGGAGAAGGCGGCCAAGTCCCGCGGACCAGCCAGGCTCCGCGAGACCACGCGGCCCGCGCCAGCGCGCCCGGCCGGCCGGGCCGCTGCTCCGGTTCCGGTTCCGGTACCGGCCGCGTCCACGGCTCAGGTCGCCGTTCCGGTGACCGCCGAGCCGGCGGCGGCCAGATCAACCCCGCCCATGACCCCGATGACGCCGGTGTCAACCCCCGCCCCGGCGCCCGAGAGAGCGGTCACGCCCGTGCCCGTGCCGCAGCGAGCGACGGCATCGACAGGCGCGAGCAGCACCACGGCGGGTCGGCCGTGGCCCGGCCAGGCGGAGCCGGACGCCCCGGCCGGCGATCCGGGCTCTGAAGACGCCAGGCAGTCCGCGTGGCCGGTCCCTTCGGCCGAGCGGCGGCAGGATTCCAGGGCCCTGGAGGTATCGCACGACTCCGGGCCGGACCTTCGCGACCCCGGCCCGCCCGTCCCGGCCGTCCTAGCCGACGGGCTGCCGCCCGGCCCGCCCGCCTGGCCACCGCCGACCGGTTCCTTCTCGATACCGGCCGCCGCGCCCGAGCCGGTCACCTTCCCAGAGGCAGGCCCATTCCCCGAGGTAGGAGCCTTCCCGGAGGTAAGCGCCTTTCCCGAAGCGACCGCTTTCCCCGAAATGACCGCCTGCCCCGGCCCCGGGCCAGAGCCTGCCGTCGGGCCAGAGACCGGGCCTGTGCGCGATCCGGTCGCGGCGGCGGCTCCGGCGCCAGCACCTGTGGACTCCGCGCCTGTGCCCGCCGCCACGCCCGCAGCCGGCCGGCCTGGGCGATCCGTGGCGGCCCGGGTGGCGGCCCTGTTCGTCGACCTCGAAGGTGACCGTCCGCTGCCCTCCGTCGAGCGGGCGCTCAGCGGCCCGGGCAGCAGCGCGGACGCCAGCTGGAGCCGGCGAGTCAAGGTCGTCACCGGCGGCCAGGGACCGGGCCAGCGGGACCTCCAGACGCTGGATCGCGACCGGGCCAGGCTGCCGCTGGCCGGTCCCAGCCTGATCGTCGTGCTCGGCTGCACCAGCGGTGCCGGGCAGTCCACGGTCGCCATGATGACCGGGCTCATCCTGGCCGCCATACGGGAGGCTCCCGTGGCGGCGCTCGACCTGAATCCCGGCGGCACGTCGCTGGCGGCGCGCGTCGCGCCGGCCGCCTCGGTGGCGGCGCTGCTCGCGGGCGAGATACCGGACCCCGCCGGACGCACCGACTCCGGGACGCGCCCGCCCCGGGGCGACTGGCGGGCGCGCTCCGCCCGCGGGCCGTCCGGGGCCCGCCTCGACGTGATCGGCGACCGGCCGGGCACCGCCGGGCACGTGCTCGACGGCCATGACTACCAGCGGCTGGCCAGCGCGCTGGCCGCGCAGTACCCGCTGACCATGATCGACCCGGCGCCGTCGCGGCTGGCCCGGGCGCTGTCGGTGGCGGATCAGCTCGTCCTGGTCGCTCCCGTGACCCCCGATGCGGCGGGCGCGCTGGCCAACACTCAGCAGTGGCTGAGCGCGCACGGCTACGGCGAGGCCGCCGCGCGATCGGTGACGGTGATCAACGGCGTGGGCAGGCGCCCCAGCGAGGACGTGCTGCGGGCCGAAGCCGCGGCCAAGCGCCGGTGCCGGGCCATCGTCCGGGTCCCGATCGACGACCAGCTGCCCGTGCACCTGGACGGGCTCTCCAGTCTGCACCCGCAGACCAGGCTGGCCTACACCGCGCTGGCCGGCGTGATCGTCTCGGGCCTGGCCGCGGGCCGGGAAGCCGCCGTGCCGGGAAGGAGCCCCGGTGAGCACTCGCACTAGCGGGTCCAGCCGCTCCCGGACCTCCCGGGGACGCGCCCGGCTGGGCCTGCGGTACTTCGACGACCGCATCCTGCTCACCGACACCCACGCCTGGGCCTACTACCGGATCCCCTCGGTCTCCTACGAGTTCACCACGCCGGAGGAGCGGGAGGCCCTGGCGACGAACATCACCGTCGCGCTGGCCGCGATCAGGATGGCCGACGCCGAGATTCACCTGCGCATTGCGCACCGGTCCTACCCGGCGCACGCGTGGGCGACCGGGCTCGACGCCACCTCCGACGGGGGCCCGGGCTGGCGGGACTACCTTGAGCAGTCCTACCAGCACGTCTGGGCGAAGGACTTCTGGGCCAAGGAGATCTACCTCGGCGTCCGGCTCGGCCAGCGGGGCATGCGAGCGCAGCTGTCGGGCGGGGTGCTGTCCCAGCTCGTGGGGACGTACGGCAAAGGTGAGCGCGGGCTCGGGCTCACCGACGAGGCGGTCGGCTCCACGGAGATCAGCAAGTGGACCGACTCAGCTGAACGGCTGGGCCGGGCGCTGAACGCGAGCGCGCTCGCGGCCAGGCACGCGAGCTCCGGTGAGATCGCGTGGCTGGTCAGGCACACGCTGATGGCGACGACGGGCGAGCCTGCGCCGTCCGCGACCAAACGCAGGCGGTGGGGCGCAGGGGAGATCGACGCCCTGTTTGAGGGGCAGGTGCACAACGGGCGGACCGTGCTCTGCCTGGAGCAGACGGCCGGGAAGTCCTACGCCGCCTTCGTCTCCTTCGCCAGGTTCCCCGACGTGATGTCCTTCCCCGACGGGGAGCCCTGGCTGCATTACGCCGATTCGCTGCCGTTCCCGGTCGAGATCAGCTCCCGGATGAAGCTCATCTCGCCCGCCAAGGCCAGTAAGGACGTCGGCCGGCGCCTCGCGCACGCGCGTGACATGGACGCGCATATCCGGGAGGCCGGGGCGGAGGCGCCCATCGCCCTCGCGGAGCAGATCGCCGCCGCCCGGATGCTCGAGCACGGCATCACCAAGGAACGCCTGCCGTTCGTCTACGGCTGGCACCGCCTGATGGTCACGGCGCCGACCAGGGACCTGTGCGTACGCCGGGTGGAGGCGGTCGTCGAGCACTACCGCGACATCGGGATCGACGTGGTCAACTCGACCGGTGACCAGTTCTCGCTGCTGTGCGAGTCGCTGCCCGGCGAGCGGATCCGGCTGAGCTCTTACGTGCAGCGCCAGCCCCTGTACACGATCGCGGGCGGGGTGCCGACGGCGACGGTGGAACTGGGCGACCGCATCGACGGGGGGTCGGGCTGGATCGGGCCGTATATCGGGGAGACCCTGGGCCGGGCGCGGTCCATCGTGCACTTCGATCCGCTGCTCGCCGCCGCGCGTAACCGGCCGACCGCCATCGCGATCACCGGCGAGCCCGGCGGCGGCAAGACCACCCTCGCCATGCTGCTCATCTACCAGCTGGCGCTGCGCGGCGCCACGGTAGCGGTGATCGACCCCAAGGGTGACGCCGAATCGCTGGTGGAATACCTGAGCAGGCAGGGCAGGAAGGCCCGCGTGCTGCCCCTCGGCGCGGCCGCGCCCGGGCTGCTGGACCCGTTCTCCTTCGGCGTCGACCTGGCGGAGAAGCGGACGATGGCCACCGAGACGCTCCGGCTGCTGCTGCCCAGGATGAGCGAGGAACGCGAGAGCGCCATGATCCAGGCGGTCGGCGCGGTGGCCGGGACCGAACGGCCGAGCCTCGGCAAGGTCGTCAGGTTCCTCGAGGCGGCCGAGGATCCCGCCTGGAAGAACACCGGCGCGGTCATGCGGTCCATCTCTGAGATGCGCCTGGCCAGGCTCTGCTTCGCTCCCTCGGTCGGCCAGCAGATCGACGCGGAGGGCTGGACCACGGTCTTCACCCTGGCCGGGCTCACGCTGCCCGACACCACCGTCAGCCGGGACGACTATTCCTACGAGCAGCGGCTCTCCGTGGCCCTGCTCTACCTGGTCTCCCAGTTCGCCCGCAAGCTCCTGCTCGGCCTGGACCGGACCGTGCCCAAGGCCATCTTCCTGGACGAAGCATGGGCGATCACGTCTACCCCCGAGGGCGCCAAGCTCGTGCCCGAGGTGTCCAGGATGGGCCGGTCCCGCAACACCGCGCTCATCCTCGTCTCGCAGAACGCCGGTGACCTGCTCAACGAGCAGGTCACCAACTGCCTGTCCGGGGTCTTCGCGTTCCGGTCGACGGAGCGCGGTGAGGTAGCGAACGTCATGTCGCTGCTCGGAGTCGCGCCCTCCGATGAGCACAAGGCCGTCCTGCGCGCGCTCGGCAACGGCGAGTGCATCTTCAGGGATCTCGATGACCGGGCCGGGCGGATCGGGATCGACCTCGTCTCCGACGAGTTGAAGGACTGGATCGACACCAACCCGACCCGGGCCGGGCGTGCCCGGCCGGACCCGATGAAGGCCGGCCGCCCCGCGGCCGGCGCCCCGGCCGCCGGGGCGTCGTCGTAAGCAGCAGAACCAGGAGTCCCCCCCGATGCCTGTCTCGCCAGCCCCCCTCCAGCGCCGCGCGCACGGCCGCGCCGGCTCCCGGTCACCCGGGCGCGCCATGCGCTGGGCGCTATGGGTGCTGCTGATCGCGGCGGCCCTGGCTGCCACCGCGAGTCCCGCGCTGGCGGCCGTGCACTCGCCGGGCGGGGGCGCCCCGGCCTCCGCCCGGCGGGCCGCTGTGGCACGGGCGGCCAAGGCGCCGGCCGCCCGCCCGCCGGCCGTCCTCACCGCGGACCTCACGCCCGCGCTGCCCGACGGGGTCTGCCAGGTTCCCGGCATCGGTGACATCGGCGGGCTGGTCGGGCTGTGCGCGGCGGGCTCGAGCGGGATCGTCGGCGACCTGAACAATATTTGCGAGCCCTCGCTGCCCGAGCCCGAGCCGGCGACCGGCGGCATCGACGCGATGATCGAGCCGCCCGCTGCGGCGGCGGGCGGCAAGACCCTGTACGACAACTACGGCATCGCGGGCCAGTTCTGGGCCGCCCACGGCCTGCAGTGCTCGGACATGACCTCGCTCATCGGCAACAACGTGGCCGGCATGGTCTTCGACGCGGCCAAATCCCTGGACCGGGTGACGATCACGGTCTACCAGTCGGCGGCGGGCAACAGCATCCTCACCTGGCTGCAGAACGCGGTGGACAAGCTCATCACCGCACTCGGCAACGCCATCTACTTCACCTACCTGGCCCCGGTCGTGATCCTCGGCGCGATCTGGCTGGCCTGGCAGGGCCTGATCCGCAAGCGCGCCACCCGCACCATCGAGGGGACGCTCTGGATGGTGGTCGCCGCCACCGCCGCCATCGCGCTGATCGGCAGGCCCGCCGACTTCACCGGCATCGGCACCACCGTCGCCAACGGCACGACCAGCGTGCTCAACGCCGCCTTCTCCAAGCTGCCTGCCCCGGTCAGCAGCAACTGCCTGCCGGTGCAGGCCGGGGACCCGCAGAGCGTCACCGGTAGCTACGCCTTCACCTCGGGCAACGGCCTGGTCGATGAGAACGCCAACGAGCTGTGGTCGGTCCTGGTGTGCAAGCCGTGGCTGTGGGGGGAACTCGGCACGACCAATTACTCCACGGGCAACGGCCAGCCGACCGTGGTCAACACCTACGGCAGGCAGCTGCTGTGGTCGCAGGCGATCGCGGCCAACGAGACCCCGAGCACCGCGCTGATCCAGGCCAAGCAGGCCACGTACACCGGGATCGCGAACTCCATCCAGCAGAACGACCCGGGTATCTACCCCCTGTTCCAGGGCAACCAGTGGACCACCAGGCTGGAGATCGCGTTCGCCGCCATGTTCGCCGCGCTCGTCGCCGGACTGCTCATCCTGCTCATCGCGCTGACGCTGATCGTGCTTAAACTCGGCTTCCTGCTCCTGCTGGTCGTCGGGCCGGTCTTCCTGATCATCGGGACGCATCCGGGCTTCGGCCGGATCATCGCGATCCGCTGGTTCGAGATGCTCGTCGGCGTCCTGCTGAAACAGGTGGCCATCGCGATCGTGCTGTCCGTGCTGCTGTACTGCTACTCGCTGATCATGGGCACGTCCGACGCGGCGCTGCCCTGGGCGCTCAAGATCCTCATGATCGCGCTGGTCAGCGTGGCCGTGTTCGTCTACCGCAAGCCGTTCACCCACCTGTTCTCCGCCGTCGGCTACGGCAGCCTCGGCGCTCAGGAGCGGGCCGAGTACAGCCTGCGCGAGGCCAGCCACACGTTCCGCAGGTCGACGCTCGACGCCGCCAGCGTGGCCATCCCGGGGGTGGCGGGCTACCGTGCCGCCCGGTGGGCGCGGCGCAATCCCGGCCCGGCGGCGGCGATGGCCGCCGGGGTGGCGGGCGGTCCCGGAGCGGCCGCGGCCGCCGCCCGGGCCGTCGGGTCCGGCGAGGCCGGGACCGCCGGGGGTGCGGCGGGCGATGCGTACGCATCGCGCTTCCGTCCCGACGCCCCGCCCGCGGTAGACGGGGACGGCGAGCCGGGCTCGGGTTCCCGCAGGCTGGCCAGCACCGCCGCCGCTACGGCCCGGGGCCGGTCCGCGCCCGAAGGCGTCGGCGGCAACGGCCGTACCGCGCCGCCGCTGGACCTGCCGCCCAGGTCCGCCTCCGGCGGCAATGGGTCGTCGGCCTCTGCCTCCGGCTGGTCGCGCGGAACCGGCCGCCCGGCCGCCGGGCTCGCGGGATCCACCGGCCCGCGGTCCCGCACCACTTCGACCGGCTCAGCACGAGCCGCCGCCCCCCTCAGCGGGGGGGGCGGGACGGCCGGGTCCGCACCGGGCCAGTCCAGTTCGGCCTGGCCGTCGGCCGGATGGTCCGGCGGCGGCACCCGCCAGCGCTCGTCGGCCGGCCGGACCACGGCGCCCGGCGGATCCAGGCCGAGGCCGCCCGCGCCGGCGGAGCCGCCGGCGTCGGGCCAGCCATCCGGCGGACGCACTACCGATGAACCATCACCCATGCCGTTCTGGCTACGCCCGATACGGCGGGATAAATAGCAGGCGGTCACCATGGATCTCAGCCCTGGCCAGCAGAAGGCAGCGTTCGTCCTGATCGTCGTCGTCCTGGCCGCGCTCGGCTACTACCTCGTCGTCCCGGCGCTGACCCGCTCGCATGACCACAGCCACGCCGCGGGCGCGCCCACCGCGGCCGTCAGCGCCTCCACCCAGCCGGCTACCGCGTCCGCCCCGCCCCCGGTGGTGACGGCCCCGCAAGAGGGCGTGAACATCTACGCCTGGCTGCCCTTCACCCAGCAGGACCTGGCCGACGCCGCCTCGGTGGCGACCCGGTTCGGCGTGGATTACGACACGTACGCCTATACAGAGAGCCCGTCGGCGTATGTCGCCAAGATGGGCGGCCTGATCACCGGCGAGCTCGCCGCCACGCTGCGGAGCGCCTACGCCACCCAGGGGGTGGCCACGCTCAGGACCGACCAGAAACAGGTCTCCACCGGGACCGCGGTGATCGAATCGCTGCGCGCGTTCGGTCCCTCCAGCCTGACGTTCATCATCACCGCGGGCCAGCGTCTGGTCAGCGGGGGGGCCACCACCAACGGCAGCACGCAGTACGCGGTCACCGTCACCGGCTCAGGCGCCGCCTGGCAGGTCAGTGACATCGAGCTGGAGTCAGCGGGCAATACATGACCACCAGGCTCTTGTTCCAGGAGACGAAGCAGGGCAGTGCAGGGCCGCGCAGGGTTCAAGGATCCCCCCGGATCCTCATCATCGTCATCATCGGCGTCGTGGGCCTCCTCCTGCTCGGCCTGCTGGCCGTGCCGGCCCTGATCGGCACCAGCATGTTCTTCGCGGCGGGCGCCGGGTGCTCGGGCCAGCAGACGGGCACGGCCGGGCAGCCGCCCGCGGGCGGGCAGGCTAAGTCGATCCCCGCCAGCTACCTCTACTGGTACCAGCGCGTCGGCCAGCAGTACGGCGTGCCGTGGACGATCCTGGCCGGAATCGGGACCGTGGAGAGCGACAACGGCCAGACCACCCTGCCGGGGGTGCACAGCGGGTCGAACGCGTTCGGCGCGGCCGGGCCGATGCAGATCGGGATCGGCGGCGCGGCCGGCAACCAATGGGGCGGGGCGCCGGTCCACCCGGCCAGCGAGGCCGTCGACGGCGTAGCCACCGACGAGGACGGCGGCCCCGACGCGAGCGTCTACGACCCCGCCGACGCGATCGCGGGCGCGGCGAAGTACCTGCTCGAGTTCCAGGTTCAGACCAACCCGGCGGCGGCTATCTTCTCCTACAACCACCTGCAGTCCTACGTGCAGAGCGTGCTGTATTACGCGGGCGTCTACGCCGGCGGACACTATTCCGTGGTGTCGGCCAACATGCCCTCGGGCAGTTCAGCGGCCGGATGCTCGACGGCCGGGGGAGCGGGCACGGTCAACGCGCCGAACCAGGCGGCGGCCGCGGCCATCGCTTTCGCGGAGCTGCAGCTCGGCAAGCCGTACCAGTGGGGCGCCACCGGGCCGGACGCCTTCGACTGCTCCGGCCTGGTCATGATGGCCTACCGGTCCGCCGGGGTCGACATCGCGCGGACCTCGCAGGAGCAGTGGGCCACAGAAACGCGGATCCCCGCCTCCCAGGTGCAGCCGGGGGACTTGGTGTTCTTCGCCGGCGCCGACGGCACGCCCGCCTCTCCCGGCCACGTCGGCCTGGTCATCGGGAACGGCCAGATGATCGAGGCGTACGCGACCGGCTTCCCGATCCGCATCGCCAGCTACACCGACCGGGACCCGGTCGGGTTCACCCAGCCGTGGACCCAGGATTCCTAGCCGCCCGCCGCCGGCACGTTCCTTGACATCGCGCCCGGCGGGCCTTACATTGTCGCTGCCCTAGGCCGAGCACGGCCCGGGCAGGTGCAGAACCAGCGAAGTCCGGTGAGATCCCGGCGCTGTCCCGCAACGGTGGTCCCCCCCGGGGGCGAGCCCGGTCGCCTGACCTGCATCAGCGAAGTAGTCCTCGGCGGAGGGACGGCTCGTGCGTCCCCCCTTTATCCAAGAGGGGGACGGGCGAGTGAGCGAGGACGACACTCGGGCTGACCCGGCCCGACCTGCCGCCCGGCCAGACCGGGACGTCGCCGGGCCGCCGGCCGGCCGGACCGCCTTCCGCCGTCGCCGGCCGGACATCAGGTGGCGTGATCGCGCGCCGCTGGCGGTCGTCCTCGCGGCCTGTGCTGTCCTGCTGATCGCGACGATGACCTTCGGTGTGGCCATCGGATCGGTCCCGCTCAGCCCGGTGATGGTCTGGCACGTGGTGGCGGGCGGGCTGGCCGGTCACCCGGAGAACACCGTCGCCGGGATCATCGTCTGGCAGATCCGGCTGCCCAGGGTGCTGCTGGCGGCCGTCGTCGGCGCGGCGCTGACCACGGCGGGAGCGGTCGTTCAGGTCCTGGTCCGCAACGCGCTGGCCGATCCGTTCCTGCTGGGCGTCTCGTCCGGGGCCAGCGTCGGCGCCACCGCCGTGCTGCTGCTCGGGGTGTTCGCCTCGCTCGGCGTCTGGGCGATCTCGATCGGCAGCGTGCTCGGCGCGCTGGCGGCGATGGCCGCGGTGTTCCTGGTCTCCCGGTCCGGCCGGGGGCTGGCGCCCACCCAGCTGATCCTGTGCGGGGTGGTGCTGTCCGCGCTGTTCGAGTCGGTGACCAGTTTCCTGATCTTCCGCGGGAACCCGCAGGCGACCCAGTCGGTGCTGTTCTGGCTGCTGGGCTCGTTCGGCCTGGCCAGCTGGAACCAGCTGCCCATTCCGGCCCTTGCGCTGGCCGCAGCGATGGTCTACCTGCTGGCGCAGGGCCGGGCGCTGAACGCCCTGGCCATGGGCGTCGAGCCGGCCGCGTCGCTGGGCGTTGACGTGCGCCGGCTGCGCCGGAACCTGTTCGTGGTGACGTCGCTGATCGCCGGGGTCGCGGTCGCGGTGAGCGGGATCATCGGGTTCGTCGGCCTGGTCGTGCCGCACATCGTCCGCCTCATGGTCGGTTCGGATCATCGCCGGGTCCTGCCCACGGGCGTGCTGTTCGGCGCCTCGTTCATGGTCCTGGGTGACCTGCTGGCTCGCACGATCGTCGCCCCGCAGGAGATGCCGATCGGGGTGATCACCGCGTTCATCGGCGCGCCCACCCTCATCGTCCTGATCCGCAGCCGCCCCTACCTGTACGGCGCGACCCAGTGAGCCTTCAGCTGGACGGCCTGGCCGTCGACCTCGCCGGGCGCCGCATCGTCACCGGGATCGACCTGGCCGTCCGCGACCGCGAATTCGCCGGGCTGGTAGGGCCGAACGGGAGCGGGAAGTCCACGATCCTCAAGGCGATCTACCGGGTGCACCCGCTGGCCGCCGGGCGAGTCCTGCTGGACGAATCTGACCTGCTATCGCTGCGCCCCAAGGACGCCGCCCGCCGCATCGCGGTGGTCACGCAGGAGTCCACCAGCGAGTTCGATTTCACCGTGCGGGAGATGGTGATGATCGGCCGGACCCCGCACAAGAGGTCCTTCGACCGCGACACCGGCACCGACCGCAGCATCGTCGACCACGCGATCGAGCGCGTCGGGTGCGAGCAGCTGGCCCAGCGCCGCTTCAACACCCTGTCCGGCGGCGAGAAGCAGCTCATCCTCATCGCCAGGGCGCTGGCCCAGGAAGCAGACCACCTCATCCTGGACGAGCCCACCAACCACCTCGACGTCCACAACCAGGTCGAGATCCTCGAACTCGTCGCCGGGCTGGGCGTCACCGTGCTCGCGGCCCTGCACGACCTGAGCCTGGCCGCGTTGTTCTGCCAGGTCATCTACGTGCTCCGGGCCGGGGAGCTGGTGACAAGCGGGGCGCCGGGCTCGGTGCTCACGCCCGGGACGATCCGGGCGGCCTACGGCGCCGATGTCCTGGTCATCGAGCACCCCGATACCGGGACGCCGCACCTGATCCCGCGCCGCGTCCAGCCCGCCACCCACGATCACCCAGAGGATCCCCCGTGAAGCGAAATGACGGCTCTGGCCACACGGCGCGCTCACGCGCCCGGCGCGTCCACGCCATAACCGCCGCCGCGCTTGTCATGGCCGCCGGGCTGGCCGCCTGCAGCAGCAGTAGCAGCAGCAGTAGCAGCAGCACCTCGGCTGCTGCCTCATCGCCCCGGCCGAGCTCCAAGTACCCCGTTACCGTCACCAGCTGCGGTGTCCCGGTCACCTACGACCGCGCGCCGCAGCGGGCGGTATCGAACGACATCAACACCACCGAGGACATGCTCGCCCTCGGACTGGAATCGCACATGGTCGGTACCTTCGGCGCGGTCGGCGACGGCCCGGTCGGCCAGCCGATACCACCCCAGTACCAGGCCGGGTTCAGCAAGGTTCACGATGCCGACCCCGACAACTACTTCACACTGGAAGAGCTGATCGCGCTGCGCCCGGACTTCCTGTTCGCAGGCTGGAACTACGGGCTGCAGACCGGTACCGACGACACGCCGGCGTACCTCGCCAAGTTCGGCATCAAGACCCTGGTGCTCGCCGAGTCCTGTGCCCACGTCCAGTCGGGCATCAACACGGTCAGCATCAACGACACCTACCAGGACCTGCGTAACCTCGGCGCCATCTTCGGCGTCCAGGCGCGCGCGCAGCAGGTCATCGCCGGCATGCAGGCTCAGGTGGCGGCGGTCCGGGCCAAGGTCGGCGGGCTCAAGCCCGTCACCGTGTTCGACTACGACAGCGGCCAGTCCGCACCGTTCACCGGTCCAGGGCTGGCCGAGGTGAACGCGCTGATCAGCCTGGCCGGCGGCACCAACATCTTCGGCTCGCTCATGCAGAGCTGGACCTCGGTCTCCTGGGAGCAGGTCGTGCGCGCCCAGCCGCAGTGCATCATCATCAACAACTACGGCACCCCGACGGTCCCCCAGAAAATCAAGTTCCTGGAGACCTTCGCCGCCTCCAAGAACCTTCCTGCGGTGAAGAACCACTGCTTCCTGCCGCTCAGCTACGACGAGGTCACCCCCAGCCCGCGCAACGCCGAAGCCGTGCTGGCCATTGCCCAATGGCTGCACCCATCAGCGTTCGGCCTGCCCGCGGACGGCTCGTGACCGAACCGCGAGACATGCCGGCCGGTATCAGCGGTCTTCCAGGTCGCCCTCGGTCTCCAGGTACGCCTGCCGCAGCGCGGCCAGCGTGCCGGGGTCCGGGGCGTCCCAGAGCTTGCGGTCGGCGGCCTCGAGCAGCCGTTCGGCGATGCCGTGCAGGGCCCAGGGGTTGGACCGGTTGAAGAACTCGCGCGTCTGCTCGTCGCGGACGTAGGTCTCGGCTAGCTTCTCGTACATCCAGTCCTCGACCACGCCCGCGGTCGCGTCGTAGCCGAACAGGTAGTCGACGGTCGCCGCTAGCTCGAACGCGCCCTTGTACCCGTGCCGCTTCATCGCCTCGACCCAGCGCGGGTTGATCACCCGGGCGCGGAACACGCGCGCGGTTTCCTCGGCGAGCGATCGGGTCCGGACGGTGTCCGGCCGGGTGGAGTCGCCGACGTACGCGCGCGGCGCCCGGCCGGTGAGCGCCCGGACGGTCGCGATCATCCCCCCGTGGTACTGGAAGTAGTCGTCGGAGTCGGCGATGTCGTGCTCGAGGGTGTCGGTGTTGTGCGCGGCCACCGCGATCCGCCGGTACGCCGTTTCCATATCGTCGCGCGCCGGCCTGCCGTCGAGGCCGCGGCCGTACGCGAAACCGCCCCACACGGCGTACACCTCGGCCAGGTCGGCGTCGTCGCGCCAGTTCCGCGCGTCGATCAGCGGCAGCAGCCCGGCGCCGTACGCGCCGGGCCTGGAGCCGAAGATCCGGGTGGTGGCGCGGCGCTCGTCCCCGTGCGCCGCGAGGTCGGCCCGCGCGTGGGCGCGGACGTAGTTGTCCTCGTCGGGCTCGTCAAGCCCGGCGACGAGCCGGACCGCGTCGTCCAGCGCCTGCACCACGTGCGGGAACGCGTCCCGGAAGAAGCCGCTGATCCGGACGGTCACGTCGATCCGCGGCCGGCCGAGCTCGCCGAGCGGGACCGGCTCGAGCGCGGTCAGCCGGCGGGACGCCTCGTCCCACACCGGGCGGACGCCGAGCAGCGCGAGCACCTCGGCGACGTCGTCACCCGAGGTGCGCATCGACGCGGTGCCCCAGACGGACAGGCCGACCGAGGGGGGGTAGGTCCCGGTGTCGGCCAGGTACCGCTCGAGCAGCGAGTCCGCCATCGCCTGGCCGGTCTGGAAGGCCAAGGGGGACGGCACGGCGCGCGGGTCGACCGAATAGAAGTTGCGCCCGGTCGGCAGCACGTTCACCAGCCCGCGCAGCGGTGAGCCGCTCGGCCCGGCCGGGACGAACCCGCCGTCGAGCGCGTGCAGGGTACGGCTGATCTCGTTCACCGTTTCCGCGAGCCGCGGCACCACCTCCGTGGCCCCGAAGGTGAGCACCTCGGCGACCCCGGGCGCCGCCGTTCCCAGCGTGGCCGCGACGACTCCCTCGACCGCGGCCGGGTCCCACCTCACGGACTCCATCGCCTCGACCAGCGCCCGGGCCCGGGCCTCGGCCTGGTCGGTGTCCACACGGTCGCCGGAGCGCTCGAGCAGGCCGAGCGCCTCCCGCAGGCCGGGGAGAGCCTGCGCCTGGCCGCCCCACATCTGCCGGGCCCGCAGGATGGCCAGGACCAGGTCAACCCGTGCCGCGCCGGCCGGTGCGACGCCGAGCACGTGCAGCCCGTCCCGGATCTGCGCGTCCTTGATCTCGCACAGCCAGCCGTCCACGTGCAGCAGGAACTCGTCGAACTCCGCGTCGTGCGGGCGCGCGTCGAGGCCGAGGTCGTGGTCGAGCCTGGCGGCCTGCATCAGCGTCCAGATCTGCGCCCGGACGGCCGGCAGCTTGGCCGGGTCGAGCGCCGCGATCTGCGCGTGCTCGTCCATCAACTGCTCAAGGCGCGCGATGTCGCCGTAGCTTTCCGCCCTGGCCATGGGCGGGATCAGGTGACCGATGAGGGTGGCGTGCACCCGGCGCTTGGCCTGCGTGCCCTCACCGGGGTCGTTGACGAGGAAGGGGTAGACCAGCGGGATGTCGCCGATCGCGGCGTCCGCGGCGCAGCCGGCCGACAGCGCGGCGGTCTTGCCTGGCAGCCACTCCAGGTTGCCGTGCTTGCCGGCGTGCACGACCGCGTGCGCCCCGAACACCTCGCGCAGCCAGTGGTAGGCGGCGAGGTAGTGGTGGCTCGGCGGCAGGTCCGGGTCGTGGTAGATCGCGACGGGATTCGCGCCGAACCCCCGTGGTGGCTGCACCATCACCACCACGTTGCCCGCCCGCAGCGCCGCCAGCACGATCTCGCCGTCCGGGTCGCGGCTGGAATCAACGAACAGCTCCCCGGGCGGCTCCCCCCAGTGCCCGATCACGGCCCCACGCAGCCCGGCGTCGAGGGTGGCGAACCAGGCCCGGTAGTCACCGGCGCTGATCCGTACCGGGTTGCCCGCGAGCTGCTCGTCGGTCAGCCACGTCTCGTCCTGCCCGCCGGCCGCGATGATCGCGTGGATGAGCGCGTCGCCGTCGCCCGCGGCCACGCCGGGAAGCTCGTCGCCGCCGATGTCGTAGCCAGCATCGGCCATCGCGGCCAGCAGCCGGACGACCGACGCGGGCGTGTCCAGCCCGACCGCGTTGCCGATCCGGGCGTGCTTGGTCGGGTACGCCGACAGCATGACCGCGATGCGCCGCTGCCCCGGCGGGATGTGCCGCAGGCGCGCGTGCTTGACGGCGATGGCGGCGACGCGGGCGGTGCGCTCGGGATCCGGGACGTAGCTGGCCAGGCCGTCCGGCCCGGTCTCCTTGAACGAGAACGGCACCGTGATCAGCCGGCCGTCGAACTCGGGGATCGCGATCTGCGTCGCGGCGTCCAGCGGTGTCAGGCCGCTGCCGCTCTCGGCCCACTGGTCCCGCGACGACGTCAGGCACAGGCCCTGCAGGATCGGCACGTCCAGCCCGGCCAGGGCGCCGGTATCCCACTCGTCATCCGCGCCGCCCGCGCCCGCCGCCGCAGGCAGCGTCCCTCCGGCCGCGAGCACGGTCACGACGACCACGTCCGCGGCCCGCAGCGCGTCGATCAGCGCGGGCTCGGCCGTGCGCAGCGAGGAGCAGAACACCGGCAGCGCCCGCCCGCCCGCCGTCTCCACCGCGTCGGCGAGGGCGTGCACGAAGCCCGTGTTCCCGGCCACGTGGTGGGCCCGGTAGTACAAGATGCCCACGGTCGGCCGGGGCTCCGCCGACGTCCCGCCGGGACGATCCAGGAAGCCCCAGGTCGGCGTGGCGGCCGGCGGCTCGAAGCCCTCGCCGGTCAGTGCGATGGCGTCGGAGAGGAACCGGGCCAGCTGCCGCAGGTTGTCCGGCCCGCCGTGCGCGAGGTAGGCGTGCGCCTCGGCCACGATGCCGCCCGCCACCGTCGACAGGTGCATGAGCTCCGCGTCGGGCGCCTGCTCGCCGCCAAGCACGACCGCCGGCACGCCAGAGGCCAGGACGACGTCCAGGCCCTCCTCCCAGGCACGCCGCCCCCCAAGGATACGGACGACGACGGCCGTCGCCCCGTCCAGCAGCGCGGGCAGGTCGCCCGGCGCAACGCGCGCCGGGTTGCCCAGCCGGTAGTCAGCGCCGCTGGCCCGCGCTGACATCAGGTCGGTATCGGACGTGGAAAGCAGGACGATCACGGTAGCTCCTGTCGCAGGGCCGCCAAATTCTAGCGGCCATCAGGCCACATGCGTCCCGCCCACCGCTCGGGACTCCTCAAAAATAAGTTCGTAAATAGTGCTATCTTCTGCATGGTCATGCTATAATCGTTCGTACGGGGTGTTCCGATTTTTCCTGCCGAACGGAGCGTGGTGCATGCTCCCAGACCCGTTCCCCGACCCAGGTGACGACCGCCAGAAGCCTGACCGCGAGAAGCCTGACCGCGAGAAGCCTGACCGCGAGAAGCCTGACCGCTGTCCGCCGCCAGCCGAGCCGGACGCCGAGGCTTCGCAGCAGGGCCTGTTCCTCTGCCTGCCCGCGGGTTTCCTGGACCCCGACCAGTTCGCCCAGTCCGGCCCGGCCGCGGACATGCCGCCGGACCCGCTGCTGGCCACCATCATCGACGCCGTCACCGGCGAGGATGGCACGGGCCTGGCCGGACTCTCCGATGACCAGCTGATCGGCGCCATCGCCGCCATCCGCCGGCTGGAATCGCGCACCGCCTGGTACCTGATCTCCGCTCTCAGGGAGTTCACCGCCCGCAATACCGGCGAGGGTTGCGTCGAGGAGTTCGCCGCCGACCAGCTGGCCCACGAGCTGCACCTGAGCCTTCCCTCTGCTGCCGCGCAGATGGAGTATGCCTGCTCGGTCGCGGACCGGCTGCCGCGGACCTTCGCCGCCCTGTTCGCTGGCCGGCTGCATCCAATCCACCTGCGCATAATCGACGACGAGACCGCGATCCTGTCGCCGGAGGACGCAGCCAAGGCCGACGCCGTACTGGCCGAGGTAGCGGGATCGCTGACGTTCGGGAAGCTGCGATCAACCGCGCACCGGCTGGTCCTGGAACTGGATCCGGAGTCCGCCAAGCGGCGCAAGGAGGCCGCGAAGCGGGACGCGCACGTGCGCCGGTTCCGCGAAGAGTCCGGGAACGCGGGAATGGTCGCCCGCGAGCTCCCGTCCGACGAGGTCCTGGCGTCCTGGCAACACGTCGAGCAGCGGGCGCTGGACCTGCGCGCCGCTGGTGTCCCCGGCACCCTGCAAGAACTCCGCGTCCGCGCCTACCTCGACCTCCTGCAAGAACGCGACACGCGCCTGGTCCCGGCGGTCCCAGATGACACCGATGGGTCCGACAGCCCGCCGGACGACGGCAACACGGCGGGCGGGACGGACGGCGGCGGCCGAAGCCCGGACGGGAACGACGCCGGCGGGGGTCCCGGCGGGGGTCCCGGCGGCGGCAGCGGCCCAGTCGGCCCCGGCCCCGCCAACCATCCCCGCGGCAGCAGTCGCGCCCGCCGGACTGGCGCGGACACCGGGCCCAGCTTCGCCGCACTGGTGAACATCACCGTGCCGTGGTCCGCGTGGACCGGCCCGCCCGGCACCCTGGCCGAGGTGGCCGGGTTCGGTCTGGTCGACGCCGCTGACGCCCGCGATCTGGCCGCCGCGGCAGCCCGCGACCCTCGCACCCGCTGGTGCGTGACCGCGCTGCACCCCGACGGGACCGCCGCCGCCCACGGCTGCGCCGCCGGCCGCCACCCCCCACCTGGCCCCAGCGACCTCACCGCCACCCCCGGACCCGACCCGCCCCCCGACCCGCCCCCCGACCCGCCCCCCGGCACCCGCCCGCAGGATTTGCTCGACCGCCTGCGGCTCCAGCTGACCACGATCGCCCGCGGCAGTTGCGGCCACGACCACGCCGAACCCGGCTACCGGCCCAGCCGCAAACTCCAGCACCTGGTCCGCACACGCAACGCCCGGTGCACCGCCCCCGGCTGCGGCCGTCCCGCGGCTCGCTGCGACCTGGACCACACGATCGCCTGGGACCAGGGCGGACTGACCTGCGAATGCGATCTCGCTCCGCTCTGCCGGCATCACCATAGATGCAAGCAGGCCGAAGGGTGGCGGCTCGAGCAGCCCGAACCAGGCGTCCTGGTCTGGCGCACCCCGGCCGGCCGCACCTACGTCACCAAACCCACCCAGTACCCCGCCTAGCCCCAACACCTCGGGCAGGCGTGGGCGACGGCGTCCTCCAGGTAGATCGCGAGCTCGTCACACCCTGGTTCGCTGAGGATGACCGCTACGGCTGCTGAACTGTCAACGACAAGGCTCCCTGGCGCTGGCGTAGAATCCGCGCGTGCCTGTGACCAGTCCCGTGGCCGCCGGCGGTGCCGCCGTTGGCCGTACCGCGGCCGACCGCTGCCCGGGTGTGCTGCGCCTGGCTGAAGCGGCCGACGGGCAACTGGCGCGGATCCGGCTGCCTGGCGGTCTGATCCGCGCCGAGCAGCTTCGGGTACTGGCCCGGCTGGCGGACGAGCTGGGCGATGGCCGGGCCGAGCTGACCTCACGCGGCAATGTGCAACTGCGCGCGCTGGCGGCGGGCGCCGCCTCCCCGCTTACCGATCAGCTCACCCGCGCTGGGCTGCTGCCTTCACTGAGCCACGACCGGGTCCGCAACGTACTCGCCTCGCCGTTGGCCGGCCTCGACAGCGGGACCGACCTGACCGCGATCATCCAGGCCCTAGACACCGGGCTCTGCGCGCGGCGGCGTCTTGCCGATCTGCCCGGCCGGTTCCTGTTCGCCGTGGACGACGGGAGCGGCGACGTGGCCGACCTCGGCGCCGACGTCGTCGCCCGGGTAGGAGCGGATGGCGCGGTAGTCAACGGGCTCGCCACGACGGAAGGAGGCGTTACGGATGCTGCCGCCGTCGAGGCTGTCGTGACCGTGATGCTGGCGTGCGCCGAAGCGTTCCTTGACGAGGCCGCGGCAGAAGGCGGCACGGCGTGGCGGATCGCTGATCTCGCCGACGGGGCCGAACGCGTCCGCGCCGCCGTCGCCGCACGCCACCGGCTGGCCGTCGCCCCGGAGTCTTCCGTCCCCCCGCAGTCTCCCGCAGCCCGCCAAGCACCCGCCGCGCCGCAAGCACTCGCCGTTCGGCAGCCGTCCGTCGCCTCGCAGCCGCCCGGCGGCCCTCCCGCCCGACCTGCCGCTCTGCGCCCCGGTCGCCCCGGTCGCCCCGGTCGCCCCGTCGGCATCGTCGGACCCGGCGGTACTACCGCCGTGCTGCTCGCCCCGCTCGGGCGCCTGACCGCCGCGCAGCTGACCTGGCTCGCCGACCGCGTCACCGGCCGGCCCGCGCGGGTCACCCCGTGGCGCAGCGTCGTCCTGCCCGACCTGCCGGACGCGGTCGGCGTGCTCGAAGACGCCGCCCGCCTCGGGTTCGGCGTGGACGCAGCCTCACCGTGGCTGCGCCTGTCCGCCTGTGCCGGCCGGCCGGGTTGCGCCAGCGCGCTGGCTGACGTGCAGGCCGACGCGGCGGCGTTCGGCGCGCGGTGGCCGGAGCGGATCGTGCACGTCAGCGGGTGCGCCCGGCGCTGCGGCCGGCCCGCCGCCACCCAGGTTGACGTGACCGCCACCAGCGAGGGATACCAGGTTGCCGGAATTTGACTACGTCCGCGACGGCGCCGAGATCTACCGCCGCTCCTTCGCCACGATCAGGGCCGAGGCGGACCTGTCCGGTTTCCCGCCCGACGTGGCGCAGGTCGTCGTCCGCATGATCCACTCCTGCGGCATGACGGACCTCCCGCGCGACGTCGCTTACAGCGCCGGCGTGATCAAGCAGGCGCGGGCCGCGCTCCGGGACGGCGCGCCGATCCTGTGCGACGCCCACATGGTCGCGGCCGGCATCACCCGGTCGCGGCTGCCCGCCGGCAACCAGGTCGTCTGCACGCTGCGCGACCCGTCCGCCGCCGCGCTCGCCGCGGAGCTGGGGACGACGCGGTCGGCCGCGGCCCTGGACCTGTGGGGTGACCGGATGGACGGGGCCGTGGTGGCGATCGGCAACGCGCCGACGGCCCTGTTCCGTCTGCTCGAACTCGTCAGCGCCGGCGCTGCGCGCCCGGCCGCCGTGATCGGCATCCCGGTCGGCTTCGTCGGTGCCGCGGAGTCCAAGCGGGCGCTGGCGGCGTCCGGGCTGGAGCACCTCGTGATACACGGCCGCCGCGGCGGCAGCGCGATGGCCGTGGCCGCGGTCAACGCGATCGCGAGCGAGGCCGAGTGAACACGACCGCCGGGGTGCTGTACGGCGTCGGGCTGGGGCCCGGCGACCCCGAGCTGGTCACCGTGAAGGCGGCCCGCCTCATCGCGGCCGCCGACGTCGTCGCTTACCACTCGGCCCGCCACGGACGGTCGGTCGCGCGCTCGATCGCCGCGCCCTACCTGCGCGGTGACCAGATCGAGGAACAGCTCGTGTACCCGGTCACCACGGAACGCACCGAGCACCCCGGTGGTTACCAGGCCGCGATCGAGGAGTTCTACGAGCAGGCCGCGGCCCGGCTCATGGCGCACCTGGCGGAGGGGCGCGACGTGGTCCTGCTGGCCGAGGGGGACCCGCTCTTCTACAGCAGCTACATGCACATGCACAAGCGGATCAGCAGCCGGTTCCGCACCGAGATCGTCCCCGGGATCACCTCGGTGAGCGCCGCGTCCGCCGCGCTGGCGATGCCACTGGTGGAAGGCGACGACGTGCTGACCGTGCTGCCGGGCACGCTGGGCCGCGAGGAGCTCGCGCGGAAGCTGAGCGGCGCCGGGGCAGCCGCGATCATGAAGATCAGCCGCAGCTACGACGACGTCCGCCAGGCCCTGAAGGAATCCGGGCGCCTGCCGCAGGCGTACTACGTCGAGCGCGCCTCCGGAGGCTCCGCGCAGATCATCGAGCCGGCGGAGGCGGTCGACCCGGCGGCTGTCCCGTACATGTCGATCGTCATCGTCCCCGGGACCGAGGCAGCCGCCCGGCCGGCGCCCGTACGCGCCGGACCGGAACCTGCGGCCGGGCGGGTCGACGTCGTCGGCCTCGGCCCCGCGGGGCGCGACTGGCTCACCCCGCAGGCGATGGCCGTCCTGGCCGCCGCCGACGACATCGTCGGCTACGCCCCGTACGTCGAGCGGGTGCCGCCGAACCCCAGGCAGCGACGGCACGGCAGCGACAACCAGGTCGAGGCGCAGCGCGCGGAGTTCGCGCTGGACCTGGCGCTGCGCGGGTACCGGGTCGCGGTCGTCTCCTCCGGCGACCCGGGCGTGTTCGCCATGGCCGCGGTGGTGCTCGAGGCCGCCGCCGCGGACGAGCGGTTCGCCGCGGTGCCGGTGACCGTCGTCCCGGGACTCACCGCCGCGCAGGCCGTCGCGAGCCAGGCCGGCGCCCCCCTCGGCCACGACTACGTCGTGCTGTCGCTGTCGGACCGCCTCAAGCCATGGGAGGTCATCGAGCGGCGCCTGCGGGCCGCGGCGGCCGGGGACTTCGCGATCGCGATCTACAATCCGGCCTCCAAGACCAGGCATCGGCAGCTGGCCGACGCCCGCGACCTGCTGCTGGCCTACCGGGACCCGGACACCCCGGTCGTCATCGGCCGAGCCGTCGGCACCTCGGAACAAATGATCACCGTCACCACGCTCGGCAAGCTCGATCCCGGGCAGGTCGACATGCGCTGCCTGCTCATCGTCGGCTCCAGCCAGACCCGCGTGCTGGGCGGCGGCGGCGCGAACCCGCGGGTGATCACGCCGCGCCGTTATCCCGGCTGACCCAGCGCACGGCCGCACCGACCGTCGTCACCGCCTCGCTGCCCTCTGGCAGCGGCGGCCGCCGCACCATGACGACCTGGACTCCGAGGTCGCGGGCGGCCTGGAGTTTCGCGGCCGTCATCGGCCCGCCACTGTTCTTGGTCACGAGCAGTCCCACGCCGTGCTCGCGCATCAGCGCCGACTCGCCCTCGACCGTGTACGGGCCGCGGTCCAGGAGCAACGTCATGCCCGCGGGAACCGGCCCGTCAGGCGGGTCAACGGCCCGGACCAGGAAGCGATGCCGGCCGTCCGCGGCGAAGGCGCCGAGGTCACGGCGGCCCGTCGTCAGGAACACCGAATCACTGGGCCACGCGCGAACGGCTGCCGCGGCCGCGCCGATGTCCGGGACCAGGTGCCAGGACGAGTCGGCCGGCCACTCTGGACGGCGCAGCACGAGCAGCGGCACGCCTGCCCGGCGCGCGGCCTGCGCCGCGTTGGCGGTGATCGAGACGGCAAACGGATGCGTCGCGTCCACCACGCCGGTGATCCCTTCCTCGGCCAGGAAGGCGGCCAGGCCGTCCGCGCCGCCGAATCCGCCGGTCCGCACCGGGCCCTCGGGCAGCCGAGGCTGCCGCACCCGGCCCGCCAGGCTGGACAGCACCTCGATACCCGCGCCGGTCAGCTCACCCGCCAGCTCACGCGCCTCGCCGGTCCCGCCGAGGATGAGGATCCGCACGGGGCGCATCCTAGTGCGGGATACTGAGCCGGTGCGCGAACTGCTCGTCATCGGCATCGGCCCCGGCCACCCGGACCAGGTCACGGTCCAGGCCGTGCACGCGCTCAACCGCGTGGACGTCTTCTTCCGCATCGACAAGGGCGACGCCAAGTCCGGCCTGAACGCGGCGCGCGAACAGATCCTGCGGCGGCACGTCACCACGCCCCGGTACCGCGTCGTCGATATCCCCGAGCCGCCGCGCGACCGGTCACCGTCCCTGACCAGCGCCGGGTACCGTAGCGCCGTCCGGGACTGGCACGAGGCGCGCGCCGAGCTCATCGAGACGGCGATAACCACCGAACTGGGCCCCGACGGCACCGGCGCCTTCCTGGTCTGGGGCGACCCGTCTGTCTACGACTCCACGCTGCGGATCATCGACCGCATCCTGGCGCGCGGCGCGGTCGAATTCGAGTACACGGTGATCCCCGGCGTGACCAGCGTGCAGGCGCTCGCCGCGGCGCACCGCACCCCGCTGAACCGCATCGGCGAGCCCATCCACATCACTCCTGCCCGCCGCGTCGCCGACGGCCTTCCCGACGGCCTGGACAGCGCCGTCGTCATGCTCGATTCCGGGTTCGCCGCGGCCGGGTTCGCCGACCCGGCGCTGACCGTCTTCTGGGGCGCCTACCTCAGCACCCCGGACGAGGTGCTGATCTCCGGCCCGCTGGACGCGGTGGCCGGCCAGATCGTCGCGACGCGGGCCGAACTTCGCGCCAGGCACGGCTGGATCATGGACACGTACCTGCTGCGCCGCGATCAGGCTGGCGCGCCAGGGGCCGACGAATAACGGTGCCGGTCCGGCGAATACAGGTGGCTGTCGCGGAACCCCTCCGCGGCGAGGACCTGCCCGACGATGATCACCGCGGTGCGCTTCACCCCGGCGGCCAGCGTCTGCGCCGCGATGTCGCCGAGCGTGCCGCGCAGCATGATCTCGTTGTCCTGGCTCGCGTACGCGACGACGGCCGCGGGGCAGCCGGACCCGTAATGCGGTGTCAGCTCGGCCGCGACCTGCTCGATCCGCTGGACGGCGAGATGAAGGACCAGCGTCGCACCAGTCGCGCCGAGGCTGGCCAGGTCCTCGCCCGCAGGCATCGGCGTCGCCCGCTGCGCGATCCGGGTAAGGACGACCGTCTGCCCGACGCCGGGGACCGTGAGCTCGCGGCGCAGCGCCGCGGCGGCCGCGGCGAACGCGGGCACGCCGGGAGTGATGTCGTAGGCGATGCCCGCCCGGTCCAGCCGGCGCGCCTGCTCCGCGACCGCGCTGAACACGGCCGGGTCACCGGAGCACAGCCGGACCACGTCCAGCCCCGCGGCGTCCGCCTCGACCATCGCCGCGGTTATCTGGTCGAGGTCGAGGTCGGCGGTGTCGATCAGCCGGGCACCCGGCGGGCAGTACGCGAGCACCTCGGCCGGGACCAGGCTGCCTGCGTACAGGCACACCGGGCACTCGGCCAGCAGCCGCGTCGCCCGGACGGTGATCAGGTCGGCGGCACCCGGGCCGGCGCCGACGAAGTGGACGGTCACGTGCTCTCCTCATGTGGGTCCTGACCAGCGCCCTGGCCAGCCGGCTGACCGGAGGTCTTGCGGACGGACCACTGGACGACCGGCCGGGCCGGGCGCCAGGCCGTGTAGCTGCCCAGCTCGTCGGCTCGCTCCAGGCCGATGCGGGTCAGCGCCCCGCCCAGGCGCTGCCGCCAGTCCGCCAGGACGGCTTGTCCCTGGATCGTGACCGCGTTCGCCACCAGCCTGCCGCCCGCGGCGAGCGCGTCCCAGCAGGCCTGTACGACACCGTCCTCGCTGACGCCGCCGCCGACGAACACCGCGTCCGGCTGGGGCAGCCCGGCCAGCGCGGCCGGCGCCGAGCCGGGCACCACGACCAGTCCAGGCACGCCCAGCGCGGCGGCGTTGCGGGCGATCCGGTCCCTGCGGTCGGCGCGCGGTTCGATCCCGATCGCGCGGCTGGCCGGGTGGACGCGCATCCACTCGATGCCGATGCTGCCCGAGCCGGCGCCCACGTCCCAGAGCAGCTGCCCGGGGATCGGGGCCAGCGCGGCCAGCGCCAGCGCGCGGATCTCCCGCTTGGTGATCTGCCCGTCGTGCTCGAACGCGTCGTCCGGCAGGCCCGGCACGCGCGGCAGCGGCGTGGCGGCCGCGTCGAGGCGGCACTCGATCGCGATGATCGCCAGCCGGCTATGGGCCCGATCGCCGCAAGCCGGAGCGACGACCTCCTGGTCGCCGCCGAGGTCGGCGAGCACCGTGACCGGGCTGCCGCCGAAGCCGCGGGCACCGAGCAGGGTACGGATCCCGGCCGCGGCGGTCGTCTCGGCGACGAGGGCAAGGACCCGGCGCCCCGGCTGGAGCAGCGGGTGCAGCAGCTCGCGGGGGCGGCCGACCAGGCTCACCACGTCGACGTCGTCCAGCGGCCAGCCCAGCCGCGCGGCGGCCAGCGATACCGACGACGGATGCGGCAGGACCGTGATCTGCGCGGCGCCGAGGCTACGGACCAGGGTGGCGCCGATCCCGTAGAACATCGGGTCGCCGCTGGCCAGCACCACGAGCGCGGACCCGGCGTGAGCGGCGACCAGTTCGGTCAGGCCGGGCAGCAGCGGGCTGGGCAGCGGCACCCGCCGACCGGCGACGGACTCGGGCAGCAGCGCGAGCTGCCGCGGAGCGCCGGTGATCACGCCGGCCTCCTCGATCGCGGTCCTGCTCCGCGGCGGCAGCCCAGGCCACCCGTCGGCCCCGATGCCGACCACGGTCACGGTCTGTGCGGACACGCGTCAAGTGTGCCGTACCGCTGTGGCAAGATGGCTGGCGAACGGCTACCGAGGAACACCGGTGCGAATCCGGGGCGGTCCCGCCACTGTGACCCGTCCGCTGACCGAGCTGACAGAAAGCGGACTGGGAGCCAGGGCTATCGGCAGCCGTGCCGCTGGACGTGCCGTCCGGCGGTCGTCGCTGTCGGCGGGCGCGGACACCCGCCAGGTGAGGGGCTGGTTGTGACCCAGTTTCCGTTCAGCGCCATCGTCGCGATGGACGACATGCGGCTGGCGCTGATCCTCAACGCGATCTCGCCCGGCATCGGCGGGGTCCTCGTGCGCGGCGAGAAGGGAACCGCGAAGTCGACCGCGGTCCGCGCCCTGACCGCGGTGCTTCCGCCGGTCGACGTCATCGCGGGGTGCCGGTTCTCCTGCTCGCCAGAAGCGCCCGACCCGCAGTGCCCCGACGGCCCGCACCCGGACGGGGCGGCGGCGCACCCGCGCCCGGCCCGGCTGGCCGAGTTGCCCGTCGGCGCCACAGAAGACCGGCTCACCGGCTCGCTGGACGTCGGGCGGGCCCTGACCGAGGGCGTCTCCTACTTCCAGCCGGGACTGCTCGCCGAAGCGCACCGCGGCGTGCTGTACGTCGACGAGGTCAACCTGCTGCACGACCACCTGGTCGACCTGCTTCTCGACGCGGCCGCCCTCGGCACCGGCTACGTCGAGCGCGACGGCGTGTCGGTCCGGCATGCAGCCAGGTTCGTGCTGGTCGGCACCATGAACCCCGAGGAAGGCGAGCTGCGCCCGCAGCTGCTTGACCGGTTCGGCCTGACCGTCGAGGCGGCCGCCCCGCGCGACCCGGCGACCCGGGCCGAGGTGGTACGCAGGCGGCTGGCCTTCGACGCCGATCCCGCCGCGTTCGCGGCGCGGTTCGATGACAGCGAGGCCGAGGTGGCCGCCGCGATCGTCGCGGCCCAGGCCGCCCTGCCCGCCGTCGTCATCGACGACGCCGCGCTCGAGCAGATCACCGCGGTCTGCGCCAGCTTCGGCGTGGACGGCCTGCGCGCCGACATCGTGATCGCCCGGGCCGCCTGCGCGCACGCCGCCTGGCGGGGCGCCAAGGAGGTCACCCGAGAGGACATCCGCGCCGCGGCCCGCCTGGCCCTGCCGCACCGCCGGCGGCGCAACCCGTTCGACCCGCCCGGCCTCGACGAACAGCAGCTGGACGACGCGCTCGGCGGCGACCAGGACGACAGGCCCGACGACGACCCCGATCCACAGCCGCCCGGCCAAGGTCCCGGGCCCGGGGCCGACGACGGGCCCGCGCCCGAAGGCCAGCAGCAGGCCCAGGGCCAGGCCGACGGCGGGGGAACCGAGCGGCCCCAGCAGACGCCCCCGGGCACGGCGGGACGCGAGTCGGTCGTGGCGAGCGGCGCGACCTTCCGCCCGCGCCGGCTCGAGGTGCCCGGCAAGGGGTCCGGCACCGCGGGGCGCCGGTCGCGCGCGTACACCGACGACGGCCGCACCGTCGGCTCCCGCAGGCCGCGGGCGGCCCTAACGGACCTGCACCTGACGGCGACCCTGATGGCGAGCGCCCCGCACCAGGCCAGGCGCGGGCGGGCCGGGCCCGGCCTAAAGCTGGAAACCGGCGACCTGCGCGAGCGCCGTCGTGAGGGGCGCGAGTCGAACCTGGTGCTGTTCGTGGTGGACGCCAGCGGGTCGATGGCCGCTCGCCGCCGGATGGGTGCGGTCAAGGGCGCCGTGCTGTCCCTGCTGCTCGACGCCTACCAGCGCCGCGACAAGGTCGGCCTCATCTGCTTCCGCGGCGCGGGGGCTGAGCTGCTGCTGCCGCCCACCTCGTCGGTGGAGGCCGCCGCGGCCCGGCTGGAAACCATGCCCGCCGGAGGGCGGACCCCGCTGGCCGCCGGGCTGCTCGCGGCTCACGCCACGCTGCGCCGCGAGCGGCTGCGCGACCCGCTGCGCCGGCCGCTGCTCGTGCTCGTCACCGACGGGCGGCACACCGCCGGCGGCGAACCGGACGCCGCGGCCATGCTGCTCCACAGGGATGGCGTCGCGTCGGTCGTCGTCGACTGCGAGGCAGGCCCGGTCCGGCTGGGCCTTGCCGCCACCCTCGCCCGCGCCCTCGGCGGCGAATGCGCGAGCCTGGGCGACCTATCCGCCAGCGCGCTGGCCGACGAGGTCCGCGCGCACCGCCAGGCGGCCTGAAGAAATGCCCAAAGGAGTGCCGGAGCAGGTCCCCGACGACGGGCTGACCACCAGGCAGCGCCGGAACCGGCCGCTGCTCATCGTGCACACGGGCCCGATGAAGGGAAAGTCGACCGCCGCGTTCGGCCTGGCGCTGCGCGGCTGGAACCAGGGCTGGGGCATCGCGGTCTACCAGTTCGTCAAGAGCGCCAGGTGGCGCGTCGGCGAGGAGGCCGCCTTCCGGGCGCTGGGCCGGCTCCACGAGCAGACCGGCGAGGGCGGGGAGGTCGCCTGGCACAAGATGGGCGACGGCTGGTCGTGGATCCAGCGCGGCACGAGCGGCGAAGAGGAGCACGCTGACAACGCCCGCGAGGGCTGGGCGCAGATCAAGCGGGACCTGGCCGCCGAACGCTTCGGCCTCTACGTCCTTGACGAGTTCACCTACCCGATGACGTGGGGCTGGATCGACGTCGCCGACGTGGTCGCCACGCTCACCGCCCGGCCCGGGCACCAGCACGTGGTGATTACCGGTCGTAACGCGCACCCGGACCTGATCGACGCCGCGGACCTGGTCGTCGAGATGACCAAGATCAAGCACCCGATGGACGCGGGCCAGAAGGGCCAGCGGGGCATCGAGTGGTGACCGTACCGCGCGTCGTCATCGCGGCTCCCGGCAGCGGTCACGGCAAGACGTCCGTCGCCACCGGCCTGCTCGGCGCGCTGCGGCAGCGCGGCCTGGCCGTCTCGCCGCACAAGGTCGGCCCGGACTACATCGACCCCGGATACCACGCGCTGGCCGCCGGCCGTCCGGGCCGCAACCTCGATCCGTGGCTGGTCGGCGAGGACCAGATCGTGCCGATGTTCGCCCGCGGAGCCACCACCCCGGCCCGCGCGGACATCGCGATCGTCGAAGGCGTAATGGGCCTGTTCGACGGCGCGTCCGGCCGCGGGGACTTCGCGTCGACCGCGCACGTCGCGCGCCTGCTCGGCGCGCCGGTTGTCCTCGTGGTAGACGCCTCGGGCGTCGCCGCGTCGGCCGCCGCCCTGCTGCACGGGTTCGCCACCTTCGACCCAGGCACCCAGATCGCCGGCGTGATCTTCAACCGCGTCGGCTCGGACCGCCACGCCGAACTCCTGAAGAACGCGGCCGGGCGCGCCGGCGTCCCGGTCCTGGGCATGATCCGGCGCCTGGGCCAGCTCAGCATCCCGTCCCGCCACCTCGGCCTCATCCCCGCCGCCGAGCGCGGCCACGACGCCATAGAGGCGGTCGAGGCCCTCAGCGCCGCCGTGGCCGCCGGCGTGGACCTGGACGCCGTACTCCGGATCGCGCAATCGGCAGCCCCGCTCCCCGGCAGCGCGCCTGAACACAGTGCGCCCAAAAACAGCGCCGAACGATCACCACTGGCACCCTCCGGCACCCGCGTTGCCGTCGCCGGCGGCGCCGCGTTCACGTTCGGCTACGCCGAGCACCCCGAACTGCTCGCCGAGGCCGGCGTCGAAGTGGTGACCTTCGACCCGCTGCGCGAGGAGAAGCTCCCCGGCGACGTGCACGGCCTGGTCATCGGCGGCGGATTCCCCGAGGAGCACGCTTCGGACCTGTCGGCCAACGCCCGCCTGCGAGCCGAGGTCGCGGCGCTGGCGCGCGCGGGCGCCCCGGTCATCGCCGAGTGCGCCGGCCTGCTGTACCTGGCCCGGTCGCTCGACGGGCACCCGATGTGCGGCGTCCTCGACGCCGACGCCGTGATGACCAGCCAGCTCACGCTCGGCTACCGCGACGCCGTGGCCGCCTCGACCTCGCCCCTCGGACCGGCCGGGACGCGAGCGCACGGCCACGAGTTCCACCGCACGGCCGTCCGGCCCGGCCCGCAGCCAGCGGCCAGCGCCTGGCGCTGGGAAGCATCAGGCGAAGCCGTCACCGAAGGCTTCGTCCGCGGCCGGGTGCACGCTTCCTACCTGCACACGCACTGGAACGGCGTGCCCGGTGCGGCCGCCAGGATCGCCGCCGCCGCCGCGCGATACCGGACTCACTTGACCGACAGGTAGATCACGCTGCCCAGCCCCACGATCAGGCAGTAGACCGCGAACGGCGTCAGCGTCCTAGAGGCGTTGCTGAGCCAGCGGACCAGGAGCCGCAGCGCCAGGTACGCGCCGATGAAGGACAGGGCGCTGGCGAACAGCACCTGCCCCCTGATCCCGTCGCCGAGCGGCCCGGTCAGGTCGCTGACCTTCAGCGCGCCCGCCGCGAGGATCACCGGCGCGGACAGCAGGAACGAGAACCGTGCCGCGTCCTGCCGGGACAGCCCGCGGAACATACCGGTCACCATGACGATCCCGTCCCGGCTGATGCCGGGCAGGAGCGCCAGGATCTGCACCGAGCCGAGGATGAAGGCGTTCAGGTACCCCAGCGCCACCAGCCTCCGGTCGGACTCCACCGCCAGGCTGGCCTGCTGCGCCTTCAGCGCCCGCTGCCCGGACGAGTGGCGGCCGCCGCCGCCCGGCACGCCGGGTGCTCCGGCGCCGACCGCGGCCTTCTGCCGCTCGGTAGCCGCCTCCAGGTCCGCGGCCTCCTGCGCCGACTCCGCGGAGGACCCGCGCCGCCGCAGCCGCTCGCCGCCCAGCAGGATGAGCCCGTTCACGAACAGGAACGCGGCGGTGGGAATGGGCTTGCTGAACGCGACGCGGAACAGGTGCTCGAGCGCGACGCCCGCGATCCCGACCGGGATCGTGGCCAGGACGATCATCCAGGCGAGCATCTGGTCCGTGTTCTGCGGCTCGAGCCGGTTGGTCCCCGGCGCGGGCCGGATCACGTGCCCGATCGAGGCGAAGAAGGCCGCGATGATCCGCACCCAGTCGCGCCAGAAGAACACGATCATGGCGAGGGCCGTCGCGACGTGCAGTCCCACGATGACGGCCAGGTATGGCGACTCGGGCGCGGACACGTTCAGGTCCTTGGCCCAGGACCCGCCGATCAGCGCCGGGATGAGCACGTTGTGCCCCAGGCTGGACAACGGGAACAGCTCGGTGATGCCCTGGATCAGGCCGACGACTCCGGCCTCTCCGTACGTCAGATGCGACATGCCCCAGCCCTTCGCTCCCCGCCGCGCATCTTTTATCCCGAACGAGCGGTGGTATCACGTCCAAAGACCCGATCAGTGCCCCGGGCGAAGCGCTTCCATCGGTAACCCGGCCCGGGCACCAGCCATCGTAACCGGGCCCCGGCGCCGTCATGCCCGCTTTAATCCGGTCTTCATCCGGCTGGTGAGGCCGGAGGGACAAAGGCTCGGTCAGGCCTTGCCCGGCACCTTCGGCGTGTCGGCGTGGGTGCGGCGGGCGATCTTGTCGCCGAGCCAGACCAGCGGGTCGTACTTGCGCCCGACCACGCGCTCCTTCATCGGGATCAGCGCGTTGTCGGTGATCTTGATGTGCTCCGGGCACACCTCGGTGCAGCACTTGGTGATGTTGCAGTAGCCGAGGCCGAAATCATCCTGGGCGATCTCGCGCCGGTCGGCGGTATCGGCCGGGTGCATCTCCAGCTCGGCGATCCGCATCAGGAACCTGGGGCCCGCGAACGCGCGCTCGTTCTCCGGGTGGTCACGGATCACGTGGCAGGTGTTCTGGCACAGGTAGCACTCGATGCACTTCCGGAACTCCTGTGACCGGTTCACGTCCACCTGCTGCATCCGGAACTCGCCGGGCTTCACCGACGGGTCGGGGGTGAACGACGGGATCTGGAGCGCCTTGGCGTAGTTGAAGGACACGTCGGTGACCAGGTCCCTGATCACGGGGAAGGTCCGCAGCGGCGTGATGGTCAGCGTCTCCTGCTGATCAAAGATGTTCATCCGGGTCATGCAGGCCAGCCGCGGCCGCCCGTTGATCTCCATCGAGCACGACCCGCACTTGCCGGCCTTGCAGTTCCACCGGATGGCCAGGTCGCTGGCCTGGGTCGCCTGCAGCCGGTGCAGGACGTCCAGCACGACCTCGCCCTCGTTGACCTCGACCGAGAAGTCGGTGAGCGCCCCGGCGCCCGCGTCCCCGCGCCAGACCCGCAGCGCCGCCTTGTACGACATTAGTGGGCCCCTTCCGCGGTCGCGGCCTCGCCGGGCAGGCCGGCCAGCTCGTCGTCGGTCATGTACTTCTTCAGCTCGCTCACGTCGAACAGCTCGAGCAGGTCCTCCCGCATCGGCACCATCGGCTGCCTGCGCAGGCCCACGTCGCCGTCGGCGTCCAGGGAGACGACCAGGTTCACCTTCCGCCACTCCGGCGACATGTTCGGGTAGTCGTCCCTGGTGTGGCCGCCGCGCGATTCCTGCCGTTCCAGCGCGGCCTGGGCCACGCTCTCCGACACGACCAGCATGTTCCGCAGGTCGAGCGCCAGGTGCCAGCCCGGGTTGTAGGCCCGGCCGCCGGGCGAGCTCACCTGCGCGACCCTGGCGCGCAGCTTGTCCAGCTCGACCAGCGCCGTCTTCATCTCCGACTCCCGCCGGATGAGCCCGACCAGGTCGTTCATGATCGTCTGCAGCTCGCCGTGGAGGGCGTAGGGATTCTCGCCTTCGGCCCGCTCGAGCGGCTCGAGCGCGGTCGCCGCGGCGGCTTCCAGGGCCGCGTCGGAAACGGCGGGCCGCGAGGCCAGCGTGGTCACGTACTGGGCCGCGGCGGACCCGGCCCGCCGGCCGAAGACCAGCAGGTCGGACAGGGAGTTGCCGCCGAGCCGGTTCGACCCGTGCATGCCGCCGGAGACCTCGCCGACCGCGAACAGGCCGGGCACCGTCGCCTCTTCGGTGTCCGGGTCCACCTCTACGCCGCCCATCACGTAATGGGCGGTCGGGCCGACCTCCATCGGCTCCTTGGTGATGTCGACGCCGGCCAGCTCCATGAACTGGTGGTGCATGGACGGCAGCCGGCGCAGGATCTCCTCGGGGGAGAGCCGGGACGAGACGTCCAGGAACACGCCGCCGTGCGGCGACCCGCGGCCCGCCTTGACCTCGGCGTTGATCGACCGGGCCACCTCGTCGCGGGGGAGCAGTTCCGGCGGCCGCAGGTTGTGGTCGTGGTCGGCGTACCAGCGGTCGGCCTCCGCCTCTGTGTCGGCGTACTGCGCCCGGAACACGTCGGGCACGTAGTTGAACATGAACCGCTTGCCCTCGGAGTTGCGCAGGATGCCGCCGTCGGCGCGGACCGACTCGGTGACCAGGAGCCCCCGGACCGAGGGCGGCCACACCATCCCGGTCGGGTGCAGCTGGACGAACTCCATGTTCAGCAGCGTGGCCCCGGCGCGCAGCGCCAGCGCGTGACCGTCGCCGGTGTACTCCCAGGAGTTCGAGGTGACCTTGTACGTCTTGCCGATCCCGCCGGTGGCCAGGATGACCGCGGGCGTCTCGAACACCACGAACCGCCCGGTGTCCCGGAAGTACCCGAACGCCCCGGCGATCCGCTCGCCGTCCTTGACCAGATCGGTGATGGTCGTCTCCGCGAAGACCTTGATCATCGCCTCGGGGTCACCGAGGGCCACGGCGTCCTGCTGTTGCAGCGCCACGACCTTCTGCTGCAGGGTGCGGATCATCTCAAGCCCGGTCCGGTCGCCGACGTGCGCCAGCCGCGGGTACTGGTGCCCGCCGAAGTCCCGCTGGCTGATCTTGCCGTCCTTGGTCCGGTCGAACAGCGCGCCCCATGCCTCGAGCTCCCAGACCCGGTCCGGCGCCTCCTTGGCGTGCAGTTCGGCCATCCGCCAGTTGTTCAGGAACTTGCCGCCGCGCATCGTGTCGCGGAAGTGGACCTGCCAGTTGTCGTTCGGGTACACGTTGCCCATGGCGGCGGCGCAGCCGCCCTCGGCCATCACCGTGTGCGCCTTGCCGAACAGGGACTTGGAGATGACCGCGGTCTTCTTCCCGTTCAGCCGGGCCTCGATCGCGGCGCGCAGCCCGGAGCCGCCCGCGCCGACGACCACCACGTCGTAGGAATACCGGTCGATATCGTCCATGACGGTCTCTCTAGTTGAAGATTCTCGGGTCCGCGAACACGTGTGCGGCCACCAGCCAGATGTACAGGTCGGTCAGCATCAGCGTGCCCAGGGTGATCCAGGCGAACTGCAGGTGCCGGGCGTTCAGCCACGACACGCGCGTCCAGATCCAGTAGCGGACCGGGTGCTTCGAGAAGTGCTTCAGGCGGCCGCCCGTGATGTGCCGGCAGGAGTGGCAGCCGAGCGCATAGCACCACAGCAGGGTCACGTTGGCCAGCATGATCAGCGAGCCGAGGCCGAACCCGAAGTTCCCGTCCGGTCCGCGGAACGCCTGCGCCACGTCGTAGGTGAGCAGGATCCCGACGAGGACGGCCGCGTAGAAGAAGTAGCGGTGCAGGTTCTGCCCGATCAGCGGGAACCTGGACTCGCCGGTGTCCCTGGCGTGCGGCTCGCGCACCGCGCAGGCCGCCGGGGCCTGCCAGAACGCCTTGTAGTACGCGCCGCGGTAGTAGTAGCACGTGAACCGGAAGCCGAGCACGAACACCAGCGACACGAACGCGTAGGGGATGATCGGCGGCACCGCCGGGATCCACTGGCCCAGGGTGCTCGACCCCGGGACGCACTCGCCGCTCACGCACGGCGAGTAGAACGGGGTCAGGTAATGATCGCCCGGCACGTAGTACCACTTGCCGATGAAGACGTGCACCGTCGCGTAGATCACCCAGATGGAAAGGCCGGCCGCCACGGTGCGCGGCTGCTTCCACCACGGGTCGGTGCGGAGCGTACGTGCGGAGATCTGCGCCCGCGTCCTGGCCGGCGCTTCCGGTGCCTGTGTCATGCCTCAGCGTCCTCGCTGCTTCGAGGGTAATACCACGCATGAGCGTGCCGACCGCGGCCGGCCCATTGCGTGACTGATGCCCATGAACCTATTCCAGTCCGCCGCGCAATGCAGTAACCGAAGTCTCATCGTGCCGTGTGACCCTGGCTACACTGGCCCGCCGAGGCTGCGGCGGAGGAAATCGAGCTGCAGGAGCAGGAGGTTCTCCCGGACGGTTTCCTGCGAGGCCATGTGCGTGACGCCGGTCAGCGGGAGCACCGTGTGCGGGTACCCGGCGGCGAGCAGCGCCCCGGACAGCCGCAGCGTGTGCGCGACCACCACGTTGTCGTCGGCGAGCCCGTGGATCAGCATCAGCGGCCTCGTTGGATGCACCACCGCCCGTTCGGCCGAAGAGATAAGGGAGGACCTGTCATAGGAGTCCCCGTCGTGAGCCGGGTCCCCCAGGTAGCGCTCGGTGTAGTGCGTGTCGTACAGGTGCCAGTCGGTGACCGGGGCGCCCGCCACGGCGGCGCGGAACACGTCGGGCCTGCGCAGCACGGCCAGCGCGGCCAGGTAGCCGCCGAACGACCAGCCGCGGATCGCCACCCGGTCGGCGTCCAGGTCCGGGTACCGGTCGCAGACCGCGCGCAGCGCGTCGACCTGGTCATCCAGGGTGGGTCCGGCCAGGTCGCCGGCCACCGCCCGGTCCCAGGCCGGGCCGCGCCCGGGGGTGCCGCGGCCGTCCGCGATCACCACGGCGAAACCCTGCTCGGCGAACCACTGGGAGGTCAGGTACTGATCACGCGCCTTGAGCACCCGCTGCGCGTGCGGGCCGCCGTACGGGTCGAGCAGGACCGGCAGGCTGCGCTTTCCGGGGCGGTGCCAGGAGGGGAACAGCACGGCGGTGCGGAGCTCGCGTGGCCCGGCGCGCAGCAATTCCGGGTGCGGCGTCGGCAGCGCGGGGTGCTCCGCGCGGGAGTCGATGCTCGCCTGTTCGACGCCGTCCCGGTACACCCGGACGGTCACGCCGTCGTGGTCGAGGGAGCGGCCGGTCACGACCATGGTGCCGCCCGCCAGGGTGCCGGTGTCCACCCCGCCCTGGCTGATCCGGTTGAGCCCGTCAGGACCGTAGGTCCATAGCTCGCTGTCGGCCGGGTCGGTGCACGCGCGGAACAGGATCGTGTCGCCGTCGACGTCCAGCACGCCGCGCACCTGCAGGCCAGGCGGGGTGACCGGGACGGTCTTGGTACCACTGGGCACGCCGACGAGCAGGCGGCGGGTGTCGTCGTCGTCGCCGGTCCAGACGATCCGGCCGTCGGCGGTCCAGGCGGGGACGCCGGGCACGATGTCCAGCCAGGCCGGGTCGGTGTCCTCGCGCAGCACCTGCGCCGCGCCGCTGACCGGGTCCACCGACAGGATCCGCATCCGGCGCTGGTCGCGGCTCTGCACCACGACCAGCGGGTCGTGCCCCCGCTGCCAGCAGACCGTGACCACGTAGGGGAACGCGGCCCGGTCGGTCTCCACGGGCGTGCCGCTGCCGTCGAGCCTGGCCAGCAGGAGTGACACGTCGGCGTTCGGGGTGCCGGCCGCGGGGTAGGCCACCTCGGCGGGCACCGATGCCGGGTTGGCCGGGTCGGCGATGTGCCAGCGGGTGACCGGCGTCTCGTCTACCCGGGCGACGAGCAGCGCGGAACCGTCCGGCGCCCACCAGTAGCCGCGGTGCCGGTCCATCTCCTCGGCCGCGACGAACTCAGGCAGGCCGAACGACACTCCGGGCTCCCCGAGAACCTGCGCGTCGGCTTCGCCGTCCAGGCCGGCGACCCGGAGCGCGCCGTCGCAGACGTAGGCCAGCCGCCGGCCCGACGGGTCGGGGCTGGGATCGAGGGCCGGGGTACGGGTGGGCACCTCCCGCGCCGGCGCGCCGCCCTCGGTCAGGCCGGCTGCGTAGACCCGCCCCGACAAGGTGAACACCGCCACCGTGACGTCCGCGTCGGTCGCGTAGGCCACGACGCCGCCCGCCTGCTCCCTGACGCGTTCGCGGCGGGCGCGTTCGGCCTGGGCGAGTTCCTCCTCGTCGGCGTGCAGCGCCCGCGGGTCTACGACCAGGCGCTCCCGGCCGCTGGCGACGTCGAGGACCCACAGGCACGTCACCGGGTCGGCTCCGGCCTGGGTCCGCAGGAAGACCACCCGGGAGCCGTCCGGTGAGATGCGGAACGCCCCGGGCACGCCCAGCGTGAACCGCCTGGTCCTGGCCTCCTGCCGCGGGAAAGTCTCCGTCATGGGTGGCATTGTGCCAGTCCCGGCCCATTGCGGATCCGCCGGTAGGCTCGGCGCCATGAGTCCCGCCGCGCCGGGCAGGCGCCTGCTGCTCGTGCATGCGCACCCGGACGACGAGTCGATCGGCACGGGCGCGACGATGGCGAAGTACGCGGCGGAGGGCGCGGGGGTCACCCTGGTGACCTGCACGCTCGGCGAGGAGGGGGAGATCATCCCGCCGTCGCTTGCCCACCTGGCCGCGGGGAAGGAAGACCGGCTGGGGGAGTACCGGATCGGCGAACTGGCCGCGGCCTGCGCCGCGCTCGGGGTGACCGACCACCGGTTCCTCGGCGGCCCCGGCCGGTGGCGGGACTCGGGGATGATGGGCACCCCGGCGAACGACGACCCGCGCTGCTTCTGGCGGGCTGACCTGGACGAGGCCGCGCGCGCCCTGCTCGAGGTTATCGGCGAGGTGCGGCCGCAGGTCCTGGTGACCTACGACGCCAACGGCTTCTACGGGCATCCCGATCACATCCAGGCGCACCGCGTCGCCTGGCGCGCCTTCGAGCTTGCGGGCCCCACGGGGCCTGAGAAGTTCTACGCGACGGCCGCACCCGGCTCCGACCCGGCGACAAGTGAGATCGACGCCGAGGCCTACCTCGGCCAGAAGCTGGCGGCGATGCGGGCGCACGCGACGCAGATCACCGTGTCCCCCCCGTACTTCGCGCTGTCCGACGGCGTGCGCCGGCTGGCGCGCGGTACCGAGTCCTACACCCTGCTGGCCGGGCCCCGCGGGCTGCTGGCCGGGCCCCGCGGGCCGGGGGCCGGGCCCCGCGGGCCGGGGGCCCGCGAGACAGACTTGTTCGGCCAGTAGCCTGCTGCCATGGGACCAGCGGGCAGGAAGAGAACGGGGTTGCTGGTCACCGTCGCCGTCTACGGCGTGCTGGTGGTGCTCGGCGCGGTGGAGGGCCTCATCGGCAGCTTCCAGTACGGCAACATGGCGGGATCGGTACCGGTCGCCGCGATCGCCGCGGACGCGGTGATCCTGGTCACCTGCCTGCTGGCGGGCTGGGCGGTCCGCTCGGTCAGCGGCGCGCTGGCGCCCGCCGCCGGGTGGATCCTCGCGTCCTTCGTCCTGTCCATGCCGGTCTCGAACGGCAGTGTGATCATCACCGACACGACCGCGGGCAAGTGGTACCTGTACGGCGGCACGCTGAGCACGGTGATCGGGGTGGCCCTGTCGTTCGGCCTGCTGGCTCGGGCGCGGCCGCGGTGAGCGGCGTCGACCACGCCGCCTTCCGGCAGGCGGCTGGCCAGTTCGCGAGCGGGATCGTCGTGGTCACGACGAACTCCGGCCACGCGATGACGGTCAGCGCGTTCGCTTCGGTCTCGCTGGAGCCGCCGCTGGTGCTGTTCTGCGCGGAGAAGATCGCGCGCTTCCACGACGCGGTCCTCGCGGCGGGGTCGTGGGCGGTGTCCATCCTGGCCGCGGACGCGGAGAAGACCGCGCGCTGGCTGGCCACCCGGGGCCGTCCCATGGAAGGGCAGCTCGAGGGGCTGGTCCACCATCCCGGCCCGGTCACCGGTGCCCCGGTGCTCGAGGACGCGCTGGCCGTCCTGGAGTGCGTGACCACCGCGGTGCACGACGGCGGCGATCACAGCATCGTCGTCGGCCTGGTCACCGCCGTCGCCGTTCCCGCGGACCCGCCGTCCAGCGGACCTCTCGTGCACTACGCCGGCGCCTACCGCCGGCTGCGGCAGCGTTTAGGCTTCCGCAGGGCAGCCCATCTGTTCATCCCGCCGTCCGAGTATCTGACCGTCTGACTTCGATGAGGTGATCATGACCGAAGGTCTCGCGTCCCCGGCCCGTGACCTGGCCGACCGGTTCCACCGGCGCTGGCTGGAGGAGAACCCCTTCGCCGCCACCATGTACGGCATTCCCGGGTACGACGACCTGGTCCCGGACGAGAGCGAGCCGGGCCAGCAGGCCTGGCGGGCCGAGGTCGGGCGGTTCCTCGCCGAGGCCGACGCGATCGCGCCCGGGCCGCTCACGACGGCCGATGCCGTCACGCTCGACTGCGTGAAGGAGGCGGCCGTCCAGGAGCGGGAGATCATCGACCTGGCCCGGGACGAGTACACGGTCACCCCCATGCAGTACTCCGGCCCGGCGCAGCTGATGGCGCTGGCCGCCCGGACGGTCCTGGTCGACGAGGCTGCGGCCGAGGCCTACCTGGTCCGCCTGCGCCGCAGCGGCGGCTGGCTCGACCAGATCGGCGAGCGGCTGCGGACCGGAGCCCGCCGGGGGCGGCTCCCGGTGGCCCCGCTCGCCGAGCAGGCCGTCGCCTGGGCCGAGGCAATCCTGGCCGCGCCCGCCATCGCGCCGGTGCTGTCCCCGCAGCCGCCGCAGGGGTGGGACCGGGTGACTGAGTGGGAGGAAGAGCGCCAGGCGGCCGCCGAGGAGGTGGTGCGGCCGGCGCTGGCCAGGTGGCTCGCCATCGTCTCCGAGCTGGTCCCGCAGGCCCGGCCCTCGGCGCAGCCCGGACTGGTTTACCTGCCGGGCGGCCAGGACGATTACGCCAGGTCGATCAGGATCTACACCACGCTGCCTGTCTCGGCCGAGCAGCTGCACCAGACGGGCCTGGACCACATCGCCGCGCTCGAGGCCAGGGCCGTGGAGCTGGGTGCCGGCCTGGGTCTTTCCGGTCTTGATGAGGTATTCGCCGCCCTGCGAGGTTCAGCGGGTCAGGTCTCGCCGGAGGAGGCCATCGGCCAGGCGACGGTCGCCGTGCGCCGGGCCGAGGCGCGCGCGGCGGAGGTCTTCCCCGCGCCCCTTCCGCCGCCGTGCCAGGTGACGCCCATGCCTGAGGTGGTGGCCGTGAGCGGCGCGGCGCCCCACTACTCCCCGCCGCGCCTGGACGGCGGCCGGCCGGGGACGTACTGGTTCAACACCGAGCGGCCCACCCCCGGTACCGGATGGGACACCGAGGCGGTGGCCTTCCACGAGGCGGTACCCGGGCATCATCTCCAGCTGTCCCGCCTGCAGCTGCTCACTCACCTGCCCGCGCTGCAGCGCCAGCGCAGCCTCCCGGTGTTCTCGGAGGGTTGGGGCCTGTACGCCGAGCAGCTCGCGGAGGAAGCCGGGCTGTACACCGGCGAGCGCGGCCTGCTCGGCGCGATCGGCGCGTCGCTGATGCGCGCCGTCCGGCTGGTGGTCGACACCGGGCTGCACGCGCTGGGCTGGAGCCGGGAGCAGGCCGTGGACTTCGCCGTGGCCCACGTCCCCATGCCGCCGGGGTTCATGGCCGCCGAGATCGACCGGTACGTGGTGATGCCCGGGCAGGCCCTGGCCTACCTGACCGGCAAGCTGGAGATCCTCAGGCTCCGGGAGCAGGCCCGCGCACGACTGGGCCCGGAGTTCTCCCTGCCCGCCTTCCACGCTGCGGTCCTTGACCACGGCTCGCTCCCGATGCCGACGCTGGATCGCAGCATCACCGCCTGGCTGGATCAGGCCGGCTGACCTTCGGCCGCCGCCGGTGCTCCGGGGGCGGCGCAGGCGGGTTTCTGCCAGGTCAGTGACTCCAGGGGGCCGTTGAAGCAGTGACCTCGCGGGCACCGGATCCGGGCGCTCTCCAGCGGTCCGTCGGTTGATTTCACCGTGTAGCGGTACTCCACCGCGGCCGGCAGCCCGCACCTGGCCGCGCCGTGGGGATCGGTGTACGCCGGGCAGTCAAGGAACATCACGCTGGTTTCCATCGCAGCCGGTCCCCGTTCGCAACGCGGCCTGCGCCCTTGGCCGCGCAGGCCTCCCACCGACTCGGAGGCGGGAAGACCGCCGCTGATACGCCCGCGGGGCTAGCGCAGCGCGTCTTCGATCTGGTCCAGGCCCCAGTCGAGGTCGGCTTCGCTGATCACCAGCGGCGGCGCCAGCCTGATCGTCTTCCCGTGCGTGTCCTTGGCCAGCACGCCGCGGGCGGCCAGCCGCTCGCAGACTTCCCGCCCCGGCAGCGACGCGAAGTCAACCCCGGCCCACAGCCCGCGGCCGCGTACCGCGCGGACCGCCTCGCGCGGCAGCGCAGCCAGCCGCGCGTGCATGTGCTCCCCGAGCGCGGCCGCGCGGGCCTGGTACTCCCCGGTCGCCAGCAGGGCGACGACCTCGCGGCCGACCGCGCAGGCCAGCGGGTTCCCGCCGAACGTGGACCCGTGCTGGCCTGGCTGCAGGACGCCGAGTACCGGCCAGGTGGAGACCATCGCGGACACCGGGACGATACCGCCGCCGAGCGCCTTGCCCAGCAGGTACGCGTCGGGGACGATGCCCTCGGCCGAGCAGGCGAACGTATGGCCGGTCCGGCCCAGGCCTGACTGGATCTCGTCCGCGATCATCAAGATGCCGCGGGTGGTGCACAGCTCACGCATCCCGGCCAGGAAGCCCGGCGGCGGGACGATCACCCCGGCCTCGCCCTGGATCGGCTCGACCAGCACCGCGACCACGCGTTCGCCCAGCTCGCCGACTGCCGCGGCCAGCGCGTCCAGGTCACCGTACGGCAGGGTGCGGAAGCCCGGCGTGTACGGCCCGAAGCCGTCCCGCGCGTCCGGATCGGTGGAGAAGCTGATGATCGTGGTGGTGCGGCCGTGGAAGTTCCCGTCGAAGACGATGATCACGGCTTGGTCCGCGGGCACTCCCTTGACCGTATAGCCCCACTTGCGGGCGACCTTTATCGCGGTCTCGACGGCTTCGGCGCCCGTGTTCATCGGCAGCACCACGTCCAGGCCGGCCAGGCCGGCCAGCTCGGCGCAGAACCGCCCGAACTGATCGTGGTCGAACGCCCGGCTCACCAGCGTGAGCCGCTCGAGCTGCGCCTGCGCGGCCGCGATCAGCCGCGGATGACGGTGGCCGAAGTTCAGCGCGGAGTACGCGGCGAGCATGTCCAGGTAGCGGCGGCCTTCGACGTCGGTCACCCAGGCGCCCTCGGCCTCCGCGACCACGACCGGGAGCGGATGGTAGTTGTGCGCGGCGTGATCGCGGCTGAGCCTCATCAGGTCGGTCGTGCCGCCGACCGCGGTCTCGGTCATCTGATGCCTCCCTCTCGGGGCCTGGCCTGGCTACCTTGGGTCAGTCACGCAGCTCCAGCGTGCAGCACTTGGGGCCGCCGCCGCCCTTGAGCAGCTCGGACAGGTCGACCCCGATGGGCTCGAAGCCGCGCTCACGCAGCTTGGCGGCCAGGTTACGCGCCTGGACGGGGAGGACGACGTGCAGGCCGTCGCTGACCGCGTTCAGCCCCAGTACCTCGGCGTCCTCGTCCTTGGCCTCGATCAGCTCGGCGAACTGCCCCGCGATCGCGGCCCGCGCGTCATCGTCGAACGCGGCCGGGTAGTACATGGCGGTGTCGGGGTCGAGCACGCATAGCGCGGTGTCCAGGTGATAGAAGCGCGGGTCAACCAGGCGCAGGCTCACCACGGGGAAGCCGAACGCCTCGGCCAGCTCGCCCGCGGCCGCCCGGTCGCTGCGGAACCCGTAACCGGCGAGCAGCACCTGCCCGGCGAACAGGATGTCGCCCTCGCCTTCGTTGACGACCCCGGCGGCCCGCGCGTCTTGGTAATCATGGTCACGGAACCACTGCAGGTACGCGCCGGCTTCGCCGGCGCGCTCCGGGTGCGCGAACCGCACGCCGAGGACCCGGCCGCCGACCACGGTGGCACCGTTGGCCGCGTACACCATGTCGGGCAGCCCGGCGACCGGCTCGATCGTCCGCACCTGGTGCCCGAGGTCGAGGTACACCTGCCGCAGCCGCGCCCACTGCCGCATCGCGAGGCCGGCGTCGGTCGGCTGATCTGGCCGCATCCACGGGTTGATCGCGTACGTGACGGCGAAATGTTCCGGCGGGCACATCAGGTAGCTGCGGGCCGTCGCCCGGCGTCGGCGCGGTCCGTCGGTGGCCAGGTCGGCAAGGTCGCTCATGACTTCAGGTTAGGGGGCGGCGTAGCCGGAAAAACATGCGCCGGCCATGCGTGTCGGCGGAGAATCGTTGCGTAATACCCGGTGCGAGCGGCGATTTGTTGCTCTCGGTCGCCGTCGTGGAACCCTCAGCGCTTTCTGGCTACTCCGCAGTATGCGGCCGGCTGTCCGGACGGGGTGGTGTGCCTGTCCCGCACGTCCCCCCGGGCGCCCCCGTCCCCGGCGCGGGTTCCCGGGAGCGTCTGCGCAACATTCCTCGTATTGTGCCGGACCACCCGGCCGGGTGACGCGGTTCCGGCATGAGCCCGTCGCCCGGTTAGGCTCGCTGGCGATGGACGACCCCTACGCCGACGGGACCTTCCGGTGGTGGCACCTGGAACGGCCCTCGCCGGAACTACTCGCGGCGGAGGCGGACGGCTGGCTCGGACCCGCCGGGGTGGCCGTCGACCTCGGCTGCGGCCTCGGCGCCGAAGCCGGCTACCTCGCCGCGGCGGGGTGGCGCGCCGTCGGCGTCGACCTGTCCGCGCCGGCCCTGCTCGCCGCGGCCCGCGCGCGGGACGGCGCCCGGTTCGCCAGGGCGGACGTGCTGCGGCTCCCGCTCCGCGAACACAGCGCCGACGTGCTCCTCGACCGTGGCTGCTTCCACTACCTCGCCGCCGCGGACCGGGACGCCTACGCGGCGCAGGCCCGGCGCGCGCTGCGCCCGGGCGGGCGGTTGCTGCTCCGGGCCTGCCGGACGGCGGCGGGAGTCGCGAACGACATCGAGCCGGGGCTCATCGAGCGCGTCTTCGCGGGCTGGCGCCTGGACCAGATCGCGGTGCAAGACATCCCATCGCAGACGCGGCGCATGCCTGCCGTTGTCGCCCGGCTGAGGCAACCGGTCTGACCTGGAGAGCGTCTGGTAAGACAGGCGGGTTCCCGGCGCTTTCCTCGATCCCCACCCGTCTCACCACACCCATCCGTTTCCTCTTGCTCACCCGGTCGGTCCTTCGCCAGATTTCCGGGGAGGATCCGGGCCTGTGGGAGGAACCTGGGGGACTGGAGTGCACCGGATCAACCACGAAGCCCGGATCAACCCCGGAAACCGGAGCCACCGGCGGCACCGCGTTCAAGCTGCCACGTCCCGCAAGTTTCAGCAGCCTCCGCAGCCCCTTGCGCACCAGAAGATCATGGAAGTTCCGCGGTCCGTGGAAGATTTAGGGGACTATAGCCCCCCGGATCCTCCACGAAGCGCGAAACTTCCACGCAAAATCGGCCTGCAGCCGGATCGTCGTCTCGATAGTCAGGCGGCGGCTGTTTTCACAGTTGG